>Ga0315294_10000298_pt1 | contig 53101 bp, 50 predicted proteins | sample YL17G13_40_MG_FD_203626 | JGI IMG/M metagenome (GOLD analysis project Ga0315294, IMG submission 203626) | Sediment microbial communities from Yellowstone Lake, YNP, Wyoming, USA - YL17G13_40 | ecosystem: Environmental > Aquatic > Freshwater > Lake > Sediment | place: USA: Wyoming | collected... | reverse complement strand
ATTAATATAGAAATGTAATTATATATGATAAAAATTTCTAAAGAAGCCAGGAAAATTTTAAATAAAGATAATAAATGGATACATCTGTTAAAGTTAGATAAAAGACCATATTTATTCAAATTTATAAAAACAAAAGAACCAATATTAGATGAAGATAAGCAGAAGGAAATAGATAAAATTTGGGAAGAGAGTAAGAAAGAAGCAAGGAAAAAAGGAAAAATATTATTTTCAGGAGCAGTTCTTGGAATAAAGTCAGTTAATAAAAATAAGAATTTTATAAATATTGAATACTTCGAAAATTCTTATAAGTATATTTTAGCAGCTAGAAAAATTAATATATCCCCTTCATATAAATATTTTATTGGAGTTAGGGGTTTGTGTCAGGTAACTATTAATAATCAACCTTCATTAATTATTGGAATGAGAGATTCTAAAACTACAAAGATGGGAGGATTTCTCGAATCAATCCCTGCAGGTATTCTTACTCCACAGGATTTGAGAAATGATTCATCAGTATTAACAAAACTAAGAAACGAATTAAACCAGGAACTTGGAATAAGATTAAAGAATTGTATTCAAGAAAAAATTCTATTAAGTATTAAAGGGCTTGATAAATTCGTAACTGCTGATATAAGAATAATATTAAAATTAAAAGGAAATTGGATAAATAAATTCAATTTAAAAGACAAAAAACTCTTTTATATTCTTGAGAATAAAGTTAAGAAGTTTCCTGAACATAAAGAGATATTTATCGTACCATTGGAGAATCTATCTGCTTTCATTGAATTATATAAAAACGAATGGGCGGTTACTAAGGATATACTTTTAGATTTCTATGAGTTCATGAGTTGAATGAATTTACTTTATCCTTAATATAATTTCCAAATGCTTTAACTTCTGTTGAACCGGAGGTCATTCCTGGAAATCTATTGAATTCGAGTAAATATGGTTTGTTTGTAATCTTATCTATAACTATATCTGCACGTCCCCAGTCTAAATTTAAAATCTTGCATGCATTTAATGCAATATCAGTAACATCTTTGCTAACTTTACTGACATCTACAAATATTTCTTTAGCACCATGGCAAGCATTATTTCTGAATTCTTCTTTAGTTCGGTAACTTTTTTCAGCTGAAACTACCTTCCCATGTGCAACTAATATACCCCAATCATAATCATTAGGAATAAACTGTTGGAAAATAAAGTTTTTGTTTTTAGGTAAACTATTTATAATTCCTTTGAGTTCTTGTTTAGAATTAGCTAAATATGAATTTCTGCCTCTTAAACCTTTTGTATCTTTTATTATCAAAGGAAAACCACATACTTTTTCTAATAAACTAATATTATGATATATGCCATCACCTTTTTGAAAGAATGATTTAGGGGTTGGAATTGTATTTAAGCAAAAGTGAGTAAGATCAACTAATTTAGAACTCCCTTCACCATAATTCATATCAGTATGAGGTGTATTGTGATATTTTAAATATAAAGATATTGAACGACTAATATCTCTTGAACTAAAAGTCGATGATAACCAAATAAAATCGTAATCTTTTATATTTTTATTTTTGTGAAGTATTGATAACCTCTGATTAAATTGAAATGTTGTATCCTTAAAACTACCTTTAACAATGCAGATATTATCCCCAAGTAATTTTTGAATTTCTTCAGTTTTCTCTGGAGAAGGTAAAGTTAATACTTGCTTTTTATTATTAGTCATAAACTTTAAAATAATATAAAGTAATTTATCAACAGAATCACTAAAAGGGAAGGTTACTCCTACTCAGGATATTTTAGTTTTACCTATTCATTTCATATATTAACCTTTTAAAACCCAAAAATAGGATTGCTTTTATTTCCTTCGTTATCAGATGAAAAATCTTTAATATAAATAGGACTTTTACTATTATATCATCAATATTTAGTGAATACAAAAAGAATATAGCATAATATGAAACAATCTTAAACTAATCTTGAGTTTATTTTCGTTAAAGTGAACAGATAATTGAAAGAGATATTTAAATTCAAAAGTTTAAATTTTATTAATCAGATGCTAAAAATAATCTTTTAGGTATCTATTGTTATTTAATATACTATATATAGCTTTTTTTTTAATTTTAGCCCAATAAATATCTCCATATGACCAATGCCAGAATTCTTTAGGATAATTTACAAATCCTACTTTTTCCAAAACTTTAAACATTAAATTCCTGTTTCTAAAAGGTAAGGATTTAATTCACTTTGCTAGCTTTTTACATTTTTTTGAAGTCAATCTTTGAACTGCACATTGGAATTCTTCTACCGTTTCTCCATAATCTGATATCAAATGCAGCTCCTGTCAAATGTCCTGATGCGTATTTACCTTTGTAGGAATGAACATATTTTTAACCATATTTAATACTTTATTTTTTGGCCAGTTAGGGAGGATTTTCTAGAAATTCTTTTTATATGAGTTAGAAATTTCCTTTTATCTATCTTGAGAACACCAAGCTCCTGATATGATAAAGGTTGTGTTTTCTGGAAGCAATTTGAAAAATTTTCCTTAAGATTTACAAGAGGTTCTTTACAGTCAACTATTTTTATCATTATTTATTTAAAGTAAAATGACAAATAGCTTCACAAGTGTCTCTATTATAGTGGTTTTCTTCTATACACTTATCAGTGCATGAAGCTAATTGTTTATTTCTGATATTACCTATAAATTTAGATATTAAAAAGGTAATAATAATGATAATTAATGATAGAATTAATTTCTTTAATAACGGTATATTTCTTATCATTTTATTTAAATGGGGACTTTCGAATCTCCAAAATATCTGAATTGACCACATTATGAGCAACCATATGAATTCTAGTTCGGTATGTTTTAATGAAATAGCTAGAATACCAGTAATCCACCAAAAAATAAGAAATATACAATATAGAATTTTTTCATGTTTTTCATTCATAATAAATGAATTATTTTCTTTTATTATTTATAATATATTCATCACTTTCTTTTCACTATCCCTTTGATAATATTTGAATCTAAATATTATTTAACTATTTAAACAGATTCTAGATAAGTATGTAATGCTAGTATATAATCTATTGGTATTTATTATATAATAAGAAGTAATAGAACTGATACATTTGAACTAGTCTAGTTCTTTATATTTTATTTATGATTTTATATGTTTGAGTCTTGTCCATTTACTATAAAAAATGATTATTTAATGATTTATAGAGAAGCAAGGATAGATCCTGATGGTTTTCTTACAAGGCATCTAGAGGAGGCAAGGATGGGTTTTCTGAGATCACAATTTCTTAGTCCTTATGAAAAAGCAGATGTTGCTATCGTAATTCCTTCTCATAATGAGGAATTTGGCGATAATCGTGGGAATATGAGAGCGTGTTTATTTGCTATTTCTAAACTTCGCATATCAGAAGATATAAAAGTAAAAGTTATAGTAATTTGTCATAATTGTGAAGAGAAAGATGAAACAAAAGATATATGTAGACAAATGAGTAATAAGATTGAAGTTGTAGATTATAAAACTTCTTTAGATGGATTCTCTTATCCGTTACAATTAGGTATTGCTATGTTATTTCCTGAAGAAGTTGATGATGTAGGCATAGTTGATGCAGATACAGTAGTAAATCAAAATTGGTTAATTGAATGCAGGAAAACTTTATATTCAAATACTCAAATTGCTGCGATTGCTTGTCCTCGGAGATATTTTAATTCAGATCTTGAGTTAATGATGTATGGTGAATTTAAAGTATTTATGGAATATATTGTATATTTAATACAAAGTAGAGTTGTTAGTAGTAGATGGGTTAGTAGGCTATCTGTTTTGGTATCTGGTAATAGCTATTATAAACTAAGTCTAGTCCAAAGATATGTACTAGAAAATTTAGGATGTCCAATTGGAGATCCAGATTTTCAAGATGGTTTACATAAGGCTGGTTTAAAAGTAGTAAATGTTCCTAGGGCAGTCGGTGTAAGTGACGGTACTAAGCATGAAAAATTACAAAATGTATTAGCATTTATAGATAGGTTACGATTTTTGATATATCACAGAATTAAGAGAAATATTGTTTCTATAGATGATAAGAGAACTGTAATGACAAATATATTCGATTATTTTCCTTCGTTTTTTGATTATTTACGTGAATTAAGGATACAAATTGATTTAGAGTCAACATCAGGGATTAATACTATATGGAATATATGGGAAAATGATTTTAAGTTAAAACATCTACAACAGATGAAAGTAGATGTAGATAGAATAAAAAAAGGAAGACCATATTATTCAGGATTAGAAGCAGTTTTATAGATGATTAATATTTGTAATCTCTTATAAATATTAGTAGAGTGAGTTGAGTATTTTACTTTTGAAATTATCTTATATGAATAAAAAGTATTTAATAATTGAAATTATATTATTTATATTACTTTTAATAAGCGGTACTTTAATATTTATATTGATTAAACTTAATAAAAATAAGGTTGACAATGATACATCAAATGTAGTGACAAATGAATCCGATACAAGTGAGAGCAATAAATTAAGTACTACTGAAGAACCAAATGACGTAGTTCACCTTGTATTTATTCATCACTCAACTGGAGAGAATTGGCTTAGTGATGATAACGGTGGTCTTGGAATAGCTCTTAGCGAGAATAATTATTTTGTTAGTGATACAAATTATGGGTGGGGATCGGATAGCATCGGCGACACAACAGATATAGGCAACTGGTGGCTTTGGTTTAGAAGTACTAATAGCAATATATATTTGGATGAATTGTATAATGAAAATAATCAGTATTCTACTTATACAAGACTTGAAGATATGCCATCAGGTGAAAATGAAATTATTATGTTTAAATCCTGCTTTCCAAACTCTGCTCTTAAAGGAGATATAGATGATTCTATTCCAGATATAGAAAGTAATCCTTTAAAAGGTGAGGCAAGTGGTTCAGATTATCATACAGTTTCAAATGCAAAAGGAATATATATTGACGTACTTAAATATTTTGAAACAAGACAGGATAAATTGTTTATAGTTATAACAGCACCTCCTTTGAGTGATTCGACATATGCAGATAATGCTCGATCATTAAACAACTGGTTAGCTCGCGATTGGCTCTCGGATTATGATTATAAAAATGTAGCAGTTTTTGACTTCTTCGATATATTAGGAGGTAAGGATAATACGCTTGATTTTCCTACAAGTAGCGGAGATGATCATCCAAGCAAGGAAGGAAATCTTAAAGCAACGGAAGAATTCATACCATTTCTAAATAATGCATATAATATTTGGGAAAATATTCAGAATGATTGAGTAAGTTTAGTTAGGCGTTAAAATATATTACTACAATTAGAAACTAATAGTTATTAATTTTCCATTTTCTGTAAATTCTTTTTTTAATATATTATAATAATATAGGTATTTAAATTTTTAATAGTAAATTATGAGGCATTTAATTTCTCTTAAAGAACAAAGTGAGGAAGATTTGCTTGAGATATTAGATATTGCAAAGAAAATAAAAGAAAAAAGGAGTAAAGGCGAGATAACTGATTATCTTACAAATAAAACTTTAATTATGCTTTTTCAGAAATCTTCAACAAGGACTCGATTATCATTTGAAGCTGGTATGACTGAAATTGGAGGTCATGCTATATTTATCGACCAGAAAACAACACAATTTTCTTTAACAGATTTCAAAGATGAAATAAGAGCTGTTATGAGATATGGAAACGTTCTTATGTTTAGGGCAATGAAAGCAGAAGATGTTGAAATAGCTGCATCATTTAATAGAATACCTGTAATTGATGCATGCAGTGAAAAATATCATCCTTGTCAAGCTTTGGGAGATATATTAACAATGAGTGAGTATTCAAATGGTCTAGAAAATATTAAGAAGATAGCATGGCTTGGTATTGAAAATAATGTTTCTAATACCCTTAAGCTTGCTTGTGCAAAACTTGGGATAGAAGTAGTGCTTATATCACCAAAGGTAAATGAGAAAAGTGTTGATGAAGGGCTAAATAAAATAGCTGATGATACAGGTTTAGTAAAAAGGACATTGGATTTAAAAGAAGGACTTAAAGATGTTAATTATGTTCATACAGATACATGGATGGATATGGAATTCTTTGAAGAAGGGAAGATAAAGCCGGAGTATAAAGAAGAATATGATTCAAGAATTAAAATGTTTAAACCATATCAACTAAACGCAAAACTTATAGACACATATTGTCCAAAAGCTAGAATTATGCATTGCATGCCTTGTCATATTGATTATGAAATCACACATGATGCGATTGATCACAAAAATTCTGTGATATTTGATCAAGCAGAAAACAGGATGCATATTCAAAAAGCTATTATTATGTGGCTTTTACAGAAAAATGTATAAATTAAAGATTAAGAATTAAGAATGAAGAATTGCATTTATATAATTTCCAATTATCAATGTACAATGTACTAAAACATATTAGTAAATTATTAATTGTTAATTTACAATGTACAATACCCGTACGGGATTAATAATTATTAATTATTAATATGGGGAAAATAGTTAAAATAGGTAAAGTGTTGAATCATGAAGATGTTTCAATAGAAAAGAAATACTGGGAACATCGGTTCGGCTTGACATATAATATCGGAAAACTTGATTTAAATACTAAGAAAGTTTTAGACAGATTTTTAAAAGGTATAAATAAAGGTAAGATTCTTGATAATGGATGCGGTAATGGTAGGATAAAGAAGTATCTAGAAGACAATGGATGGAATACTTACGGATCTGATATTGCAGAAAATGCAATAAAAAAAGCTTCTAAAATTTCACCATTAAATCTTGTAGTTAGTCCTTCTGAAAATTTGCCTTTTAGAAATAGAATTTTTGAAGTTGTTCTTTCTTATCGAGTATTACATAGTATGACTAAAAAGAATAGAATGAAAGCTTTGAGGGAAATGGATAGGGTATTAAAAGATAAAGGAGTGTTATTAATTTCTGTTCAAACTGCCGATGATATAGAAACAATTAAAGAATATAAGAAATATGGTGTAGAAGTAAAAGATGATAAAAATTCATTCATTGTTGATATAGAAATTGATGGAAAGATTATACAAAGACAGAAACATTTCTATACACGTAAGGATCTTGTTGACGAGATAGAAAGAAATACACATTTAGAAGTGGTTAAAATTGCTAGAGTAATAGAAAAAGCAGGGTGGCGGGATACAAGTCAAGCATATTGGGTAGTGAAAGCTGAAAAAAGATAAAATACAAATTATAAATTTTAATTCTGATTATTGATAAAACTGAATTCTTTTATTCTTCCAACAGATTATATTTGAGTTTACTATTTATTCCTATATAATACTTTTATGAAAAAATATGCTTTTTTTGACGTAGATAATACCATTTATAATGGTTATACAGCTTCTGACATCTTTTTTTTCGCTACTGAGAAAGGGAAAATGAATGTTAATTTTAAAAACCAATATTTAAAAATTACAGATTTATATCGTAATGGAAGTATTAACTATTGTTATGCTGCCGAGCGAGTATTAGAGCTATATTCAAGGTCTATTAAAGGTATGAGTAAAATTGAAGTACAATCTTTATTTATTGAGTTGTTTAATCAGAAAAAAGAATTGATATTTAATTGGGTAAATCCGGTTATTAACCTTTTAAAGTCTCATGATTTTAGAGTGATATTAATATCAGGGGGACCTGATATAGCAGTAGAATACCTTAACGAGAAAATAGGTGCTCATAAATGGTATGCAACAAATATAGAATATATATCAGATAGATATACCGGGAGAAAACCACAAATATTAGATAATCATAATAAAGTTAAGATAATTAAGAAATTTATTGGAAATAAAACTAAGTCCTTTAGTTTAGGGTTTGGCGACAGCTCTGGAGATATCCCGATGCTTGAAGTCGTTGATAAAGCTTTTGTTGTTTATAATGACCACCATCCTGACATGATGAAATATTCAAAGAAGAAGAAGTGGTTTGTCTTTAAAACTCCTGATGAAGTAATAAAAGAGGTAGAAAAAGCAGTAATTCGTAATTTGTAATTCGTAACTATAGTATTTAATCTCCAAGTTATTTATACAACATATTGTTTTTATACATTCTAGTTGTTATTATAATTTAATATATATTTTTTATTTATTAGTTATATGCTGCAAAAATTAAAACCAGTTCATTGGATATTAATTGGATTTACCTCATTAATTTTGATATCAGGCATAGGAATATTGGGTTTTGTTGTTTATGATAACTTTTTTGGTGAAGATGAAATAGAGGATGCAGAAGGGGAAAATGAAAGTAAAGATGAAGAAGAACTCGACTGCGATACTATACTTTTAAAAGACAATTGGAAAACTTATATAGATAACTCAGGATTTGGATATTCGATAAGATATCCTGATGACTGGCAGTTTAGTGAGGATCTTATGGAAGGTCATACATTCTGGAAAGTTTCATTTGGTCCTCTAGGTAATATATCTGAAACTGCTGCTATATTTGTAGGCGAAGCAAACTTTCATACTTTGGATAGTATAAGAATATTTTTTTCCGGTATGTCACCGCCATATATACTCGGAGATAGTGAAGAAGTTTTAGTAGATATAAGCAAGGGAACTCAATTTAAACTTGAACTTACTGGACTTCCTGAATATAAATATATTCTATATTACATCCCATATCCATATATAGGAATAAATAGAGTATTCCAAGGAAACACTGAAGAATCGAAAAGAAGAGGAAATTGCGAGGCTGAGGTTTTTTATACTATGATTGGAAGCTACCGATTTGGGCAGGAATACATAAATGATGAATGTAGTTTTTCTTTTAGATATCCTACTAGCTGGGAAATCGAAGAAGAATACTATTATACAACAGCTGCAGATATTGAAGCTTATGTACCAACAATAGTATTAAAAGAAATTGGGGAAACTGATACTAAAAACTGGATAACTATTAATCCAAGGCAGTCAGATTGTGATATTTTTATTACACCAAATAAAGAAGAAATATATATTGGAAGTAGTAAAGTAATATCATTTTCAAGTAGTGATGGAAGCGACAAATGTATTGAAGCTGAAGTTAGTGCAAAAGATAAAACTGGGAAAAATACTACGTTTCACTGGATTTCTTTTACTCAGGAAGAAGAAATACAACAGATCTTTAAACATATTATTGATAGATTTGAAGTAAGATAAGTTAATGATTTGTTAATTATCGTAAATACAAAATGTCATGATATTCTAAGTAACGTGAGATAGCATTACTACAGGGTTTTTTGTATTTTAATTTTTAATGAAATCTAATGAGTAACAAAGATACAGCTAATTTTAAAAATAAAGTAGCTATTATAACAGGATCTGCTACAGGTATGGGGAAAGCTACTAGAGAGCTTTTAGCTGCAAAAGGATGTAAAGTTTATGGTTTTGATATCCAATCTTTTAAGGATGATAAATCTATCTTTGTGAAATGTGATGTAAGAAAGTATGAAAATGTTAAAAAAGCTGTTCAAAAAGTTTTTAAAAAGGAAGGAAAAATTGATTTTCTATTTGCAAATGCAGGTATTCACTTGTTTGCTGGAATAGAGGATACATCATTAGAACAATTTGAAAATATTCTTGGTATTAATTTAAAAGGTATTTTTTATACCCTCAAGGAAGTATTGCCTATTATGAGAAAGCAGAAAAGCGGTAGTATTGTGCTTATGGGATCTGATCAGGTTTTTATTGGAAAGGGTAAAAGTGCTGTTTATGGGCTTACAAAAGGTGCAATCGGGCAGCTTACGAAAAGTACTGCAATTGATTATGCACAGTATAATATCCGAGTAAACTGTATATGTCCCGGTACGATAGATACCCCTTTGGTTCATAATACTGTAAAATATTTTTCTCAAATTTCAAAAACTCCAGAAAAAGACATATATGAAAGTTTAAAGAATTCACAGCCTATTAAAAGACTTGGAGAGCCAATTGAAATTGCCAGAGTTGTAGCTTTTATGTTATCTGATGAAGCAAGCTTCATGACTGGAAGTCTCGTAAGTGTTGATGGCGGGTATGTATGTCAGTAATATACTTATCAATAGAAAACAGTTATAATAATATTTGAATTAAAAAGAGTTAATACTTCTAACTTTATTACTTTATTTATATTCCTAAACAATGAGAAAATCTAAAACTATAATTTTATTTATACTGGTTGAATTATCTATTCTAATAATTGGTGGTATATTAAGTATTTTTATAATTGATACAAAAAAGCAGATAACGGATTTACAAAATATAGTAAAGAATTACAGTTGTACAAATTCATCAAGTCAGGATGAAACTGATGAAGAAGGATATTGTAATTGTTATGGTAATTTAAATATCGAAGAAAATGATTATATCCATATAATAAATCCTAAACCAAACGATATAGTTACAAGTCCATTGAATATAACTGGTGAGGCAAGAGGAACTTGGTTCTTTGAAGGAGATTTCCCTTTATCTTTATATGATAAAGATTGTACTGAATTAGTCCGAAGTTATGCTTCTACGCAAGAACTTTGGATGACAGAAGATTTTATTTCGTTTGAAGGTACAATTGACTTTGATCCGGGAGTTTCATCAACCGGATTTCTTGTTTTAGAGAATGCTAATACATCTGGTTGTTCAGTATACGAAAAGAAATTAGTGATACCAGTTAGATTTAAGTAAAACTACTATATATCTTGTAAACTTCGTTTTTTAATGTTATTCATTTTAGTATTAAATTAAACTCATTGTTCCTTTGTATTTATGGTATTACTTGTAATACAATACTACTTGATATTCTATGTAAATTAGTTATAGGATTTTTCATTTTTTGAGTGAAAATTAATATATATTTTTACCCAGATATTTTTAATGCAGCAAATATCATAATAAATGCCGCAATAAACCTTATTGCATATACTTTTAATGTATGTTTCTCAAGTAATTTAGGATAAAAAATAGATAATGCAAATACAATAAACATAGACATTGGTAATGCAATAATCGCGGTTGAAATACTAACATTGGTAGCATATGCTCGATTGGCAAAAATATTTCCTATTGCTACACAAAAAGCCATAACTGCTGTTCCAGTGACTTGTTTTATTTTTATCAACTTGATTTCTTTATAGAATAAGGGGATTGTTAAAAGTATAAAAGCTTGCGAGATTAGAGGGTTAAATAAATTGGTCTGCCAATAACCTGTATCTGCAACAGATTTATTAATAAAAATACTACTTAAAGCTAAAAAGAATGACATTAGAATACCGTATAGTATTGGGCGTTTGAAAAAAGATTTGAACGAGAGTTTTTCGTCGAGACTAACAAAAATACCAGCAATAAAAATTGTGGCTATTAAGATAATTTGTATACTTGTTAATACTTCTTTAAGAATCAAAACCCCAAATATTACCCCAAACGCTGTACGAAAATTAAATAGAGGTCCCATAACCGAAACGTCTAAGTTATATATAGCAAGAACATAAAAAATACTAAATAATGTATTAAAGATTGCAGAGAGTGTTAAGTTACCCCAAGCGGATGGCATACTTACCCCACTATTCAATGCAAGAGGGATAGTAAAAAGGATTGTAAAAAGTCCATAAAGGAAATTAAATAACCAAATATTTCTGATTGCGTACTTGCTGGTTAATTTTCCAAAAACGTTAACTAATCCATAAAAAAATGATGCTAACCAAGAGAAAATAAGAAATGACATAAAGTTCGTCTAATAAAATTATTATTTAAAGATTATCGTAAATACCTTCAATCACCTCATCCATCATGGCAGCAAACTTTTCTGATGGATTTCCTGCATGTTCGTACCAGATCTGATCTACAATAGCAACAAGTTCTTTGTTGCCAGTTGCAGATGCTTTTGCTCTTGCAGTCTGATATTCTGCTTCAGTAAAACCAGCAAAACCTTTTGTAGCAATTAGATAATATACGTAATCATGAAAATCATTGTATTTTCTTATATTTGCAATTTTAGTTTTGTAGTCATTAACTAAAGTTTCTAAAGCTTCTTTTTCTTTTTCTAAACCATTATTTTCATCTGTTAACAGATTTTTTTCATCAGTAAGCTGGTCTTTATCACTTATAAGTGAATCTTTTTCAGATGTAAGGGTTGCAATCTGATTCTCGTATTCATTCAATGTCTGTTCATATTCTGTAAGTTTTTCGAGTTCGGTTTGAAGTTCATTATTATCTTTTTGTAGGTTTTGATATTTCCTGTTTAAATTGATATATAAATAACCTAATACTCCAATTACTATTAAAAATAAAATAATTACTGGTACTACAATAAAAAGTATATTGATTTTCTTCTTTGTTAAAGGATTTGTATCTGAAGGTTCAGGATTTTTTGTGGGGGTACTCGGAATAGTTTGATTTGTATTGACTTCCACGATAAATTTTTAAAATGTAATTTGTTTATTTTATATAGTTTACAGATAATATTTAGATGTGTAAAGGAATTTTTCTTTTGTAACTTTTTTAAAAAAGGTAAACAAAAAATTACTATTAGTTGTTTTTTGAGATCAAAAAGTAACAAATAATCCAGACCTCAGACTTTAACTATCCAAGAGATATTATAAATATACTATATAAAATAAAGATGTTGGTTTTGATATATTTTAACGACTAAAAGCGGGCTGGGAGGTTTTATTTATTAACTATTTTACTTTTCTTACCGAATTTTAAATTTACAGTCAATATTTTTTCTGTAGTGAAAAGTTTACTTGCGGTATAAACACATATTAAGAATATTATCCATAAATACAGATTACCAAGTATTACAGGGCTATAGTTACCAAGTAGAATATTTGGAGCAGAAATAAATGTATGTGTAAATGGAATTGCATATATAGCTATTCTAAGTATAGGAGAAAGTGAGTTTATGTCTACAAACATTGATAAAAGATAAGGTATAAGAAGCATTACCATAATAGGTGCGATAACTCCCTGAGCGCTTTTAGTATCCTGAGCAAAAGAACCAAGAATGAAAGCGAGGGATAAGGCTGCTAATATACCTGAAAATAGAGATATTCCTAAAAATAAATAGTCCCTAAACTCAAAAGTTAAACCTAATTCTTTTAATAAGGGCTCTATTCCTGAATCAATAGCACTTTGGACATTTTGACCAGTAAATCCTGACGTATAATATTTCATGCCAATAAGATACATACTAGCCATAAGCAAAGAAACAATACCAGCGCCAAGTAGTTTGCTTGCTACAATAGCTTTCCTATTTATTGGAGTTGAAAGTAAAGTTTCTAAAGTTTTATTTTCTTTTTCTGTTGCTATTGCTGAAGCAACAAGTTGTGAAGCAAGAGAAATTACTAAAAATAAGACAATAGGAATGAAAGTTGTCTGCGACATAATAAAATTCAAAACTAAAGATGAGTTAATATTAGCTTGTTTATTTGCAACTATTACATATTCATTTAAAATAATTGGATTTTTTAATATATCAGCATTAATATCACTAATTTCTTCATTAATTAACTTCTTACTTAATAATTCGTTTATTACATTTAAAGAATTAATACATGTTTGGATATCTTGATTTGCTGTAAGTGATAAGCTTTGAATATTCGAGTAAAAGTCAATTTTAAGCTGGTTTGAAGTCAGTAGGCCTTCTTCAAATCCTTTGGGGATTATAATAAGTAATTTTTCATTATTCTCTTTATAAATTGATAAAGCTACATCTTTTGTTTCATTTTTATACTCATTGATTGTGAAACCGTAACCTTTTAATGAACTAACTATAAATTTTGAGGTATTTGTGGTATCAAGATCAAGAACTGAAATTTTTGTTTCTATTATCTTCTCTTCCATCTCTTTACCAACAACTTTACCTATAAATATGAATGCTAACATCATAAATATGAAAGGTAGTAACATTTGTGGCGTGAGAAGTTCAAATATTTCTTTTTTTAAGAGTATAAAAAATTTCTTCATTATATTAATTATTTAATAAAGTTCAATTTTGTAATTTTAGCGAATACTTCTTCTAAGTTTTTTGCTTTGTATTTTCTCTTAAGTTTACCAGCAGTACCTATTTCGATGATTTTTCCCTTATCAATGATACCAACCCTGTCAGATAAAAATTCTATTTCAAGCATATTATGCGAAGAGAGTAATACTGCCATTCCACCTTTTGATAAATTTATAATCGTTTTTCTTATGAATAAAGCGTTTGTAACATCTAAACCGCTTGTTGGTTCATCTAAAATAGCAAGTTTTGGTTTTGTCATAACAGCTCTAGCAAGTAAAAGTTTTCTTGTCATACCTTTACTGTAGGTGTTAATTTTTTCTTTTAATCTTGTTCCAAGACCTGTAATCTGAGTTGCAAATTTTATGTAATTTCTCTGATCTTTCTTATTATCACTAAAAAGTGCTGCCATAAATTTAAGATATCTTATTCCTGTCATATTTTTATACGCTCCAGCTTCTTCAGGTAAGTACGTAATTATATTTCTAATTTTGTCTGCATCTTTTTTTACATTATATCCATATATTGAAACTTTGCCGATTGTGGGTGAGAGTACTGTAGCAAGAATTTTAAGAATTGTAGATTTACCAGCACCATTTGGTCCAATAAGAGCAAATATCTCTTTTGGTTTTACATCGAAATTTACCTTATCTACGGCTTTTAGTTTTCCATAACACTTTGTAAGGTTTTTTACGATTATTGGTTTTTTCATTAAATTCTATTTTTAAATACAAACGAGCTATTATATATACTCTGCTAATTTAGAACAATAGTATTAAAAATTTGTAGTTATTACAATTTTAAATTAGAATTAAGATAAATATATTATATTATTTTATTAATCTCTATGAAGAAATATTTACCAACTTTCGTTAAATTATTTATTTCATTTATACTTTCTCTTCTACCTTCATTATATTTAGGAGGGCAAAAAGGATTTGATATATGCAACGAAGGGGGAACGCCTTTTATTTCTACAAGAACAGTTTTATGTCCAAGTGATATTTATGATTGGACAGGGATAAGAATCTGGGCGTTAATAGTAAATATAATTATATGGACAGTTGTTATCTTTAAAGTAATTCTAATTGCAACTATTCTAATAAATAAGAAAAAGCTAGTTATTAAAAAGTAATAGATCTCTAATAAAAATGTTTCCAAACCACTAAATGTTATAATTTCCAAATAAAGTATTGTTGTAGATATAAAATAAGAATCTTTAAACCTGTAATAAATAAAATTAGGTATTAAATAGTAGCGTTAGTTGCAACATAATAGACTACGTAGTATAATAAATTATGAATATAAATAATTCATTAACAAATTTGGGATTAACTCAGAATGAAATAGATATATATTCGTATATATTAAATAATAAAGCAGTCAGCGGAAAAGAAGTGTATAAAGATATATCTATGGATAAGTCCTCGTTTTATAGAGCTTTAAAATCGCTAGAAAACAGAAACTTGATATATTCTTCGGGTGAGACAAGAAATCAGATGTTTAAAGCTTCACCTTTTTCAAATATTCAAAAATATATAAAAATTAGAAAGCAGGAATTAAATAAAGCTTCAAAAGAAATTAATAATTTTATACAAAATATAGAGAAATATACTAAAGAAAAATATAAAGATAAAAATATAAAGATCTTTGAAGGCGAGGATGCTTATTATTCGTTTATGAATGAAATATTAAAAGAAAAAAATATTATTTTTAGAGATCTTTCAGCAGGTTGCAAAAATACTTTTAAATTTGCTAAATCAAAAATAAATTACTACAAATTTATGAATTATTTTATAAAAGAAAGATTGAAAAGAAATATAAAAATAAGAATTCTTCTTGATTCTACTAATAAAAATATTGATAAATATGATCAATCATGTAGAGAAACCCTTAAAGAAGCAAGGATTTACAAAGGGATATTTAATTTAAACTGTTTCTTAAATACTTTTGGAGATAAATCAGGATTTTTTACAGAGAAGAGTAATAAATTTTGGGCAGTAATTATTAAAGATGAATTCATTACAGAATTACTAAATAGTTTATTCGATATTATTTGGGCAGATTCAAGAAAAATATAATTTATTATTTGAATATTTATTGTAAATTAAATTAATGAAAATGGTACCTGAAGTAAAATTAAAATCAGGGAATAAAATTCCAAAGCTTGGACTTGGAACATGGCTTATCGGAGGTACAAGAGAAAGAGATCCGAATAATGATGATGAGAGTCAAATAAAGGGTATTCGATGTGCAATAGATCACGGAATTAAATTTATCCGAACTGCTCAGAATTATGCAGAAGGTTATTGTGAAGAAATTATAGCGCGAGCAATAGAGCCATATGAAAGAGAAGATTTATTTATAACCTCATGTGTTAACGAACATTCTGCTGCCACTAGTAAAACTTTATTAATTCAGAATGGATTGGAAAGTTTGAAAAGGTTGAAGATGGACTATTTTAATTTGTATTTAATAGGTGGAGTAAACCAAAATGTCTCTATTCGAGATATAGCAGAAGGTCTTATGTACCTTCTAGAAAAAGGATACACAAAAGATATTGGTGTATCAAATTATAGATTAAAAGAATAAAATCTTATGGATAAATATACACATGGAAAAATTGTTTATGATGAATTACATTATAATTTAGTAATTAGAGAACCAGAAGTTTTTGATATATTGAGTTATTGCAGAAAATCAAAGATAATTCTGTGTGCTTATAGGCCATTACAATTAGGGCAGCTTGCTAAAAGTGGTATTAAGTTACTAGAACAGATGGCGAAGAAATATATAAAGACCGAAGCTCAAATTGCTTTGAAATGGCTTATTTCAAAAAAAGGGGTAATAACAATTACAAAAGCTCTGAATCCAAAACATATAAAGGAAGATATAGATATATTTGATTGGAATATGGAGAAGAGTGATTTAAAAAAATTAGATAAAGATTTCCCGATACAATTAAGACTTAGCGACTGTACTCCTCCAGTAAGGTATTTTAAAGAGTAACATTAATTATTAATTTTTAATCAGTTCAGCTCCTCTTGCAGCTACCATAGCGGCATTATCTAAACAGAATTCTGTCTCAGGATAATAAAAAGAAAATTCTTCCTCGTGACAAGCTCTAGCTAATTTCTCTCTAAGTCTTGAATTTACACTTACTCCACCTGCTATTGTAATAGTATTAATACCAAGTGTGTTTGCTGCTTTTATTGTCTTAAATACTAGAACATCTGTAATAGCTTCCTGGAATGAAGCTCCTATATCGCAAATAAAATTGTGGTTAATTTCTTTATACAAAGTTTTATTATTCTTATATTTTATATTAAATTTGTTTAGTTTCTCAAATTCTCTTTTTACAGCTGATTTAAGCCCTGAAAAGCTGAAGTTAAAATCATCACTTTTAATCATTGGACGAGGAAAATTTATTGTGTTTTCATCTCCTTCCTTTGATACCCTTTCTATCTCAGGTCCTCCTGGATAAGAAAGATTTAAAAGTCTGGCGATTTTGTCAAATGCTTCTCCAGCTGCATCATCAAGAGTTTGTCCAATGATCCTTTGATTTATGGAATTTGTAACTAGTCTAATCTGTGTATGCCCACCGGATACTAGAAGACATATATAAGGATAAGGAATCTTTTTTTTATTTTTTTTATTCTTATAAATCCAAATACCGCTTATATGAGATTCCAGGTGATTTACTTCTACTAGAGGTTTTTTATTAGCTAAAGCTAAACCTGAAGCATACGCGTATCCGACAGATAAAGCAGGCGGAAGACCTGGTTCTTTTGATACCGCGAATGTATCAATGTCATCAATCTGTGTTTTAGCTTGCAGCAAAGCTTCGTGAGCAACTATAGGTAGTACTTCTAAATGTTTTCTTGATGCTATTTCAGGAACGATTCCTCCGTATTTATTATGAAGTTTTGCCTGCGACGAGATAATATTTGATAATACTAATCGAGAATCTTTCACAACTCCCGCTGATGTTTCATCACATGTTGTTTCTATACCTAATATTTTCATTTATTTCAAAAGAATTTTGTATATATTATTAATCTTTTCTGCTAAATTGCTCCATCTGTAATTTTCTGCTTCTTCTCTAGCAAGATTGCCCATTTGTTTTCGAAGAGGTCTATTATATAGAAGTTTTTTAATATTTATCAACCATCCCCATTGATCATATGGATTTAATAAAACCCCAAATTTTTCTTTGATTATATATAAAGTACCACCTATATTTGTAGAGACAATAGGTAGCCCTTGTGCCATTGCTTCTATAAGAACTATACCAAAAGGTTCATGAATACTTGGTAAAACAAATAAATCAGCTGCTTTATAAGCGTGAATTGTATCTTTATGTAATATCTCACCTGTAAATAAGATATTCCTGCAGTTTTTATATAAGTTTTTATAATAAATTGACGCGTTATCATCAGGGCCAGCAAATATAAATAGAGTATCTTTTAGTTGTTTAACAGCAATTTCAAGATTATCTAAACCTTTTACTTTGTTAAGTCTTCCAAGCCATAATACTTTATATTTGTACTTTTTTGCTGAAATATGATATTTCCTTATAAACTTTCTTTTATCACCATCTAAAAATGAATAATCTGATATTCCATTTGGGATTATCGAAATGTTTTTCTCTTTAATATGAAATTGTTTTAAATATCTGATTTCAGATTTATTCAAACATATAATGTGATCTATATATCGGCATAAGATTTTACCTACAGTTATATCATGGAAATTAACAAAAAGTTGAAGGAATTTATTACGGTTAGTTGTAGTGAAAGGATTATGTGTTGTTATAATAATTTTTTTATTTTTAAATTTTGAAACTATTAAAGCTATATAAATTTCAAATTTCCTAAATCCATGGACATGTACAATATCATAGTCTGATTTTAAAAGTCTAAATAATAATCCTGGATATATTTTATAAAATTGACTTATACTAATAAGTGTTTTGAATCTGAAGATTTTTATCTTACCTATATTTTGTTCTAATTTTTTAATACGCTTTTTTGTTCTTGTGGAATCAGAGCAGAAAATTGTAACTTGGTGTCCCTTCTTTACTAGTTCTTTTGATAGTTCCAATACATGCTGTTCAACTCCTCCTATGACCGGATGAAAAAAAGTTGTTATCTGAATAATTTTCGCCATATGAATATTTAATACAATATCATATTTTATCAGATTATTATGTGTCTAGTACAGTTTTATTAAATAAGTTAATATATAGATATACTAATTAAATTATATTTATATTATGGCTCAGTATAAAGACTATTATAAAACATTAGGTGTAAATAGAGATGCTGATAAAAAAGAAATAAAAAGAGCTTTTAGACGACTTGCTAGGCAGCACCATCCGGATGTAAATCCAGGAGATAAACAAGCAGAAGAAAGGTTTAAGGAAATAAATGAAGCTTATGAGGTTTTAAGTGATCCTGATAAAAGAGCTGAATATGATAGACTAGATTCTGCTTTGGATTTAGGAACATCTACTTCTCCAGGAGGTATTGAAACTACTCCTTTTGTCGGAACTCAAGGAAGAGCATGGAATCCTTTTGGAAATATTTGGAGGGGAGGACCTTTAGGTGGTTTCTTTCGTACAGAAAGTAGGACTACTAAGCAAGCTGAAGCTCCTCCATTGAGGGATGTACCTCCGAGAAGAAACATAAATCATAAAATAACAAGTATTTATATCCCTGAGGCATTTCGAGATTTGGTATATGCTATTGATCTGGTTTGTAATGAAGGGAAAAATAATTTGATAGTGGTAAGATACTCTGATAAACTTTTCAATTTAGGAAATAGAAGATTTACTTATCCGATTTGGCGGGTAAGCAGGAGTGATGCAGGAATAGTACGAGTTTATTGGGCACCAGGATTATTTGAAAGTTCATCTAACCCAGAAACACATGAATTATCACAGAGATTCGTATGGAACGACGTAAATGGTGTTGCAACAAAAGTATTCTGCTCAAGTTACTATGAAGATTTACAAGAATATATAAGGCATTTGATTAGGTTAATTATTGAAAAGGATTTGGGTATAAAGGAAGATCAAGATTTCTTGAGGAGATTTGAAAGTTATCATGATATTATAAAAGCTACTGGTCAATTTGGAGTAGATCAATATTGCAGATTAGATGAATTTCCTGATTCTTTAAGAGATATAAGTATGCATTTTATTGAAGAAGAAAGTAAACGATTAGTTCTTCGTGATAGAGATTATGCTTTTTTACTTTTTTTAATGTTTCTACGAAGTCATGATATAAATAAAAATGTTAGGTATGTTTTAGTAATGGATGAAATGGGGGCTTTAAGAGGAAGTAGATTTGTTCCTATTTGTCAATTTTACAGAGGTAATTTAACATTAAATGAAGGAATAGGAACAGATAGTAGATTATATAGACAAGTAATGAGAACATTAGCAGATTCAATTTATGATGGAACTGGAGTGAATCCCAAAATTATTACAGCATTAACATTTATGGCTAGGACAGCTTATAAGAAGGGTGATGATCCATTTCTATTTGATTTTCAAGAAGAAGGTTTATATGATGCGTTAAGAGAAGATATAAGAAGAAGGTGCAGTCACGATCGAACTGATTATTATTTCCCATTTTATATTGCGGAATTAAGGAGAGGAATTGGTCCAGAGGGAATAAATAGGCATAATTTAGAAATTGTAAAATGTAAAGAGAAAGAACGTGTTCATATTGATCCTGAAAGAGGATTTTAGAATTTATTTGCATATCCCCAAAGGATCTTCACTTAAACTCATTCCTTTTTCTTTTAATTGGTCGCAATAACTTTCAGTAAAACTTTCTTTAAAAGTATCACTCGTAAGACAAAGGAGAGTTATTACTGAAGTTATACATAAAAGTAAAGCAAGACATCCTCCGCATGTTATTAAAACCCAGAAAATTGGACTTTTATGTTTTTTAGCAAGAGTACTTTTTTGTTCAGCCATGTTAGTAATTTTAAAATTAATACTCTTAATATTATATCTTCTAAAAAAGAAATTCAAATCTATCTATTAGGTAAATATAATTATTGTGTTGTTCGATTTTTTAAGTTAGCTTTTAAAACATTTAGTTCTAGTTGTTCATTAGGATCAAAATATATTGAATTTATGTTTCCAGCTGCAGTTAAAAAATTATCTGGAAAGTCTTCTTCAGATGGCATAAAATCATCAGGTATAGTAAAAGTTTTTACTTCAATATTTCATATATCTTTAGTAGCTGTTAGATTAAGATGTGTATATCTTAAAAATAATAATTTTAGATAAGCTATAGCTAGTGCTAAATCTTCTTTTGTATGTAAGTATTCTGTTATTCTTATCTTTCTATTCTATCATTTGACATAATGCTAATTGGTTAATATTTATATTCATAATACCGTTATTATTTCTTAAGAATAAAGTAATCCTTTTTAAAATCCTTTAGAATCAGCGCTTGTAACACAAAGAAGAGATATTGTTATAACTATATATAAAAGTAAAGCAAAGCATCCTCCGCATGTTATTAAAACCCAGAAAATTGGACTTTTTTGCTTTTTCTTTGAAGTATTATTTTGTTCAGCTATTTTATTATAACTAAAAGTAATGAAATATTATACCATGACTTTTAGAGATAAAATTTAAACCTAGACATTATTTACTATTTTTCAAATACAAAATTATCTTTCTTATAATCTACGTTTACTTTATCTCCTTTTTTAAACTCACCTGATAATATTTTATCTGCTAATTTATTCTCAATTTCTTTTTGAATTACTCTTCGCAGAGGTCTTGCTCCAAACTGTGGATCATAACCCAAATCTCCGAGTCTGTTTTTTGCTTTTTCTGAAATATCCATATTTATACCCTGGCCTTTAAGCAGTTGAAATGTTTTTGCGATCTCAAGTTCTACAATCTGCATGATCTGATTTTCATCTAGTGCGTGAAAAATGATTATATCATCGAGTCTATTTAAAAATTCGGGTTTAAATGTTTTTTTGAGTTCATCCATTAATTCCTTTTTCAACTCTTCCCATGATTTTTCCGTTATTGTATCTTTTTTGAATTTAATTAAATTACCCTCCTTTTTTTGTGATCCTTTATTTTTCAGATAATCTAGTATCTTATCAGCACCAATGTTACTTGTAGATATAATGATAGTATTTTTAAAGTCTACAGTTCTGCCTTTACCATCTGTAAGTCTCCCGTCTTCTAATATTTGAAGTAATATATTTAATACATCTGTATGAGCTTTCTCGATTTCATCGAGAAGAATTACACTATAAGGATGTCTTCTTATTTGTTCAGTAAGCTGTCCTCCTTCTTCAAAACCAACATAACCTGGAGGAGAACCTATAAGACGCGATACTGTATGTCTTTCCATGTATTCGCTCATATCCAGCCTAATTATAGATTCTTCATCACCAAATATAAATTCAGAAAGTGCTTGTGCAAGTTCAGTTTTGCCTACTCCAGTTGGGCCAAGAAATAGAAAAGAAGCTATTGGTCTTTTTGGATCTTTCAGTCCTACTCTTGCTCTTCTTATTGCATCTGAAACAGCAGTTACTGCTTCATCCTGTCCAATGATTCTTTTATGAATGCGTTCCTCAAGATGAGTTAGTTTTTCCTTTTCTTCTTCTTTAAGTTCTGAAACTGGAATACCAGTAGATCTTGCAATAACTTGTGCTATATCCTCATTCTTTACTTCCGGTATACCTGTACCACGTTTTTTCATCCATGCATCTTCATATGGTTTCATTTTATCTTTTAATTTTTCTATCTTTTGTTTTAACTCTGCTGACTCTTTATGTTTATTCGCTCTTGTTAGAGATTCTCTTTCAAGTTCTATTTTTTTTATTTCGTTTTTCAAATTTCTGAGTTCTTCAGGTTCGTTTAAAACAGATAATCTTACATGACTTGCGGCTTCATCAACTATATCAATTGCTTTATCAGGTAAAAACCTGTCTTTTATATATCTATCGGATAATTCTGTAGCAAATGTTAAGGCTTTATCTGATATTTTGACCCTATGATGCGCTTCGTATTTATCACGGATACCTTTTAATATCTCAATAGTTTGGATAACTGTTGGTTCTTCTATAAGGATAGGCTGGAATCTTCGCTCAAGTGCAGCGTCTTTTTCAATGTATTTTTTATATTCGGACAAAGTTGTTGCTCCTATAACCTGAAGATCACCGCGGGATAACGAGGGTTTTAGCATATTTGATAGATCCATCTGACCTTCTTGAGCACCAGTACCAACTATAGTATGTAGTTCGTCAATAAATAGAATAATGTTTCTTCCTGACTTTTCAATCTCAGTTATGACTTTCTTTGTTCTATCTTCAAATTCTCCTCTATATTTTGAACCAGCAAGGAGCATACCTATATCTAAAGCTTTAACTTTTTTATCTTTCAATACATCAGGGACATTTCCACTTATTATTCTTTGTGCGAGTCCTTCTGCAATTGCAGTTTTTCCAACACCGGGTTCACCTATTAAAACGGGATTATTTTTCTTTCTCCGGGCTAAAATTTCAATAATTCTTGTTATTTCATCACTTCGGCCTATTACAGGGTCAATTTTTCCTGTTTCGGCTAATTTGGTTAAATCACGGGAGTATTTATCAAGATTTGGAGTTTCACTTTTTAAAGCGACTTTTTTACCCGATTTATCTCCTTCGCCGATAATTTTAACAACAGCTTGACGGGCTTTTGTATGCGAAATACCATATTTTTGCAGAATTTGTGCTGCTAAACCTTCACCTTCTCTTATTAATCCTAAAAATATATGCTCAGAACCAATATAATTATGACCTAATTCTTGTGCTTCTTGAAAAGCTAGTTCAATAACTCTTTTGGCTCTTGGTGTAAAGTTAGGTTTTTCATCTTTATAAATACCTTCTGTCATTTGATTTTCAAGATAATTTGCAAGAGTATCTTTATCTACATCTAACTCTTTAAATATTCTTTCCATTACTTCATCTTTTTGTGTGAGTCCATATAGGATATGTTCTGTGTCTATTCTTTTTTGATTTTTATCTTTGGCTATATTAAAGGATTCAGCTAAAACCTCAGTAGCTCTTTTTGATAATAATTCTCCAATATCTATCCTTTCAGATGGAGCTGCGTAATCAGAGAAGCCAAACATACCAAATGGATCCTGCAAGCTTCCTGATTCAGCTGCACATATAGGACATAAGTTTATTGCTGATTTCTTTCCATTAATAATTCTTGTAATTGTAGCAGTAGCTTTACGAATTTGACATTTATCACAAATCATATTTAATAATTAAAAAATTATTTTATATAAGTATATTAGATTAGCAGACAAAAGGCAAGTCTGCTAATTAAGTTTGTGGATTATTATTCTTTGTTATAGGTACAAATACAAATCCTGGAATAATTTCTTCTTTAAACTTGTCTTTTGAAATTCTTTTAATTTTTCGTATATCATCATTTTGAGTTGGAGCTATCAATATTCCTCCTATTGCGAGCTGATGTTTTAAACTCTCTGGTATTTGATCGAAAGCTGCGCCTGAAATAATTCTATCATATGGAGTTTTTTGAGAATAACCTAATGAAACATCTTTGTGTTCAAATTCTATGTTTTTTAGATTAAACCTTTTAATATTATTCCTACCAAATTCTGCTAGGGACTCAATAATTTCAAAAGCATAGATTACCCCGTTTTCTCCAACAATATCTGAAAGAATTGCAGTCTGCCATCCAGAACCTGCACCTATTTCTAAAACTTTATTACCTTTCTTTGGATTTAAAAGTTCAATCATAAAAGCAACAGTTAATGGTTGTGATATAGTTTGTCCGTATCCGATTGGTAAAGGCTGATTTACATTAGCTTGCGATGCTAATGTTTTCGGTACGAAATATTTCCTTTCGAATATTTTAAAAGCATAAATGATTCTTGGCGTTTTTAGATATCCAAGTTTTATCAGGTCATTGATAAGTTCAAGATAACCTTTATCCATATTTTGAGTATTATTTATTTATACTTTAAGTTTGTTTTCAAGCTCTGTTATTTTTCGTTTTAGAGTAATAACAATATCTTTAAATTTAATAATATCTATTTTTTGTTCATTCCTCAATTTTATTTCAATTCCATTTTGGGATAAAGATTTATTGCTGACAACAAGACGAATAGGTATCCCGATTAAATCTGCGTCATGGAATTTAATTCCAGCTGAAACCCCTTTTCTTTCATCCCACAAAACTTCTATTCCATTATCAGTAAGTAATTTATAGATTTCTTCTGACTTGTTATAAATACTTGTATCTTCTTCAAGTGAAATTAGATGAACTTGGTATGGGGAAACACTTATCGGCCAGATAATGCCATTCTCGTCATTATATTTTTCTACAATAGTAGCTATGTTTCTTCCTAACCCGATACCATAGCAACCCATATAATACTGCTTTAAAGAACCATCCTTATCGACATAAGTTGCACCTTTCATTTTTTTTGAATAATGATAACCAAGTTGAAATATATTTCCTGCTTCTATCCCTTTCTTTGTTTTTAATTTATGCTTTCCGTCTTCGGTTATATAACCATCTTTAGCAATAGCAATATCAGTCAGTTTTTCACATTTGAAGTCTCTGCCATAATTGACATTAATAGAATCTGTTTTTTCTTCTTTTTGACCGCCAATTAAGTTTTTAGCAGTTTTAAGGGATAGGTCTCCTATATAAGTAACTCCTTTGTGATCCCATGAATGGACATATCCAGTTTTTGTATGGATTTTTTTCAAGTCTTCTTCATTTGCTTCTATTAACTGACCGACAGCATCAACAGTATGTTCTAACTTTACTTTGTTTACCTCCAAATCACCTCTAATAACCGCTATAATTAATTCATTAGTAGTTATATTTCTATAGACAACATTTTTTAAGAAATGAGATTTTGGTAATTTATAATGTTTTGCAAAATCGTCCATTGTTTGCACCCGTTCAGGTTGTTTTATTATTTCAAACTTTTTCTCCTTTTCATCTAGATTTATTTCATCTCTTTTAAATTTTGCTACATCTTCATGGGCAATGTATTTCCCGTCATCGCTTTCTAAGTATCTGCTTTCACCTATAACACTATCTACAACAAGTTCATGAGCATATTCTCCTCCTATGTAACCATTATCAGCCAGAACCATTTTAGCTTCTAATCCAAATCTTTTAAAAATATTTATATATGTATTTGCCATCTTTTTATATTCTTTTTCAAATTCCTTTTCGTCTCTGCTAAAGGAATAAGCATCTTTCATTGTAAATTCTCTTGCTCGTAGCAAACCACCTCTAGCCCTAAATTCGTCACGGAACTTTGTAGAGAATTGATATATATTAAAAGGTAAGTCCTTATAACTAAGCTGGAATTTTCTAACTAAATCTACTATCATCTCTTCTGCTGTTCCACCAAGTACATATCCGGTTCCTCTTCGGTCTTTTAACTTTGTAAGTTCAAGATTAACAGTAGATGTTCTTTTTGTTTCTTCCCATAATTCAATAGGATGAAGTACTGGAGTTACTAGTTCTTGAGCTCCGGCTTTATCCATTTCTTCCTTAATTATTTGTATAATTTTTTGATTTACTCGTAAACCTAATGGTAGTAAGTAATAGTGACCTGAAGTACTCTCCCGAATAAATCCTGCTTGATAAAGTAATTTATGTGATGTAATAGAAGCACTTGTAGGTGCCTCTCTTACTGTTTTTCCAAATAATTTTGAATATTTCATTTATATAGTAGCTAAATTATTAGATAAGGATACAATTATTTTATATATATTACAATATTTATTACGGTAAAAATTTCCCCCGTATCGGGGGTGGTGTCATTTGAGGTTTAATATAATATAATAGATACATACCTAATTCTATCATAGAACAGTAATTAGGTAAAAAGTTTTATTATTGAATTTAAAATACAATTTGATATATTTATATATCTATTATATGAAATATTTTTAAATACGTGGATTTTGTTACTGACAAAAAAGATAAAATAGAACAAGACAAACTGGAACTTGAGTTGGTGACTAAAGCTTTGCCTCAAGTTATTTGTTTAGTTGATAAAAAAGGAAAAGTTATATTTGTTAATAAAACAATAGAAGACTGGAATATTGCAAAGAGGTCTGATATCGAAAATATAAATATACATAAATTATTTCATAAAAATTGTAAAAATCCTTTTTGTTATTTGAATTCTTTATGGAAGAAAACAAAATTAAGAATTAAAGAGCAACAATCATTTGAAATTGAAACTGAAGATGAAATATTGCATAAGTTCTTGAATATCCAGATATGTCCTATTACCAGCAATAATCCTGTAAACAAAAGAAATAAAGCTAGTGTAGTTATAATCTTTAATGATATTACAGATAAAAGAGTATCTAATGATATGTGGCAAAGGTATGAATTTGTTGTAAATGCATTTAAAGAATATATGACTTTAATAGATAAAAAGTATATATATAAAGCAGTCAATCAAGCATATTGTGAAGCACATGAAAGAAGCAGTGATAAAATAGTAGGTAATTCTGTATCTGATGTTTGGGGAGATAAAATTTTTAAAGAAAAAATAAAATCACATCTTGATTTATGTTTTAAAGGAAAAGTAATTTATTATCAAGCGTGGTTTACTTTTAAAGCTTTAGGTGAAAGATACTGGGATGTTGCATGCTATCCTTATATTGATAATAATGGAAACGTTCCTTATATTGTAGTTGTTTCAAGAGATATAACTGATAAGATGCAGGCTGAAGAAGAATTAATAAAGCAAAAAACTAATTTGCAAAAAGAAACCACAATAAGAAAAACAATGTTAAAAATAGCTGGAAGGTTGTCTCGTGCAAAAGGAAAAAATCTTGAAGTTGTATTAAATGAGGTATGTAAAAAAATTTGTAAGTTATTAAATATTAAAAAAGTTTATATTTGTTTAGATGGAGAGATTATAGCTAATTCATTGAATATTATTACTTTGCCATGGAATCGTAAAAGTATATTTTATCAGATTATTAAACTAGATTTAAAAAATATAAACGGAAATAATAATTTAAAAATCAAGTTGTTAACAAGATCCAGAAATGTAGCAGCTTCTATTATAGTTTTTGGTAAAAAGAATAAAAAGTTTTCTGAAAGTGACAGAGAATTATTAAATATAATAGGTAATACAATAAGTTTGGCGTTAGAAATTGCTATATTAGAGGATAGAAGCAAGAAATTAAAAACTATTACTCAAAGAGTAATTTTCATCGATGGAGAAGAGTTTCAAAGAAAATTAGACTCATTAAACGGAAATAATTTTAAGGCGACATATTTAGTTGCAGATACGGTTGAATCCGTTAGCCAGAAGATAGATCAAACTAAACTTCAAAGGGAATTAAAATCTATTGCAGTAAAAAACGGTGCCATATGGGGTAATGCCTGGGGTGATATGATTCATATGGTATTTGCAGATTATTTCAAAAAAACAATCGGAGGCGATGAGGTTTCTGCTTATAAAGCAGCAATAAGTATATGCAATAAAATTAAAAAGAAACTGGGGTATTCTATGAGAGTTGGTATAGCATCTGGGAAAATAAATGTAAATAAAGATACTATTCAAATGGATCAATTAGATAGATCAAGAATAATAGAAATGAGTTCTATTGCTCAGGAAGGAAGAGTTGGAGTTAGCACTTTACAGAAACCAAGCGGTTTTCTTAAAAATATAATGAAAGGATTAGGTTATGAGTTTAAATATACTAAGGATTTAGTTAGAGGAACATTAAAATCGGTATGGAAATTGTATCCGGAAAAAAAAGAAGATATAAAAAAGGATAAAACATTTAAAACAAATGATAAAAGTCTTTCTTACGAGACAACTTTAAAAATATTACTTACCAAGGGAGTTTGTGGACATGGGCATCTAGAGGGATCGGTTATTACTCCAGGTATGTCTAATGTCATTAAAAAGGTTGGTAAGTTATATAGTAAAGACGAAAATTTACAACAAAAATTCTACAAACTTACAGGAAAAGATTATAAAGAAATATTAAAAAGTTTGACAGAAATAGAGTCATGGGGAGAATCGAGGAAAAAGTTTGATTTCGTTAAGCATTTTCTTCCGTGGCTTTACCTTATGAAACTTGGGGAAGCGAGTTCTCCAGATCTTATCTATGAACTCACAAAGGAGCAACTAAAATATGAATTAAAGATCCATTCAGGTTTTACTAGAGAAATTTCTCCAACAGTTTGGCTTGAAATGGGACTTCCATTTGATAAATGCATAGAAGCATTTGTAAAAGCTTGTGAAGATTCCTTTAGGAGTGAGACTATAATTGGTCCAATTGATATTGGTGTTGCAGTAAAAAGACAGTTTCTAACTAAAAATATATCACAAAAATTAAATCCTTTTCTAAAAGATATTAAATATCCTTATATAAAATGTCTGGAATTAATTTTTGCTTTAAAACAGAGTAAAGTACAAGATTTAATAAATTTATACGTGAATACTATTGACATTGCAAGTATAAATCCATTATTCAATTTTACTGGATGTCCTGATAGATCTTTACATACTGAGTTATTTTATAAAGAAGCTAAGAATCTTGGAATTGGATGTCATGTACATTTACTTGAAGAATTAGTTGATCAGAAATTTATATCGAAAAAAGAGTCTCAAATCAAAGAATTGTATTTTATAATAGATTTATTTAATAAATTAAGAATTAAAAATGCTAGATTTATTCATCTTGCTTACTGGTCCAAAACGTTACCATTATTAGATAAAATAAAGCAGTCAAAACATGAAATTGCGGTATGTGAGACAAGCACTAGAATGTTAGGATTTGAACATAGACCAAGAAGCCCATTTTTGCTACAGAATAAAAAAGTAATTGAAGGCGTAATTTTTGATTCAGATTTTCCTCTAATAGTTTTATCTACTGATGACAGCGGGCCATTTGGGATAAGAAATGTATGGGAAGAATATTTAATAGTGCATTCGGATATTGTAAAGTGGCATGGTAGAGATTATGCTGATACGGCATTTTTCCAGTTTCTTAGAAGTAGTTATAAAAATTTAGAACCTAAAGAAATTTCGCGAGAATTCAAACTTAATCAAAAAGCAGTTGAATGGATGTTTGCGTATGATATATATCAGGAAAAATTAAAAGAAATTGATAAAGAAACATCACAAGCATTAAATAGAAGATTTAGAGAAATTATTCAAAAAAGAAATATTTATGTAAAGAGGTAAATAGATTAAAGATTAACAACAATCCCAATTATATAATACTTTATCAAACTTTAATTTTTTTAGATCATTTGTTTTAATAAAAAAGTTTGCTATACCTACATCACCCCATAATATTGAATAACCTTTTCCTATGGGTTTTGTTTGTGAATCCATTTGAAATAATAACTCATAGGTATCTTTGTCTTTTTCATGTAATCTTTCTCTTGGATCCCATTGTGTAAATGAAGGATAACCACCTAATTTATGACCTTTTCCATCTATATATATATTAAAATTTTCAGCAAGATAATTTGAATAATAATTTATCTTTTCTAATATTTCATTTCCAATTAATTTATTAAATCTGAAATCATTCATAGAAATGTGTTCATGTTTTTGTTTAAAACTTAAAGAAAGTTGTGTTTCTAAAATAGGTAAATTTGTTTTTTGTGGCAAGAAAGAAAAATCGTTATATAAATTATCTGGATTTTTCTTTATATTTTTTAAAAATAATATTTTAATTGTATCATTGCCTATATTATTTTCTCCTTTTTCAAATTTTAATCCCCAAGGCATTGCTTGTGGAATATAAAATTGGAGTATTCCCTCTTTAGGAAAATTTTCAATATGTGGTACATCTTTAAAATTAATTTGTGCTAATAAAAATAAATACTCTCCTGAAGGTGTTTTTGGATATTCTGTATCTTTTGGCAAATATGGGAATCCTCCAAACTTGCTGTCCCACAAATTCAAGCTTTTAGTAGGATTTGCTTTTATAGCAATATATTCTCTTTTAGTTTTTTCAAATTTATATTTAATTTTATTTATTAATAAATTTATTTCTTTTTTGTTCATTTTCCTTATATGGTTATAAGGTTTTGTTTTTAAATTATTTTTAGGATGAATTAAATAATGGGACACAAAGTAAATGATAAAACTAATAATTATAAATGTAATGAAAAATATTATAAAAATTAATATACCTACACTTATAGAAAGTGAAAGTTTTGATGTAAAAGGTTTATCTTTTTCATCAAAGTATGCGAATATTCCTATAGCCACTGCTATCTTCAAGGCTAATTGAAAAGGTGTATTAATATATGGAAATAATTTTTCATTTATATGAATCATAAATATAGATTTTAAAATTTTATTGGTGTTATCGAAATATATCCTTTACTTAAAGCTCCAGTGTCATATTTTATACTTATTGTATCTTTATTTCTTGCATAAGTTTCTTTCGGATATTTGTATGTCTTATTTTTGTAATTTATATCAACAGGGTATTTGTAATATCTGGTTATATCATAATCAATTGTTGTGAATTTAATTTTATTAGTTTTATTTTCAGGAAAATTTATATTAATAATATTTTTGTTGTAGAAGTTATTTTTAATACATAAATCTATTATCTTATATACAATTTCTCCTGGATAATAAAGGAAGTCTTTCATTGAACATTTTTCAAAGTGTTCTTTTGTCCATTCTGTACTTGGTTTTACCCAGCTTAAAACAATAGCTTTTTTAGATAAACCAACACCAATCGAGCGGAATGCAGCTGCAAATGTTCCAGAAGAATTTAACGCATAACTTACATTTTCACCCCAATTGATACCTGATATTATCATGTCAAACTTTTTATGAAAATAACCTTGTGAAAATTCTGCTACATCTGCTGGTGTACCATCGATCCATACTGTATGTATTCCATTTACAGTATCTTCTCCCCATTTCTTGATACCTTCAAGAGAAAGAGATCCTCCTATTCCGCTTTGTTGCTTTTTTGTTGCAGCAATTTCAAGATTGTATTTACTTTTTAGGAGTTTAATAAGAATTCTAATACCAACTGATTTATAACCGTCGTCGCCAGTTAATAAAATATTTTTGATTTTCATATAATAGATTTTAAAAATATTATAAATAATAATTTACTATGAAATTTGATTGAAGTAGTATAACAAAACAAAGTAAATAGTTGAAATTATTATGTGATTCTATTCGACAATAATGTATAAAAAATAATTAGCAAAATGATATAATTATAGAATTATTTATCTTGTTTCGATATATGTTAGTAGAAATTTGTGATGTTTTTACAGATCAAGAAACTGAATCTCTGAGAGGAGATGAATTTTATACGAATATATATGAAGATTATTTTGCCAAATTGTGTGGATACTTTTCAGAATGGAGATGTAGTAAATCAGGAGTTTCTTATAACCAAAATCTATCACGAAATTTTATTTCTTTATATTTTAGTAGTTTGGATAGTAATTTAACTCTTTTAGCTTTTATGGATGCTTTTAACTCTGCGATAATAAGTTTTGAGGGTATGAAAGGGAAAAAAGCATTTCCTTCGAATGAAGCTTTACTTTCAAGTGTACATACATTATCTGATAAAGTTATTAGAAATAACAGATTAATTATGCTTTGCATGATTGCATATACAGGTAGTCGCGATAGAGCATTAACTTATATTGCAATAGGTTTATTTGAAGAATTATTATATAAAGCTACGATCGAAAAAGGTCTTGAAAGATTAAATGTTCTTGTGTGTAGTATGGCGGATATGATATTACATGGCCAGTTACTTGAAGCTGATAGGATATTTATGGGTATCATGTGGTATTATTCTCTACCAGTGCAGATTCCAGAGTATGTTCATAACTTTTATAGAAGATTGCAGTATGGATATTGGGGTATAGCTTCACAATTAACTGCTTGGGGTATAACTGAAGTTAATCGATTTGTTGATTTAGCTTTCTGGATTGATAGCATAATTGATGAATCTGCAGGATTGCTAGATAAAATGCAGGTATTCCAAGGAATGTCGGTTCCATTATCAAGAGAAATATTTATATCAGTTGCTTATTTAGCTAATCAAGATCTTAGAAAGTTTTCGATAAGATTCTTAGCACTTAGAGCGAAACCTCTATGGGATACATTCAAACCTTTACAGGCTAGAATAGCTGAACTAAAAGAAAGTTATTCTGATAGTGGTCTTTATAGGCAAGTAGGAGCTTTAGTGGTACACCCTGATTTTAGAGGAAAGATGGAATTTGCTTTAAGAGTTGAAATGCAGTTACATATAAGTTTGGAGGATATTGGTTGGGCATTTGTTCATGATGATTTTTTTAAATTAAGAGAGTTAATAGAAGCACAACATGATGCTTTTTCAAATAGAGGTACTAAGACAGAGATATTAGCAAAAGAGTTACTTGCTTTAAATGCCGAACGTCGAGGTGGAAAATCAGTGAAACTAGTTGTTGGAGGTAGATATAGATATTTTCTTTTTGTACCTTCTGCTTTAAGTGACCAGCTTGAAGTTCTTGCGCATCTAGATCCAATAACTAGAGAGTTATATTTAATGTCATTGATTGGTATTCCGCTTTATAGAGAAATGAACATCGATAGATTAGAAAGAACTGGGAGTTGTATCGTTGGAAGGATAGAAACAGCTTATATGATATCATATATGATCTTACCAAATGGTTTTCCTATACCATGGGGGCAAGATGAGTTTTACTTTTCTGTTCAAGGGATGATATTAAACAGTGATACAATTCCAGATATATTTAGAAAATGGGGAGATTTAATTAAAAGAGATATGAAGGGTACTTTGCATCCTGGTGGCGGTGATTTATTAGTTGTATCTGAAGAAAATGATATGTTTAAGTATTTAGGATTAAAATATGTAAGATTGAGACCTGAAGGTGATCATATATGTATTGAAATAGCACTTGATAATTCGATAGCAAGATTTGTTGTAGATTTTAATTGGCGTATTTTTATTCAAGGAGAATTAGATTCAAGAACTACTATTGAAAGAGGGGCAAGACTAGAGGATGTTTCAACTCCGTTTGGTGCATATTTGTGGGGTATGTTAATATTGACTGCAATTTATGAGATATTAAGTGAAAACTATAGAAAGGGAACAAGATCTAGAAGTAGAGGAAAAGGAAAGGGTGAAAAAGGAGGTATTACTGGAACTGCAAGAAGAGGTCATGTAAGGGATTTAGGAGATAAACATTTTACTCAAGAACAATATCAAATAGTATTAGATCTTCTAGATATTGATATAGAAGCACTTTCTAGAGCTTTAGATAAGAACATAACTTTCGTTTTACCAGTAATTCCGGATGAAGAAGATAAAGAAATGAAGCCTGTAATACACCGATACAAAGCTTAAATAAGTTTTAGAATTCTCTAAATATATGTTTATCATTAACTAGTCCCATATTTACAAGAGTCTTTTTGCCTTTATTTGCATAAGCTGCGAGTACTTTTCCAATAAAAATTATATGGTCGCCTGACTTTATTTCTTTATACAATTTGCATTCAAGATTAAGAGTGGCATCTTTTAAAAGAGGAGGTTTAATAAATTTGCTTTTTAAGGTTTTAATTTTTGACTTTTTAAACTTGTCAACTGTATCACCATGAAAACTTCCAAATACTGTAACTGCTTTTTCTAATTTTTTATTTGGTATAGCTATAACGAATTCTTTGCATTTTCTAATTAATTTATGGGTATACCCTTTTTCCCAAAGTGATACTGCAAAAAGATAAGGTTCAAAAGATACATTCATATTCCATCCAGCTATCATACCACTAGGACGTTTGTTTTTCTCATCATATGATATAACAAAAACAAGAAGGTAGGGTATAAATTTCAAATATGCTTTTTCTAAAGATATTTGTTTCATATATTAGTTATTAATTAAAAGTAAATTATTATTGTTATAAATTATATTATAACTAATCCTAAAGTTAATCTCTAGGGAGTTAAAAAGCAAACCATAAAATAACTGTATAAGAGACATTAAACTTTAGTATATTCACTTGTTAAGCTAAATTATATTTTCATGTATATGGTCTTAACTTTCTAGCAATTTTTAGGTGTCTTAATGATGCTAAAGCTTTTGTTTCTAACTGGCGAATTCTTTCTCTTGTTAATCCTAATATTTTACCAATTTCTTCCAAAGTCATTGGTTCATCTCCATCAAAGCCGTATCTTCTAATTATAATATATCTTAATCGTGGATTAAGATTACTTAATGCTTCCATAATTTCATCATGACGTAAAGAGTCATCAACTTGAATCGGAGGAGGGACACTTTGATCAGGAATTGATTCAATAAATTCTGTATCATACTCTCCATCATCTCTTATTGGGTGGTCCAAAGATAATGTTTTCTGTCTTTGTAGTATCTTATTAACTTTTTTAAGAGTATATGGATATTTCCAACCAAACTTTTTACATAATCTCTGAGCTATTTCACTTGAGGATACGGATAAACCTTCATGTAAAATCTGACTTCTTGTACGATAGACTGTGTCCCTAAATTCTGATTCATGTATAGGAGTTCTTATTGGATCTCTTGTATTTATAATATATCTATCTACATGTTGTCTTATCCATCGAGTAGCATAAGTAGAAAGTCTTCCGATTGGTGTTTCTCTACCCGTAATTGAAATGTCGAACATTTCAATAGCTTTTTGTAAACCTAGATATGCTTCTTGAATTAAATCTAAAATTGAAATGTCAGTATTATAAAGATGCTTACGTATGTATATGCCCTTAACAATACCTACTGCTAGACGTTGGTTTGATCTAAAAAGTCTCAGAAATGCATTTTGATCACCAGCTGAATAACGAATAAAAAGAACAGCTTCACCGACTGGAGAAAGTAAGGGATATTCAACAGCTTCTAATCTTACTATATCCGGTATTAGTTCGGTACTATCAAAGGATATATTATCTAAGGATGATTGAGTATTTGCTCTTCTTTGAAGGTCTTTTGTATCTGAGAATGCGGTATCGAAAGGATCTAGGGTAAATAATTCAGCAGCTTCTTGTGGAAGTACAATATTTAATGATAAATCTTTGTCAGGTATATAAATGTCAACAACAGTTCCTATAGATGAAGATCTTACATGTAGAGGATTTTGAGGATTAATTCTGGTTATATTTTTATCCCATGAAAAACCATGAACCGTTGGTGGTAATAAACTATAAGATTTTAATCGTAATAAAAGACTATGTTTTACCACAGGATTTAATGATCTAACTCGAGAAAGTATACATTCTAGTGCATCTGATTCTCTAGCACTTAATTGATATGTAACTCCATAGTCATCTCTAATTATATATAGCTCAGTGTTTAATTCATACCTATTCGAGTCTATATAGAATGGTTGTATTGGTAATGTTAGAAGAGGATAAGTTACAGATCTGTAACAACCGCATCTATCGCTTACTATACTTCCTGGTTGGTAGTTTCTTAGAGATAATTTTAATTGGATACTTCTTACTGCACCCCGGATTGCATATATATCTAAACTGTGATTATATTCAAGTTGAGCAACCTCTATAATGTCTTGATAATGAATCCATGTGGGAAACTCAGCTATACATTGGAAAACTATTACTTCCTCAGGAGTTAAACGAACTTGACGATCGTGAGTTTCATATTCAATATGAAGGGTTCTACTTTCGTCAACGTAAACTCTTGTTGTTGTTCCAAAAGGAGGATGCTGATAGGATAGTCCTATACCTCTATGAGAGACATTCCACCTACTCTGATTAAGAAATATCCCATTTAAAGTATTATCAACTATAAAAAATGGATCTTCTCTGATATCTATACCTAGTTTACATGTTAATGTATCCATTATTCTATTTACTCTACTGTACATTACATTTAAAGGTGTAGGACATGTTTGATCTTCAGGATATAAAACTTTATATGCTAATTCTAAAGTAACTCCTTGATAAAATTGGTTAAATAATAAATTAATAAGTTGATATTCTCTAAAACTTAATTGAATTCTATGGTCCCCGATAAATATACACCGTACAGCTAAATCGGCTTGTGCTAAAAATTGTTCTCCAGCAAGTTGTCTCCTTTCATAAGATGGTGTTCTATACTCATCTATTTGAGGATATCTTACACTAGCTATAATAGCTAAATAAGTTAAAGATGAAATAGCACCATAACTTAAGTTGTGTAATTGCATTATTTCTTCAACTGTTTTTCCTTCTGCTCTTTGACGTGCAATTTCCCAGGCTAATGTTTCATCAGATGTGAAAATTACTAAAGCTGGACTTTGAAAGACTAAAGCCCTGTTTCTTAGATATCCTTGAACCTTTGAACCAGATAAATCTAGAACCCTCATAGATTGAAAATAACTTGGGAAGTAATAACTATAAAATAATTCTTCTAATCTTAGGCAGAAATTAAACGCAGTATTTTTTCCAATTCCTACTTCTCTTGCTGCAGAACGAACTGAATGATTATTGATAATCATGTTAGTAAGAATCTGTGCTTTCTCATAAGGAATAGGATATCCAGCAATACATAAATTACCACTTGCGTCTATAAAATTACTAAGTAATTCAATAGGTGGTACATAAGCTTGTCCTGAAAGAGCAATTACCCTAGATACTAGTGAGCTTGAATAACCACCAAGATAAGTAAATACTAATCTTCTTAAATATCCTCTAAATGGAACATCACCATTAAATGTTTTACCTAATGATAATCTTCTAAGACTTACTTGTAAATTTAAGAATCTTGTCCTAGAAACACCGAATTCTTCAAATTCTTTTATTAAAGTATTTGTTTTGTAGTGTGCAAATGCATCAAGAACTACTAGTTGCAAAGGATTTAAAAATACTTGCTCTTCATGGGTTTCGTAAGATCTTCTTGCTTGAGCTACTACTTCTGCTACTTGATCTCTTTCATCAGCTAAATTTAATACTCTTTTTACATATTTCATATGCTTTTCTGTTCTTGGAAAAACTGGTATAGCTTTTATCTCACTTGGAAAAACATCTTCATCATTAATAGCTAAAGCTCTTAAAACATAAAGTGAAGTGAAAGCTACAGTTAGTACGAACATTGTTGAAGCTGAAAATCCTACTACTCTTGCAGCATAATCGATCCTATACCCCTCAAGAAATATTAATCTAACAAGGTTTATAGCTTGATGCGGAGTTATATTAGCCAATTGGCCTAAATTTGCATGAGGTTCGTTAAATTCTCTAAGTACTAAAGACCATCTCTCGTATACATCTGATCCCTTATCAAATACATCAGGTGATTTTTCTAGAAACTCTCTATATACTTTTTGATATCGAGTCCGTGGTTCTATACCGAATGCACGAAGAGCTCTATGTGAACAGTTTTCAATTGTGTATCCAAAACATGCTGCCTCTTCAGGTTCGCATAACATTAATAAATCTCTTACTAATAAGCATGTACGTAAGATACTTTGTTCATTAGTTCCTGGAAACATACTAACTAAAATTTCTATTGGATAACCTAATACTACAAAACCGTGAGTTATAGCTAATGTCCTATCTGAGCTTATTCTTGCTCTATCAATGCCAAAACTTCCAACTACTATTCTGTGATCTTGTTTTAAGATAGCATATAATTTATATGCTATGCTATACCAATCACCATGATTTTTATCTAAGACACTTCTAATAAACGCTCTTACTTTAGAATAACTTTCTGTAGTTTCATCAGATTCTATTTCACATTCTAAAGCATATATATTTGGTGTCTTTAAAGTTTCAGCCATCTGATTGATACTTTATTATAAAAACGGGGCATATTTATATGTTAAGAATAATTACTAATTATATACCAAATAACGAAATATATGAAATCGAATTATATATGGTATTTGTTTGTATATCTTGACATATAAAATTGGGATTTTCTTAGCTTAGTATATAGAAAGTGGCTTTTAACTGTATTTGAATTAATATATATAACATATCTTTTTTAATATTATACAAATCTTTATTAAAAATCATCCTAATATTTTATCTTTTTATGTTATTTACTCCATAAAACTCGGTAAACCATAAAGATCTATATAACAAAGTCTTGTTTCTGCGTTTGTGCTGCACCACCATGATTCCACATCACCAAAGGGTATGATGGTGCAAGTATAAGGGTATCCATTATCATTAACATAACATGCTTTTTTAGCTTCACTTGCTTCATCCCACCAATACTCAATATCTCCATTTGGAAGGTCGCAATCTAATTCATATACACAACTTAAATCGTTTTCAGGATTATCTATATTTTCTTCTTCATTCATAATCATCTTCGTAATATAAATCACTGTAAAGAAAATCAGGTAATCCGTATGTCCATGTATAACAATCTTTCATAGCATCAGAGGCACTATCCCACCAATTTTCAGCATCACTGTTTGGAAAGTCACAATTCTTTTCATTATACCATCCTGTTTCTTCCCATTCCCCTTCGTCTTCATATACAAAAGAAGGAAGACCATGCAGGTATATATAACATTGTCTCATATCATTATCAATTGTATACCACCAATCTTTAGCATCTCCATTTGGGAAAACACAATCAGTTTCATTGTACCAACTGCCATCATCAAATTTTTCAGATTCCCAGTCAAAGGAATAAAGAGAATATGGGTATCCGTTTTCATCTATATATGATTGTCTTTCAGCATCTGTTGCAGTCCACCACCAGTTTTTGATATCCCCATTGGGATAATTTCCCTCTACACTATCCTTATTTTCATCAACATATTTATCCCAATACCAATCATTTTCATCATATGTTTTTTGAATACTTTTTGGTAGAGAACCTGCAACACCTAATGCTATAAATGAGCTTAAGCAGCAGCAAGAACAAAGCATAAGTATTACTATTATTGCTATTATAATTAGCTTTTTTGAAGATTTATTTTGCATACGAACAATTTAAAGATTTATTAAAATTATTGTATATACAAAATAAGAATTTGGCAAAACGTTTTAAAATTAATGCATATTTTTCTATAGTATTTTTTTAAGTTTTATAAATTTTCTTGACAAATGTTTACTAGTTGTATACAATTGTATACAAAGTTTAGTTTTTATTATAATATTATGAAAGATAAAGTTATTAATACACGAATAACTAAGGACTTATATGAAAAAGTTTTTGAAAAAGCAAAAAAGCATGGAACTACAGTTTCAAATTTAGTTAGAGGAATGATTGAAGATACGTTTGAAATTTGTGGTGATATATCTTTAATTCTTGATAAAGAAATTAGAAAAAGATTTAAGTCAAAAATAAAGATAATAGGGTATCAGAAAGTTATCGTAGGCAATAAAGTAACATGTCCAGGTTGTTCACAGAAAATTATAAAAGGTGCAGAAGGGTATATTGCTATTGCGGAAAATGGTAAAGCTAGTAATATTATTATATGTAATAAGTGTGTTAAAAAAATTTAGTAATTATCACCATGAGAAACTTAAAAACAATATTTGAAAGTATTAAAGCTTTTTTACACTTAGGCTATACATTACTTTTTTTCTTTAATAATCCAGAAAAGTTACATAATGAAGGAATTCGTTTAAAGAATTATTTTGAGAGAATCGGAGGAATATTTATAAAATTTGGACAAATGTTAGCATTACGTGTTGATATTCTTCCTGAAGGAATCTGTAGAGAGTTAAGAAATTTACTTGATAATGTTACTCCATTTGAATATGCTCAAGCGGAGAAAATGTTTGAGGAAGAATTTAATAGAACGATATCTAAAGTATTTCAGAAGTTTGAAAAAAAGACTATTGCGTCTGCTTCACTTGGTCAAGTATACAGGGCGAAATTAAAGACTGGCGAATTAGTTGCTGTTAAAATCCGAAGACCAAAAATAGAAGAACTTGCTAAAAGTGACATAAAGCTTATAACTAAGATATCAAAAATTATCGATACGATTCCTCTTATGCCTTTTAAACTTACACCAGTAGTTAAAGAATTCTCAAGTTGGGTTTTTGAAGAGCTTGATTATAAAAATGAACTCAATAATCTTGAAGAATTCAGTAAATTTAAATCTGAAATATTACCCTTCTTTAATGTACCTTTAAAAATAAATCTTCCCAAAGTTTATCCTCAATATTCTGGTAAGAATATTCTTACAATGGAATTTATAGAAGGTGTTTCTGTTAATAAACTTATTGAACTTAAAAATTCAAAAGATCAGACTGAATTTAGAAAACTTTTGAAGGAAGGGTATAATATAAAACAAATTTTAAAAAATATTAATTTAATGCAACTAAAGCAGATTTATATTGATGGCTATTTTAATGCAGATCCGCATCCTGCAAATATAATAATTAAATCAAATAATCAGGTTTATTACGTTGATTTTGGATTAGTAGGAAAATTGACTGATAGACAAAAAGCAGCTGTTTCGAAGTTTCTTCGATCTTCATCTATACTTGATTGGAGATCGGCATTTCAAGCAGCTATTATAATGTTTGAAGTTAATGATGAAAGAAAAATCAACCAATTAAGAGAAGAAATAAAGAAAATGTTTAATTATTTAAAAAAGCAACGTATAACATATAATACATATTCAAAAGCTTCAACAGATTCAATATTATACTTTTCAAAATTAATTTACATTTTAAAATTACCAATACCCATAGATATTTCCAAAGCTTTGCGTTGTGTTATGACAAGTGATAGTATTGTTCATAATCTTGCTCCAGAAGCATCTGTAGAAGAGATTACTCAAGATTTATTCAAGGTAACGCTTGCAGCAACTTTTTTGGGTTTAAAGAAAAAGATGAACAAAGATAGTATCTTAAAACTAGCGATTAAAGCAATTAACTTCGTTGAATCTGAGATTCTATTAGAAGACTAAATGAATTAAATTTCTATAAATATTTATTATTTCTGTGCAATTGCCTCAGGCTTCTTTTCTACAAGGTCCATTGGTTTACCACAGCATACAAGCTGTCCTGCACCTGCTTCTAAAATCTTTACAGTATTGCCGCAGATACTGCATTTGTAAACTTGATCAATATTTGTCATATAAAGAATTTAAAAATTAAATAAATTATAAGCATTATAGTATATTTTAGAATTAGTTAATATAATTTAATGTTTAATTTAATAGTAATTCACTTATATGATACACTATGCTGTAATACTTATAATATAATTTCTTTTTATAATAAAATCTTTAATGATCATAATTATTTATTATCTGAAAGACATAAATGGCTGAAACTTTAAAGTATCATTATACAAAAGCTGATGTTAGAAGCGATATTTTAACTTCTGAAAATCCTTCTAATAGAGCTCAAGAGTTATTAATCGGATTAATGAGGGATGCACCTTATTCTCTTGAGACATTAGCTTTATTTTTACGAAATACTTACAATATAGAAGTTCATCAAACTCAAATATCAGATTGGTATAGGGCTGTAAGAGATGGGACTGTTTATAGTAGTGAAAAACTTAAAATTATAAGCAGAAGAATTGTTGCTTCTGAATTAATTCAAGCTTTGGCACGGGGTGATGATGTTACAAATTATGCTTTATTAACTTTAGTAGATGTTGCTTCTTCCGCAGTTGATAGTGAAGAAAATTATATTGGACTTAAAGCATCTATGGAAAGATCAGGTTTGAGTATAAGATATACAAGTATATCAAGACTTTTAAGAGCTCTTTTTTTCTTTCCAACAGTAATGGATAAAGAAATGAATAAACAACTAATAGAAGCTAAGATAAAAGCTTATAGAAAAGTTAGAGATATATTAGACTGGAAAGCTAATGATGTTAAATCAAGTAGAAGTCAAAGAGAAGTATGGTCTTCAAAAAGAGATCTAATTGATTCTATGAGTTGGGGAGAAGATAATTATGCTGCTCCAAGTTTAGGTAATCGCTGGGAAGCATTAATAGTTTCATATACAGCTTATTATTTAAAAGAAGCTGGTTTCAATTTCACACAATATTTTAGTTGGATAGATATATTGATTTTAGTACATATAAAGGATGCATTATCTTTGGATATATCTAGAGATGCAATAGATACTGAATTATCGAGGTTTTCAATATTAGAAGGTAGCAAAGGAAGTAGTCTGAAACTAACTTCTTATGAAGTTGGAGAATATGCCAAATTACTGCTTAAGTCATCTTTAACACAATTATCCTAAATAATCGAAATTGATTTCTTTGATGATGTTTTCAACATTGAATAAAGAATATTATAATAGTTTTTAAAGAAATATTTATATTTTATATTACAAATATTTTTAAAAAGTTTGTTAATAAATTATTTTTAATAAGATATATTAGGTTATATTTAGAGTAATAATTTATTAATTTAGATATGCAATAGAACTTAAATAAAGCACACTTGTTTTAAATGAAAGATCACTAAGCCCAGTTGATAATAAAATAGGAATAATATGATTACTATACAAATCTTTTATAAGTTCAAAGTTATCTAAGTCTGATCTATTTTCAAAAATCATAAAATAACCGTTTATCCTTTTTGTTCTAGGACATAATACTAGTTGTATTTGTAATCTAAACTTACTATAGCTTCTATCATTCTGGATATCAACTAATAATAAACCAGTGGGTGTTAATACAAGAGTTATATTAGTTCCGTCATTATATGTAAAATCCTGACTAATTAATCCAGATCCAGATATATCTATCCAAACAACATCTTTAGCCTGGCTTGGTCTATAGATAAATATATTTATTCCGCTGTCATCAAGTGATTCCTTCATATATATAGAAAATTTACTAAAACAAAAAGGATTATATCATATTGAAATATATATCCTACTAGGAATTTAAAAATATATCATAAGGTGTTATAATTATACATTTATAATCCATATTTATATTAAAGATGGATCAGGAAACCTTACTTCAAAAGAGATTTATTACTATAGCGGTTGAACTAATTCCATTTTATTGTGCTTATATTAATGGTGAATTTTCTGGAACATGGAGAAGATATTGGGATGTCAATGGGTTATATATAAATTTTAATGGAGTTAGTTATATTTTAACAGATATAAGGAGAATAGCATTTTTTGCAGGTTTCATAGATAAAGTATTAAAAAATGAAGTTCTTTCTGAAGGTTTACTTGATAAAATAGTCGATTTTTGTGTTTGTTTTTGTAAACAGGCTTATATTTATTCTTATATGGAAAAAACTTGGGATTTGGAGATAGAAAGTCAAGTTAAAAGAGTTGTTATAAAAATACTTGATGATATGCAAGCTGGAAGTATTATTCAAATGGAAATTCAAAGAGGAAGAGATGAAGCACAATAAAATAATATATCTCATTCCAGAGTTTATGTACCCAAGTATCCAATTTTCTTAGGAGTTTGTAATGAACATCGAAAGTCTATTCTTTGATTCTTTCTAAATATTATAATTAATTATGATTAAAATATTTTTCCTTTTTCTTACATTTTGAATCTTTAAAGTATTTTTGTTCATCTATCTAAGTAGAGGCTTTTATTTTCTTGTTAATCATATTATTATTTAGTCTTTCTGAATAAAGTTATTGTTTTATAATCAGAGAATATTTTAGAAAGTTTAAATACTCTTAATTGATTATAAAAATAAAAAGAGGTCTATTTTGAATAGATAACTAATTAAAGAGGAAAATATTAAATCTATTAAAAATTAGTTAAAGTTCTGATTATTTTTCAATTAATTCTTTTATTTTATAATAGATATGTTTGGTATATTTATCCATTGAATGAAGATAAATTAAACGATGAGAAGCAAAGCAATAAAATCGAATATCTTTGTTGTTAAAATTATACCTAAAAGTTATGTCTATATAAGAAAATTTTCTTAATTCTGCAAAACTTCCAAGTAAATTTGATTTTTTTAATTCTATATTTATTATTGATTTAAATTCTATTGAAATGACGATATCTGGCCTGAAAAAGTAGTGTTTTATTAAAACTAGTCTTTTATTTGTTATAAATAGATAAGTAAGTCTGGCTATAATATTTCCAGAATAGATTTTAACTTTTCTTTTTATAATTACCTTCTCATTTTCTTTTAATTGAATACTTTTCTTAAATTCCCCTTCAATAGTAAAAGCATATTTTGCATTTCGGATAAAAGTATCTGTATTCATTTTGGTTATTTGATATTAGTATAACTTAGCAAAATATTAGACATTGTAATTTTAATATAACTTTAAAATAAGAATAATTATACTTGATTGAATATACTAAGTTTTGTTATTAATTAAGTTTTCCTTTCTCATAATTATATACTGATTTTGATCTTCGGGGTTACATAGTTCTACTAAATAATCTTCTTGAAAAGAATTAACATTATATTTTCGTAGTATATAATAATTTGAATCAAAAACAGATGAAACCACTTGACCTTTGATATATTTCTCACAATCTGTTCTTTTATCTGAAGAAGCTACAACTTGTTTATCTATGGAACTTTTTAGATACCAAATTTTATTTGGAATAACATAATACATAAGTAATTTTAAGATCATTACAAATATAAAAAGTATATAAATAATAATACTACTGTATTTATTGAATATTCTAGAAAATTTACTGATCTTTGTATTTTTCTTTATTAAATAAATAATAAGACCTGATGTCATAAACATGAATGCTATAGCAAAAGAAATTATACAGATATATATATTTTTTGTTATAAATCCTAACAGGAAGGGTATTGTACTTATATTCATAAGTAAGTCTTGAACATTAAAACCAAGCCATGCTTTTAACTCCTCTTTAATATTTATCTGTTTTGACTTATTCATAATGATTTATTATGTAGAATATATCATATAATAACGTATGATGGGCATGAATTCAATTTGATACTTTTAAATTATCTTTTTTATCCTCATATAATTATAGGATATATATCCAGGTATTATTGGAAGCCAGAATGAAAGAAGTCTAAAGACCAATACTCCTGCTATAGCATTGCTAGTATATACTCCTATTGATGTAAGACCTATAATTAGCGAAGACTCTACTGCTCCAAGTCCCCCAGGGGTTGGACTTAATGAAGATATCATAGAGCTTCCTACAAATACTGCTGCTACTTTTACTATTGATATATTATCTCCAAAAGCATAAATACATAAAAATAGTGTTGTAGCATCTATTAATACTACACTAAGTAGTCCTATAAAAATGCGTATTCCTCTTTTTGGTTGTTTTAGAAAAATCAATTTTATGTGTGACTTTGTATTACGGAGCAAATCTATACCTGGGATAATTAATTTTTGTTTTACAAAGTTAGGTTTAATTATTATAAAAATTATACCGACAGAAATAAGAGTTAATAATACACCAAGTAGATAAGGCCATTCATTTGGTAGGTGAATTTGAGTTTTAATAACTGATCTAAGTATTAATATAGATATGATTAAAAGAGAATTTTTTGTTATAGAATTTATGATATAAATAATAGATAAAGCGGTTATTGCTTTTTTTCTTTCTATACCTGATTTTTCCAAATAACGTTCGTCCATAGCTGCTCCTCCAACTCCTTGAAAAGTTAAACGGCTGAGAAATAATCCTGCAAGTTGTTCAAAATATGTTTTCTTTAAAGATAAATTATACTCTACAGTGTTAATTAGACTTAAAGAACTCATAATATAAGTTAATGATTGGAGAAATAATGCTAATAATATCCATTGATATTTTGCAGTATGGAGAATTTTAATAGTATTTTCTATACTTCCTATTTGAGGCAAAAGTATATGGATCGCAAATAATGAAACCATGATAGTAAATATCATTGAAATATTTATCCTTGTAAGCGGTCTTAATTTGTAATCTTTATGACCTGTAATTGTTTCAATATGAAGTTTTATATCTCTTAATAAATCAGGATTTTCTTTTAATAATTTTCTTGTTTTAGTGGTTACTGCGAGAGGCTGTATAAACGGTAAAACATATTTCAAATCCTTTTTCCCTAAAACTTTATAAGCACTTTTTACTGCTTTATCAACACCAATCAAGCTAGATAAACCAATCATCAATTCTATTATGTCCTGAGAGAAATCATCTCTATGTGCAGAAGCTTCAGCTAATCCAAAATCGATTATATAGGGCTCTAAATTATTGGATATAAAAATATTAGCTAAACGTAAATCTTTATGTGCAATTCGGGCTTTATGAAGTAGTTTTAATTCTTTCCATATAGAAATTAACAAATCATCATCTATTTTATTAACTTCAAAATTATTTAAACTTATACCTTCTAATTTTTTTTCTGCAAAAATCCATGAATGATCAAGTAGTTCTCCTGAAAATAAAAATTTTGGTGTATTAATCCCTGCTCTTTTAGATAGTAATAACATATAAGCCTCATGCTCAACTTTTTGTTTATTTGTAATAAATGGGAATTGTCCTTTAACATTTTTATATATTAAATAATTATATAGTTTTCTAAGCCAATCCTGATTTTGTTGTTCAAAACTTGAAACCTTAATAAATAATTCTTTTCCATCTTTTACATTTACAATATAAGTAAAAGAACTATTTGAATCTTGTTGTAGAGTTTTTATATTTTTGACTTTATATCCATATTTAGCAATAGTATTCTTTATAAATTCTATAGAAGGCGTATAACCAGGAGAACCAAGAATGAGTCTTAAAGTAATTCCAACCATAGAGCCCAGGGTAAAACCACCAAGGATGTCTAACGGGAAGTGAACTCCAGCATATATCCTTCCAACTGCAATTAAGAGTACAATCAGCCAGATTATTTTCCTGCATTTTTTACTAACATATGGCGATATAATTGTAGCTATTGCTGTAATAACAGCTGTATGACCAGATGGAAATCCTAACGGTATTTTTGTTATTTCTCTGACTATAACATCTAAAAATATATTATAAGGTCTGGCTCTATCTATTATTATTTTTGAAATACTGTTTAGAATCCAAGTTATTGAACCTGCTAAAAAGATATCTCTTGATAGTCTTTTTTCTTTCAAAAATAAAGTAATGATTATTATTAAAGCTACACCATACAAAGTTCCAAGATACATTATTAACTTTAATAAAATTCCGAACTCAAAAGGAATTTTATTTATAAGATAGAAAATTTCTCTTTCAATTATTGTTACTCCTTTTGTATGAGCTAATATAGAAAGCCATATAAATATGATCGAATAAGTAATTATCCGAATTACATCGCTAGGTCTTCGATAAAAATAATAATTTGTTCTTTTTTGATTATTAAACATGAAAGATTAAATTATTTTTTGATTTTTTATTATATATTATTAGTGAGGATTAATATAGAGTTATGAGTTATAAAAGGATTTTTTTATATTTAGATATAATAATTACAAAATACTAATTATTTTTAATAAATATTAAAAGTAACATATGATTTGTTATATATTTCGATTCTTAAAAAATTTGTATATTATGAGTATTCCCCAATACTGTATTAATAAGAGAATTACTCCGCCAATAATAATTATCATATATAAAATGAAATTGTTTATTTGAAACTGTAGATTGAACATTTCTTCAATACTATTTGATGTATATGGATCAACAAGAGCAATAAATCCTGAAGTAAAACACGTGGAAAATAATATGAAAGTATTAAATAATTGATATATTTTTATATTTTGCCATTTATTTTTAATTTTACCAGTAATTTCTTTTCGAGCTAAATATACTCCAGATAAGATACCTGGAATTATATTAAAAACTGGAACTCCCATGAAGAAGCCAAAAATTCCTATATTATAAAATAATAGTATTAATACAAGGTATATATAATTAAGATCATAGAATTTATTAATTATTTTATTAGAAAATATTATATTGGCTAATATTCCAATTGTAAGACCACTGAGGGCTGTAACTATTATTATTGAAATTGTTTTAGTAAATGCTATTGAAGTCCACCAAAATATAAGAAAAAAGAGGATTGGAAATATAGGGTAGATTATCAGTTTGGAGAAGTATTTATCAAATTTATACATATTATACTAATAAATTTTAATTAAACAGAATTAATTTTTTGGATTAGGTTTAATATAATTATTTCAAACTAAGATTGAAAAATCTAATATGAAATTAATAAATAAAAATAAAGATAATAATTTTAATACTATATTATATTAAGCCTTTTATTGTAAGAATTCCCAGATTGAAAATAAAACTTTTATCAAATCCATAAGAAAAATTTAAGTTATTATGATAATGTTTTTTTAGAAAAGTTTTCTTTTTAAGCAATAATTCTTTTTTATATGCATCCAGAAAGTTTAAGAGTGCTATACCATATAAAGCTAAATAGAGATAAATTTCAACATTTTCATCATATTTTGATTTTAATGAATATTGAAATGGTATTGAAATTGAATTATCTGAATTTTTAACCCAATCGTTACTTTTACTAATGATGTTAAAATAATGAAATTTTATAAAATTTGTAAATTTATAAATTCCAAAATAAATAAAATTTTTATCTTCTTTAAAGATAGGCAATTTTTGATTATCTATCCATGCTTGTAGGTAGATAAATAGTGTATCTGCTTCAGTATCTTCTTCTTGTACTTTAATACCAATTGTTTTGAGTTGTTTCGAAATAATATTTTTCCCATCTGAAAGATTTGGTTTAAGTTTAATAATTTCTTTAATTTTAATATTTATATCATTTATATTCATATCAATTGTATTATATCTAAAAAGACAAAACTATATTATCTTATCATATAAATTAATATAATTTATAATTATGTTAGATAGAAATACTTTTAATATTTATAATATCTCTTTCTACCAGTACCTTTTTTCAGATTAATATATTTTCTATATTCACACCCAATACCTTCCCAGTTTTCAGCTGATAATAAGACTTCTTTCCCGAAATATTCTAAATAAGGAAATGAATGAAGTTTAATTTTCGTTAGATATTGGCATGTTTTAACAGGATCGCTATCTGATAACAATTTCATAGTTGGAATAGAACCAGGTCCTATATAGAATTCTTTATATAAATCAATATAGTTTGGAAATTGATATGCAAAATCAATAAGTATTTCAGTAAAGTGAAATTTAAAATTCAGGTTTATTTTTTTACAAATAATTGTTACAGCTTCAAGCATACCTGTTCTGTTAAATTCTTTTACTATTGGTAGAATTTTCTGAATTAAGATTGGTAAATAGAAACAAAAGAACTTTTCTCTTGTAGGGTAATTTGTTTTCTGGATAAGAGATATAGGGAAGATATAAGCATTTCCGTATTTGGGTTTTGGCAGATTTATCAATCTTTTATATACTTTTTTATTATTACTTTTATTAAAACTTAGAAGTCCTATCTTACGGATTGTTTCTGAATTACAAATAAATCTATAAAAAGCAGTATTTAATAGCCAAAATGGTAAATCTTTCCGATATTCAGCTAGAAGAGTATGAAGATCTATTGTTTGCTTATCAAGTTCTCTATAAATATTACAAAATTTATATTTTTGCAGTATTTTATCTTTTGTAAAAGGGGGATTACATTTTTTGATTTTTCTTTCCCAAATCAACATTCTTTCTCCAGCAAACTTTTCTATATCTTTAATTATATTTTTATTAATACTAATTCCTTTTTGAATTTCTAATTTAGGATTAATATGGTATTCGAAATGTCTATATATCTTTTTTAAATTATCCGGGGTTTCCATAGTGAAATTAGATTATATGAATTATTATATTACACTAAACTTTAAGGTAACAGACTATTTAATATCTCCTTAATTTTAGGATGATTCGTCGATAGGAAGTTTTGAGGAACTGAAAACTTTTGATTATCTATCAAAATCTCAACTTGGTTTTGAAGGTTGTTAAATTTGATCGTTTTAAAAAGACTTTTATACATTTGTAAATCTGAAATTTTATTTATGAAGCCATCAACCATTTCTTGTGGAAAATTAATTTGAGTAGTCAATTGACTTTCAAGTGTAGCAATAAAAAACAAACCTGCGAATTTTGCAGCAAAAGCATCTATAATTGTGTCTCCGATGTATAATACTTCATTAGGAGATTCTGCATGTGATTTTAAAATTGTATTGAAGACTTTGGGATTTGGTTTATAAAATTCAGTTTTTTCTTTATAGTAAAAATACTTTTCGCTAATAATTTCTAAAAGTGGATGATTTAAATTAAAAATGTGATCAACTTCTTTCAATGTTCTTGAAGTTAATACAGATAATTTAAATCCTTTTCTTTTTAAAAATATTATGTAAGTTATATAACTGTACGGTGTATTAAATAACTTATTAAGTATATATCAATTGAATAGAAATTTGAACAATAACTATTATTAAGTCTGATTGAGTATTATATGAAATTTGTTAATAAATTTATGTACTAAGTGTCCTAAATAAAAAAAGTGAGTTATCATATTGATAAGTGAATAATAAATGTGATAATGATTTCTATGATAGCTTTTTAGTTATCCCCCAAGATTGGATATTTGGAACAACTAATGCTGTGAAAATCAGGATACTTCCAATAATTTCAAAAAGAGATGGAATTTCCCTATAAAATATTACCCCTATGATTAAGATAAATACTAGTTCACTTAGTAACAATAAACTGGCTTTTTGGGCTTCTATATGCTTAAACCCAAAAACCATAAGATATACATTAGCAGTCACAACTATAGCGTAAATGATATTTGAAATCCATGGAACAATAGACTTGAAATTAGAAGATTCATGTACAAATATTAAAGAGATTATATAAATGAGTGTTTCAATAACAGCATATGAAAGTACAATTTGTGTTATAGAATATTTTTTACTAATTTTTTTAGAAAAGGATGAGTAGCTGCCATAGCAAATACCAGCAAAACAAGCGAAGATGAGATAAGTATAATTTGAAAGGTTTAAATCTTTAATAAACAAAACTAATAAACCGAGAAATGATATAATCAAGGATATAAGCTTACTCTTAGTTAGCAACTCATTGTAGAGGAGCTTCCCAATGACAAATGAAACTATTGTTCCAGTACCATAGAAAAGAAACATCGTTGTCCCCATTGACAGATTTTGAATGGCATAAGTATATAGAAGAGTTGTTCCAGCTGCAGTTATACCAGATATAATAAACCAACCAAGATCGTCCTTCTTTACCGTTTTTATTTCTCTTCTAAATAATAATACTACTAAAAGTATTATTATTCTCATGATCGCACGAATAAATGTTTGTGTTATCTCACCAAAATTATTTCCAGTAATTCTTGTTAAAGGACCATATAGTGCATATAAGAGACCACAAGTCATAAGAGCTAATTGTGAATATCTAATTTGTTTATCTAAATCTTTCATAAATAATAAACTCTCCGAGGATTTCAACCTTCGTTATTTATTATTTTAAATACCTTGACTCCGTATATGTTGAAATATCATTTTGTCTGATACCTCCCTGATAGTCAGTACAAAAAACCATCATACCAAAATGTTGATCCCAAGTATACATCGTACGACTATGGATGCGTCTCTCTTATTTTCTTTGACATCCCTCTTTTAAACATTTTCATGATTACATTCGGACTATAACTCGTGGTGATCACGCTAAGCGGGACTCTCGATTTTAATTCATTCCTCACTATATTCGGAATTCATTAACAATCGGGGTGGTCCCGCATAACGGGACTCTCGATTCTAAGTTCGTTCTTCATTTCATTCAGAATTCTCTAAGAATCGGGGTGGTCGGAGTTGAACCGACGACCTCTACGTCCCGAACGTAGCGTTCTAGCCATCTGAACTACACCCCGTACTTCTACAAGCTCAGCAGTTATTTATTCTATACTGCTTTTATATGTAAAGAACTACTCGCTCTGATATAGTCGAAGAGATTTATACCCCGTGCTGAAAAAGTTGTGATACATATTACGAACAAGAGGTGCGATAATGTATAGTTAAAATATTACAAATCGCACCCATGAAATATGGTATCAAAACAACAGCAAGATTTAAATACCCTTA
>Ga0315294_10000297_pt1 | contig 53170 bp, 67 predicted proteins | sample YL17G13_40_MG_FD_203626 | JGI IMG/M metagenome (GOLD analysis project Ga0315294, IMG submission 203626) | Sediment microbial communities from Yellowstone Lake, YNP, Wyoming, USA - YL17G13_40 | ecosystem: Environmental > Aquatic > Freshwater > Lake > Sediment | place: USA: Wyoming | collected... | reverse complement strand
GACCTGACAACGCCGGAGATGCAGCGCAAGTGCGACCCCGGGAACAGGCTGAAGGTCACGGGGATCGTGAAGGAGCTGCGGAGGATATTCAAGGGCCAGATGAAGACGCAGCTGGACATAATCATGGAGGCCAACCACGTCGAACCTACGGACATCGAGTGGGACGAGCTGCAGATATCGCCCGAGGACGAGAAGGCGATAAAGGAGCTGGCTTCCGACCCGCAGATATATGACAAGCTGGTGAAGAGCATCGCGCCCAGCATCTGGGGTCTGAACGAGGTGAAGGAGGCGATGGCCTACCAGTTATTTGGTGGAGTGCAAAGAACAGCTGCCGATGGCACGAAGCTCAGGGGCGACATACATCTCCTGCTGGTGGGGGATCCGGCCACTGGAAAAACGCAGGTCCTGAAGCTGGTTTCAAAGATCATCCCGCGCGGCAAGTATGTCTCGGGCAAGGGCGTAACAGGAGTAGGGCTTACCGCGAGCGTGACCAAGGACGAGGAGTTCATGGGCGGCTGGGTGCTTGAGGCAGGAGCGATGGTCATCTGCCACAAGAGCCTGATAGCGATAGACGAGTTCGACAAGATGAACAAGGACGACCAGATAGCGATGCACGAGGCCATGAGCACGCAGACGATAAGTATAGCCAAGGCGACCATAGTAGCAACGCTTCCCTCGCAGACGGCTGTGTTGGCCGGTGCCAACCCGAAGCTGCAGCGCTTCGACCCGTACAGGCCGCTCCCCGAGCAGATAGACATACCTGAAACACTGCTCTCGCGTTTCGACATCAAGTTCCTGCTGCGCGACCTCCCGAACAAGGAGACCGACACCAAGATAGCGGACCACATCATGCAGGTGCGGATGGCGCCGCAGGAGGTGCAGCCGGTCATCCCGCCGGAGATGATGAGGAAGTACATCGCGTATGCGCGCTGGAACTGCCGCCCACAGCTGATGCCAGAGGCTGCGGAGAAGCTCAAGAGCTTCTACCTGGAGATGCGCGGCCTGTGGCGCGACACGAAAGATTCGATTGCAATAACAGCCAGGCAGCAGGAGGGCCTTGTAAGGCTTTCAGAAGCAGTAGCAAAGGTGAGGCTCAGTGACAAGGTGACGGTAGCTGATGTGGAGAGGGCAATCAAGCTGATGCAGTACAGCCTCATGCAGCTCAACTTCGACAGCAGCACCGGTAAGATAGACATAGACAGGACGGAAGGGGTATCAACATCAAAGCGCAACATCATACGGACGGTGCTCGACATAATCGACGAGCTGGAGAAGAAGATAGGCAAGCAGATACCTGTCAACGAGATCAAGGCGGAGGCGGAGGACAAGGGCATCTCCGAGAGGGACGCTGGCGAGGTCGTCGACCAGCTGAAGAAGGAGGGAAGGCTGTTCGAGGTGCGCCTCGGCCAAGTGCAGAAGCTGTGGTGAAATAAATACTTGCTCTGCGATGTTCTGCTCGCCATGCTGAGGCTGGCAGGGTGATTTGATGGAACGCAAAAGGTTGACCGCGCTGAAGGCAGGGCTGGTAGAATTAAGCGGCGGCAAGTTCGTGAAGAAGGGCGGCTTCGAGAGCAGCTATGTTCTAACCCCATTGGGCCGCAAGCTGTCCAGGGTGAGGATGCTCGGGATGGTCGTTGACAAGTTCCAGAGCGAGGATGGCAACTATGCAACCCTAACCTTGGACGACGGTTCTGAGACCGTTCGTTGCAAGGCGTTCATCAACGTCAAGCTTTTTGATGGACTTGCTGTTGGTGATCTTGTTGACGTCATGGGCAAGATACGCGAGTACAACGGTGAAGTGTATGTGGCACCTGAGGTCGTAAGGAAAGTGGGTGCGAACTGGGAGACGCTCAGGTTGCTCGAGCTGAAGAAGGCATGGAAGGAGCAGCGCGGGCTGGTGCAGAAGGTGCGCGAGCTCCAGAAGCATACTTCCGACCTGAACGAGTTGAAGGCGCTTGCGGCAAAGCAGGGTCTTGATGCGGACCTCGTACAGGCCGTGCTGGAAGCGCAGGAGTTGAAGATATTCGAGCAGGAGAAGCAAGTTGAAGCTACGAACGAGACGCGGGACAAGGTGCTCAAGCTGGTGGAGAAGCTGGACACAGGAGAAGGAGCCGATTACGACCAGCTGCTGAAGCAGTCGGGACTTCCGGAGGCGCAGCTGGACGCCGCTGTGAATGAGCTGCTCGAATCAGGAGTTTGTTTCGAGCCTAAGGCCGGCAGAATCAAGAAACTGTAGGTATCTCTTATGCCAAAGAACGACTCTGTTGAAGGAATCCTGGGAGCCGTTAATAAGCCTCTGGGGTTTTTCGTGCTGGCGTTATTGATTGCTGAAGGGTTCTTGGCTACGGTTCTGATATTGGCTTCCGGGCTGAGCCAGGAACAACGATTTACCGGCATGCTTCTTGGCGTTGGATTGGTAGTGTTGGTGCTAATCGCAGTAGGTTTATTGGTCTGGTCGAAACCAACAAATCTCATGTATGGTGAGGCAGCCTATCTTAAGCGCGAAAAGATTTATGGTACGAGCGATAAGCCTAAAACAGCGCTAGAGATTCGTTCAGAAAAAGCTGAGGCGGGTAAGTAGATGGCCGTTTATTTAATTACTTATGAACTTCACGGTAGCCGTGACTATAAGGGTTTGACCGATGTCATCGGTAGTTTTGATGCTTGGTGGCATTATATAGAATCGACATGGTTAGTAGTAACAAATGATGATGCAAATGAAATTTTCGAAAAGTTAAGGCCCCACTTGGATGAAGGTGACTACATCTTGATAACTAAAATAAATAAGGATAATCAAGGATCCTTACCCAAAAAGGCTTGGGATTGGATAAAACAACACATTGACAAATAAAATTTTTCTCTTATTCTATAACGCTTAAGTAGTCCGTTCTGATTAAAGCTTCTATGCAGACATACGACGAGATGCTCAAGTCCGCAATGGCGAAGATGCCGAAGAAGGAAGGGACTGGCGAGCGGTTCGAGATGCCCGTGATTGAAACGAACATACAGGGCGGCGTAACCATAATGCGTAACTTCTACGCGGTCGCAGCCAAGCTGCGGAGGGAACCGAGGCAGATACTGAAGTTCCTGACCAAGGAGCTGGCCGCGCCGGGCAACCTCGAGGGTGACAGGGCCAGCATTCAGGCGAAGTTCGCACAGCGCGTCATACAAGGCAAGCTGGAGAGCTACGTGAAGGAGTTCGTGTTCTGCAAGATATGCACCCGCCCGGACACGAAGCTGGTCAAGGAGTCCGGAGTGGTCATAATGCGCTGCGAGGCATGCGGCGCGCGCGGCTCCGTCAGGGAACTTTAACGAAGGTCTTGAGCAAAGGCAGCTCCTGCCGCATCTTCTTCGTGGAGCAATGTGCTGAAACAGCCAGCTGCTGGCAGAGCTCCTCATCCACAACAGGTTGCGGGCGCGGCGGCCGGTAGCTTACGAAACCGGGCCTCTTGCCGCCGATAGAGCTGAAGCCGGCCAGCATTGCAAAGGCGATCCTGTTCTGGTGCTTGTAGACGTTGAAGCGACTCAACAGGTCAAATGCTTCGGATCTCTCCTTAGGGTCAGGGAATTCTGCTGGGATGTTCTCAGCTACCCACCACATGAGAGTGCTCGGCTCCTTGTCACAAGTGTCAATAGCTGCTAACGCAGTGCTATTAGGTCCGCGGAAGATTGCCTTCAGGGCAGCAAAGACGTTGGTAGCGCGGTCACGGCTGGCAAGTCCCGCGTCGATGTCTATCAATGCGGCGCGCATGTCGCCGTCTGCAAGGGAGGCGAAGGAAGCCAGCGGAGATGACGGTGTGAGTTTCTCGGCCTTTGCGACCTCTGCCAGCCTTCCTTCGACGGCAAAGGTCGGCACTCGCTTGAACTCCAGTACCTCGCAATAGGGCCTCAATGACCTTATGCGGGGCTTCCACAGGTCTTCCACCATCAGCACGATTGGAAATACACTCGCCTTCATGAGCGATGAGAGCTGATTAGAAGTAAAACTGTCGGCGCTTTCTATGACAACGAGCTTCCTCTTCATCAGCAGGCCGCGCTGCTGGATGGCCGGCAACAACTGTTCAATTGAGTCCTCAGGCCCTATCTCGATGAGCTCCCATCCGTTGTCAGCGGCGAGAGCGTGGACGACCGAGGATTTTCCGACTCCCGGCGGCCCTGTTATGATGAGCGCATACCCTTTCTTCCAGCTGGTTAGCCACTCAATGAGACGCGCTATCGCCTCGCGCTGGCCGACGACCTCGGAGACACGCTTTGGCTTGTACTTCGCGGCCAGTCGCATGCCGTATGATTGCAGCGAAACGACTTAAGCATGAGCAGCCATCATTTGCCATGAAGCGGAAGCTCAGCGAGACGATAGCACGTGGAATGGAAAGCAAGCTGGTGGAATATCGGGCATTGCGCGGTCCTGGTATTGTCCATTTCATGTGGGACAATGAGATAGTCCTGACACTGACATATGATACCGGTACGATAACCGTCTATGACAGGAGTCCCGAGAAGGAAAAGCTGCTGCAGGTAGCGAAAGATGTGTTAAATAGGGGCGGATTCAATTACGAGGAGAAGAGACGTGACCTAGGGGATCCGCGGATCAATCGCACGGTGTTGAAAGTGGTTTGATGACATGCCAATGAACGCGAAGGGCTCGAGGAGGGAAAGGGAACTTCTCGAGAAGATGTCCAAGGAAGGATATCTCTGCCACAGGATAGCCGGCTCGGGCGTAGGAGAAACCGCGATATGCGACATCATTGCAATCAAAGATGGTAAAGCTCATTTGATAGAGGTAAAGAGCAGGAAGAAGGTCTACTACCCGAAGGAGCACCACCCGCAGTTGAACGAACTGATAAAGGCAGCAAAGGGCGCGGGCGCTAAAGCCATCCTTGCTGTCAAGCTGAACTACAAGGACTGGCAGTTCTTCGACCTGCACGAGCGCGGGATACCGGAAAAAGTGAGCTAGAGAAAATCCGATTGTTTTTTATGTGCACGCGTGCGTTGTTGATTAGCTCGTCACGTTACTGTGCCGGAGCGATATGAAAAATAGCTGAGTGCATGGAAGAGAAGAAGGAAAAGAAGAATGGCAACGGCGGGGAGAAGTCGGAAAAGCCGGAGAAGCCGAAGAAGATGAAGTTCCTTTTCGTGTCATACGAGGGTCTGATAGGCGACTTAATCTGGGAGATAAAGAAGGAGGGCAACGATGTCCGCTACTTCATACAGAAACCGAGCGAGAAGGACGTCTGTGACGGGTTCGTTGACAAGTGCGACGACTGGGAGAAGCTGGTTGACTGGGCGGACGTGATAGTTTTTGATGATACCGGTTTCGGCGAGGTCGCGGACAAGCTGAGGAGGCAGGGGAAGTTTGTCGTTGGGGGAAGCGTCTACACGGACATGCTAGAAGATGAAAGGGAGTACGGGCAGGAGGAACTGAGGAAGGCGGGTGTGAACATACTGCCGCACTGGGACTTCACGGACTTCGACGAGGCGATAAAGTTCATCAAGAAGAGCCCCGACCGCTACGTGCTGAAGCCGAGCGGCAAGGCGCAGAACGAGAAGGAGCTACTTTACGTCGGTGAGGAGGACGACGGCAAGGACGTCCTCGAGATGCTCGAGCTGTACAAGAAGAACTGGGCGAAGAAGATCAAGGAGTTCCAGCTGCAGAAGCACGCGAAGGGCGTTGAAGTTGCCGTTGGAGCCTTCTTCAACGGGAAGGAGTTCATCAGTCCCATCCATGTCAACTTCGAGCACAAGAAGATGTTCCCGGGCGACATCGGGCCGAGCACAGGGGAGATGGGAACTTCCGGTTTCTGGTCGCCGCCCAACGCGATATTCAGGGCGACGCTGGAGAAGATGAAGTCGGCATTGGCAGCAAGCGGTTATGTCGGATACATAGACATCAACTGCATAGCCAACGCCAATGGCATCTACCCGCTGGAGTTCACCAGCAGGTTCGGCTACCCGACCATCAGCCTGCAGATGGAGGGCGTGCTGAGCCCGTGGGGAGAGTTCATGCATTCCATAGCAAAAGGGGAGAACTACCCGCTGAAGACCAAGCGGGGGTTCCAGATATGCGTGGTGATAGCAGTACCACCGTTCCCGTTCCATGACCCGGACGCGTTCAGGAAGTATTCCGAGGACGCAACGGTGGTGTTCAGCAAACCGCAGTTCGAAGGCGTGCACCTATGCGACGTGAAGCTGGTGGACGGTGACTGGCGTCTTGCGGGCAACAGCGGCTATGCGCTGGTCATAACCGGTGCCGGCCCGACGATGGAACTGGCGCGGAAGCAGACGTACCTGCGCGTGCACAACATCAAGATACCTAACATGTTCTATCGTACCGACATAGGCGTGCGCTGGACGTCCGACAGCGACAGGCTGCAGACCTGGGGCTACCTCTATTAGGTCTCGCTGGGGGCCCAGACCGGTTCGAACTCGTCAACCTCCAGCACCGCAACTTTGTGCATGTAACGGTTCCTCGTGTCAGTGATTGCGCCAACGAAGGCCGGGTTCGGGGTGCCGTCTTCCAGGACCTCGAGCTTGGGGTGCCACTCTGTCGCTATGTAACGGCCCGCCCTCTGGCGCGGCTTGCCGAAGGCGTTCTGCTCGTAGACGATGATGCGCGTGCCTTTGTGATTGAATGTGCCCACGGCAATCGGTCTCGGCTCGTATTCCGGCCGTTTTTCTTCCTCGCAGACGACAAAAAGGCCGTACGGAAAATCCTGCTCGAGATGTCCTGGGCAAGGCTGGCGAGAGGAGTCGGCATCCGGCATGACAGAAGTTGGCCGAAAGGGACTTTGTTCCTATCGCAGAAAGATACGGCCATAAGCGAGGTTCGGCGATTGCGTGTTCACTCGAGGACGCGAAGGGTAAGTGTGACTTCCTGGTCATTATCCTGAAGAAGTGCAACAAGCGCGCGGTTGAGGTCCTTCGCGCCCTTGTTCGCCTTGATGCCGATTGTCGAGGGGTTGGAAAAATTGGTCTTCGTCAACGTGATGTTCTGCTCATCGGTCAGGGTCTCCTTCATGCTGCCGAACGCGCTCACCTTTTCTTCCGTTCCGGCGCTGTGGATTGTCAGGCTTATGGCCCGCCCTTCCTCCAGTGCCTCCTTCATGCCATCCGGCAGGTCCTTTGCAGAAGCTGAGGCGCGTATGCAGACCACGGAATCATCAAACACCTTGTCGTCCTTGGTTATGATGATCTTCTCGGGGTCCCTGCAGGAAACGAGGTCGTGGCCCCAGGCGGTAATGACGAATTCCATCTTTGACTTGCGCTTCGGCTGCGTTGTCATGGCTAGCTAACGGCGGAACTTGAACTTAAAACCAGCTGTCGGCGGGCAAGCTTTTAAGGGCTGGAGGCGCTAGCTGGCCTTAGCGGGGTGGGGCAGCCTGGAGCTAACGTATTGGCAGCCTTCGGTTGCTGATATGTTACCAGCATGCCCGTCGGGCTCATAACCCGAAGGTCGCACGTTCAAATCGTGCCCCCGCTACCAAACCTTTCTTCGGTTTCAGTCGGGCTGGTCGCGGAAGTGCGGATGCAGTCCTTTCTGTTGCTGAGTTATGACGTCCTCGGTTTCCTTGCTGTCAACATGGCGCTCAGGGGCTTTCTTTTCCCTCTCCGCATGGGCAATGTCCTTGTCCTTGAGAAAACACTCGTAAGCCGCGTCATAAGTTCTGACTTCGTCGGGGCCTAGGGTAGGGTATCGGGCGCACAGGACGGTCTTCCTGGTTTCGTTACCTGCGTCTGGCGGGGTCCGGCCGTATCCCCTCCTCATGCCGCACTTCTCGCAAGCTTCCTTATACTGCACGACGTCAATGTGGTCGGGACACAATAGCTCGCCGCCGCGTATTTCTATCTCAGCAGTGTTATCCTGTTTCGGGCCAGGCATGATAATGCTGTAACGGAAAAGGATTTAAAGCAGATTGTGAGATTGTGGATTGGTGCCATGGCGGTCATAGCGAAGGGCAGGGTGCTGCAGGTAGACGGGAAAAGCGTCAAAGTGGAAGCTCTGGACGAGAAAGGCAGGCGCGCTGGTATTCAGACCGCCCGTTTGAGGGAAGACATCAAGCTGAAGAAAGGAGATTTCGTGATGATCAGCTTCGGTGTAGTCGTGGACAAGCTGAGGAAGTGAAATTCGCCGTCTTATTCCTGTGCCGGGCCGATATCATCAGCCGTGTAGCGGCTCTTCCTTCAGGCCGAAGAACTCGTACATTTCCTTTCTCCTGCGCTCGCCCCTTATCCTGGCCCAGTGGTCCTGCAGCCATGAAGCGATCCTTTTCGCGTTCCGGGCGAGGATGATGAAGCCGAGCAGGACGCCGCTCATGATTATGAATGGCGTGCCGGCGGCCAGGCCCTTGTTCATCATGTCGGTGATGATGCCGCCGAAGGGACCGATGAGGACGCTGTTCATGCCGAAGTCGAATAACAGGACGGCGGGAAGGAGGACGATTTCCAATCCTATCTCGTCCCGCCAGAACAGCAGTATCTGGAGGTAGTAGGCGGCATAAAGGAAGGCCTCAAAATACACCATGGCCATGACGTTCAGGCCACCGGCGGCACGGATAGCTATGGGGGTGAACACGCCGGCTATGAACAACGCCACGCTGGCCCGGAAAGTGTAGGGTATCCACTCGTGGGGTCCGAACAGGCGGGAGAAGAGCATGAGGGAGGCGCCGAACGCGCCACCTATCAAGCCGGTAGTGTTGGCAGCGATTATCAGGGCAAACAAATCATTCAAAGCCAGTTTGTTGAAGACGAACGCTATGAAGCCGGGTATGCGGCTCCACAGGCAGATCAGGAACAGGGCGGTTATTATCGACCACGTCTGGTTGATCGGATACAGGATTACAGAAGCGGCGAAAAGGACTATGCTGGTGTAATAAAGCGGTGTCCAGTGGACCAGGACCTGTTTTTCCATGCTAACAGAGGCCGTGGCCGGGCAATAAAGGTTCCAGAGCGCAGCGGTTGCTGTCCGGACAGCCCACAGATAAACATTTTTTCCTTCGTTAAGTTAATACGATGCTCGACAGATGCCGTAATGTCGTAGTTAGCTTTATAAGGGACTAGCCTGCAAAGGAAGCGTAGGTGAACTAAAATGGCCAAGGAAACCCAATGGGTGAAGGTGAGTGGGTACTTGTTCCTGCTCGGCGTGATAATCGCCGTGATAGCAGGGCTTGCACCTAGCGTCATCGACGCCGCTACCACCGCCAGCGTACTGCTGGTGATTGGTGTAATCGTTGGGTTGCTCTCGGCAGCGAGGATGGGAACCATATCCCGTGAGGACGCGGATATGTTCCTCCTTGCGGTTATCTCGCTGGCAGTCGCTGGAACGGCGACCGCTAACTTGGGCGCACTGCCTGGTATTGGTGCGTTCATAGGCTCGATAATCGGCAACATCGCCGCACTGGCAGCGCCAGCCGCGGTGATCGTCGCGCTGGAGGCAATCTGGCGGTTGGGTGCCGGCAAGTTCGCGATAAGCAAGTAATTGCCTATCGCCGCACACAGGTACTCAACGCGGGAACGTTTGGTTTTCCCTTTCTTGTATTTTTCGCACCTTAGCTTCAGCTGTAGCTCGACATGCTCCCGTGCCGCAGAAATGTCATGTTAACTTCTCGTAGCAATTCCTTTACTGAAGTTAAAGGGACGGCTGGGCGGACTTCTGCGCGGCATACTCCTTTTCCAGGTCCGCATCGATGGCATCCACGTATTCGGGCGTCCAGCCGTGATTGTTCTTCATCTCTTTGAGCATGGTCTTCGCCTCGTCGCGCGGGAGGTGCTTCGCGACCACCCTTATCGCTTCCTGGTAGGCGGCAGGGCCATCGACATCCTTAGCGGTCGAGATTGATGCCATCAAGTAGCCCTCCCTCATGGCCCTGAGCTCGCGTTTGGACATCTTGTCAATTACCAATTCGTCCGGGGCGGCCGCTATCTTCTCCTTATACATCTTCAGGGTCTGATCGATGAAAGTCGGGTGTGGCATGCACAGATTGGCAGCGAAAAGCTCTTAAACCGCCTAATCTGACGGCAAACTGGAACCCCGTTCCAGCTCTTCCAGTTCTTCGGGGCCGAACCAGCGGATGCCGACCTCCCTTTCTTTCCTGAGGTTCGAGGGGTCCTTGTTATCGTCGTATGCGCACATGGCGGTCTTCGCTACATATCCGGGGGGTCTTTCCACCAGCACGAAGGCGAATCCCATTTGTGGCAAGTATAGCCGGTATATGCCTTGAATGGCAGCATCTTTTGATAGCAAACCGGTATCGATACCCTGGTTCAGGTTTTGGACTATTTCGGCGTCGCTTTTGGAGAGGCCTGCCCGCTCATTCAGTCTCATGCAGGCGTGCCTTGTGAGGTAAACATCGATGTCCCCGCCCATGAAACCCTTTCTTCCAGAATCTTCTTAAGATATACTGCTCCGCTTCCTTCGCCCAGCTAATCGCATAGCCTTTTATTCCTTCCCGCTCAAGGTTGGGTATGCGCGGGCGCCCTGTACCTGCCAGAGGGATACCTTTCTACAACCAGATGCGGCTCGCGCTGCATGAAAAGTTGCCAGACAAAGCCCTGGACAGCCTGCCGCGGGGCTACTGGACCGTCGGGGACATCCTTGTACTGAGGCTGAAGCCGGCGCTGGTCAAGTACAGGGGCGCAATAGGGAAGGCCGTGCTGCAGCTGTATCCGCAATACAGGACCGTGGCGCTGGAAAAGTCCATAGACGGCCCGACGCGGAAGCCCCGGATAGAGGTCATCGCTGGAAGCAAGAACACGCAGACGTTGCACAAGGAGCACGGCTGCTTGTTCAAGCTGGACCTGAGCAAGGTGATGTGGTCGGCGGGCAACAAGGCAGAACGAGCGAGGCTCGCGAAGCAGGTAAAAAGCAACGAGCACGTGGTCGACATGTTCGCCGGGATAGGCTATTGGACAATTCCGGCAGCCAAGAGGGCCGCAAGCGTGACAGCGATGGATATCAATCCTACAGCCATAGCCTTCCTCAAGCAGAACCTCAAGCTCAACAGGATAGCTCACAAGGTGAACGTGCTGCAGGGTGACTGCCGAGAGCTAGCTGATGAACATGAAGGGACAGCGGACAGGGTGATAATGGGCTGGCTCGACGACACGCTGGCATACTTTCCTGCTGCATTGAAAATCGCTTCGGATGGGGCTACCATACACTACCACGAGTCCCTGCCGCCCGACCAGGTGGAGAAAAGGGCAGAGGACCTGAGGGACGTGGCGGCTGCCCATGGAAGAAAGCTCAGCATAGAGGACGTGCAGGAGATCAAGAGCATGGGCCCCGGCCGCCGACACCTCGTGTTTGACATCAAGCTGGATTAGATTTATATACTGCCGGGTAGTGAATACTTTTATGAGCTGGGCGGACAGGGCGCGCGCGAAGATCGAGCGGAAGGAAATAATACAGAAGACGTTGTCCGAAGCGGAAGCCGGCGGCTGGCAAGTCACCTATTCTGATAACAAGGACTGCAATTATACGCAGAAGTCAAATACCACACAGAGCGTGCTCCCAGGTTACGTTGAAAAGCTTAGCGAGCCCCCGGCACAGCAGCCGGAACCTGAACGAACGTTCTATCCCGGCATGGTGCCGGAGTGGCAGGAGCCGGCCGAATCAGATGATCCTGACGATTTAGACTGCAAGGGAGCCTGCAGCTGGGAAGGCGCGTACGCCTACAACGATGTCGGCTCGCAGCTCGACGGCATCTGAATAGAGATTTGCACCTATTTTTCGCAGAACACGATGGGTTTATATGTGTTGCTTGTAGCAAGATATTTCTCTCGCAGAGGTGAGTGAATGACATTGACAATACCAAGGCGCGCGCAACACGTCGAGCCGATACCGTTGGGTGACATTTCCCCGAAGTATGTCTCGAGGGTGCTGGGCTTCTACTTCATGGACGGCCTGCCCGCGGTGGAAGTTGCGCACCGCACCGGCACCAGCGAGGTGTCCGTCCGATACGTCGTGGACAAGCACAAGAAAGCGTATAACATCAAATAGTGGTACCATGTTTGAAATCTTCAGGGGCAAAAAAAACAGTCGCATAGTCGACCCCATACCTGTCCAGGGCAAGACCCCCGAGTACGTATCAAAGGTGCTCACGCTTTACAAAGTCAATGAACTCAACGAAAAGGAAATAGCCGATAGGACAGGAAGCACCCCTTCGGACGTAAAACACGTGTTATCGACGTACAAGCAGTACTGTAGGGATAGGTAAGCTACAGTCTTCTTACGTCCAGCCGGACCTTCCATGTGCGCGGGGCGTAGGGCAGCACCTTCTCTTTCCCGATTATCTTGTAACTTGTTTTCAGCCTTTTCGCGGCCTGCTTGATTTTTGCTTCTAGTGCATTGAACAGCGCCTTCTCTCTTGCAATCCCATAGAGGTGGATCGTTCCGCCCTTATTGCAGGCCTTTAAAGCGGCCGGCAGGAACTTCCAAGCTGACTCTGGCAATGGCATGACTATCCTGTCGAAAAGGCCTAGCTTTGCCGAGTTCATCGCGTCACCAAGATGGACCTTTACCCTCAGGCCCAAGCCGTTGAGTTTGACGTTCTCGAGCGCGTAATTCACTGCTGCTTTGTTGAGCTCTATCGCTTCCACCCTTGCCCTGGGTTGCGCTTTCGCTATTGCTATGGCATATGGTCCAGCGCCGGCGAACATCACCAGCACGCGCTCTCCGGGCTTCACGAGCTTGGCTATCCTTTGCCTCTCCTCGGCCTCGCGGGGGCTGAAGAACACAGTGCGCGGGTCGAGCTTGAGCTTCATACCGTGCTCCTGATGAATGACCTCGGTCTGCCTGGAGCCGGCAACCAGATGGAGCTTGTAAACACGGAACTGGCCCGCGCGCGGGCCTGTCTTAGCTAAAACAGACTTTACGTTTGAATGGCGGCGCATTATCTCGGCAGCCGTCTCCTTGGGGCTTGCTCCTTTCGGCAGTTCCACTATGGCAACAGCTCTGTCCCTGCCGCCGATGATGTCGAACGCGAGGCGCATGAGCCAATTTACAAGGCCGCTGCTTAAAGAACGCCGCGAGGCCGGTCGGTTCTTAAGGTTTCGTGACATCAAGGTGCGCATGGCGAAGGACGCCGATAAGATTACCAAGTACATGGTCGAACTGATGCGGTTGGGCCTGGTGGAGGAGGGTCAGAAGGACGGGGAGCGGGTGCTTTACCTCACCGAAAAAGGCCGCCGCGAATACGCCAGGTCCCTGGTCGCCACATGTGCGCTGGCTGCGGAAGAAAGGATGAGCAATCTATACTACGCCGGAAGCCCAGCAGGGAAAGCTACCTGGGAAGAGGGCGCCAAGAGGGCGCGCACGGTAGCTAAAAAATTTCAGGAAGCTGTCCAGAGCGGGGATCCATTTGACCAGCGTTTTGGACAGGAGTTCGTGTTGCTGAACAAAGCTGTGGAAGCTACGTTGACGAGGGTGGCAGGGCGGCAGCTCAACGAAGAGGAGAAAACGTATTTCACAGCCAACTACCTCAACATCCTGATGGACGAGCTGAATCCTGATAGCCTGGATTACTGGCTCACCGGAAGCAAGCCGAGCACAATCGGCGGATAATCTCTTATAGAAGTGCCGAGGATTATTGGTATGCTATACCTCATCGGGCTCGGCCTCTATGATGAGAACGACATCACGCAGCGCGCATTGTTCTTGGCAAAGGGCTGCGAGTGCTACATAGAACTTTACACGAACAAGTGGGGAGGCAGCATCGAGCGCCTTTCAAAGCTGCTCGGGCGGCCGGTCGCACAGCTGAAACGACCCGACCTTGAGGACAACCTGCCGAAGTTCCTTTCAAAGGCGAAGACGGAGGACATCGCCCTTTTCATACCTGGCGACCCGCTGGCAGCCACTACGCATGTTGACATCGTGCTTCAAGCAAGAAAGAGGAACATACCAGTCCAAATCATTCATAATGCCTCGATCTTTTCAGCAATAGGGGAGACCGGCCTGCAGCTGTACAAGTTCGGCAAGACGGCGACCATACCGTTCTCAGGCCATCTGGAAGCCGCAAAGGATGCCGTAAAGGGCAACCAGAAGCTCGGCCTGCATACCCTCCTGTTACTTGACCTGGATGCGGAAGTCGGGCTGTACATGAGCGTTCCGGATGCGCTGAAGATGCTGGTCAGGGCGCGCATAGTCAAGGAGAAGGACAGGTTGGTTGCCGCTTCGCAGATTGGCTCGCCAGACGTGCAGGTAAAGTACGGCACGGTCAAGGACCTGATGGAAGCACAGATAGGCAAGCCGGCAGTGCTGATTGTGCCCGGCAAGCTGCACTTCATGGAGAAGGAAGCGCTAGAGAGTTTCTAAGCGTTACACACTTCTTTATCTTTTGGCGCTGCGCGCTAGTATTATGGCCGAGCGAGAATACGAGATACTGATACGAACCCTTGAGGAGCGCAAGAAGGTGGTCGATGAGCTGATGCGCAGCAGGCCCTACCTCATGAAGAAGCAGGTGGAAGTGGACAACAAGTACCCGCGGCAGAGCGCGAAGTATTCTGGCACATTGCTGAACATCGAAGTTGTCAACGATAATGTGTTCCTGGACCTGCAGACCGCACCAAAGGAAGTCAAAAGAATCTTGGTAGGCTCAAAGAGCGACAAGCTGGCCAAGGAGATCACGAGGCACATAGAGCTGACACGGATAAGGGTGAAGTAGGTATCCATGGACATAAAGTGGTCCGAGGGAAAGGTAGCCCTCGACAAGGAGCTGAACGTGCTTGACAGGTTCGTTCTGGATTTTGCTTCCATGCTGGACGCTGCGAAGATAAGGTACGTGGTGATATCGGGTTACGTCTCGATACTCCTCGGCAGGACAAGGACGACCGAGGACGTGGATGTCTTCATCGAAAAGTGGGGCGCGAGAAGTTCCATGCTTTCTGCGAACTGCTGGACGGCAGTGGGTGGGAGATAATTAATGCCGGCGAGCAGGAGGCCTTCGACATGCTGGCTGACGGGCTCGCGTTCAGGGCGGCCATACGGGGCCGGTCCATCCCGAACGTCGAGGTGAAGTTCGCCAAGGCGGAACTCGATTTCTACACGCTGGACAACAGGTTGGAGTTCGTGCTCAACGGGAAGCCCCTCTTCATCTCGCCGCTGGAGCTGCAGATAGCCTACAAACTGTATCTCGGCAGCAGCAAGGACGTGCAGGATGCATACCACATTTATAGGCTGCTGGCCGCCTATCTTGACAAGGGGAAGCTGAAGGCTTTCATAAAACAGCTCGATGTGGAGAGTTTAGCGAGGAAATGGATGGCGGACATGTATGGTTGAAATCCGTGAACTCGAGGCCGCAAGGGAGGCCAGCCTGCGCGAGCACCTGCGTTTCATCGACTTCTGGACGGCCTTCATGCAGGCGAACAGCAACGCCGTCTGGTCGGCGCAGCAGCGCGAGTTCATAGACGGGCTACTCGGGCCGGAGCCGGCGGGAACCGGGCCGCCCGCATCCGCGTAAAGTAACTTATTTAAGGATTGCGGGACAGTTGGCGGGCATGCGGAACCATGTGAATACCGACGGGATATTCGTAAGAGATGTACGTTGCGATGAAGGGGACATCAGGCCTGAACTATCCAGTTTGAAAAGTCAGCACCCTGATCGTGAATATTTCTTCAGGGCATCGGGTTATGACCCGCAGAACCCGATTGCAGTGGTCGGGCAAATACGGTACGTCGAGGTCGACCAGCCAGGTGCGGACCTGTCCAAAATGGGCATCGATGTGGTACGTTGACCGATACTATCAAACATGCCGACGTCACGAAATGGCTCGACAGGCTTGAGCCGGTGATCGAGGAGGCGGAAGCGCTGGACGCGAAGGGCGAGGAAGTCATCACAAATGCGAAGGCATACGTGGCCGATTGCAGGCACTGGTTGGAGAGTGGCAACCTTGTCCTTGCGTTCGAGTGCATGGTGCATAGTTGGGCTATAATGGAAACGGCAAGGGAGCTTGGTGCCGTAAGTTTTGAAGTGCCCCAAGAGACCCTTTAAGAACCCATATACCCCAGAGGAAGCTTTATATACTACTTAGGGGTGATACTATAGTAGGGTATAAGGTTTACCCGTTATGGTGAATTAATGCCTGGAGAACAACCGCAACCATTGTACGTGACGCCTGAAGTAGCGAATGCACTGTTTGCTAGGGCCGACAAGAAAAGCGTTTATAACGAGACCCATCTAGACGATCCACGTCAAATACCGTTCTTTGGTACAGCTGGTCAAGCGTGGGACCTTTACGATAAATATTTTGCTGCGCATGATAGCGGCATACCTTTCTTGGATTTCTATTATGGAGCAAGGACAGCTCAGAGGACCGACGGAAATTCCCCGAACTGGGGCTGGTTGGACGTCGGTTATCCGCTTTCTGTCGTTGCAGAATGGGGCGAATCGTTCGCGAATGCCGGCCATAAGGCGGTTAAGCACGCGCATGCTGATTTCGAGAAATGGAAAGAAGCGCACATGGATCAAAAAACGCACGAGGACCCTGTCAGCAAGGTCACAAGGTGGGAGCTTACAGGTTATCCGACGCAGAAGCGCAGCGAGACGCAGGTCCTGCATGACCAGACGCTTGCCTATGAGCAAATGGGCATGAAGAAGCAGGCGCGCGACGGGTACATCATGTTGGCAGCGACAACTGATCGCACGAGTGCGGATTATGCCGTCTACATAAGAAAAGCCAGGCAGCTGAATGCCCACGTAACGAGGCAGCAGGCAGCCCGCGCCTCCCAGAGACGGAGGCCCCGCAGGCCATAGGTAGCCGAGGGGCGATTGGATGAAAAGCCAAAAGGACAAAAAGCCAAAGGACCGTTCTGAGGACGAAGACTTCGAAGATGAGGAATCTGTCCAGCCTGATGAAGGCAGGGATGTCTACGCCGAGGTCCGCAAGTACGCCAGTAATCCCGGCCAGAAGTACGCGGAGTTCAGCAGACATAATTTGCAGGAAGCCGCAGCGCGCTACGGTGACAGCGACCCGGTCACGCTTCACATCTACGACATAGGGTGCTTCTGCAAGAAAATGGGCATCGCGCTAAGCGTGACCGAACTCGAGAACCTTGCTAACATGAGGTCGGGACGCACCCAAGCTGCACGGGATAGCGGTGCCGAGGCAGCTCAGGGACTTTCAAAGAAGGACATCAAAGATGCTTTCGGTGAAGTCCTGGAGCCTGTAGTCGAGAGGCTCGACAAGCTCGAGGAACACGTTTACGAGGATAAGGTGACAGGGAAAGGAAAGAGCAAGCAGAAAGCAAAAGAGAACCAGCGCAAGATGCAGGAGCTCGAGGAACCAGAGGCTGAAGAGCAGGAAGAGGAGACCGAGGAAGGCGAAGAGGATGACGGTGCGAAGGATGCGTACGAAAGCATGCTCAACAAACTTGAAAATGTGACTGCAGGACCCACAATGGGCAGTGGTTTGTCGGATGAGTACAAGGCTCACATAAAGGCGGCCAAAAAGGCTGCGAAAGCTGGCGATTACGAAGATGCAAAGGAAATGTTAGAACTCGCAGACAAGCAACTTGATTACGATATCGAACATTGTGAAACCGAAGAGGTCGACGAAGAGGAACCGGAAGCTCCTAAGCCGAAAGGAAAGGCGAAGAAGCCAGAGTACAAGGGCAAGAAGCAAGAGGAGCAAGTTACTTTAACAACTAAAGACGAGGACGAGCCCGAGGAAGCTGAAGAGGACACTTCTGAGCCGAAGAAGGAGAACGGACGCAAGCACGCCAAGAAGGGCAAGGACGCCGAGAAAGCGAAATACGAGAGCATGTTCAAAGAAGTCAGCGATATGGGAGTGGAGATAGCTGGAGAGGACATCGAGCTATCGGAGGGCTATCAAGTAGGAATGAATCATGCCGAGAAATTGGCGAAATCAGGGAATTACAAGGAAGCCATGGATACTCTCGCGTTTGTAAAGCAGGATGTCGAGAACAGCAAAGCTGAAGCCGCCGAGGAGGAAGGCGAAGAGGAGCCGGAAGAACCGGCTGCCGAAGAGGAACCTGAGCAGCCTGAAGATAATGCCGATTACAAGGACTACGAGTTCGAGACCGTGGAGGAAGCGGCCGCCTTCAGGAAAGGCGTCGGGAGGGACAATTGCAAGGTCCTGAAGGACGGTGTAACTATCCGGGTCGGCAAGGATGGCATCAGGAAGTACCATTTTACCGGCAAGCTAATGAAGGACCTGAAGGCCGAAGCGGAGGACGATGAGGATCCGGACCCGTTGGCTAAGTACGTGGTCGAAAACGCAGAACTCATCAAAGGGCACCGTTATTCGTTTGCCAAGAACCAGCTTTTTGAGGTCGAGGTTCCGGTGAAAGTCGCCGAGGAGCTCGGCATATCAGAAGTTATAGCAAAAAGGAAAGGGAAGCAACATGAAGATGATACAGATTCTGAAGTAGTTGAGGATGGCGAGGATGCTGAAGAGCCGCCTGAAGAGGACGAGCTTGCGGGCGAGGAAGCGGAGGAGCCGCCAGCACCAGGGCCCGGTCCTTTGATAATGCCGCCTCCCAGACCTCCAAGAGGGGCTCCGAAGCCAGGACCCACGTCAAAGGCACCTTACTTATTTCCACCTCCGAAGCCCGGACCGCCACCGGCAAAAGCGGAAGAGGAACATGATGAAAATGCCGAATCGTCAACGCCTGGACCGGAAGCACTGGTAGAGTTTGAGTGCCCGCTGTGCGGTGCGAACGTGAATTATCATGACGAAAAGTGCGGAGAATGCGGCGCAGAATTCGAACATACGGAAGATGAAGAGCCGCCAGCTGAAGAGCAACATCCGGAGCGCGGAACGTATGAGATCAACGAAAAGCCGCCATACGGGGGCGGTGAAGTCGTTGAAGTTAAACTGAACTATCCTGACGCCAAGGCCGATGATTTGCGGGATGTCGCTGATGGGCTTAGCCAGAGGGGTGCCGATTTGGTGACGACCCCAATTAGTTTGGACGGTATGGAAGCAATCGTGCCCAAGGAGAAGGCAAAGACAGTTCTTGATTACCTAAACGAGCAGGGATTCCATGCAAAGGAAGAGCCGGTCGAAGAGGTAGTGGATGAAGTTCCTGAAGAGGTGACGCCCGATGAGATAGGTGCAGGCGACATAGATGAAGAGTTTGCCAATGTAGAGGAAACGGCACCGAAGGACGAGACCGTGCCGCCTCCGGGGCCGCCAGAGCGGGCACCGCAGGTACAGCAAACTGCAACGAAAGAGCCCGATGTGGCTGACGTGGACAAAGACTTAGACAAACTCCTGGAGGGACTTGACGAGCCAAGCGATGACGATTTGGAAAGGAAAAGAAAGGTGATGGATATCGAGGCTGAGCGCGACCGCGTGGAACTCGAGATGGCAATGAAAGCCAAAGATCAGTTGCACGTAGAAAAGATGGAAGATGGGCAGCAGGAGATGGAAAAAAAGAAGCTGGACCACAAGCACAGAATGGAAGAACACAAGGCAGGAATGCCGGTGACTCCGCCTGCGCAGGAGCAGCCCGAGGAGCGCAGTTTGGATCACATAATGAAGAACCTGAAAAAAGGGAACGGCAGCAAAGGAACAGTGGTTAAGGACAGCGTAGTACAACGCAGCGACATCGGCGGCAAGGGGCCGACCGAAGTCAAGGAGAGCGTAGTAATCAAGAGCGATTTGCCAGGGCCGATAAATGTGGATGGGCAGAGCATCGTCAAGGGAAAGCCTGTCGGTGAAGAGCCTGAAGAGAAGCAGGAAAAGACGGGTGCTGATGTGGCGCGCGAGGCCAGGAAGAAGGCCAAGCAGAAGGCCAAGAAAGGAAATTGATTAGATGCCCGATGACAACGTGACGCGGGCGGGTGACAAGGGACTGAAGGCGTGGCAGGACGCCGAGAAGAAGCGTACGGGCAATAGGCCGGTGCCTGAGCAGTATGTCCAGAAGGTGCTGGACGAGGAGTTCGAGAAGATTTACACAGAAGGGACCGAACAGCACGCCGACGTCTACGACGGCTGGGTGAGCAAGGAGGACGTCGACAAGCAAGCGCAGAAGCGCGAGAAGGATTACAAGGTCAAGGAGGAGCAGGTCGCAAAGCGTGAGGAGGAAGCGAGGAATAGCGCAGCCGCGTGGCAGAAAAAACTCGATGAGGCCGGAAATATAATCGAGCAGAAGGCCGAGCAGAATGTCCGGGAAGTCAGACATAATTATGAGGAAAGGACAACGCAGGTTGACAAGCGCGAGGCCGGCGTGAAGGGGCGAGAGGATGCCTACGAGGATGAACTGCAGAAGGCTGCCAAGGCGGCCGGGGTAGACATCCGTCCAAGCTTAATGAGGGATCCTGCAGACGACCCTGTAAAGGCCATCGTTGGAGCGATTGAAGCCCGCCAGAAGTCGCTGGCAGAACAAGAGCAGAAGGTTGCCAAGCGTGAGGAGCAGCTTGAAGCCGCGCGCGGTATCTTGCATGAAGTCGACAGGTTGTACTTACGCATCACTGGCAAGCGCATCGAGGATCTCCCAGGGTACAGCACCCATCAAAAATATACTGTCACTGGAGCGGAACTGAAAACATACGAAGACGGCCTGCTAAAGCGTGAGAGCGATATCAAGCAGGGAGAGGAAAAGAACAAGAAGCAGAAGGACGGGCTGCTGACAGTCGCCGAGAAGCTCAAGCAGAAAAAGGAGCAGCTCGAGAAGGCGCAGGCGGAGCTCGATTCCGAGCGCCATGACGTTGAAGAGGGAAGGGCGAGTTACGAGACCGGCATAAAGGAGCTAGAGAAGGAGCGGGCAAGTTATGATGCTGACCGTCTGGCGCTCGAGAAGGAGCACAGGCTGCTGGACGCCGAGAGGGAAAAGCTTGATCAGGAGAAGGCCGCAGCTGGCGACCTCCAGGTCAACTACAAGGAGCGTGAGGCGGAGCTGGAAAAGCGCGGGGCCGACCTGAAGGCAGCCGAGGAGCTCAACAGGCGGAAGATGAAGAACCTCGAGGCGATGGCAGCCAAGCTCAAGGAGAAGGAGGAAAAGTTCGACGAGAAGGAAAGTAACGTCAACAAAACGATAGATTCATTGAACCTTGCGTATGCGGACGTGGAGCAGTTACTCGCCAAGATAAGGGGTTTCGTCGGCGAGGTGCCGGAAGCAGACCCGCACGTCTACACGACGAAGTTCTTCGAGAAGGTCGACGGTCTGGTGAAGTACGAAGAGCGGCTGAAAAAGCAGGAGCAGGACGTCACCGGGCTGATTGAGGGCGTCAAGGCGCGCCAGGCGGAGCTGGATGCGGCTGGGAAGGCCGTCACGGAAGACAGAGGAAAATTGAAGGAAGCGTACTCTGCCCTCACAGAGCAGGCGGGAAGGCAGGCACAGAAGGATAAGAATCTCAAGGATAGGGAGCAGGCCATACGGCCGAAGGAGGAGGAGCTAAAGAAGGATGAGGATAAACTCAATCAAGAAAAGGTCGAGATGGTGGAACGCGTCAAGGTGCGCAAGAAGAGGGAGGAGGAAGTCGAACGACGCGAGGCCGAACTGAAGTCCTATCAGGAGGACGTTACAGAGACCTTGAAGGGAATAGTCGGCGAGCAAAAAGACATCCCTAGCTATATCAAAGCCTGGGAGGAACATGTCAGAGATTGTGGCGATGACGAGGAGGAGCTCGAAGGGCGCGAGAAGCAGGTCGTCGAGCGGGAAGTAGCGGTCGACCGCGCGAACGAGGAGCTGAAGAGGCACGAGGCGGGGGTCGAGCAGAAGTTAGAGGACGAAAGGGCCGCGTTCGACCGGGAGCGCGCCGAACTGAAAAAAGAGAGGCAGCAGCTTTACCAGCAGATGGAAGAGGTGCGCGGGGTCAAGGCCGCGCAGGCGGCAGGGACAGGCACTACGCAGGCCAAAAGGTCAACTGCAAAGGCTGTCAAGCAAAAGGAGCTTACAAAACAGGTGGAACCGGAGGAGACTGACAGGCCGGCGAAGATATTGGTCATGGAAGAGCCCACGGAAGAGCAAAGGCCTGCTTATGAGCCGCATGACGAGATGGTGGCAAACGAGGCCGAAGTGAAGGCGTACATGGAAAGCTGCGGGCTTGTCGAAGGGAAGGATTACAATTTCAAGAAAGGCGGTGTGCAGGGTAACATCACGCGTATACACCTTCCAACGCGCGAGGCGACCGAGGCGTGGAAGGGCTACATGACGCCGCCAGAGGAAGAGGCGGTAGAAGTAATGGAAGAGGAGCCGGCGCCAAATGTGCACAAGAAGGTCGCTAAGAAGCCCCGCGGCAAGAGATAGGCAACCTTTTTAATGCGGTGCTGCAATATTGCGCATGGTCGCATTGATTCCTGCAGAACAGCTGATATACATCGAGATATTGAAGATAGCCAGCGGCAATATAGCCCTATATAATACAATACAGGACAGGCTGCTATGGCTGATAGGGATACCGCACTTCATCGTCGCGCTGTTCCTTGTTTCTGCCATGGGCTGGATGGCCGGCGGGCACAAGGGACTGCAGCTGCTGGGAGGGGTCATGATATACCTTTTCCTGATCTTGGGCGGATGGTATGGCACCATCCTGGTGCCGATAGCGGACCAGTACTTCATAATAACGGTCGGGCTGATGATAGTGTTCTTCTTCCTGACGCGCGTCTTCCCGCCCATCTACGGGCCCGGAGCGGCCAAGCTGGGCGGCGTACTGGCAGGCAAGCTGGGCGAGGCCACCATAGGGAAGGCGCGGAACCGCAAGGAGATGGAGAAGCAGCTGGAGGAGATTCAGCGGGCAATCAACCAGCTCGAGAGGAGGTATCCCCGGGGCCACGGGATGCCCGACGAGGCATCAGGTGTCTATGCCAACCTGCTGGTAAAGCAGGAGGAACTGAAGCGGCGGCTGGAGGATTAACATGCAAGCTGATGGGATCAGCCAATCAACTTTTCGCTGCCGCAGGCAGCAGGTGCTATGACGATGGTGGATTTCTCGCTGGGGGCGCCGTTAGGGCTGCCGGACCAGTCCGTGATAACGTTCCTGTTCGTGCTGGCCGTCATCTTCGGGGTGCTTGAGCTCACCAACCTGTTCAAGAACAGGGCGGTCAACCTGCTGATAGCGCTCGCGCTTTCCGCATTCGCGGCCAGTCAGGTCACCTTCACAAGCCTTCTGTTCAGCTACCTGCCCGGCGTCACGGGTTTCTTCATAGTGGTGTTCTTCATAGCGTTCACGTTCGAGATACTGGGCGTGCGCAAGCGGAAGCCGGGTGCCGACCTTACGGACAGCATGGTCGTGGGCGGTGCGGTCCTGTTGGTGCTGTTCACCGTGGGATTCAGCCTGCTGCAGATGTTTCCGATCGATATTCCTTACATAGGCGGGGCGTCCGGCATGTTCTTCATCGTCGGGCTGGTACTCATCATAAGCCTGTTCTGGTCGGCTATGCACTTCGGCGGGGGCGGAGGGGGCAAAGTGGTCAAGGGTGGCGAGGAGGGTTAGGTTTAAATGAATGGTTGGGGAAGATAGGCCATGGTAACACCGATAGAGGCGTTCATCGTAACGTTGAGGGAGGCGGGAGTCACCCTAATCCTGTTGTGGGCATTGACGCTCAGCATAGTGTGGGGCCTGCTCCATCATGCCGGCATACCAAAGAGCATCAGCGCTCGAGGTGTGATAAGCATCGCCGCGGCATTCCTGGTGCTGCTCGCTGCGGCCGCAAGTCCTGCTGTGGCATTCTTGCAGAACCTGATAGTAGCCACGGTCCTGATAGGGTTCGGGCTGATAATGGCCGTGTTATTCTTAGAGCTGACGGGCGTCAGGGTCGGCGGGGAGGCCACGGTGTTCAAGGCGCACCCCAGGTTCTTCGCCAGCGTCATACTGATAATCATCGTGGCGGTCTTTGTCGGGGCCGGGGGACTGAACATCATCGGACTGCCGCAGATAGACATAACTAGCACGTTAATGGTATTCATTCTGTTCATCGCGGTCATGCTTGCTGCGGTCTACGTGATGATACACGAGACGTCCAAGGAAAAGGAGAAGAAGTAGCATGGCAGACGTTGCGCTGCTTGCAGAACTGGAGAGGCTGGGTTTCGCGGACGTCATCCTGTGGGTGATAAGCTTCGCGCTCGTCTATGGCCTGATGAGCCAGGCAGGAATACCGAAGGACAAGGCCTCGCGGGCAATCATAGGGTTCGTCGCCGCTTTCCTTGTACTGATGGCCAGCCCGGCAAGCCTGATAACCACGATAACCAACCTGGGTACCAGTCTGCTTGTCGTCCTGCTGGGCATAATGATACTGCTGGTCTTCATCGAGGCGGGACAGGTGAAGCACTACCAGGAAAAGAAGGGCAAGACCGAGAAAGGGCAGGAATACACCTATCACGAGGAGATACCCCTGTTCCACAAGAGCCCCAAGGTGACCGCTACTATACTCATATTTGCCGCGGTCGTCATTTTCCTGGCGGCGGGCGGCCTGAACTTGGCCAACATAAACATTCCCATAGACCCGATGGGGGCGGCCTTCCTCGTCATGGTCGCTATGGCGATACTTTGGCTGGTGACGGAGTCGAAGTGACATGGCAGCTGAAACGATAACCGGCGTGATACAGAGGCTGGGCTTCGCGGACATGCTGATATGGCTGCTGACGTTTGCAGTGGTCTACGGCATACTCAACCAGACCAAGATACTTCCGCGCGCCTCGCAGGCACTGCTCTCAATAGGGATAGCATTCCTCGTGCTGCTCGCAGCACCGGCCGGCCTGCTGACGTTCATCTCAAACCTTTCCAGCAACCTTGTGCTGGTCGTTCTGGGGATACTGTTGCTGATGGTCCTGCTCGAGGCGTTCGGCATGAAGAGGACCCTTGCGATACCCGACCCGGACAAGCCTGGTTCATTCATGAAAAAGGACGTGTTCTGGCTGACCGAGCACTCCAGGGTCTTCCAGATAGCATTGGTGATAATCGCGGCGGTGGTGTTCGTGACCGCGGGCGGCCTGCCGCTGCTCGGGATACAGCTCCCGACCAACATCAACCTGACCGGTTCGATATTCATCATCGGGATGATACTGGCCGTACTGTACCTCGTGATGCAGAAAGGCGACTAATCCAATAGCTCGCCGTGCCGTTGCAACGGAAAAATATCACTTCTTCATGTATTCGCTGAGCGACCTGAAGGCCTTCTCCAGTGCGGAAATGCGGGCCTCGAAGGTACTCAGGAAGTCCTTGAACTCTTCCGTGTGCGAGGCCATGGTACGGTCCAGCCTCGTGTCGATGCCCCTTGCTTCTTCAAGCAGCTTCCTTGCTTCCGCCAGCTGCGTCTCCAATTGGGTGTCCCTCTTGTCTATGGCCGCGAGGCGGGCCTCGAGCTTCTTCATGTTCTCGGCAAGTATCTGCTCAACTATCTCGTCGACAGTGATTTCCGGGCCCGGGCCTGCCAGACGGTAGGTAGGCGAAACAGGAACGCTCGGCATGCCCGGTGCCGGTGCTTGGGGCCTTGCCTGCGGTGGCTGGGCCTGCTTTGCCGCAGGTTGAACAGGAGCCGAAGAGAACCTCGGTGCACCGGGAATCTCCATCGGGCGCAGGTGCTCGGGCACTTCTGCCGCCTCGGGCGGCATGCCCTGCGGAGCGGGCGTTGGAGCGGCCATCCTGGCAGGAGGCCCGGCGGGTGCAAGCGCGGGGGGCGGAGGGGCCAGCGCCCGCGGAGGACCGGGCAGCGGTCTTGAAGGTTGGGCTGAAACTGACATCGCGGGCCGTTCTATGCGCTCCTTGAGTATGGCTTTCATGGCGGCGTCTATCTCGGCCGGCTTGAAGCCAGCTGCTCTCAATTGGCCGATTATCTCCGGCTCGGTGCGGCCGCTGGCGGAAAGCCTCCTTACAAGCTCGAGCAGTTCCTTGTCTACCATCATAATCACTTCTTGTGGAAGGGCGCGTAGAGCTCGACCAGCTGCTTCAGCTCGTCTATCTCGGACTTCTTGGCGCTCTTGTCCACCAGCTTGCCCAGCCTTGCAAGGTCGTTGGTTATCGAGACCAACCTGTCTTCCATTGCAATGAGCTGTGCGTCCATCTTGTCGCTTCTGGCCTTGTCTGCCTCGCTGTTCCTTATGATGCTGTCCTGCAGGCCGGTTATCCTGCCCTCGGTCAGGTCATAGCGTTCCTCTATCGTCCGCAAACGGCGGCTGAGCTCGTTTATCCTCCTGAACGCTTCGGCCAGTACCGTTTCCACGTCAGCTTCTGGCATGGAATGTAATTCTCGAAGTTGGTATATAAAATGAGTTCGAGAGGGAGGAATGGGCTATTTTATTCGGGTCATACATTATACAGGCAGGTGCTGACACGTGGTCTATGAGACTGAAGTGAAGGAAGGCGTGCTGCGGATGAACGCGCTGGGCGGCGTGTTCGGCGCGAGCATAGAGGACGCTGACGTCGTGATGGCGCGCGTCATTGACAGGTTGGTCACTGACAGGAACGTCCTTTCGATAGTCATAACCGAGGCGCGCGACCACGAGTATGACGAGCAGCAGACCAAACTGCTTGTCGGAATAGCGGACGCCATCAGCGAGATAGTCCGCGAAAAAAGGCTGGTCAGCATGAGCAACCTTGGCGACCCGGCCAAGTGCGGGTCATGGCAGACGGAGTGGTACAACTGGCTCAGCACGATGGCCACGTTCCAGCTGAGGGGCGACCCGATAGGGGCGTACCTGAACCTGGTGCGCGAAATCAGGAGACTTGAGATTCTTCAGAAGAAGGGGACCGAGCAGGACAGGGGCTGCATACAGTACTACATGGAGCACGCGCTGTTCCCCATCCGCGCAATCTTGGAAAAGACCGAGCTGATAAGGAAGGCGCAGCCCTTCCTGACCGGTTATCACATAGGCGACAGGGGCGTCTACAGGCGGCTGTTCCATTCAATGACGAGGCCGAGCTTCATGCTGACCAAGTTCAGCACCAAGCCCCCGCCCGGCGAGGTGGTCAAGCGCTACCAGTCGGGTGCGATGACGGTGGAGATATTCAAGGTGCCTGGAAAGATACGGCCCATCTATTTCGTGACGCCGCCCGAGTTCAGGCTGACGGAAGACGAGTACACGCTGCTGGACGATGCAAGAAGGACCCTTGAGCAAAGGAGGCCGGTAGAGCTGGAGATGAAGGAACAGACGAAGATGAGGGAACTGTTCTTCAACATCAGCCGCGAGCTGTTGAGGGACCTGGCGGACGTGCGGGGTTTCAAGCTGGCGCCTGAAGACATAGAGAAGCTGGCCACCATACTGACAAGGTACACTGCCGGCCTCGGTATCATCGAGCTGCTGCTGGCCGATGAAAATATCGAGGACGTGAACATCAACAGCCCGATGGGCACAGCGCCGATATACATAAGGCACAGGGAGTTCGAGGAATGCGAGACGAACCTCATCCCGACGCCGATGGACGGCGAGAGATTAGCTACACGCTTCAAGCTGCTCAGTGGAAGGCCGTTGGACGAGGCAAATCCTGTCCTTGACACGGAGATAGCCGTGCCTGGCGGAGTGGCAAGGGTCGCCGCCATAGGGCCGAGGCTCAGCCCCGAGGGCCTTGCTTTCGCATTGCGGCGGCACAGGTTCAGGCCTTGGACGTTCCCGCTGTTCATCAACGAAAGGATGTTCAGCCCGCTTTTTGCCGGTCTGATGTGGTTCGTTGCGAGCTATGGCAGGACGTTGCTCATAGCGGGCACACGGGGTGCAGGCAAGACGTCTGTCTTGGGAAGCCTGGCCCTGCAGACATTACCGTTCTACCGCATGATAACGGTGGAAGACACTCTCGAGCTTCCAATTGAAGCATTGCGGACCCTTGGCTTCAACGTGGAGAGGCTGAAGAGCAGGAGCGTGATAACGCACGTAGAGCTGGAGCTGCCGGCCGAAGAAGCCATAAGGACCGCACTGCGCCTTGGCGACAGCACGCTGATAGTCGGGGAAGTGCGAAGCATAGAGGCCAAGGCCCTCTACGAGGCCATGAGGATAGGTGCGTTGGCAAATCTCGTCGCAGGAACAATCCATGGCGAGTCTGCTTACGGCGTGTTTGACAGGGTCGTCAACGACCTTGGTGTTCCGGCAACCAGCTTCAAAGCTACTGATCTTGTTGTGATAGCGAACAGGCTGAGGACCGCCGACGGCCTGAAGAGCTACAGGCGCATAACCAGCCTGACAGAGGTGCGAAAGAACTGGATTCGCGACCCGGCCGAGGAGAAGGGCTTTGTTGATCTTTTGGAGTTCGACAGCAAGGCGGATTCGCTGAGGCCAACAGACACGCTGCTGAACGGAGAGAGTTTTGTTCTCAATGAAATTGCGAAGCGCGTGCCCGGCTGGGCGGGGCGGTGGGACGCTGTCTGGGACAACATCCAATTACGGTCAAAGATATTGGAAACGATAGTGCAGATAGCCAACCAGACCGGCCGCAAGGAGCTGATGGAGGCCGAAACCACAGTGGCAAGCAACCAGAAGTTCCACGAGCTGGCGGAAAGGTCAAGGATCGAATTGGGCAGCGTGGACAGCAAAACGGTGTATGACGGGTGGCTGGCCTGGTTCAAGGAGCAGGCCAAGACAGCCTAGGGGTCATTGCTGATGGCGCTGTTCGGTTTTGGAAGGAAGGACAAGAGGGCACAGGCTGCAGAGAAGGCAAGGAAGCTGGCCGAGGTGCGCAGGAAGGAGCTGGAGAAGATAGTGAGTAGTGCTCCATCTGCCGTCCTGCCGGGGCACGTCGAGTTCAAGTCCTATCCGACCGAGTACAAGGAGTTCCTGAAGGAGATAAAAGCAAAACCGTTCAGCGCATACGAGCGCGCGGCGGACATATCCAAGAGGATACTGCCGATAAAGCCGCCTCCGGACTTCGGAGGGATAGATTCTGCGGCGCGCGGGGGTTACCTGGCGGTGGACGCGGCGGGCGTGACCGCGCTGACCATAATCACGGCGTTTCTGCTGTTCGGGCTCACGGTCGCTTCGGCCCTGGCGGGAATCGGCCCGGCAGTGGTACTCCTGCTGCTCGTCGTGGCCTGCATAGGGACGTTCATCATGTGGAACTTCCCGAAGAGCAACGCGGCGGCAGTCGCCAACCGGATTTCCGCGGATTCCGTATTAGCAATCCTTTACATGGTCATCTACATGCGCACTTCCCCGAACCTCGAGGGGGCGCTGCGCTTCGCCGCGGAGACGCTAACGGGGCCGCTGAGCTGGGATTTGAAGAAACTTTTGTGGGACGTGCAATTGGGAGCATACCCGAGCGCCGACACTGCGTTGGCAATCTACAGCAACCGCTGGAGGAGGGAGAACGAGGAGTTCGCGCAGTCCATCGACCTGATAAGGAGCAGCGCGGTCGAACCGGCCCGGAGGGCCAAGCTCTTCGATGAGATAATCAACCTGATACTGAGGGGGACCGCGGAGCGCACCAAGCACTACGTGATCAGCCTGCGCCTGCCAGTGATGCTCATACACGCGATGGGGGTGCTGCTGCCGGTGATGGGCCTGGTCCTTTTCCCCGTCATAGTCATCTTCATGGCCGACAGCATCTCACCAACCATGCTGCTGATCGGTTATGACATACTGCTGCCCGTCTTTCTTTGGTTCCTGATAGACTACGTGCTCAGGGCAAGACCACCGACGTTCAGCCAGCCGGACATATCCCTTGCCAAAGGGGTGCCTCCATTGGGCAAGTTCAAGCTCGGCGACAGGATACTGCCGATATGGCCCATCGCGCTGATAGTGTCCGTTCCGATAATCCTGTTCGTCTACTTCGGCGTGGCCAGCTGCCTCATGCCGTCCACCGAAGCGGCGCTGAGCGAATGCTCCGCGAAGGCGTTCGATCTGGTCAACCTTTCGTTGCTCGGAGTGCTCGCGGCCGGGCTGGGCATATCGTTGTATGGCATGATAGACAGCTGGCAGAAGCTGAAGGTAAGGAACGACATAGAGAAGATAGAGCGCGAGTTCGGCGTCGCGCTGTTCCAGCTCGGCACCGCGATAGGCGGTGGCACGCCAATAGAGCTGGCGATAGACAAGGCGGCCGAGGGCCTGAAGGGACTCACGATAGCAGACCTGTTCGTAAGGACGAGCGACAACATGAAGAAGTTCGGTTATACCTTTGAGCAGGCGCTGTTCGACCCGACAGTAGGAGCAGTCTGGTTCTACCCGTCGCGCCTGGTAAGGAGCATAATGGTCACCATCATGGAGGCCAGCAAGAAGAGCACGGGTGCGGCGAGCGACGCGATGCTCACCATTTCAACATACCTGAAGGGCGTGCAGGCGGTCAAGGCGGAAGTAGAAGATGTCCTGGGAGAGACCCTGGTCAGCATGAAGTTCCTTGCGATGTTCCTCGCTCCCATGGTGGCCGGCATCACCATAACGATGGCCGTCGTCATAATACAGATACTGGCGCAGCTCGGCGCGCAGCTCGGTGCGCTGGTGGCGCAGGGCGAGCAGTTGCCCGGCCAGACCAACCTGTTCGTGGTGCCGATGCTCACAGGCGGCGGTTTGTCGATAACTCCGGTCATGTTCCAGCTGATAGTCGGCATCTACATGCTGGAAACGGCCGTGCTGCTTTCAGTCTTCTTGAACAGGGTGGAGTTCGGGGAAGATGCGGTGGGCCTGCGGTCCAGCATGGGCAAGACCGTGATGATTGCCATGCTCATCTATACCATCAGCTGGCTGGTCACGTTCAGCCTGTTCGGGGGGAGCATACAGCAGCTCCTGGTGCCGGTCACTGGGGTGCCGACCGGCTGAGCGCGGGTAACTATATATTCGGGCTACCAGAAGTCTGGGCATGTCGGAAGAGGAAGCGGGAAGTTGGGTCACGAGCATGCTCTGGTGGTCCGCGCTCGGAATATTTGCATTACTGGCGCTGGCTGCCATAGTGTTCATAATAACCCAGCGCACGCTGCCGGTGCAGCTGTCGTGATGCCATGCTGGGAGTAGGCGCGCGCGAAATCAAGCTGCTGGTGCTGATAGTCATAATGGTCATGCTTTTCGGGGTCGCGCTGAGCATAGCCGCAGGGAGGGGCCTGCTCAAGATACCGACGTTCGACATCTTCCAGGTGATCAGCACCTTGGCCGAGAGCCTGCAAAACCAGCTCGGCATAGCCGGGGGCCAGGCGCGCAACTGGTTCTGCTCGCGGGATATCCAGGAGCTCAGGGATGTGTGCACGATAACCAGCCAACAGCTCGAGGCCGAATGCGACAAAACACCCGCGGACAGGGAGGCGTACTGCAAGGACCCGCAGAGGCCTGGCACCATGGATGGCTGGTGCGGGCTGCCAGCCAAGGACAAGGAGGGCATATGCCGCGGAGGGGAAAAGCAATTCCTGGCAGGCTGCGAGAACCTGTACCTGCAGTTCGCGCTATGGGAAGGCAAGGTGTCGAAGCCGAGCACCGCGGACCTCCCGTTCTGCAAGTGATGATATGCAAGACGAGGACATCGACCGGGCGCTGTGGCTGCTTATCGGCCTATTGGTCACGGGGACGGTGCTGTACCTCCTGCTGACGGCCTTGGGCATAAGCGGGCCGAAGGGGGTCGTCGACTTCTTCAGCAACCTTTTCTCCCTCGTCTTCACGTTCATATGGGCAAGGATAGCGTCGGCGTTCCGCTAGCCGCGCTGCAGGCTTTTATATCGGCGCGGCCGATACATGACAGCGGACAGATATGCCGGTACAAGCCTCGTTTGGCCTTATAATCGCGCTGCTGGTGATGAGCGCAGTGGCAGCCGTCTTCATATTCTTCCTGAACAGCCAGCAGGCGCGCGGCGGTCTCAGCCTGTCCAACTTCGCGGTGTTCATATGCGACTTCTTCTACGCCTTCCTCGGCCCGTCCTGCGGCACTTTCGGCATCTCGACGCAGATAGGCGGCCCGCAGCCCGTGCAGGGGGCGGCAACTGCCGCCATCGGCGCGTCATTGCCTCCGGGAGCATGGTTCTAGTGCGCGGCATATCAAAGGTGGTCGGAATAATGGCGGCCGTGGTCGCCGCGCTGTTCATAGCATCGATACTTATGGCCCTGGTTTACCGCATCAACATACCGGGCTTCGGGCAAATAGCAGAGCTGCAGTTGCCGGAGATAGCCGAGGAGTTCACGGATGTGCATTTCACTGACGTCACAGTCAGCGAGGCGGACACCACCAGTACGGAAGTGGCCTGCGGGATAGGAACGAAGCTGCTGGACAACTTCGGCACGTTCGGTTACAACAAACGTGTGGAGAGCGCCTCCTACACTTTCTTGGGCCAGATTGATCCGCGCCGCTCGCTGGTAAGTGCGGGCATCTTCAGGATAAGCATCAACCCGTTTACAAACGAATACTGGACGTACGCCGACCTGCCTGACGCCACGAAAAAAGAACTGACGCGGACATGCAGCGAGACAGGGACGCTGACTCCCTGTACCAAGCCATTCGTGGACGAGAAGTGCCTCACGGCAAATCTAGAAAACCGCAAGCTCGGGGATAACTACCTGTGTACAGGGATAAAGAGCGCGAAGGTCATCGCCGGTGGAGTGCCGGTCGATTTCGGCAATATCGACTGCGGAGGGATGGAGAAGGTGGCCGACGGGGCCGATACGTGCATGCAGATGTGCTCGGCTCCAGAACCGGGCAACGGTGTGCGGGCATGGACAGCGCCGGGCGGCAATGAGGGGGCCAGCATTTATGTTTCCGACGCCGACCTGAAAAAGCCGTACCAGTGGCCGCCGCACCAGTGCTTCGGGCGTTCTTCCGGTGGGGCGTGCCCCTCCCCGCTGTACGAGTGGGCGCTGCTGTACTACGACGCTAAAAACGCAAAAGACAAGGGCTACGAGGTGGTCATAGGGCAGGTGCCGGAGAAACAGGACCTCGGGACGAAGGACGTGCTCAAGCTTGCCGATGAAATTGCCGTGCCGGCAAAGGAAGGGCGCAGCCAGGAGGTCGGCGAGGTACTGCGTGACATGAGGAGGGTCGCGCTAGTGGAGGTGCAGCCGGCGTCCAAGGTCTCGCTGAGCGAGCTGGCCTCCCGCTTGCAAAATGACATGGGTGACGAGTGGACCTTCAAGTTCCTCGACCCGTGCGTGTTCGAGGAGGACTGCCTGGCAAGCAAGGTCGAGCAGAAGGCGTGGAGAGTTGGTGTCGATCAGCGGGTGAACATGGAATGGGACCTCTCGAAGGAGTGCGACTCAAAGAAGCAGGAACTGCACACCTTCAACATCAAGACGAACGTTGATCCGAACGGCGCACTTGAGCCCGATCATACCTATCTAATAGCGCTGAACTGGTGGGTGGTTACAACGAACACCGGGGTGCGCGAGCCAGGGTGCAGCGGAATCGGAGTCCCAGGTTCTTGCACTGCCTGCGTGGAAGCGAAGGGTTGTGCGATACACTACCGGTGGGGCAGTGATTGCAGTGGCGATGACATGCATGCCTATGACAAGACCAACGAATACACGCGTTGGCAGGACTATACGTTGAGCGTGGTGGACTTGGGAGAGGTCAGGGCGGCAGCGCCGGCCGCGGCGGTGTCTTGATATGGCGGTAAACCAAACCCATGGCATGCGGAAGGGGCAGCTCGGAGGGGACTGGGTCGGCATAGTGATAATCATTCTGGTGCTGGCGATAGCTATCGGTCTCGCCCTTGCGTTCCGGAGCGGCGCGCTGAGGATACCACTCAATCCGGGAGACATCCAGAACCTGATACCGGGAGGCAAATGATGCCCGGCCTGGCACGGCGACTGAAAGGGCAGGAGGAATGGGTGACCATCGCGCTGATGGTGGCCCTTTTCATCCTTCTCGTCCTTGTGCTGGTACTGGCCACCAAGCCGAAGTTCACGGTAAGTTGAGGCGAGATCATGGAAGGAGAAGGTGCAGAGGAGGAAGAGGAGGGCGAAGGAATCCCGATATACCTGGTGGTAGCCATGTTCATCATACTGGCAATATTGCTGATAATGGGAAGCCTCATAGGGAGCGGAAAGGTAACGATATCCAGCCTCGGCCACCGGATGGCCGACGCGCTGAACAAGCTGATACAGGGGCAGCCAGTGCTGAAGTGATGATATGGCAATCGAGATGCCGATAAACTACATGGTCGCGATAGTGATAGGCGTGCTCCTGCTATTGTTGGCTATCATAATTCTTGCGACCACCCAGGGACTGAACGTGCCGCTGCTTGACCAGTTAGACAAGCTGCTGAAGGGGCTGGGGGTATGAAAGGGGCAATAGACCTTCCAATAACCATCCTGATTGCGATAGTGATAGCGGTGCTGGTGATACTCGTCACGATAGTCGGCTTTGGCGGCATCCCGTCCCAAATAAACAGGCAGGCACTGGAAGGGGCCTATTCCACCTGTTGCACGGACTACCAGCTTGCGGGGCACTGCGAGCAAGGTAAAGGAGACCCGCAGTTCAGCTGCAGCGTGCCCAAGGAGGTCGCGGCCGGCGGCTCGATGAACATAGGCGAGCTTGCGGCAAAGACAGGCGTGCCAATCGAGAGCAGGTGCTGCCCTTCCGGGTAGCTGTAAACCAGTCTTTATTAGCCGGCCAGGTCATCTCTGCTACGGGCACGGTGATTTCATATGGCCAAGGCCAATTCAAGGAAGGACAAGCCCTCAAGGGAGCATGGACTCCTGTCGGGTAAGGGCATCTCCGAAGATGTCACATGGCTGATGATCGGCATGGTCATCCTTGTGCTGACCGTGGCGCTCTTCTATTTCGTATTCCCGCGAACCAGTTGCGACCAGCTCGCGCAGGTAAGCTCGCAGGAACTCAAGGTCGCGATGGAGTGCGCGGCCAAGTACCCGGACGGCAAGGACACCACCGGCAAGCCGTGCAACGTTGCGCAGGTCAAGCTGTGCCAGGAAAACAGCTTCAGCATAGTCGGCGTGGGCTTCACGCAGGCATATCTTGGCATGATGCTGCCCGAGTACATGATGTACTACCAGAAGTTCCCGACACAGCCTGTCGCTGGGCTGTCCACTATGAGCGGTACGGCAAGCGTATTTGCCACGGGCCTAAAGTTCTCGGAAAGCTACCCGTTCGAGCGGGCCTACACAGGCCAGCGGCCGTGGGACTTCAAGCCGACGTTCACGCAGTTCAAGCAGTTCTTCCAGACAAGGTACCTGCAGAAAGGATGCACAGATGACCAGGCACTGTGCTTCAACATCCGCGGCCGCGAGGAGCTGGTGCGGACAGACCTTCCGGGGATAGATGACGTCCGGCTGCGCCGCGACGGAATGGGGATTGCGCAGACCAACCCCAAGTTCCACCTTGTTGCGCCGTGCTATGCCAAGGTGACGTTCAAGAAGGACGGTACCAACCTGCTCGGGACCGTCATCACGCAGGACGCGGGCGGTTCCAGCAACTATTGTTACGCCACGGAAGGGGCGTTGCAAGGGCTGATTGCCTCGTATACGGGCGAGGTGTCGTGCGAAGCAGGGATGCTCATATTGGATTTCATGACCCTTGGAGGCAAGAAAGCAATCACCGAGGGGGCCAAGGTGGGTGCAGAGGTCGCCGCGAAGGAGGTCGGTGAGGTAGTGGCGAAGGATATAGCAAAGGAGGTGGTCGAACAGACCGGCAAGAGGGTGGGGAAGTTCACGACCAGGAAGGAGATAGGCGGGATCGTCGTGGAAGAGACGTTAACTGCAACGGAAAAACGCATAGGGCGGTCATTGACAACCGTGGAGAGGGCCGCCATAAGAGATGCGGTGGAGGAGGTCGCATCGGCCAAGCCGACCAACGCGCAGCTGGCCAAGCTGGCCGGCGCGGCAGCGGCCAAACGCTACTACAGGATGGAAGGCATGTACAGCTTGGCCCCCTTCCAGGACAACCCGCAGAAGTTGGCATCGCTGTTCGGGCTGTTCATCCCGTGCGTGGACGTCGATGTCTGCCGTGCGGCGTTCTCATGCACCGAGGCTCTAATCTGGCCGGGCTGGCCGTTCGTGGCGCTGGGGCCTGATAACATGAAGGGCGGGCGGAGCGCCGGCGCGACCAGCGAGGTGTTCTTCCAGTGCTGCGACACGTTCAATTACGGGACGGAGAAGGACCCTACCAAGATCACGTGCAGCGAACCCGATTACCTGGTTGAGGCACTCAGGCCCGAACTCAAGCTGAACGAGACCGACCCCGTCACGCTCGATGTGCTGGGCAAGCACCTCGGCTGGGGTACGGCCGACATCCCAGGTGCCTGCAGCATGGCAAAAGGGGACAACAGCAAGGACTGCCGCGAGACAAGGGAAGTGAGGGCGGCCGGACTGCCGCCGGACCGCTGCGTGGTGTTCCCGGGCGACGGCGTCGATCCAATCTATACTCATACCTACGACTTTGGCACGGTCAAGGACGTCCGCAATGCCACGGTGATGGCGAGGCTGGCCACTGAACAGTGCGATTCGACCATAAAGGTCGAAACCTCGAATGACGCGGCGAGCTGGGTGGCGGTTGCAAGCGCCCGAGCCGAGCAGTTCCCCAACGAGACCTTCATCGATGTGGACGGCCCGCTGACGTTCCAATACCTGAGGGTAAGCGAGGACGGTGGCTGCGCATTCGATACCAGCAGCGTGGCGCTCAACCCGACAGTTGACTCGGTGGTCAAGGCCGAGCCAGACGTCACCTATGAGCTTGGCAGGGAGGTCTGGAACTACTTCGAGATGCCGGCCGGTTTTTCCAGCACGGCAAAGGGCATCTGCAACTCGGTGAAGGACTGCATCGATATCGGCGTATGGATACCGGAGGAGAGCACATGGCAGCACTGGAGCTATGATCCAAAGGTCGGCGAGCTGGGGGTGAACTTCCAGGTGTTCGGCGGCGACCGCATAGGGATACTTACGACAGAAGCTTCTGAAGCGGTGTTCAAGGTGGGCAGCTGATGAAGGGAATAAAGCCGTACGACATCATCATGCTGGTCGGCTCGATGATACTCACCTTCATCATAGTGTACTGGGTGATGCGTTACGGGACGGCGCAGGTATCCGACCTCATACTGGAGACGCCTTCGGTCCTGCAGGACAGCGCGGCAAGCTACTTCTCATCGATCTGCTCGTTCTCGGGCAACATAACGGTGACACAGGAGATAGCGCGGCCATACACCATGCGCGTGATCTACAACAGCACGCATGTACAGGTCAGGCCGTCAAAGGAGAAGTACTACTTCAGCGAGGTCGAGCGGACCGGATTCCTGCGGGTCGGTACGGCGCCCCCCATCGCATGGGTCGGCTGCGGCCTGCGCATAACGCCGCGCGGCGTGTCCTTCGACGAGAAGGTCCACAAGGAAGTGCTATTCAACCAGACGGCAGGTGACATTGCGGTGAGGGTAAAATGAAAGGGCTGGAACCCGCCGAGTTCGTGCTGCAGGTGCTGCAGCTGGCCACGATGACGATCGGAATACTCGGGCTGATAATAATCAGCAGCACGTTCGAAGGGCTGACAACCACCTACGACGAGCAGAGGCTGTCAGTGGACATGCTGCAAGGCATCTCTGCAGCGCCGTGCCTGACCGTGCAGGTGGATGGCGAGGCGCGCAAGGGCCTGCTGGATGCGGACAAGCTTGATGCGCAGGCGGGCTCGCCGGCCTTCTGCATCAGCGTCGTTGCAAGGGACTGGGGTGCGACCGTGGAGAGCGAGGGGCACAGCTGGGGCTTCCATAACATAACGGCACAAGGGACCAAGAGCACGACAACCGTTGCAGTCAAGTTCAATGACCATGTCTCGCCGGGCGTGCTGATGGCGGTGGTGGATAAATGAGAGGGGCGAAGGGCGGGGTCTGGTACCTTTCCGACATAGTGATGGCCATCGTCACGATATTCAGCGTGCTGTTCATGCTGCTGATATCGGCCTTCAACGTGTTCACCCTCAACACCAACGTGCAGGTAACGGTGCTGGGAGGCGTGCTGCATGAGGAGCCGCGGGCAGACAACTCCCTTCTGGTGTACCTTGACACCACGCGTGACGGGCGCAGCATGGCGGAGTGGCTGGCGCTAGGAGTGTCTGCGGGCTCGATGACGTACACTTACAAGGGCAAGGAAGTGGACCTCGCCGCGCTGTCCGGGGCGCTGATGGAGCAGCTACAGGAGAGCAGGGCATACAAGCTCACGCTCGAGATGGACGGGAAGGTGAACGTGCTGGCCTCGCGAGGGAAGGTGACTTCCCCGAACAATGCAGAGAGCTGGGTGATTGCCGGCGACAAGGAGGCCAAGCTGGCGCTGGAGGTGTCAAGAAGATGAAGGGCCAGTACAGCTACCTGCTAGGTCTGCTGGTCGTCATACTGGGCATGGTCATATTCTTCGTGGACATGACGTTCAAGACCGGCGACCAGATCAACATAGTCAGCGGGACGGTGGAGGTCTGGTCCAGCATGCATGCGGCCGAGAAGCTCAAGAGGGCGATACAGGCTGCTTCAATTGTGGATGCGGAGATGGTGGTACAGGACATCGCACTGAAGGGCGGCGGTACGACGGTGTGGGCACCAGGCGAGCCAAAGGACGCGCCGCTGGTAGGAGCGCTCGAAAGCGGCATGAGGTCGCAGTTGAGGAAGGTCAGTATCGACGGGCTGGAGGGCAGGCTGATAGAGTGGAGCGTGCCGGAGGTGAACATAGACGACCTCAGCGATACCGATTTCCATTACAGCGGGCAGATGCCGTTCAGCGTAACGAGCAAACTGGCCAACCCGGAGGTGCAGCTGACGGTGCAGGGAGCGTTCGAGGGAACTGTCAGCACGGGCTACTTCAAGCTGGTGTCCGAAGGGCGGGAACTGGCCTACAATTGCAATTCAATAACGCTAGGCGAGAGCAAGATCGGTACGCACATCAGCCAGGTCTTCAACGCAAGCATCAGTGAACAGCTGCTCTATGACGTGAACATAACCGACCCGGCCGAGCCGCTGAAGCTCAGCTTCACGCTCAACTGCACCGTCCCAGCGGCCAGCTGAACGGAAGCTTTATATTCGGACTTGGGCAAACAGGGCGCATGGCAAAGAAAGGAATAGAGCTGCCGGTCAACGTGATGGTGATAATAGCCATAGCGGTAATCGTGCTGCTTGGGCTCGTTGCGCTGTTCACGTTCGGCATCAGGAGCGGCGTGCCGCTACAGGTACAACTTGAGAAGGGCACCGCCTGCACCTCGCTGGTCAACCGCGGATGCATCGAGACCGCACCGTCCGATGTAGATGTCAGCATAGACGTGACGGGCGACGGCAAGGTAGAGACAGGAGTGGACACCCTGCAGAAGCTGTGTGACAAGTACTTCGGTACGAATACAGACGCAGTGAAGTGCAAGCGCGTCTGCAGTTGCACAGGCATATAAGCTTTTGCGCCCCATAACAACCAGCGAAACAATAACACAATCAGCAACCGGAGGTGCTAGTGATGCCAGTGGATCCGTCAAGCAACGTCATCTTCGTGGGCAAGAAGCCCGCGATGAGCTATGTTTTGGCGTGTATGACGCAGTTCAACGAGGGCAAGAAGGAGGTCGTCCTGAAGGCACGTGGGCGGGTAATAAGCCACGCGGTGGATATCGCAGAGATTGTAAGAAGGAAGTTCGCATCCGGAAGCGAGATAAGCGGCATAAAGATAGGCACAGAGGAAGTGCAGGACGACAACGGCGATAAGCTGAATGTCAGCACGATAGAGATAACGGTCGGCAGGGCACAGTAAAGCCTTATTTTAACGCCTTTTTCCTATAAGATATATGCGCCTGCTTGCCCTGACAGTGCTGTTGCTGCTGCTTATCAGCCTGCCGCTTGCGGCGGCCAAGATAGAGAACGGTTCCAAAGACATTGCTGCCGAACCTCCGCCTGGCAAGCTCAGCAAGAGCCTCGAAAAAATAGCAGCAACACAGCCTGACGCCGAAGTGCCGGTCATAATCCTGCTCGACAGGGGCGCAGAGATCGACGTGATAAACCAGGGCGGGCACATCAAGCACGACTACAGGCTGATTGATGCGGTCTCTGCAGACATACCGGCAAAGAAGCTGAAGGCCCTTGCCAGCCAAGGTCACATCAAGAAAATAGTTCCTGATGCCGTGCTGCAAGTGGTGGAGGAGCCGGCCCGTGTCCAACTGCAGAGCTCGACCAATTCCACCGGGGCGGGGCAGATGCTCGACGCCGGCTACAACGGTTCCGGCATCATAGTGGCGGTGCTTGATACTGGAATAGATCAGACCCATCCCGACCTTGCAGGGAAGGTGACGAAGCAGTACGACTTCGTGAATAACGATAACGATGCTTCTGATGACTATGGGCACGGAACGCACGTGGCAGGCATCATAGCGGCGAACGGGGGCATCAGGGGCGTTGCGCCAGGTGTTTCGTTGCAGTCGGTGAAGGTGTGCGATTCATCTGGGAGCTGCGCGACCAGCAGGATAATAGCAGGGTTGGAATGGGCGGTAGAGAACGGTGCCCAGATAGCGAGCATATCCATCGGCGGGCAGCTTGAGATGAACGACGGCACCAATCCCGTCAGCTTGGCGGCCGATGCGGCCGTGGCACGAGGGTTGATTGTGGTGATAGCGGCCGGCAACGGCGGGCCAGGGACAGGTACCATTTCGTATCCTGGCGATGCACGGCAGGTCATCACGGTCGGCGCCGCTAATGATGCTGGGACGGTCAGCCAGTCCGATGATTCCGTGGCCAGTTTCAGCAACCGCGGGCCTTCTGACTTCGGCAGGGTGGACCCGGACGTCGTTGCGCCGGGAGTGAGCATAAACTCCACGCAGATGGGCGGCGGCTATGTCGTTCAGAGCGGAACGAGCATGGCCACGCCACACGTATCCGGTGCAGCCGCGCTGTTGCTGCAGGCCAGGCCAGGGCTCACACCAGCGCAGGTCAGGAGGTTGCTGATGCTCACTTCCAATGACATAGCGGCGCACACGTTCGCGCAAGGGGCAGGCGAGATAAATGTCACGAGGGCGGCGTTCAACAACCTGACCGCCGACACGGAGCGGTGGGAGACGCTGGTCAGGCCCGGGCAGCTGGCCACCCAGACAGTGACAGTGACCAATGGCGAGAGCATCCCGCTCAACCTAACGCTTAGCAGCAGCGACCTGACCGACCACGAAGGGGCATTACTTCTCAAGGCGGGCAACATGACGTTCTTCTCCGGCGGCAGCCCTGTCACGAGCATAGCAGTGGCTGCCAATGCAAACTCCACGATCACATTGAACATAAGCGTGCCGGTCAGCCAGCGGCCGGGGGTCTATGGCGGTACAATAAACATAACAGCCAACAATTCCGAAACGCTCAGGATAGTTTCAGCAATAAGCGTGCCGCTGGTCGGAAGCGGGCTAATAACCGGCAGCGTCGATGATCAGACAGACCCGAGCGATAACATACCTTTTGGGGATTTCTTGCTCTATCCAGTTGATTCTAGCTACAACACGACCCTTCTGGAGGGCAGGTTGAACTGGAGCAGTGGCTCAAAGGATCTCGACCTCTACCTGTTCACGCAAGTGGATGGTTGGGGCATCACTGTAAATACTTCAGGTGCTTCAAGTGGCATCACTGAGAACGTAAGCTGGTCTAACCCCCTCAATGCGATATACTGGCTCGCGGTGCGAGGCTATACGTTAGGAAGCACGGAGAACTTCGACCTGACGGTCAACGCACAACAGAACATAAGCATCACCCCGAGCAACTGGACGAACGCGACGGGCAACGCGGGCACGCAGCTAGTGCAGCAGTTCAACATGGTCAACGACGGATTCGGCAGGACGCTGAGGATAGAAGCACGGACCGTAGTCCCGAAGATAAGATATGCAGTTTCCAACACGCCGGCGAGCGGGGGCAACTGCTGGGATTATGATCTCGGCAACTACACGTCCGGGGGACTTAACATGACCGACCGCAGCACGAAGTACCTCAACATGAGCCTCAACTGGACCAATTCTACTAACGACATGAGCCTCTACCTGTACGAGTGGAGGGACAACGGGGACAAGACCATCGTGAGCGGCGAGCTGACCGAGCTGAGGCTTTCGGACCACAACAACCTCACCAGCGAGGAAATAGTGATGTTCCCGGTGTGGTACTCGGTGAACAAGCTTGGCGTGAGCGGACTTGTGGCTACGGCGTGCACGGACTCGGGCAGCAGCAATACAGGGACGTACACACTGGACATGCTGGCGTACAACGAGAGCGTCTGGTCAGTAATCAGCGTATCGAACTCTACGCCTGTCGTCGGCTCCGGCGAGATGTTCAGGTTCAACCTGACGGCAAACACCAGCGGGGCAGCGGTCGGGACCTATAACGCCACGCTGTACGTGGACGGTTCAAACTTGGCCGATATTCCTATCACGCTTACGATAACTGACAGCACGCCGCCGCAATGGTCGACAAACTCGAGCGCGCCGGCAAGTCCAGCTACTTACGGCAGCACCAACGTGTTCAATGTCACGTGGACGGACAACGGAGCAATCGGAAGCGTGCTCTTCGAGAGCAACTTCAGCACGGCCAGGGTGAACTACAGTACCACAAATTTGGGCGGCGGTATATACAGCTTCAGCCAGGTGCTGCCGGTCGGAACGTTCACGTGGATGATGTACGCGACTGACAGCGGTGGCAATCAGAATGCTACCGATCTATTTTTGTATACTGTCAATGAGGCCCCGCCGTCCGGAGGTGGCGGAGGCGGCGGTGGAGGTGGCGGAGGAGTGCCGATGCCAGGGAAAGTCGAGGACATCACCCCGCAATTGGAATCCGTGGGCGAGGCGCAGGTCGTGCTCTCCAGCGGTGACACCATCTTGTTCACGCTGGAGGGTACCAATCATACCGTCAAGCCGGTCAGCTGGACTAACGAATCGGCAATAATAACGATAAACAGCGCACCATTCAACATCACGCTGCGCGTGGGCGAGACGAGGGAAGTGGACCTTACAGCGGACAACGTCAACGACATCGCGATAACGCTGGTCAACCTGACGTTGAGCCAGGTCACGTTGAATATCGCCGAGGTCGTGCCCCCAGCGCCCGCGCCCACGGCCCCTGCGCCGACCAAGAGGGAGAAGCCGCCAGAGCCGATGTTGCCGGTTGCTGGTGCAGTGGCGCCCGAGCAGGGGCCGGCAGTTCCAGCGGTTTCGCCAATCATGGCCCTGTTCGCAGTCATAGTGGCCGCAGGGCTCTATGTGGGTTACAGTAGGCGGACCAAGAAAGTGGTACCCAAGCAGAAACGGCGCCGCTAAAGCCGGTAGTGCGCGGCCTTCTTGATTACACGGCCTGCCTTAGGGCTGGCGACCGCGACCCTTGCTTTCTGCAGCAGCGGCAGGTAGTACTTGTTGTCGGCTACGACCATGCAGTCCCTGACTGACAGCCCGTGTATGGCGAGCAGCTGCGCTGCTTTCTTGGGCATGTCGCGCGGGTGCACCATCATTTCGAAGTCCTTGATGCGGCCGTTCTCGTAGATGACCGGATTGGCGAGCCAGTCGCGGATGTCATACATGCGCGAATATATTATGGGGCCGATGTCGGGGCCGCTGGTCACAAGGAATATCGGCTTGCCCGCTCGCTGTGCGGCTGCAAGAAGCTTCCTAGAAGGCATGATGGGTTTGCCACGGATGCGTGCTTCGGCGCGCATGAATGCGAAGGATTTGGATATCCCGGCCCACCTGTTGACGCTCTCCAAAAAACGCTTGATGCGGTGGTAGCGGTCCTGCCACGTAAGTATTGCAGGTGGCAGGCCGCGAAGCATGCCTATGGTGAACTTGGTGCCTGTAACGGGCCGCCTGAGCATGCCGCGGTAGATGGAAGTCGCTATGTATCCCTCGTGCAGGGTACCGTCAAGGTCAAAGACCACGGCCTTGACGTCGCGCAGGCGCTCCATGACCAGCGGAAGGTCGGACACACGGCCAATTCGCTGGCGCTTTATTTAAAGCCGAAGCCGTTCAAATCGGATGCATGCCGGCGGTAGCCATCAGAAAGTATGACATGCATATGCTTCTACTGTTCAAGCAGGAGAAGCAAAGGCTAAGGAGGCTGCTCGGCCAAGTCGGAATCTACCACGTCGGCAGCACTGCCGTTCCCGGACTGGGCGGCAAGAACTTCGTTGACATACTTGTTGTTGCACGTTCTAAGAAGCGGGCGCTTGAGCTGAAGAGAACGCTCATTGTGGCGGGCTACCTTTATCGGCCGGCAGGCAGCGGTCCCGAAAGGATTTTCTTCAGGAAAGGGCCGAAGAGCCGCCGGTTCCATCTGCACCTCACTTGGCGGGGGACCTCGGAGCGCAGGGAGAAGCTGCTGTTCCGCGATTACATGCGGAAGCACCCGGCGGCCGCTGCAAGGTACTACGTGTTGAAACTGCGCGCAGCGAAGAAGGCCGGCAGCGAGAGGTTGAAGTACCGCGACATGAAGGCGGCTTTCATCAAGCGGATAGTCAGGCATGCGAAACACACCCGCCTGTTTTAAAAACTGTCAGAGGGAAGCCATTGCTATGCAACGCTCGAACTGGTTTGTGATCGGGGTTATGAACACCCTCAGTTCGAGCGGCAGCACTGCTTTCTACAAGCCGATACATGAAATGCTGCGGCCCGTCATGCGGCTCTAATCGGCACAAGCGCGGTTCTTACATCCTTCGTGCATCTTTTGTGTTTTGCCGGTAGCCATTGCGGGGCGGGCCGGAAAGCAATCCTCAAAGGTTGCTTGTATTCGAGCTGCTGTCAAGCCTGTACCTGATGGGCGGCGTCCTGATACCGTTCTACCTGTCGTGGGGCGGGCTCAACATGACGCAGGTGCTGGTGCTGCAGTCGGTGTTCATGCTGGCGCTGTTCGTCCTTGAAGTCCCTACAGGGGCGGTGGCGGACAGGTTCGGCCGCAGGACAGCATTGGTGCTGTCAGGGCTAGTGACAGGACTGGCGGTGCTGGTATACACAGCGGCGCCCCGCTTCGAGCTGTTCCTTGTAGGCGAGCTGCTGTTCGCGCTCGGTGCGGCGTTCGGCCACGGCGCGGACGATGCGCTGCTGGTGGACAGCCTCAAGGTTGCCGGTAAGGAGCATGAGCTGGGCAGGCATGTGAAAAGGCTCAGGACGGTGCATCTGGTAGCCTTGGCAGTAGGAAGCGTGCTGGGAAGCTTGCTCGCGCAGTTCACTGATGTGCGACTGCCTTTCCTGCTGACTGCAGTTCCGGTGCTGCTATCGGTAGCGGCAGCTGCAGCCCTAGTCGAGCCTCCGCACTCAAACGGGGGGAAGAACTCGATGCTGCTGATGCGAGAAGGGCTCGGGCACTTCAGGCGGAACAGGCAGCTCCAGCTGCTCGCACTCGAAACAGCTGCTGTCGGCACTGTCGGATACTTCGTGCTGTGGCTGAACCAGGCCGCGTTGATGCAGGCAGGAGTCCCTGTCGCGTTCTTCGGCCTGCTGCAGGCAGCCCTGGCCGGAGCCGAGGTCGCAGTATTGACAGCAATGCCAAGGCTGGAAAGACAATTCGGGACACATCGGGTTGCTCAATTGTTCCCTCTGTTGACCGGACTGGGACTTTTGGGAGCAGGATTGCTGCTGACAGCACACGGGCCTGCGGCGCTGCTGGCGGGCTCGCTGCTGCTGGCAGGCGGCTTCGGTCTGACTCAGGAGGCGTTCCTCCAGCCCAGCATGCAGAGGCTGATGCCGAGTGAGCAGAGGGCGACAGTTGGATCAACCGTAGCCGCGGTAGGGCAGCTCGGCAGGGGAGTAGCAAACCCGTTCGTCGGGTTCGCTGCAGACCTGTCGCTCAGCGCAACACTGATGGCGCTTGGAGGGTTAGGCCTAGCGGTAGCGCTATTCTCGCCAGCTAGAAAAGTGCTCCAACCGCAGGAACGGCGTGAGCTAGAAGGGTTTTAATCCTTTGCCCTGCTACGCGTCCGCATGGTCACAGTACTGATACACCCGCAAGCTTTCTACCTCAAGGGCGACACCACGGAACGAAGGCAGAACGCGCTGACGAAGCGCCTGCAGGAATGCGAGGATGCGATAGTCGTGCTGCCAAAGCCGGGCTATGTGCCTCTCGTGAAAGGGTCTAGAACAGTTTACGATAAATGGTCGGACATGAAGTACGCGAAGCGCGGGGCTCTGGAGATTGCGCGGATTGTGGGCAAGGACGAACGGATAATCCTGGGCGGGTTCTGGCATCATTCTTGTGTTTACACCTATGCCCGCGAGCTGCGCAAATTCCATCATTATGACGTCACGATAAAGGAGAACCTGACCGATGCGGCGCTATGGTCTGTCCATGATACGGCGACCTACCCTAGCTACGAATGGCTCATCCAACTCGGAGTTAAGATAGATCCGCCGCCTGTCAAGAGGAAGTGGTTCATGGCCTACGGCAGGACGTACAGCAAAGGACCGGCTGAGGAAGAGTCAAAGTATTTTGGGAGCAGACGCAAGGCAATTGCTGCTGCCGGACTTGACGAGTTCAAGAACCAAGACGGCAGCGGCGTGTCTGACGAAATATTCCTTACGTCCGGGTTGAAACTAGGCTGAGAATGGTGGACCCGGTGGGATTCGAACCCACAACCTCCTGCTTGCAAAGCAGGCGCGCTTCCGTTGCGCTACGGGCCCATTGTAAGGTGGCGGGGATAGTTTAAATTGGCTATTTAGTCCTTGCGGTGCACATAGGTGGCATGACGGAAGGCGTCAGGCTGAAAGACGTAAGGGAAGGCAGGGGGAAGGTCAGCCTATGGAGCGAAGACGATGGCAAGACCGTGCTCAACCTAGCGGTCAACGAATATCTCGAGGTGCCTTCGCGCCTGAACATCCTGCCGCTGACGCGGGGCTACTTACCTGGAGACAGCCCTTCGAGGAAGTTCCTTAAGTACGGTCTGCATGTACGCATACCGGATGTCGAGAGCAGGGAGGAAGCTGCTAGGCATTACGAGCAGATCGGTATAGGGTTCCAGGACAGGATAGAAGCGGTCGTCAACACGGCAGCGGGGCCGCGGCGCGGTTATTGCTGGACCGGTTTCAGGGACCGCAGGCACAGGTTGGCGAGGTTCGTTGACATGGTCGAGGCGGTCGAGCTGATTGCCTACATCATCAAAGGAAAGCTGGCGGGGCCGCGAATGGACGACCGTGAGGAAGACATGCAGAACGTGAACGACATGCCGTCCAGGTCTGATGATGACAAGTACAACTTCGTGCTGCGACCGATGCCGGTCAAGTTCAGCGAGAACCCTGCAGCGGATGCCTTCGACCTGAGGGCGGATTGTAAATGCGAGGACAGCCAGTTCCATTGTGAGTCCAACAAGCGCTACGTGGCCGGTGAGGACCTGATGTGCGCACACATAGTGGCCGCGTTCGGTTTGGCCTCTTCGAAAAGGAGTTCGAACATTGTGGTGCAGAACCCGTTCGCCATCCCCCGCGAGAAGATGATAAGGCTCAAGGAGAAGGTTGCGACGCAGACCATCATCATGAAAAAGGACAGGCATGGTGGTGCCTTCCGCGAGGCACCAACAAAGGCCGAGGTCGAAGCACTCCTTTGGATAGCGATGAAAGAAGTCAACTACATGGAAATGTTCTACCACGACGACACGGCAAAGAAGATGCTTGAAGCTGCAGAATGTATCAAGGTCTGATGCTGGCGAGCAGATTGAAGCCTGAAGGTGCTGCGCACCTTCGAAGCATTTTGCGCTCCGTGTAGATACCATCTCCAATCAAAGTTGCATGTTGTTTACAATCATCTTGGGAAATGGTTAGGAGGTGATCCAGCCGCACGTTCCCGTACGGCTACCTTATCGTAAGGAAGTAGCTACTCGCTCCTCAGCTCACCTCAAAACAATCACGAGAGGATTATCGCCTAGTCTCAAATCATTGGAGCAATTCGTTGCATTTTGCTGCCCTTCGGCAGGAATGCAGGTTTTGGTAGCTAAGTCTTCCTTGTTACGACTTAGCCTTCTTTGCAGGCCTCCGGCTCGACTCCCTCCAATCCTTGCGGTAATGAGGGGAGCCTCACCGGAGGCCCACTCAGATGGCTTGACGGGCGGTGTGTGCAAAGAGCAGGGACGTATTCAGCGAACGATTATGACGTTCGCTTAATCCACTGGAAACAGCCAGCTTTCGGAGTCCCGACCAGAAGCTAAGAGATTTCTTCGGGTGCAAATCGAAAAGACGTATCCCGGCGGCCCGTTTGAAATTGTTAAAACCGCTAATTGCGACATAAAATTTGTATCGTGCTCGCGCCGGTTCTATACCTTCCAGCCTCAGCAAATTTCGTATGAACTCTTGTTCAATCACGTCACAGGAGGCGATTCGCATTTCTTTTAGCTTTCCTCCAAGGACGATGACGGAACCCTCCCCAGCAGCAAGTGCCCTCAAGAAGGCCCGCCTGATACCGGGGTCTGTTATAGACAGCACCTTGACCTTTTCAATCAGATTATCGATTATGTCTTTTACGATAACGCTGGAAAAGTAAATCTCAAGCTGTCCAAATAGCGGTGGTCTTGGTCTATTGCGGGTATAGGTTTTCTTGGATTCTGTAACAGACGTTCGGATAAAGTTCTGTTCCGGGATTCCAGTCTTTTGTGACCAGAACTTTATCAGCTTTTTGTCTGATAGTCTTTTGTTGTAAACCTTCACCCGCGCTTTCAACTGCTCATTGGTTATACCCAATTCCTTGAACAGGGTCATAGCGGCTTTGATCAGGGTAGGCTCGATGTTCGAGATGTTGGAAAGTCTTCTGAAGCTAGAACTGTTGCCTTCGGCATAGTACAGACCGATTGCTGTAACAAGTTCATCTGAAAGCTCTAAATTCCGAGGTATAACAACCTTTTTGGAGTTGCTACCTCCTCGTTTCCTGCTAAGGTACTCGATAATCAGCTTATCATTCCCGATGCTTACGCAGCTCAGTTTTTTATCGGGCAATAGCAGTTGAGCAGTTTCAAGCTGCATATATTGCTATTTGTCAGACTTCTTTATCCGTTCTTAGCTTGTCGAGACTCCATGTGACTAATTCCATCTATGGATTCCGGCTTCATGAGGGCGAGTATGCTGGGATGCCGGCAACTAATATGAATAATTGCTCGGTCGCCCTCGCACTCGATGGATGGTTGTCAGATTGAGCGAGCAAAGGCTTTAGCTTTGCCAGCATCCTTACAGCCCTCAATCTGAACTGAGCGCAGGTTTAGGTGATTAGCTTCGCCTTTCGGCGTCGCATCACATTGTCCTGCGCATTGTAGGCCGCGTGTAGCCTAGGGCATTCGGGCCATACGGACCTACCGTCGCCCACTCCTTCCTCCTCCTTATCGGAGGCGGTCCCGCCAGAGTGCTACCGCTCGGCCCCCATTTCTGGAAACAGAGCAGTGTGGCAACTGGCGGCGTGGGTCTCGCTCGTTAACGGACTTGACCGCACGCCTCAAGGTACGAGCTTACGATGGCCATGCAACACCTCTCAGCGCGTCTGGTAAACCCATCAGGCTGACCTTCATCCTGCTGTCGGCCCTAGTAAGATGTCCGGCGTTAAATCCAATTGAACCGCAGCCTCCACCCATTGTGTGCTCCCCCGCCAATTCCCTTAAGTTTCAGTCTTGCGACCGTACTCCCCAGGCGGCCCGTTTAACACCTACGCTCCGGCACCGCCGAACCACTTGAGTTCGGCGACACCAAACGGGCATCGTTTACAGCTGAGACTACTGGGGTATCTAATCCCAATCGCTCCCTCAGCTTTCGTCCCTCACCGTCGAACATGTTCTAGGTTGGCGCCTTCGCCACAGGTGGTCCTCGGCGGATTAAAGGATTTAACCCCTACACGCCGAATACCCCAACCTTTTCCCATTTCCAAGCCCGGTAGTATCCCCAGCACGCCTGACAGTTAGCTGCCAGATTTCACCAGGGACTCGCCGGGCCGGCTACGGACGCTCTAGGCCCAATAATCGAGACGGCCATTCGGGGCGCGGGTATTACCGCGGCGGCTGGCACCCGTCTTGCCCACCCCTTATTCGCCAAGCTGGCTAGTGCTAAGACAACCTTGCGGCCGTCAGAGCAATTCTAGACTTGGCAAAAGGTGCAGCTAAAAGCTGCACCACTCAGGCTACCCTTCTCACACGTTAATGCATTGGAAAGTTTTCGCGCCTGCTGCGACCCGTAGGCCCTGCCTTCATGTCTCAGAAGGCATCTGGAGGCTCCTACTCTCATAGCCCCTACGCGTTATAGGCAAGTCAGGTCTTTACCCTGACTTCTACCTGATACGCCGCAGTCCCATCCTGAGGCCCCGTAGGTTTGGGCTATGGAACATTCCAGTATCCATAACCTATGGGGTATTAGCCTCACTATCGCGGGCAAACCATAACGTCTTTAATTTCGCAAAACCTTTGCTCGATAAATGTTCTTTGTTTTGGAAAATTCTCATACAGCGAAGAAGCCTTTTCACCTTGTCTTTTTTTACAATGACATGTTCATCAACAATTTCCAAGAAATTGACGATGTCATCTGTTTTGTATATGCAAAGATGCCAGATGCCATCGCTACTATTCTGGTAAAGTTTTCCCATGTCCATTTCTTTTTGGATTTTTCTAAGGACCTTAGGGTCCTTCTGGGTTATGTCTATATGCGGTTTGATTTGAAAGCCGCTTTTGTATCTCGGATCTTTCCTTATCCTTAGGATAAGTGATCCTTCCCCATCGAAGAATCCAGCAAGGTATTCGGGTTTCATGTAATCCTATGTTACTTAGGATTACATATTAACTTTACGGTTCGCCTTTCGCGAGATTATCCCCCACCTCAGGGCAGGTTAACTACGTGTTACTCAGCAGTTCGGCGAGGTCTTGCACCTCGCGCCTCGCATGGCTTAGTCGTAACCTGATAACGGTCGTCTCCGGCGGGATCAACCGGAATTTTGGAAGAGCACCGTGCATATAGCACGGAATCCTGCTTCTTTGTCCTTATTTGATCCACACAGAGTTTCGCTCATTATAAAACACACCTCTTCTAGCAATGCGCTCCTCATAGAATATCTCGGAGTCAAACCATACAGTCATCGGTGTGCTTTCTGCTCGCCAGCATCGGCCAGGATCGTGACCATAAGGTTTAGGTCGTGGCTTCACTTTTTGACCGCACTGGAACCCAACTTTTCATAGCTAGAGCAATAGCTCTGTGCTCGAATCGGCGCCTAAAAGCCAGCATCTTCCGACGCTGGCAGCAATCTGTCGCAGCGAATACCACGACAGTTGACGTGCGGTAGACTGCTATAGCGCGCCCGGAGGTATTTAAAGGTGATTGCGGCTTCGCTCATCTCATGGGCCGAAGGCGTTTTGGAAGGTGCCGGCGTTGCCAATCCTGCCATTCTTGCCTTAGATTTTTTGGAAGACGCCGTGATTGCCAATTGAGTTCTTTGGCAACCTTAACTTCGGCATCAGCAGGGTCAGCCGCTGCGACGACCTTGAGGGCATAGTAAGCGGCGCCGAAGGCGTGCTGGGGAACATGCGCGGTTGCCACCGCTTGGCCTGCCGCACGCGCAGCAAAACAGGCCACGTCATTTTCTTTCGCTTCGCGGGCGGCCGCGTGAGCATCGAGCGAGGCCTTGCGTATGTCGGCCATCCTGAACACGCCCGTGCGGACCCATGCTCTGCATGCTTCTATGGCTTTGCGGGGTCGGTTGTCCTTCGGGTATGCCTTCTCAAAAAACGGAAGCACTCGTTCGGCGCAGTCGGCAGCCCAGAGCGCCAATGACTTTTGGTCCTGCTTTGATTTTTCCTTTGTCACTTTCTTAAGTTTGATTTGAAGTTTATTAGCTTGTTGAAAACTCGGGTGCGGCCGTGCGGCATCGTTCGGCTTCATCCTAACGAATTGAGACCCTTTTAAGGAGGCCCGCGGCCCAACGTCGTTCATGAGAAAAACAATCGCAGCAATGGTGGCAGTGGCGCTCCTAGCCATTTTCATGGCCTGGAGCTTCATGCCTAAGCCAGAAGGCGTCAGCAAGGTCGTCCTGGAGTTCTTCCCGGAGGGCAAGGTCGAGCTCACTTCAGGGATGCTGCGCGTGATTGATGCTAGCAGCGGTGCTGTAAGGGAAGAGAAGGCCATCACGGAAGAGGACTTCAAGGAGCTGGAGGGCATGCTGCTCTCGGCCGACTTCAGGGACCTCCCTGATATCATCAAGGCGGACGTGCCCGATGGTTCCGCATGTACCCAGAGCAGCCTGACCATAACAGTCACGTTCAAAGACGGCACAACCAGGACAGTGAAAGTCGAAGGATGCGCCAAGGAACCTGCTATAGTAACCAGGATATTCGGTAAAGTAAGCTCGCTAAGGCAGTAGCCTTATATTCGGGCGCGCTAATCGTTTAATCGAATGTTCGATCTGACCGGAAAGAAGGCACTTGTGACCGGCGGCTCACGCGGGATAGGAAGAGGTATTGCCTTAGCTCTGGCAAAGCAGGGAGCGGACGTCGCGGTGAACTACCGTTCCAATGCGGAGGAAGCAGAGAACGTGGTCGCCGAGATAAAGAAGATGAAAAGGCAGGCGTTCGCTGTGCAGGCGGACGTCTCGGATTCAAAGAGCGTTGCGGCGATGTTCGATACCATCAAGAAGAGATGGGGGAAGATGGACATCTTGGTGAACAACGCAGGTATGCTGAGCTATGCGCCATTCGAGGAACTGAAGGAGGAGGATTGGGACAGAGTAATAGCTGTCAACCTGAAAGGGCAGTTCCTGTGCGGGCAACAGGCGGCAAGGATGATGAAGAAGGGCGGGAGGATAGTCAACATCGCTTCGATAGCTTCGGGTGGTGTGGGAATAGGTTTCCCCAACATCACGCACTACACATCTTCCAAGGCTGGAATCATAGGACTGACCGAGAACATGGCGCTTGAGCTGGGGCCGAAGGGCATCAACGTCAATGCCATAGCACCCGGAGTTATAGAGACAGACATGACGAAGGACATGCTCAAGGACAAGAAGGCGATGGCGGGCATGCTGATGCGCATTCCCAAGAGGCGTGTGGGCCAGCCCGAGGACATAGGAGCTGCTGCAGCGTTCCTGGCTTCTGACGAAGCGGATTACATAACCGGCATAGTGCTGTACGTTGACGGCGGCTGGCTGACGGAATAGACGTTTACTTCTGCGCTGTTATGACAAAAGAAGTATGGCTGTGTTTATACGGCCTAGATCCTGGATGTGGGGGTTCTTCAAAGGTGATTTCCTGCGTGGATAAAACTTTGAATCTATGGAAAAGCGCTTCCACATCTTCGGAATCTTCAAAATATTTCACGTTGGTGCCCTCTTCAAGGAAGACATTTTTACCCAGCGGTACCCCGGATTTTGAAATGATTGGATAGGTCGAGTCCTTCGTGTTTGCCAGGTCCGCGATAAGCAGCCCGCCCGGTTTTAATATCCTATGGAATTCCTTGAGCACAATCTCCGGGTCCAGTATGTG
>Ga0315294_10000295_pt1 | contig 53238 bp, 48 predicted proteins | sample YL17G13_40_MG_FD_203626 | JGI IMG/M metagenome (GOLD analysis project Ga0315294, IMG submission 203626) | Sediment microbial communities from Yellowstone Lake, YNP, Wyoming, USA - YL17G13_40 | ecosystem: Environmental > Aquatic > Freshwater > Lake > Sediment | place: USA: Wyoming | collected... | reverse complement strand
CTCGAACCCTTTCTCGGTCAGGTACTGCTTGGCCACCTTGGAATGGTCCACGCCGTAAGAGGTGTCCTCATAGACGATGGCAATGCGCTTGGGACGGGGCTGGATGTTGGCTAAGAAGTCGGTGATGTTTCGCTGGTAGTCCGGCGACCGGGGGTGGAGCATGAAGAACCACCGCTCTTTCCCGTACATCTGGTCCATCTTGACCGCCCCGCCGCCCTGCCAGACGGTCACCGGCTCATACTTCCTCATGGCCGCCAAGAGGGCCAGGCTCTCCACGCTGGAGTAGCCGCCGGTCAGAGCCACCACTTTGTCGCGGGTGATGAGCTTCTCCGCCGCGGAGACGATGACCGTAGGGTCTCCCCTGTTGTCTTCGACGATCAGTTCAACTTTCTTCTTCAGGGCGCCCCCCGCGGCATGGATCTTCTCGATGGCCATCTCAATCCCGCGTTTCTCTTCCTGGCCGATCATGGCATTGGGCCCCGTGAGCGGCAGGATGACGCCGATCTTGACGGTGTCCTGGGCTTGGGCAATGGCAAGGAAGAGAGTGAAGGACAAGACGAAAGGCAGGAATCCGGCAATCATTCTCCCCATGGGTTTCCTCCTTCATCCCGAAAAATGAAAATATAAACCCAATTTTAGGGGATCAATCTGCCTTGTCAAGGGAATTATTAAATTATTAAATTCGGACAAAGGCCTTGACATCATTCTAGGCATTGGGCATGCTCAAAGCGAAATTTCCCGGTCATTCATTTCTGTACCTTTTCATGGAAGGCTTCATCATCCTGAAAACTGCCAATCCGACCGAAAGGGGGAGAATCATATGACCAGAGATCTGAGTCGAAGGGAGTTTATTCAGGCCAGTGGATGGGCTTTTCTAGGGGCGGCCGTCATGGGGTCGGGTTTTTTGTCCAAGACCGCAGAGGCTCAGCCCCCGGCAGGGCGATGGAACCAGGGAGAACTGGTCCACCTGATCCCCATCGTAAATCATGAACGGATGTTTATCAAAACCTCTTTCCAGGCGCCGCTAAATCAATCCCCGCTCCTGCAGGTGGGGCCTCAGTCCGTAGCTGGAACCCAAGCCGATACCTTCGGTCGATTCTGGCAGTTTGACGTGAGGGGACTCGAGGCGGGAAAAGAGTATGAACTCCGCATCCGGAGCCATTCGGGGGGCTTTCTCAGCGATCCCTGGCCTCTGAAAACCTTTCCGGCCCCCGAGTTCAGAGCCGACCGCCTGCGAATCCTGGCCTTTACCTGCGCCGGCGGCAACGGAGAGATGCCCCCCCTGGCAGGAAAGACGGCCTTTCTTCCGCTTGCCGCCCGCCGGCGACTCCTCGACCGGGCGCTCTCCTTCTCCCCGGATGCAGTCATCGCCAACGGAGACCACGTGTACTGGGACCAGCGCACCTGGCTCGAGCACCGCAACCGGGGCATCCGCGAGTTGACCAAAAAGGTGTACGATCAATTCGGTTACCTCGACCGGCAGTTTCCTGTCCTGGGAAGGAAGAACGAAGCCATCTTTACCCGGATCATCGACGCCCAGATCGCGAACCTGTACGGCGTCCGCCTGCGCTCGATCCCTTCCTACTTCATCCAGGACGATCACGACTACTTTGAGAATGACGAGGCGGAGGAAAGATGGATCACCTTCCCCCCGGACCCCTTCATGCTGCGCCTGGGCCGGACGACCCAGCACCTTTACTACCCCGAGTTCCTGCTGGATCCCAACCAGCCACCGGGGATCGCCGGCGCCTCGGCTGGGGACCGAAGGCCCGGCCTCTCCGAAACCTACGGGGCCCTGCGGTACGGAAGGCTTCTCGAGGCGCTGATGTACGACATCCGGCGCTACCTGACCTTGAAGGGCCCCCTGGCCGGCTTCGTGGACCCGGACGCGGAAAAATGGCTTATGGCCCGGACCCAATCGGAGGCGGAGACGGACCATCTGATCCACTGCCCTTCCCATCCCTTTGGCTGGGCCGCGGGAAAATGGTGTGAATGGTACCCGGACATCCTGCAGAAGGACGGGAGCCTGGGTACCTCGGCTCCCAAGCCTTACTGGCAGCCGGGCTGGTGGTCCCAGCACCAGCGGCTGCTCAAGGCCATCGGAGGGCAGAAGCAGCGGATTCCGCTCATCCTTTCCGGCGACCTGCATGCCCTCGCCGCGGGAAAGATCCAGAGAAGCGGCGACTTGGATTTCAGCGGCAACCCGGTGACAACGGTGCTGAGCGGGCCCCTGGGGACGGGTGATCTGGGTTTTCCCTCCGCCTTCCGTGACACTCCGCCCAAGATCCCCAGCCAGCTTGCGGTGGAGGAGATGCTCAAGCCGCTGGAGAAGAATGGGTTCACGATCCTCGATGTGTCGCCGGAAAGCATCCGCTTCCGTCTCTTCGCCTGGCGTCCGCCCCAGCCGGTGGAGCAGATCGACACCCTTGAGCCCCTTCTCGATTTCGAGCTCAAACGCAGGTAGGAAGAGCGTCGCGGTGATCCCTCGATGCTCGTGACCGGTCGCCCCCATTTTGCGCTTTCTTTTGGTTGATTTCTCCCGGCGCTATGCTCTATGCGCCTTGCGTTTTTATTCTCCGGAGGAAGATATGGACTTTGAACTCAGGGAAGAGCAAAAGGCCATGCGGAAGATGATGCGGGATTTTGTCGAAAAGGAAGTCATCCCCAATGTGGAGAATTGGGAAGAGAAGGAAGAGTTTCCCCGGGGGACCTTCCAGAAGCTGGCCGGGCTCGGCCTTTTCGGCATGGCCGCCCCGGAGGAGTTGGGGGGCAATCCGGTGGATGCTTTGACCTCCGCAATCATTTATGAAGAGCTGATGCGGGGATATCGGGGATTGAGCTACCTTGCGGTTCACAATTTGTGCCTGTCCATTATTTCCCGCTTCGGCAGTCCGGAGCAGAAAGAACGCTGGGTGGCCAAACTGGCCCGCGGAGACTTCTTCGGCGCCTTTGCCATCACCGAGCCCAACGCCGGCTCCGATGCGGCGGCCATCCGCACGAGCGCGCGTCGGGAGGGGGATGACTACATCCTCAACGGGAGCAAGATCTTCATCTCCTGCGGCGGAGAGGCGGACGTGTACACGGTATCGACCAAGACGGATAAGGAAAAAGGGGCCAAGGGAATCTCCGTCTTTGCGGTCGAAAAGGGAACCCCCGGTTTCTCCGTGGGAAGGACGGAGAAGAAGCTGGCCATGCGCGCCTACCCGACCCGGGAGCTCATCTTCGACCATTGCCGGGTTCCCGCAAAAAACCGCATCGGGGGGGAAAACGAGGGATTCAGGATTCTCATGTCCGGGCTGGACGGGGGGCGGATCAACGTCGGGGCGGGGGCCGTGGGCAACGCCCAGGCGGCCTTCGACATCGCCCTCCCGTATGCCAAGGAGAGGTCCCAGTTCGGCCAGCCCATCGCCGGCTTCCAGGCCATCCAGTTCATGCTGGCCGACATGGCCACGGAGATCCAGGCGGCCCGCCTCCTCGTTTACCACGCCGCCTGGCTGAAAGATCATGGCCTCCCGGTCACCCTGGCTGCCTCCATGGCCAAACGCTATGCCACGGACATGGCCATGAAAGTGACCGTGGATGCCGTCCAGATCCTGGGCGGCTACGGAGTCATGCAGGATTACAGGGTGGAGCGGTACATGCGGGAGGCCAAGATCGGCCAGATCGTGGAGGGGACCAATCAAATTCAGAGGATTATTATAGCCAGAGAGCTATTGAAGTAAGAGTTTCGAGTTTCGGGTTTCGAGTTGGGGGCCGGGGTAAAATTCGGTTTGTACCTCGAAACCCGGTGACACTTTAGCTCATTGAAAAGGGCAACTTTTGCCTGCTGAAAAGATTCACCAGAAATCCCCCCTGCCCCCCTTTGCAAAGGGGGGTTGGGGGGGATTTCAGCGATGGCCATCCTAATCGATATGGCGTTGATATGATTTTCAAACGGCTAAATTGATACGAAACCCGAAACTCGGGACCCGAAACTTTTTCGTTAAGGACTTAGCATGAAACGGCGCATGCTGATGTTCATCAGCAGGGCGATGCCCATCAGGTTGGTCACCAGGGCCGTTCCCCCGTAGCTCACCAGGGGTAAGGGGACCCCCACCACCGGAAGAATTCCCACCACCATTCCTACATTGATGAAGGTCTGCCAGAAAAGCATGGCCGTCAGGCCGATGGCCAGGGTCGCCCCGGCCCGGTCTTTGGAGGTTTTGGCGATTTTTAGCCCCCGGGAGATGAGGAACAGGAGGAGGAAGAGGAGAATAAAGCATCCCAGGAATCCCCATTCTTCGGCCAGGACCGAGAAGATAAAGTCGGTGTGCTGCTCGGGAAGGAAATGGAGCTGGCTCTGGGTCCCATGGAGGAACCCCTTGCCGAAGATCGTCCCCGAACCCACGGCGATCTTCGATTGGGTGATATGATAGCCGGTTTTCAAGGGGTCCAGATCGGGGTTGATGAAGGTGAGGAGGCGATTCTTCTGATAGTCCTTGAGAAAATGCCAGAGGATGGGGATGAGCGCAGCCACTCCCGCCCCCAGGGCGGCCCAGGTCTTGAAACGGACCTCGACAAAAACCAGGATGGAGGAAAAAATGGCCAGAAGCATGACCACGGTCCCCAGGTCAGGCTGCCTGAAGATCAGGAGGGAGGGCAGACCGACCATGAGAAAAGGCACGCCCAGGTCGCGCAGACCATGGCCCCGGGGCATTTCCTTCTCGGTGAAGAAGCGGGTCAGGGCCAGGATCAAAGCGATCTTGGTCAGTTCCGAGGGCTGGAAGGAAAAAAAGCCCAGCTGAAGCCAGCGCTGCGAGCCCGAGGTGGACCGGCCGAAGATCATGACCAGGATGAGCAGAAGAAGACAGAAAAGATAGAAAGGATAGGCATAGCGGACGAAGGTCCGGTAGTCAAACCCAAGGGCCAGAATCGCCAGCCCGAAGCCCAGGACCGTCCAGTACATCTGCTTCAGGTAAAGGGGAGTGGCGGCGCCGGCATGGGGATAGGTGGAACTGTAGATATTCACGATCCCGATGGCCGAAATGAAAAACGCGGTCACCAGGGTGGGCCAGTCAAAGTTGAGGATCAAACGGCGGTCCAGCATCGATCATCCTTCGTCCGCGCCGGGCGCGGAAGGCTGAGCGGCGATCCGGGCCGGAGAGGGGGGAGTTCTTTTCCCCCTCTGGTGGTAGCTTTCCAGCACCTGTTTGGCCACCGGGGCTGCGGCCGCCCCGCCCCCGCCGCCGTGCTCCACCAGCACCACCACGACAATCTCCGGGTTGAAAGCCGGGGCAAAGCAGGCAAACCAGGCATGGTCCTGCAGTTCCGGCGAGGTAGGCTCGGGCTTTCCCTCTTTCCTCTGGACGATCTGCGAGGTGCCGGTTTTCCCCGCCACGTTGAACCCTTCCACTTTGGCCCTCCCTCCCGTTCCCCCGGGAGAATGAACCACTCCCCAGAGCGCCTCCCGGACGAACTCGATGGTCTCCGGGGAGATGTGGATGTTTCTCAGGACCAGGGGCGGATATTCTCTGAGCACCTCCCCATGGGGAGCCCGGATGTCCTGGGCAATGCGCGGCTGGTAATACTTTCCCCCGTTGAAAAGGGCCGAAAGGGTGCAGGCGATCTGGAGGGGAGTGGCCAGATTATATCCCTGACCGATGGCGATCGACAGATTTTCGCCGCCCTGCCAGGGGACGCCGAACCGCTTCATCTTCCAGGAAGACGTGGGCACCAAGCCGGGCCTCTCCCGGCCCAGGGGAAATCCCGTGGGGCTGCCCAGACCGGCGGCCGAAGCGTATTTGGCGATCCGGTTCACGCCCAGGCGCATGCCCAGCTGGTAGAAATAGATGTCGCAGGATTCAACGATGGCTTTACGCAGCTTGACCTGGCCGTGCCCTTCCTTTTTCCAGCAGTGGTACTCGCGGTTTCCGAAGGGATAGACCCCGGTGCATTGGAAGTTGGTCTCCGGGGTGATCATTTTTTCTTCCAGGCCGGCCATGGCCACCAGGATCTTGAAGATCGACCCGGGGGGATATTGTCCCTGGATGGCCCGGTTCTGCAGGGGATGGGCCGGGTTGTCCACGATGCTCTTCCAGTTGTCGGGAGAGATCCCCCGGGCGAAGAGGTTGGGGTCGAAATCGGGTTTGCTGGCCATGGCCAGGATGTCGCCGTTCTGGGGATTCATGGCCACCACCGCCCCCCGTTTTCCGGCCATGGCCTCTTCGGCCGCCTTCTGGAGCTCCAGGTCCAGAGTCAGATGCACGTTGTTTCCCGGGTTGGGCTCGACCTGCCCCAGGACTCTGATCTTCTGCCCCATGGCGTTGACTTCGATCTGTCGGCCCCCGTTTTCACCCATCAGTTCGAACTCGAATTTCTGCTCGACCCCATATTTTCCCACCAGGTATCCCAGCTTGTGGTTGACGAATTCTTCCATGGCCAGCTCTTGCTGGCTGATCTCTCCCAGGTAGCCGATGAGGTGGGAGGCCAGGTTCTTGTGGGGATAGTTCCGCCGGATGACCACGTCCACGACCACCCCGGGGAGATCCAGACGCCGGGTCTCCACCGCGGCCAGCTCCTCCCGGCGGATATCGGTCTTGATCTTCAAGGGCTGATGGGGGGGAATCCCGCGGGCCCCTTCGAGCCTGGCCCTCAGCCTCAGCGGGTCCAGGGATAGCACGCGGCTGACGGCCGGAATCAGGGCTTCCATGTCGGACACATCCTGCCGGTAGAGGGAGACGTCAAAGGAGGGGAAACTGTCCACCAGAGGGACCCCGCTCTGGTCGAAAAGGGTCCCCCGGGGAGCGGCGATCTCCTGGATGCGAATCCGGTTATTCTCCGAGAGGCCCTTGAAGTACTCCCCGTTCAGAATCTGGAGGTACCAGAGGCGGGAGAAGATCAGGGAGAAGGCCACGATGATGACGATGTTGGCCGCCACGAAGGCCTTGCTGATCTCCGGAGTTTCGCTTTTATCCAGTTTGAGCCGCATCGCTAGGAGACCGGGGGCGACGATTCTTCCGCCGGGGGGATATCCACCCTGCGGAACAGGGTGAAGAGAGGCCAGCTGACCAGGCAGGTCAAAAGAACCTGGGGCAGAACCCAGTCTGCCCGAGGCCAGGAGAACCGGCCGATGATGCCCAGGGCCGGGGGCAGAAGAATGAGGAGCAGGGTCTGCAGCCCCATCAGCGCCCCCACCAGTATGATTCGGAAGGAAATCGTCTCGCCTAAAATCAAAATTTTGGCCAGGAGTTTCAGGCCGAAATAGATGCAGAGATAGACAAAAACGAAAAGGCCCAGGGTGCCGCCGGAAAAGGTGTCATAGAGGAGACCGCAGAACAGGACCAGGAAAGCACCGGGAAGGAGGGGGAAGGAAATCCCCAGGAAGATGACCAGCACGATCATGAGGTCCGGTTTCAGGAAAGAAGGGAAGATCAGGCTGATCAGGGTGGACTGGAAAATCGCCAGGAGGAACGCGCAGAGGAGAAAGATTAAAAAACGGGGCATGGATCAGCCTCGCACAAGTTCGGCAAAAGCATTCCCTCCCGGATAGGGCAGGGGTGCGGAAAAATAATGGCGAAAACAGGTGGCCATGTTTTTCACGATGGATCGCTTGCTCCCCAGGATGTAAATGCGCGGGGGAGCGAAGAAGATCTCGTCGCCGATTTTTTGAACCGAGGGGGGATTCCCGTTATCCCGAAGCCCCAGAGCAAAGAGCTCCGTCTCGAAGAAGGGAACGATCTTGTCCTTCAACCGGAGCTCCGTGTCGACAAAAAACAGGGCCAGGTGGGGAAGAAAATCTTTCACCCGGTCCAGAAAAGATTGGATTTCACCCCCCTCGATGTTTTTCGGGGGAGAGGACTTGACCTCCATGTACAGGAGCCGTCCTTCCATCAGGGCAACCACATCGTAGTCTCCCCCGTGGCGGCCGCCCCGGCAGCGCAGCCCGTAGAGGGCCGGGCAGGCGAATTCCCGGCGCAGGACCTCGGCCATGAACCATTCCAGGGTGGGTCCGAGGCTGGCCGGAGGATCCTGGCTCAGGCGGTACTGGAATCCTCCCGCGGGCTCGGCCATGCCCATTTCCATCAGAAACTGGAGGTACTTTTTCCCCGTTTCCGGAGTGGAGAAACGAACCACCTCGGAAACCCGGAATCTCCCCCGGCGAATCAAGATCTCCCGGAGGAAGAGACGAAAGGAATATTTTTTAAAGAGTTCGTAGAACTTCTGTTTTTCTTGGGGGGGAAAAGCCGGGGGGAAGAATAAATGCTGAGTCGGGTTTTGCCGGAATGGGTCCAGCCCCCGGCGGCGCAATACCCCCTTGAGTTCAGAGAAATCCTCTTTCTCTTCCTTAAAAGAAAGAAAATCATCCTGCAAGGCTCGCAGTTCTTTCCGTAGATTTTCGAGGGCCCTGGCGATTTCTTTCTGGGACATGGCAAAAACCCTGTCCGTGATTCGTGTCAGTAAGAAAATTTCCTGCCCGACACGAATTACGGACACAGACATTAATCATCAATATACACCGATTCTCAGGGGAAAACAACGAGTTACTTGCGCCAGAATTCGGGGAAGAGGAGGACCAGGAGGGTGTAGATCTCCAGCCGGCCGAAGAGCATGCAGGTGGTGAGGATCCACTTGGAAGCAGCGGGAAGATGGGCGAAGTTGTCCAAAGGCCCTACCTCGCCGAGGCCGGGTCCGGTGTTCCCCAGCGTTGTGGCCACGGCCGACACGGAGGTGATAATGTCCGCTCCGAGGAGGGAAACGGCCAGGGAAGCCAGAAGGAAGATGCCGATGTACAGGAAGAAGAGGGCCCGGATCCCGTTCAAGGTGTCCTGGGAGAGCACTTTCCCGGCCAGTTTCACGGGGGCCACGGCGTGGGGGTGGACCAGCCGGTAGAGCTCACGGGCCGCCTCTTTGATCAACACGTAGATCCGGATGCACTTGATGGCTCCCCCGGTGGACCCGGCGCATCCTCCGATGAACATGAGGGCCAGCAGGACATACTGGGAAAAGGCCGGCCATTTCTCGAAGTCCGCTGAACTGTACCCCGTTGTGGTCTGGATGGAGACCACCTGGAAGAGGGCCAGCCGGAAGGACTTCAGGACGTCCCCGGAAAGGCCGGGCAGAAGGTTGATGGTAATGAACAGGGTGGAGACCAGAACCACGCCGGAATAGAAACGGAACTCCGGGTCCTGCCAAAGGGCCCGAAAATTTCCTTTCAAAAACTGGTAGTGGAGGGAAAAGTTGGCCCCGGCCACGAACATGAAGAAGACGATGGCGTACTCGATGAAGGGGCTCCGGTAATGCTCGATGCTGGTGTTCTTGGTGGAGAAACCACCGGTAGCCATGGTGGTGAAGGTGTGGCAGATGGAATCGAAGAGATTCATCCCCCCGAGCAGCAGGACGAAGACCTGGACGGCGGAGATGAGGATGTAAACCTGCCAAAGGACCCGGGCGGTGTGGGAGATCCGGGGGGTCAGTTTGTCGGCCGTCGGTCCCGGCACCTCCGCTTTGTAGAGCTGCATTCCTCCCACCCCGAGGAAGGGAAGAAAGGCCATGGAAAGAAGGATGATCCCCATTCCTCCCAGCCACTGGGTCAGGCCGCGCCAGAAGAGGACCCCGTAAGAATTCTTTTCGACATCAGTCATGACCGTAGAGCCGGTGGTGGTAAAACCCGAGGCGGCTTCGAAGCAGGCGTCCACCAGGGAATCAAAAGTCCCGGTGAACAGATAGGGGAGCCCGCCGAATAAGGTGGCGCTGATCCATCCAAAGGCGACGATGGCGAACCCGTCGCGGTGACTGAGATCTCGGGTCGACCGCTTGAAGGCCAGGATCATGGAGAGCCCGCTGAGAGCGGTCACGACGATGGAAAGAAGAAAGCCCCGGGCATGGGGTTCACCGTAGATCCAGTTCACCAGGAGGGGAAAGAACATGGAGCCGGCGAGGAAGAGGTTGATGTAGCCCAGCAAGTTGAGGATGGTGGAGGGGGACACGGGTTTACCAGTACTCCAGCTTGACCATGAGCGCTTTTTCCACTTCCTTAATGGCCGAGGTCAGGGCGAAGATCATCACCCGGTCCCCGGGCTGAATCACCGTGGACCCGTTCGGGATGATGACTTCGGAGCCGCGGACGATCGCTCCCACGATGGCGTCTTTGGGAAACTCTATCTCTCGCAGGGGACGACCCACGATGTCCGAAGTCTCCATGGCCACCGCTTCAAAGGCTTCCGCGTTCTCCTCCGGCAGGGAAGAGACGGAAAGGATTTTGCCGCGCCGCAGAAACTGCATGATCTTGTTGACCGCGGCCAGCCGCGAGCTGACCACCACGTCCACCCCGATGGAATGGACCAGGGGAGAGTACCCGACCTTGTTCACCAGGGTCATGACCCGCCGGACGCCGATCTTCTTGGCCAGGAGGGAGATCATCACGTTGGTCTCTTCGTCCTCGGTGACCGCGATGAAGGTGTCCATCCCCGCCACGTTTTCTTCGAGGAGCAGGTCCTGGTAGGTGGCGTCGCCCCGGAGGACCAACGCGCGGTCGCATTTTTCAGCGATCTCCTGGCAGCGGTCCTCGTTCTGCTCGATGATCTTCACCTGGACACCCCTTTTCTCCAGGCCCTTGGCCAGCTCCAGTCCGATTAGGCTGCCCCCTAGAATCATCACCCGCTTGATCGGGGGTCGCCGGTGTCCCGAACTCTCCAGAGCTTCCTGCATCTTGTCCCGGGCCATCACCATGAAGAGGAGGTCATTGGCTCTGATGACGTCGGGTCCCTTGGGGATGAAGACCCGGTCTCCTTTCTGGACGGCTACGATGAGGATCCCCGATTTGGGGTATAGGACGGAAATTTCCGCGAGGGTCTTGCCTACCATAGGGCTGTCGGAAAGCAGGGGGATACCGACCATGCGGACCTTTCCGTCGGCAAAGTCGGCCACATCGACCGCTCCCGGGACCTCCATAAGGTTAAGGATCATGTCCACCACTTCGTGATCCGGGTTGATGACCAGGTCGATGTCCAGGTGCTCTTTGTCGAAGAGAGGGAAGAGGGCGGAGTATTCCGGGTCCCGGACGCGGGCGATTTTCTTGGGCACCCGGTCCTGGACGCCGGCCACCAGGCAGGAGATCATGTTCACTTCATCGCTGTTGGTGACCGCGATCACCATGGAGGCTTCGGAGATCCCCGCTTCCCGGAGAATGCTGAGGGACCCGCCGCTTCCATGGATGGCCTGGACGTCCAGCGTGTTCTGAACGCGCCTGATTTTTTCCACGTCGCGGTCGATGACCACGACGTCTTTCTTTTCCTGGGAGAGGCGTTGGGCGAGATGGTAACCGACTTCTCCCGCTCCGATGATGATGATGCTCAAATTTTGGCCCCCGAAAAATGGACAAGAAGGAAACCAGTCTTCTGAGAAATAGAATGGTATTCCGCCGGGGCGGGAGTGTCAAGAGAGAATTTGAACAGAATTTGAACAGAGAGAATTTGAACGGAAATGGGAGGACGGAATTTTGCCGTCCCCAGGGGCGTTTCCTTTTTTTTCCGGAAGGCTTTTCCGGAAGGCTTGACACTTTTTGAAGCTTTATGCTAAATTGCCTCCCTGATGAACGGCCATTCAGCGGAAGCGGAATCCACTCGGTGGATGCGGGGATGATCTCCTCGGATTTTCCGGGCGCCATCCTTCCGAGGGTGGGAAGTTTCAGGGGAGGAGAATTTGCGGTCTTTGGAAGAAACAGACAAAAGAAGGTTGCGCCGCCTCAATATTTTGGCCACTTTCACAATCCTTTTCGCCTTCTGGGTTTTCCTCTCGGGCTTTTTCGATCTGTTTCACCTATCCCTGGGAGTGATCTGCAGCGGGATCGTGGCCTACGCTTCCCACGACCTCCTCTTTACTCAAACCAACCTGAAAACCTTGAAAGCAAGGCATACGTCCGGGAAGAATTTCCTCCTTTACCTTCCCTGGCTGATGTATCAGATCTATCTGGCCAATGTCCATGTGGTTTACCTGGTCTGGAGCCCCCGGATGCCCATCGAGCCCCAAATCATCCGGTTCAAGACCAAATGGCAAGGCGACCTGGTCTTGGTAACCATGGCCAATTCCATTACCCTGACCCCGGGAACCATTACTTTGGACATCCGCGAGGGCGAGTTCTATGTCCATGCCCTGAGCAAAAAGGTCGCCGACGACTTGCTGGGAGGCGAGATGCAGGACCGGGTGGGCAGGATTTACGGCGAGGAGGACTGGCGGAGCGATGAGTGATTTTTTTCTGGTCAGCAGCATGGTCCTGAGCTTCCTGGTTTTCATATGCCTCTATCGGGGGGTCCGGGGCCCCGGGTTTTTTAACCGCATTGTAGCGGTCAACGTCATTGGGACGAAGGTCGTGGTCATCCTACTCCTTATGGGTTTCATCTACCAGCGGGTGGATATGTTCGTGGATACTTCTTTGGGGTACGCCCTGCTCAATTTCATCGGAACTTTGGCGGTGGCCAAATATATTGAGAGGAAGGGGGCCATTTGATCTTCGAGATTTTAGCGGTGATTCTGGTGGCGCTGGGGATTTTCCTTTTTGCCTCGGGAACCCTGGGCCTCATCCGTCTTCCCGATTTTTACTGCCGGATGCACGCCACGGGAAAGTGCGATACCCTCGGGGCTCTCCTCGTCCTGCTTGGTTTGGTGGTTTACAATGGCTTCAATCTGGTGAGCCTCAAAATCATCTTCATCGTGGTCTTCATCTTCGTCGCCAACCCCACCGCTACCCATGCGATCGGCCGGGCGGCCCTGGTGAACGGGGTGAAACCATGGATGAAAGATTCTTCGCCCGGCGAAGAATCCCCTTCGAGGCAGAAAAGATGATCTGGCCCTTGGATTTCATCCTTTTGATTTTGGTCGTGATCTGCGGGATCGCCGCCATCACCGTAAAAGATCTTTTGAGCGCGGTTTTCATCCTGGGAGCCTACAGTTTCTTCATGGCTCTGCTGTGGGGTGAAATGGGCGCCATGGATGTATCCTTCACCGAGGCTACCGTGGGAGCCGGGGTGAGCACGGTGTTTTTTACCGCCGCCGTGTTCAAGACCAAACGGAGGTCAAAGGATTGAAAATTTTCCCTTTCCTGATCGTTCTCCTGACCGGGGGACTTTTGATCTATGGGACCAAGGAGATGCCCCCCTGGGGGGACCCCAACGCTCCCGCCAGCCTTCACGTGTCTCCCCGTTACATCGAAAAAACCGTGGAGGAGACGGCCACCCCGGATATGGTCACCTCGGTTCTGGCTGATTACCGGGGATACGATACCCTGGGGGAAACGACGGTCATCTTTACCGCGGGGCTTTCCTGCCTTCTGCTTCTCCGGAAGGATCGCGAGTGATCACTCAATACGAAAACGTCATCATCAAGACCATCTGCCGGCTGCTGATCCCTTTTATTCAGCTTTACGCCATTTATGTGCTCATGCACGGCCATTACAGTCCCGGAGGAGGGTTCCAGGGCGGGGTTATGATGGGGGCCAGCTTTATTCTTTTGGTGATGGCCTATGGATTGGATGAAGCCCGGCGCCGCATTTCCGTAAAGGCCTTGACGATTTATGCCTGCCTGGGGCTTTTCATTTACTCCGGGATTGGGGCCATCGCCCTGCTGATGGGCGGAAATTACCTGGACTATGGAAAGCTGCCTCTCCCTCTTTCTTCCATCCCCAAGATTCGGGCCATGGGGATTCTGGGGATTGAAATCGGGGTGTTCCTGGGGGTCATGGCCATCATGATCTTCATCTTCCTGGCCATTGCTTCGTATGACACGGGGGGCAAGGATGATTGATTCCTTGATGAGCAAGTACAATTATTGGATTTACATCGTCTTGATGATGATCGGTTTCTACGCCATGATCGGCAAGAAGAACCTGGTCAAGAAGTTGATTGGAATGAACATCTTCCAGACGGCCATCATCCTCTACTACATTTCCATAGGAGTTAAAAAAGGGGGCACAGTCCCCGTCCTGATGGAAGGGCTTCCCCACGCGGCGGCTTACGTGAACCCCCTTCCCCATGTTCTCATGCTCACGGCCATTGTCGTGTCGGTCAGCACCACCGGGGTCGCGCTGGCGGTTCTTCTGCTGATCTACCGCCGGTATAAAACCCTGGAAGAGGATGAAATCCTGAAATCAATGCGATGAACGCTCCCCAGATCCCGGCAGCCATTCTGATCATCCTGATTCCCCTCATGTCCTCCTATGCCATCCCGCTTTTGGGGTGGCGCTGGAGGGGGGCGGGTTATTACCTTGCTCTTTCGGCCATCGGGGCCTCGCTGGTATGTTCCCTGATCCTTTTGTATACCGTCTTGACCGTGGGAACCATCCACTACCACCTGGGCGGATGGCTTCCTCCCTGGGGGATCGAGTACGTCATCGACCCGCTGAACGGGTTCGTGGGGGTGGTCGTTTGTTGCTTGAGCTTCCTGGTGACCGTTTCTTCCCGGGCCAGCGTGGAAAAAGAGCTGCCGGATAAAAAGGTCCGCTTCTATACCATCTATCTTTTGCTCTTCACCGGTCTTATGGGCATTACCGTGACCGGAGACGTCTTCAATCTCTACGTTTTCCTGGAGATCGCCTCCCTGGCCGCCTACGCCCTGATCGCCATCGGAGAAGATGGGGCGCCCCTGGCGGCTTTCAATTACATCATCATGGGCACCATCGGGGCCTGCTTTTACCTCCTGGGAGTCGGGTATTTGTACATCATGACCGGGTCTTTGAACATCGCCGACCTGGCCAAGTTGCTCCCCGCCCTGTACCCATCCAAGGTGGTCCTGGTCGCCCTGGCTTTTTTCCTTATCGGCACGGCCATCAAGATGGGGCTTTTCCCCCTGCACGTCTGGCTGCCCGACGCCTACACCTTCGCCCCCTCCGCGGTGAGCTCATTTATTGCGCCCCTCATGACCAAGGTGATGGCTTATATCTTGATCCGGGTGATGATCACCGTCTTTGAACCCTCCTACTCCTTGAAGGCCGTGCCGGTGGGTACCATTCTGACCTGGCTGGCCGCCGCCGCGATTCTGGTGGGATCCATCCTGGCCATCGCCCAATCGGACTTCAAAAGGATGCTGGCCTATTCCAGCGTCAGCCAGATCGGGTATATCGTCTTAGGAGTGGGCCTGGCCAACGCCACCGGCCTGGTGGGATCCCTTTTGCACATCCTGAACCATGGTTTCATGAAGGCCTGTCTCTTTTCGGTCGCCGCCGCCCTGATGCTGAAGACCGGGGGAAGGAACATTTACCAGCTGCCCGGGATGCATCGCCGGATGCCCTTCACCATGGCCGCTCTGGCGATCGCCGCACTCTCGATGGTGGGGGTTCCGCCCACTTGCGGTTTTTTCAGCAAGTGGTATCTGATCCTGGGGGCGATCGAGGCGGGTCAGTGGATCTTCGTGGGGGTCATCCTGCTCAGCAGCCTTTTGACCGCCGTTTATTTTATGCGGGTGATCGAAATCATTTTTTTCCGCCCCGCCCCCTCCGGCGGCCATGCAACGGGGGAAGGGGTCCGGGATGAAATCCCCTTGAGTATGTCCGTTCCCCTCTGGATTCTGGCGGCGGGCATCCTTCTGCTGGGCCTATTCAGCGAGAAGATTGTTTCCGGAATCCTGAGGCTGGCTTTGCCCGCGGGTTACTGAGGATCCGGCTGACATCCTGAGAAAATAGATTTCATCCAGGAACTGATTTCACGGAATGGAAACGATTTCTTCGATCAAACCCCTTGGGGCCGTTCTGGTTTCACTCATCGCCGCGATGCTGATCCTTCTCACGGGAGATCGGCATCGCAACCTTCGCGAAGCCTGGACGCTTTTGGCGGCGGTGATAAAATTCTCCCTGGTTTTCTCCCTGGCGGGGCCGATCCTGGAGGGCCGGTCGGTGGAAACCACCCTGCTCACCCTCGTCCCCGGGCTGAAGCTGCAGCTCCGGGTGGACGCCTTCGGCCTGGTGTTCGGTCTTCTCGCTTCCGGCCTCTGGGTTCTGACCTCCATCTATTCTGTCGGATACATGCGCAGCCTGCAGGAGCATGCTCAGACGCGGTATTTCTTCTGCTTCGCCCTGGCCCTTTCCGCCACCATGGGAATCGCTTTTTCGGCCAATCTGCTGACCCTTTACATTTTTTATGAAATTCTCACCCTCTCGACCTGGCCTCTGGTGGCCCACAAGGAGACCCCCGAAGCCCTGGCTGCGGGGAGAAAATATCTGGTTTACACCCTGACATCCAGCACCCTGATCTTATTCTCCGCGGCCGCCATTTTCGTCCAGACCGGAACTCTGGACTTCACCCCCGGGGGCTTCCTGGCCGGCCGGGTGGCGGAAGGGATGCTCCCTCTCTTTTTCGCCCTTCTCCTCTTCGGCTTTGGGGTAAAGGCGGCCATCATGCCCATCCACGAATGGCTGCCCAGCGCCATGATCGCCCCCACCCCGGTGAGCGCCCTCCTTCACGCCGTGGCGGTCGTGAAAGCCGGCGTGTTCGGATGCCTGCGGGTGATCCTCTATGTCTTCGGTCCGGCCCTGCTGACCCAAAAAGGGCTGTGGTTTCCCTTTGCCCTTTTGGTGTCTTTCACCATCCTGGCCGCGGGGATGATCGCCCTGGGACAGGACAATCTGAAAAGGCGGCTGGCCTTCTCCACCATCAACAGCCTGTCGATCATCATTCTGGGGGCGCTGCTGCTGTCGAAGAGCGGCATCACCGGCGGAATCCTGCACCTGGCCAACCACGGATATTTAAAAATCACCCTCTTCTTCTGCGCCGGGGCCATTTACGTCAAAACCCGTAAAGAACTGGTGAGCCAGCTGAACGGCATCGGCAGGCGGATGCCCTTCACCATGGGGGCTTTTGCTCTGGGGGCGATGGGGCTGGCCGGCGTTCCTCCGCTCAATGGGTTCATCAGCAAGTGGTACTTGTGCCTGGGGGCGCTGGAAGCCCATGAAATCATTTTTCTAGTCGTGTTTCTCCTCAGCGCGCTTCTGGATGTCGCCTTCTTCTTCCCCATCGTCTACAACGCCTTCTTCAAAGCAGCCAAAGAGGAGCCTTTCCGTTGCGATGAGGCTCCCCTGACCATGGTTATCCCCTTGACGGCCACGGCTCTTTTTTCCCTGGTTCTGGGGGTTTATCCGGATGCGTTGATGAAGTTCTTCAGTATCACCAACCAGGCGGTCCGGGCCATCCTGGGAGGAGGATGAGATGAGAACCTTCAAACTCATCTTTTTCGGCGTTTCCGCATGTTGCTGTTTCCTGGGGTTCTTTTTCCCCAATCCGCAGCCGCACTTTTGGTGGCACTATATTCCCGTATTTGACGCCGCTTTCGGGTTCATCGGCTGTGTGGTGATCATTCTGGCGTCCAAAGCCCTCGGCCATTTCTGGGTGCAGAAAAAAGAGGATTATTATGATTGAAGCGGTTCCTCCGGCCCTGATCTATCTTGCCGGAGCCCTGTTATTTCCCTTTTGGCGCAAGGCCCGCTTCTTCCGGGAAGCCTATTTACTGCTGATTCCTCTCCTGGCCTTTTGGGATCTTCTTCATTTGTCTGCGGGAACCTATTGGACTTATTCCTTCCTGGATTATCAACTGATCTTCGGCCGGGTGGACAAACTGAGCCTGGTTTTCGGCTATATCTTCGTGATCATGTCCTTCGTGAGTATCCTCTATGCCCTCCACGTCAAAGAGGATGGCCAGCATGTGGCCGCTTTTCTTTATGTGGGCAGCAGCCTGGGGGTGGTGTTTGCCGGCGACCTCTTTTCCCTCTTTATCTTTTGGGAGATCATGGCCGCTTCCTCCGTCTTCCTGATCTGGTACCGGAAAGAAAATTCGGCCCTCCAGGCCGGATTCCGATATTTGCTCGTCCATTTTTTTGGGGGAGCCGTCCTGCTGGCCGGAATCATCCTGAAGGTTTCCCAGACCGGATCCTTGGCCTTTGGCCCCATGACCCTGCAGGACCCCGGGGCGAAGCTGATTCTCTTCGGGTTTTTGCTCAACGCCGCCGTTCCGCCACTCCATGCCTGGCTGGCGGATGCCTACCCGGAAGGAACCGTGACCGGCAGCGTATTCATGACCGCTTTTACCACTAAAACCGGGGTCTATGTCCTGGCCCGCGGGTTTGCCGGGACCGAGCTTCTGGTGTGGCTGGGAGCCATCATGGCCGTTTACGGCGTGGTTTACGCGGTGCTGGAAAATGACATCCGCAGGCTCCTGGCCTATCACATTATCAGCCAGGTCGGCTACATGGTCTGCGGCGTGGGGCTGGGAAGCCCCATGTCGGTCAACGGCACTTCGGCCCATGCTTTCTGCCACATCCTGTATAAAGCCCTCCTCTTCATGGGCACCGGAGCGGTGATTTACGTTACGGGGAGAAGAAAACTCACCGAATTGCAGGGGCGCAACCTGTACCGGATGATGCCCATTACCTTCGGCCTTTACATGGTGGGGGCCTTTTCCATTTCCGCGGTTCCCCTTTTCAACGGATTTGTCAGCAAGAACATGGTGGTTTATTCCGCCGGCCAACTGAATCGGCCGGCGATCGAGCTTCTGCTCCACCTGGCGTCGATCGGGACGTTTTTGCATACCGGGCTGAAACTTCCCTGGGGAACCTGGTTCGGCAAACCCACGGGCCGGGAAGATCGGATCGAGGCCCGGGAGCCTCCTTTGAACATGCTCTTGGCCATGGGGGCCACGGCTTTCCTGTGCCTGTTGACCGGGGTGTATCCCCAGCTGCTGTACTCGATCCTGCCCTACCCGGTCGATTTCCAGCCTTTCACCCCCGACAAGATCGTAGGCATGCTGCAGCTGCTCTTCTTCACCGGCGCCGCCTTTTGGCTGTACATCGACAAGCTGGGCGGGGAGCCGACCATCAGCCTGGACACCGACTGGTTTTACCGGATGTTTGGCAAAGGCCTGCTTTGGTTCTGCAACCGGCCTCTGAACGCGCTGCGCTCGGGAATTCAGGATTCCCTGGGCCGGGCAGTGATGAGGGTCAACCACCTGAGCGCTCATCCTTATCGCCTTCCGGGGTGGATCGGCTCCATGTTTTCCGGGGGCGGCACGGAAAAAAATAGAACCATCTGGAGAGAACACGACAACGCGAATTCCCCCAAACTCCCGATCGGGGTCGCTGTGGCCACGTCGGTTGTCTTTCTTTTTGTCTTCAGCCTGATTTATTTCTTCGCCGGGAAATAGAAGCTTTTTTTGATCCGTCTGACTCTTCCCGATTCACTCCCGACATCAAGGGTCTGCTTCAACCAGGAACGAGCACCTGGCAACCAGCAACCAGGAAGGAGTAAATTCTTGAATATTTTTTCCCGTTGGTTTAAGATAACCCCGGTTTTCACATAAGATCGAACCTTTCCTGGCTGATGAAACAGTTGGAAGGGCGTAAAGACGGAGGAAGAAGGCGAGATGGAAGCGAAGAAAATTCTGGACGAGAAAAAGGACTGGGGAAAACGCTGTCTGAAAAAAGCGCCGGAGAAGGTTCAGAGCACTTCGGGAATGGATATCGACATCCTCTACACGCCCGGCGATATTCCCGGATTCGATTATTCCCAAAAACTGGGCTTTCCGGGAGAATATCCCTTTACCCGCGGGATTCAGCCGACCATGCACCGGGGCAGGATCTGGTCCATGCGCCAGTATTCGGGCTTTGCCACCGCGGAGGAGTCCAACAAACGCTATAAATACCTCCTGGAGCAGGGGCAAACGGGGCTCTCGGTGGCTTTTGACCTTCCCACCCAGATCGGGTACGATTCCGACCATCCTCTTTCCGCGGGAGAAGTGGGCAAGGTGGGAGTGGCCATCGACTCCCTGGCGGACATGGAGGTTCTGTGCCAGGGGATTCCCCTGGATAAAGTCAGCACTTCCATGACCATCAATGCCACGGCCGCCATCCTCCTGGCCATGTACATCGCCGTGGGCGAGAAGCAGGGGGTGAAACCGGCCGACCTTCGGGGAACCATCCAGAACGATGTCCTCAAGGAATACGTGGCCCGGGGAACCTACATCTTTCCCCCGCAGCCCTCCATGCGGCTGGCCACCAACATCTTCGAGTACTGCTCCCGGGAGGTACCCCAGTGGAACACGATCAGCGTGGGAGCCTACCACATCCGGGAAGCCGGTTCGACCGCCGTCCAGGAGGTGGCTTTTGCCTTTGCCATCGCCATCGCTTATTTAGAAGCGGGGGTGAAGGCCGGGTTGAACATCGACGATTTCGCTCCCCGGGTCTCCTGGATCTTCAACACCCACATCAACTTTCTGGAGGAGGTGGCCAAGTTCCGGGCCGCCCGCCGGCTCTGGGCCAAGATCATGAAGGAGCGCTTCAAGGCCAAAGACCCGCGCTCCTGGATGCTGCGCTTCCATACCCAGACGGGAGGGTGTACCCTCACCGCGCAGCAGCCCCTCAATAACCTCGTCCGGACCACCTTCCAGGCCATGGCCGCGGTCCTGGGCGGATGCCAGTCCCTGGCGGTTTGTTCCTATGATGAGGCGCTGGCCCTTCCCACGGAAGAGTCGGTGCGCCTCTCTCTCCGGACGCAGCAGATCATCGCCCATGAATCGGGGTTGATCGATACCGTGGACCCGCTGGGCGGTTCTTTTTACCTGGAGAGACTGACCGATGAGATCGAGAAAGGAGCGGCCGAATACATCGCCAAGATCGACCAGATCGGCGGGGCCGTGAGCGCCATCGAAAAGGGATACATCCAGCAGGAGGTCCAGGAGAGTTCGTACCGGTACCAGCGGGAGATCGAAGCGGGGGGCCGGGTCCTGGTAGGGGTCAATAAATTCCAGGTCAAAGAACCCCCGGTCAAAGGGCTGCTGAAAGTGGATCCCCGGGTCCGGGAAGTGCAGGTCCGGCGGATCGCCGAGCTGAAGTCTTCCCGGAACTCGCCAAAAGCCAAGGCTTCGCTGGGGGAGCTGAAGAAGGTGGCCACAGGGGAGGGAAATCTCATGGTTCCCATCCTGGAGTGCGTCCGAGCCTACTGCACCCTGGGAGAGATGTGCGACGTTTTGCGCGGGGTCTTCGGGGAGTACGAGCCGATTGTAACCGTGTAAATTCTTAATGGGACACAGATAAACACAGATGAACACAGATACAGAATAATGAAAAGACGGTCGCGCCCAGGGCGTGAAGAGCGCCCGAGATCGGGTGTTTTTTCTTTCTTAGAGTTTTTATGCCCTATTGGGTTTTATCTGTGTTTATCTGTGTTAATCTGTGTCCAAATATAAAAAGGTTTTTCATGGGGGGGGTGGAGACATGGCGGAAAGGAAGATTCGGGTATTGGTGGCCAAGCCGGGACTGGACGGTCATGACCGGGGGGCCAAGGTGATCGCCCGGGCGCTGCGCGACGCCGGTATGGAGGTGATTTACACCGGGCTGCGCCAGACGCCGGAGAAGATCGCTGCGGCCGTGGTTCAGGAAGACGTGGACGCTCTCCTCATGAGCATCCTGTCCGGAGCGCACGATTATCTGTTCCCCCGGGTGATGGAACTGCTCAAGGAAAAAGGGGTCAAGGACCTCCTGGTCATGGGAGGAGGGGTCATCCCCGAGGAGGACGTCCCGGCGCTGAAAGCCGTGGGCGTCAAGGACATCTTCGGCCCGGGAACCTCCACCGAGAACATCGTCAAATATGTCCAGGAAAACGTAAAGCTTTAAAAAGAGTGTGAGTGTGAGTGGTCAGTGTGAGTATTAGTGGATACACTATGGTAAGAATATACACTCACACTGACACTGACACTAATCACTGGTTTTTTTTATGAGGCCTTTAGAGGGAATTACCATCCTGGACCTAACCCGGCTCCTGCCAGGACCCTACGGGACCATGCTCCTGGGAGATCTGGGGGCCGAGGTCATCAAGATCGAAGAACCCGAGCAGGGGGATTACGCCCGCTGGTATCCGCCGCACATTCATCAAGTCGGGTCGCGGCATCTTCTTCTGAACCGGAGCAAGAAGAGCATCACGCTCAACCTAAAAAAGCCTGAGGGACGATCCATCCTTTTGAAGATGGTTGAGAAAGGGGCCGACGTCCTGATCGAACAGTTCCGCCCGAAAGTCATGGATCGGCTGGGAGTCGGTTATAAAGACCTGGAGAAGGTCAATCCCCGGTTGATCTACTGCTCTCTTACCGGATTCGGCCAGGACGGCCCCTACCGGGACCTTGCCGGGCACGACATTAACTATATCGGGATCGGCGGAATTTTGGGCCTCACCGGGCCCCAAGGCGGCCCACCCGCCATCCCCGGGATCCAGATTGCCGACCTGGTGGCTGGAGGGCTTTACTCGGTGATCGGGATTCTGGCCGCTCTCATGGCCCGGCAGAAGACCGGCCGGGGTCAATTTGTGGATATCTCCATGCTGGACGGGGTCGTCTCCTTGATTCCGGATGCCGCCGCTCTCTTTTTTGCCGAAGGGGAATCTCCCCGAATGGGGGAACGGAGGCTCACCGGCGGTCTGCCCCAGTATCAGACCTACCGGACCCAAGATGGGAAGTATTTGGCCGTGGGGGCTCTGGAGGACAAGTTCTGGGCCAACCTGTCCCGGGCGTTGGGCAGGCCAGAATGGGCCCACCAGGTTCCCAAGGAGAGGGAGCCCCGGACGCAGGAGATCAAAGAGGAAATGACCCGCATCTTTCTCACCAAAACTCGGAAGGAATGGCTGGACATCCTGATGAAACAGGATACCTGCGTGACTGCCGTCCATTCCCTGGAAGAGACTTTCTCCGACCCCCATGTTCTTCACCGGAAGATGCTGGTGGAGATCCCGCACCCCAAGGCCGGACGGATCAAACAAATCGGAGTCCCCATAAAATTTTCCGAAACCCCCGGCGAAGCTCGTACGCCCGCCCCGGAAATCGGTGAACACACTGAAGAAATCCTGGAGGGATTGGGATATAATCGAGAGACCATCGACCGACTGCGCAAAGAGGGCGTGATCCGGTAGGGCAAACGAATGCGGAAGTCGGAATGCGGAATGCGGAATAGAAGGAAAAAATTTTAGGCATTTTCAAAGGAGGTTCCCATGGCTGTCTCCGCGTATGTCCTGATTCGGGTGGAAGCGGACAAGACCAAGAGCGCCTTCGAGGGGCTGACCAAGCTCAAGGAGGTGAAATCAGCCCATACCGTCACGGGGCCTTTTGACATCATCTTGCTGGTCGAGGCCAAGAATCTCCATGAACTGGGAGAGGTCATCCTTTCCAAGATTCGGGGAACGGACGGGGTTTCCCGGACGATGACCTGTGTGACGGTGGAGAAGGGGTAGGACCGCAGAGGCAACAGGGAAAACCGTTACTGGTTACTCGTTACTCGTTTGTCCTTAACTCTTTATCCGTGTTGATCCGCGTTCATCCGCGTCCCATTTCGTCCTTTGTCTTTAACTCTTTTGCGAATATAAAATCTGTGTTCATCTGTACTACTGTAGTGTAAAATCTTTAAATTTTGTTAAGCGTTTTTCATGAATCCTTTTCTGTGTTTATCTGTGTTCATCTGTGTCCAATAAAATTTTTTTGGTTGCGGCGCAGCCGCGCTAAGTTTATCTGTGTCCCATTATTTTTTTTATGAGCTTGGTCAAATAGTCGGCGGAGGATAGGGCATGGACAGAAGGCGTGAATTCCGTTTCGTAGCCAACAAAGTCTATACCATCCCCGGAAAGGGGGTGGTGGTCACCGGCAGGGTGGACAAAGGATCCGTGTCCGTTGGCGATGAAATCGGGTTCATCGGCACGAACGGGCAAATGGCCAGCGCGGTTGTAGCCGCGATTGAGGTCTCCCGCCGCATGGTGGAAACGGCTCAGACAGGAGAGGAAGCCAGCCTCCTCCTCGAAGGGGCCCGGAAAGATCAGATTGTTCAGGGAACCGTGCTGATGGATTTACCGGAAGCTCCTCCGGGGCCCGGTGCTCCCGCCCCTCCGGAATCTGTCCGCTATGAGACGGCCGAGCCCCCGCCATCCCCCCATTCTCCGAAGCCCATAGCCCCCTCTTCCGGCCTGGGGCGTTCGGTCATTTATATTCTGGTCGGTCTTCTGATTCTTCTTGCCCTGCTGTTCTTCCAGGGAAAGCTGGATACGAAAAAATGGGACCCGAAAAAGTGGGATCCGAGAAAGAAACGGACAAGCACTCAGCCGTCAGCAGTCAGCGCTCAGATCTCTTATTTCATCCCTCAGCCCCTGTCGGGGGGAGAGGGAAAGGTTGAGGGGGATTCGGATCGTTGAAAGCTGATCGTGAAAGGAATTTTATGGAAAAAGTCAGGCTGGGTCGAACCAACATTGCGGTTAAGAAATTAGGCTGGGGGTCAATCCCCATTCAGCGAGTGAGCGAGGAACAGGCGGTGTCCGTGGTGCAGGCCGCGGTGGAAATGGGGGTGGACCTCATCGACACGGCCCGGGCCTATACGACCAGCGAGCGGCGGATCGGATTGGCGCTCTCCAAGATCTCCCGCTCGGTCATTCTTTCCACGAAATCCTCCAACCGGACGGAAAAGATCTATGACGACGTTCAAGAGAGTCTGCGTCAGCTGCGGGTGAAGAAGGTCCATATCTACCACCTGCACAATGTTTCCAAGACGGAAGATTATGAAAAAGTCATGGGACCCGGCGGGGCCTATCAGGGGCTGCAGAAGGCCCGGGCTGAAGGGTTGATCGATCATATCGGGCTGACCAGCCACAGCCTGGATATCCTGGAGAAGGTGCTCAAAGAAGATCGCTTTGAGGTGATCATGACCTGCTACAGCTTTCTTGAGCCGGAGGCCGCCCGGAGAATCCTCCCCGTGGCGCGGGCCAAGGATGTGGGAGTTCTGGCCATGAAACCCTTCTCCGGCGGGGTCATCGAGGATGCCGGCCTGGCCTTGAGATATGTTCTATCCACCCCGGATGTCGTTCCCATCCCGGGCTCGGAGACAGTGGAAAAAGCGCGGGAGAACTGGAAGATCTACGCCGAAGGCCGACCCGTCAGCGAGGCGGACCAGGCCCGCATCCAACAACTGAGGCAACAATTCGACAAACAATTCTGCCGTCGCTGCGATTACTGCCAGCCCTGCTCGCAGGGGATTAACATCCAGCTCATGATGGGGATCAAGTCCCTCATCCGGCGATTCGGGAACCCCGATGAGGTCGCCTGGGTCAAGGGCGTGGCGGAGAAGGCCCGGGACTGCACGGAATGCGGGGATTGTCTGCCCCGCTGTCCTTACCAGCTGCCCATTCCGGAACTGATCAAGAAAAATCTGGAGTGGTATGACAGCCTTAAAAAATAGGTTTCGGGTTTCGAGTTTCGGGTGAAATACCGAACAGCAGAACGAATGAATGCGGAGCGCTGAACTCGGAATGATGTTTGCGCTGCCCGCTGAATGCTGATTTCTGGAGAATCCTGAGTGCGTTTCTTTTTTATCCTTTTTTACGTGGTTCCGCTCATCGTGGCCCTCTGGGTTTTCTTTGACTCCCAGAAACACGGGTACACTTTCATGCAGGGCCTCCTCTGGGCCATCGGCGTATTCTTCCTCCTGATCGTTTTTCTTCCCCTCTATTTTTATTACCGGAACAAGAGAAAGCAGCTCGTCAAAGTCCCGGGGCGCGCCCCCGCTCCCTCCAGCGCGATTCCCTGCTTTTATTGCGGTCAGCCCTACCCGGGGGACCCTAAAACCTGCCCCCACTGCGGCCAAAAATTGAAATTGCAGGACTAGCCCGCCACGGCGACGGCGCGCCGGATCGCCCTCATAATATATGGCTTACCGGTAAAGCATACCCACCGAACCGGCAGGGAGGGTTAATTTCTTGATTCAAGGCCTGATTTAAGGTATTTTAGAGGCAGCCGGATCAAGAAAAGGGCTTGATAAAGTGTGCGTTCCGGGGCGGGCCATATCATGATGAAGGAAACGCTGCTCAAGCTGACAGAAAATGCTCTCCGGGGGGATGATAGAGTAGTCTTCGCCTATGCCTATGGCTCGCTCATCGGGGAAGAATCCTTCCGGGATGTGGATATCGCCATCTACGTAAAAGACTCTCAGGAAAACCCCTTTGTTATCACTTCGGATATCAAAACGGAATTGTCCCGTCTGGCCAAAAAAGAAGGGCTGAATCTCCCTGCCGACCGGTTCGACGTCCAAATCATCAACCAGGCCCCATTCACCTTTCTGAGGAGAATCTTCAAGGAGGGGGTCCTTCTGGTCGATCGAAACCCGGACTTGAGAACCGACCTTGTGGAGTATGTCTCCTTTAAATACCGCGAATGCGCCGGATTACTGGCGGAAATGTCCCGGTTATGAAAATTGATGGAGTCGTAAAAAGTCATTTTTGCCCCCCTTTCGTTATTCCCGCGAAAGCTGGAGTCCAGATTTTTTTCAATGGTTCCCAGCTGTTGCAGGGACGATGTGTGGACTCCCGCTTGCGTGGGAGTGACGGCTTTTCTGATAACCTCCAGTTCGACCCGGGATCCTTTTCTTCTTTTGAATAATAGAAATTTCGGTTTTTGGCGAGGTGATCTCATAGCAATTTAGCCCTGAGGAATTTAGCGCCACACCTTTCAGGGGCGGCAAAAATTAAGAGGGACATGAAAATGGAAAGCACCATCTCCAGCAGAAAGCCGGGTGGTGCTTTTTTTGTTTACTTCCCACCACCCGTCGCTTGAGCAATTGCTTCAGGAGGTTTTGGCATGGGAAAGAAGCTTGCTTATGAGAGGTATTATTGGTTTCACGGGCAGGTGAAGGCAGGGCATTATCCGAATGCACGAAAGCTTTCCGAACGGTTTGAAATATCCGAGAAGCAGGCCCAGAGAGATATAGAATTCATTCGTGACAGGCTGTCCGCCCCTCTTCTCTATAATCCCGATAAAAGAGGCTACGAATTTGGGGATGATGGTTATGAATTGCCGCCGATTTGGTTCAACGAGGATGAACTTCTGGCTCTATGTCTGGCATTGCGACTCGCCGCAACCATTCCAGACCGCCAACTTAAGAATTCCCTCTGCGAGCTTCTGGAAAAATTCCTTTCCTTCCGCTTCCTCGCTTCCCCGCCAAGCCTGACCGACATTAAAGAAAAGGTATCCGTCAAGAATATCGAATATTACCGGGTCAAAGAGGAAATCTTCCACCAGGTCATGGACTCTCTTTTTCACAACGAAGCCATGAAGATCTCCTATTATTCACCCCATAAGCGGGAGTTGACCGAAAGAGTGATCCAGCCCCTTCACCTCCTCTCTTACATGGGGAGTTGGCATTTGATAGCCTTTTGCACATTGAAAGAAGAACTTCGGGACTTTTCCCTTTCTCGTATCCGGACCATTGGGCCTGCATCCGGGAAAATCCACCTTCCGCCCCAGGTGCCCCCCATAAAGGAATATCTAAGGAAGAACTTTGGTCTCATGAGCGGCAACGAATCTATTGAGGTTTGCCTCAGGTTTGCCCCTGGGGTAGCGGAATGGATTTCCGAGCAAGTTTGGCATGCCGGCCAGGAGGCCTATCCGAATGAAGATGGAAGCATCTGCCTAAAGTTTCCCGTGGCCGACTTCAGGGAAGTGCGCGGGGAAATTTTAAAATATGGCGCAAACGTGGAGGTTTTATCCCCCCTGAAATTAAGGGATGAGATTAAGAACGAGATAGAAAAAATGAGTCGCCTTTACCGGTAGGACATCTTTTGGGGGAGTCGAAGGAGTATGATTGCATTATTATGCTGTTCCGAAAGAAAATGTACGCAAGATGGCAATATTCTTTTTTGTCGTCTTGTAGGGACAACCCGGTGTGGTTGCCCATCGTGCTATTCGTAGGGGCGCCTGGCATACGCCCATGGACGGAACTGGTGGAAATATCATCGGATTATGAAGTATGAGCCATGCCTCTAAGAAAATTCCTGAAAGCCTTTTGGAATCCACCAGGGAGAAGTGTGATGGTTTGAGGCGCCAAATCGGCACTTTAAGAAAAGGCGAACAAAACAAATATCTTCCCATGGCTTTCACAGAACAAGGCGTCGCCATCTTGTCAAGCGTATTACATAGCGCCGGAATATGGCTGAATATGAGGGAGACGGGATGAGCAAATCGGAAGGCTATTTCCGTTACTGGGGCAAAGCCGATCTCAAATATCCATGGGAACCGAAACGGCACCCACATGTTTACCACTGCTTGGGTGTGGCGCCAGTCGTTGTTGTCTGTTAGAAGAATAGTGATTCAATACGGGGGGGTCTCGAATGCTGAAAGAAGGATGGGGAAAATTGAATGGAGTATTGGGCAAAGACAACATCTGAAGGGTCTCCCGGCATCAGCGTTCACGATCATATGCGTAATGTCGGCCATGTGGCGCGTTTGATCGCCCTGAAAAATCAACCGCTTCTTGATTTGCTTGGCTTGGAGGTCGAGGGTGTTGCCTCCAGTGCGGCCTCCCATGATGTCGGAAAGATTTCGCAGGGCTTTGAGCAAAAATGTCCGGCGTGGCTTGAGCAGAACGGTTTGCAGGAGCAGGCGCGGCGAGAAAACTGGACCGGTTGTGAACCCGATCATTCCAAAGTCAGCCAGTTTTCAATCCAGAACTATCTGCTTCAACAAGGTATGCCCCCAAGCTCTGCGGGGTTGTGGGCCGCTGCCATCGGCGGGCATCATGGTAGATTGCACAAAGCCGGAGAGAGGGGGCTTTCTCCCGCCCATGGCATGCAGAAAGACCAATGGGAAGCAGAGCGGCAGAAAGCACTGAAACACATGGTCGAAACATTTGGCACCTTGCCGACTCTGGAAATCGATCAGGATGCAGCAGTGCTCTGGTGGCTGGCAGGACTCACTTCGGTTGCCGACTGGATCGGTTCGGATGAGCGTTTCTTTCCGGCGAACCGTCCGGTTGATAATGCCGGAGTCGCAGCACAGAAGGCACTTGAGCATATAGGCTTCCTCACACCCCGAATTAGGAGCGACCTCAATTTTCGTGATCTGTTCGGACTTCATGCCCCGAATGGTCTCCAAGAGGCCGCCGTGGAGTTCATTACCTCCCCCGGCCTTTACGTCATTGAAGCACCTATGGGCATGGGCAAAACCGAAGCCGCACTGTGGAGTGCATACAGGCTTCTCTGTCAGGGCAAGACATCGGGCGTTTACTTCGCTTTACCAACGCAGGCTACGAGTAATCGCATTCATCTGCGCATGTTGGAATTCATCAACCGCATTACGGAGGGAGATAACCGTGTCCGGCTGATTCATGGCAATTCTTGGCTTATGGAAAACCTTTCCATGCCCCAACCCCGGTCGATGACTGACGAGAGCAACGCAAAGGGCGATGCGATTGTCCGAGACTGGTTTGCCTCAAGGAAGCGCGCACTGCTTGCGGCTTTCGGGGTAGGCACCGTGGATCAGGCGCTTCTTGGTGTCGTAGCGGCCCGGCACTTCTTTGTCCGGCGTTTTGCGCTGGCCGGAAAGGTGGTCATAATCGACGAGGTCCATTCCTATGACATGTACACAGGTACTCTGGTGAACACTCTCTGTCGCGAACTGGAAAAGCTGGGCTGTACCGTAATTCTGCTGTCAGCCACTTTGACCAGAGGCCGCTGCGCGAAACTTTTTGGGAACAGCGTTTCGGATGATCTTGCTGATGGGTTCTCGGCGCTCACCGGGCGAAAAAAAAGAGATGAAAAAGCAGTCACGTATCCCGTTTCCCAAGACGGGTATGGAAACGATCCCCCGCCTAAGATTTCCGTCCAGTTTCGGAGTCGGGAAAAGGCCGCCGAAGAGGCAGTTGAAGTGGCTAAGGCCGCCGGATGCGTCTTGTGGATTTGCGATACCGTGGCCTCAGCTCAGGCCAGCTTCGAGAGGTTGCGGGGCTTCGCAGCCATGGGGTTCTTTGATGTCGGGCTCCTCCATTCACGATTTCCCTTTTACCGGCGGGAAGGACTGGAGAACTTCTGGATGGAGCGGCTTGGCAAGGGGGAGCGGCGAGGGGGTGGTTGCATTCTGGTCTCCACACAGGTTGTCGAGCAGAGCGTCGATCTCGATGCCGATTTGATGGTCTCAGAACTCGCGCCCACCGACATGCTTCTGCAACGGCTTGGCCGGCTGTGGCGGCACAAGCGGCGGAATCGACCAATTCCGTCTCCGCGTTTCATTCTTCTTGAGGAAGATCGCGACCTGGAAACCCTGCTTTCGGCGTCGGCGGCCGAGATCAAACAGGCCTTCGGCGCCAAAGCATTCGTCTATGCGCCGTATGTCCTTTTGCGATCATGGGAAGTTTGGAGACGCCAAGAGATATCGCTTCCCGATGAAATCCGCTCAATGCTGGAAGCGACTTACATCGAGCGCACCGAGGAGGCAGAAGTCTTAAATGCCCTTGCCAACGAGTGGTTCGGCAACGATTACGCCAAAAAGCAGAGAGCGGATTGGGAAACGAATGTCTTCCAGATACTCCTGGACGACGTCGAGGGCGTAAACACGCGCCTGAACGAGAGGCCGACGGTATCGCTCGTGCTCGCCCATGGCGTGACCGCAAACGAAGCTATGCTCCTGGACGATAGCCGAGTCACAAAGGAGGAAGGGCGCTTCGACCTGGAAACGGCGCGGGCACTGAACCGCAATGCAGTACGAGTACCCCGCTCGGCCTTGGTAGAGCAGGGAAAACTGCCGGAGCATCCCCTGCCGGAGAAATATGTATCAGGGGAGGCCTGCTGGGCCATTGTCGGCGAGGACGGCACGATCGAGGTGCCCGGTATGGTCACGAAAAAGGGACTGCGTTATACGGACGAAACCGGCGTGGAGATTATAAAGAGAGGTGAGACATGAATCTTGTGCAAGAGTCTTGGATTCCGGTGGTGAAGACTGACGGGAAGAAAGCCGAAGCAAATCTTCGCGATATTTTCCTTTCAGGAGCGGGGTATGCTGATCTTGCCATCCGACCCCATGAACGGGTAGCGCTCATGCGCCTCTTGATCTGCATCGCTCAGGCCGCTCTCAAAGGGCCGGAAAATCTCGACCACTGGAAGAAGGCCCCGGAGCTACTTCCTAAAAAGGCGGATGAGTATCTGACCAAATGGCCGGACTCTTTCAACCTCTTTCATCCGGTAAAGCCCTTTTTGCAGATTACCGAGTTAAAACATTCGAAGCAGGCCCCAGTGAGCACGTTAGATTTTGCCATGTCATCCGGCAACAATACGACCCTTTTCGACCATCAGGGCAACGATGCCGAGGCACGACCATTGCCTGAAGACCAACTCGCTCTGAACCTTCTGACCTTCCAAAACTTTTCCTCCCAAGGTGGAGCATCCATTGTCCAGTGGAAAGGTGTTCGAACTAGTCAAGTGGGCAACCCCGCGGCACCTTGCTCCAAGGGATCCATCTACCATGCCTTCCTGAAGGGAGCCAATCTCGCCGAAACCATCCATCTCAATCTGCTGACCAAAAAGACGGTTGAACTTGTCTTTGGTGATGATGGTTGGGGAAAGCCGGTCTGGGAACTTATGCCGTCCGGGCCGAATGACGGGCCGGCAATCGCCAACGCCACCCAAACCTATCTTGGCAGGCTGGTTCCCCTGTCGCGCTGGATCAAACTGCAGAATCAGAGCGGAATGATTTGGGGAAACGGATTCGCCTATTCGGTTTTTCCCGATTTCCGGTGCCCCGAGCCTTCCGCCACAAGCATCGAGTGGAAGGACAGGCAGGGTCGCCCGATCCGCAATCTACTGAAAGCAAGTCACGCCAGGGGCATCTGGCGGCAATTACCGGCGCTGATTGTGAAACGCCGGGCAGGAGAGGTGGGCGGTGCGCTGGCACTGGAGAACGTCCCGGATGATAAAGGCCTCGACATTCACGTCTGCGCCTTGCTTCGTAAGCAAGCAACCATCGAGGCGTATGAAGAATCCGTATTCCACGTTCCGGCAGGCATGAACACCGATATCGGCCGGGCGGCATATGAGGAGGAGGTTAGAATCGCCGAGACAAAGGCCCGACGGTTGGGGTGGGCTGTAGAGAAATGGCGGCGGGAGATGGACGCCGATTGGGAACAGAAGGTCAAGGCAGCCAAGAAAAAAAACGCCCTACTGGAACGACTTCGCTCAATCGCCACAAATCATTTCTGGACAGCGGTGGAGAAAAACGTGCCTGTGCTCCTTGCTTATACCTCATCATTCGGAGAAAACGACAACGAAGAAAGGAAGAAGATTTGGCGACGGGCGGTGCACCGGAAGGCGCGCGAGGCCTATGAACTGGCCTGCGGCCGGGAATCGCCGCGCCAGCTTCGCGCCTTCGCCATGGGGCTGCGTGTTCTCGAACGGGAGGAAATACCGGAGACTGAAAACCAGGAGGAATAGAAGATGAGCACTTTACTCGATTACTTGCAGAGACTGAAGGAGCGGGATAACCGTGGTGCGCTTGCGGATCTGCGATGCGCCCTCGTAGAATCCCGCAGACACCGGGCCTGGCCCCTAATCGCCTCTTTCGGTGGGATCGGCGATGACTATCCTGCGCAGGTAGTCCAGACCATTTCCGGTTTGTTTGCCCATCATTCGCTAACCACGGACATGGGCAATCTGGGCGATACCTGCCGTGCTCTTATGAGCGAGGACGAAAGGGCAGAGTATCTTCAGGAACGAAAGGTAGGGCCGATGACCCGCCGGTTCCAGCACGTGTTGGCCGCAAGCCGCGACGAGGTCTGCGGGCGGGCTTCCCGTCTGGTTCTGTTTGCCAAATCGAAAGAAGTGCGGGTGAATTATGATCAGTTGTACAGCGACCTGCTTTACTGGTCGGATGCCGTCCGGGTGCGCTGGGCGAAGAGTTTTTGGCAGGCGGCAGAAAAAACGGAGGACGTGCTATGAAATGGCTGGCGAGGATGAAGGTGCCGTACGAGGTGGCCGCTGAAAACAGGCTGCGTGATGGCTATGATTGGCATCAGGCGCTCTGGCGGTCCTTTCCTGCCCACGATGACAAGGCGAGGGATTTTCTGACACGGGTGGACAAGAAGGAAAGGGAGTTCGTGGCCTATATCCTTTCCAACCAGAAACCGATCTGTCCGCCGTGGTGCCCTGGAGATTACTGGGAGCTTACCGAGATCAAGGGCTCGTTTCTAAACCAGGAGTATTACCTCTTTGACCTGCTTGCCAATCCGACCCGGAAGGTCGCGAAAGTCGGCGCTGACGGTGGACACGCCAAGAATGGTCGGCGTGAGGCCTTCCTTAGACCAGAGGAGCAGACGATGTGGCTCCAGCGTAAGGCGGAACAGGGTGGCTTCCGGGTGCTGGATTCCCCGCCGCTCGAAATCGGTAAACCCCAGCGACTGACCTTCGGGCGTGAGCACGGGGGCGGCACCCACTTCAGCGTCCAGTTCAAAGGGGTGCTGCAAGTGACCGACCGCATGAGTTTCCGCGAGACATTCCGCCGGGGGTTAGGTTCTGCCAAGGGACTCGGATTCGGTATGATGATGCTTCAGCCGGTATCAATGTAAAACAAAATATACGAGAGGAGATTCGCCATGAAACATCTTGAATTGCATATCCTGCAATCCTTTCCGGTGGCCTGTCTGAACCGGGACGACCTCAACTCGCCGAAGACCGCCATTTTCGGCGGCGTGCAAAGGGCGCGGGTTTCGAGCCAAAGCTGGAAAAGTGCCATCCGAAAAGTGGCGAAGGATGATTTGCCCAACATGGCTGGCCATCGCACGAAACGGCTCGTTTGTGAAATAACCAAGCGGCTTGTGGGGCAAGGTATGGATAAATCCTTTGCCACGAAATCTGCGGAATTAGCAGCTGAACAGATTTCGAAACTCGACACCAAAAGGGATGACGAAGGGTATCTGAAGGTAAAGACACTCTGTTTTCTCTCTCCTGCTGAATTAGACGCTGTGGCCAGAGCCATTTATGAAGATGGTGAACTGCAGCAGACTGCAGGAAAACTAGCGGTCCTTCTTCAAAAGAGCGACAGAAGCGAGACTGAAAACAAGGACCTGGAAAAACTGCTCAAGGCATGTGAAAACCGGATAGCCAAGAAGGAGATCGGCAAGACCATCAAAGGCGTGCAACTCAAGGATGCCGCCGACATCGCTCTATTCGGCCGCATGGTGGCGGATGATCACAGCCTCACCGTGGAAGGTGCGGCCATGTTCAGCCACGCGCTTTCCACTCATACGGTGGACAATGAAATTGATTTCTTCGCGGCTGTGGACGATCTGCAGCCCAAGGAGCAGGCGGGTGCCGGCATGACCGGCACGCTGGAATTCAACTCCGCAACTTATTACCGCTTCGCGGCCCTGAACCTCGACATGCTGACAGATAAAGACCATCTTGGCGCCTTGAACGAGGAAGGGAAGGGCGTTGTGACGCAGGAGGAACGCCGGAAGGTCGTCGAAGCATTTATCCGGGCGACGCTCATGGCCGTGCCGGTGGCCCGAAAAAACTCCATGAACGGCAACACGCTTCCCGGATTTGTCCTTGGCATCGTGCGGGGAAAGGGGCATCCTATCCAGCTTGTCAACGCTTTTGAAAATCCGGTGAAGCGCACTGGTGGAAAAGGGTTGTTTGAGGTATCGCTGGAGAAACTTCTCGAGGAATACAAGAGTCTGAAACAAACGTGGGATTTGGATGAGAAAGTAAGGGTTGAGATGCCTCGAGATGGCCTGAAGCAGTTCATCGAGAAGGTGGTTAGCTATGTCAAATGAAAAAGCTTATCTCGCTCTCAGAATGGAGGGGCCGCTCCAATCCTGGGGATATGACAGCCAGTTCGATTACCGCAAAACCGGGCTCATGCCGACCAAGAGCGGCATCGCCGGTCTGTGCTGTGCCGCAATGGGAATCCCCAGGGGGAGCGGGCAAGAACAAGACTTCCTGCAGCGGTTTCGAGAGGTTAATATGCTGGCCGTCTCCATTCCGCTAAGACATCCAACTAAAGATAAGGAGACGCTGGAGGTGCGCCGACTGCGTGACTATCATACTGTCCAAGGGACGAGAAAGGCGAGCGGTGGAATAAAGGAGACGCATCTGACCTATCGCTATTACCTCCAGGATGCCGCATTCGCCGTGGTTCTCGCCGGGGACCAGGATTTCCTCGGCGACATGGCCAAGGCCGTGAGCGACCCGAAGTGGGGACTCTGGTTTGGCCGGAAGAGTTGTCTGCCGAGTGCGCCGGTTTTTGTTGGAATCTTTCCGAGCGAAGGTGAAGCGCTTGACACTTTGCTGACAGGTCGCAGTCTCCGGGAATTCACCCACCAGCGGGAAGTAGCGGATTTCGAAGCGGGAAACAACACCATTCCGGATCAACCTGTTTGCTTCGGCTCCTTGGACAAGGACAAGGAGTATTTGCCCCGCAGGGTGGAACTGCGGGAAGCGAGCGGTTGAATTTTCCGCTAAGCAAGGATTCGTTTTCAAGCATCGGCCCAGCCAAAGCCTTCGGCTGTGGACTTTTGCTCGTGCGGCGATATGACGATGCAGGGCTGTTAAGGAGATCATCCAATGGCGACAAGTATTGCGGGTTTCAAGGGTAAGGAAATTAGAAAGACTATACATAAGAATGAATGGTGATTTTCCGTGTCCGATGTGGTGGAAGCGTTAACGGATAGTGTTGATCAAAAGCAATATATAAAGAAGATGAGACAACGCGATCCGGAACTGAACTCCTACTGGGGTACAATTTGTACCCGCCTTGAATTTACGGCACGTGATGGAAAAATGAGGAAGACAAACTGTGCCAACACGGAAGGCATCTTCCGCCGAAATAACCCGGGTTGACGATGCGAAAGGCTTTCAAAAAAGCAGGCATGCTGCACGGAAGGGAGGAGAAGTCGCAGGCAAAACGAGAAAAGACCTTGAGCAAAAGACCGGCAGGCGGGTCGTCTCACGTGAAAATTACCTGACAACACCCCAGGAAATGAAGAAGATAGAAAGGAAGTGATTCCGGAATGAGCGAACCGATTCTTCCTCCGCTTAAACCTATTCCCATTAAAGACCGTCTTTCGGTTCTCTTCGTCGAGAAGGGGAGCCTGGACGTTCTGGATGGGGCTTTTGTGGTGGTCGATAAGAATGGGGTACGAACGCATATACCCGTCGGAAGCGTAGCGTGTCTTATGCTGGAACCGGGTTCACGCGTTTCTCATGCGGCTGTTACCCTGGCCTCAAGGGTGGGATGTCTTTTGGTGTGGATTGGGGAAGCGGGGGTTCGGCTTTATGCTTCCGGGCAGCCGGGTGGTGCCCGGGCTGATCGACTCCTCTACCAGGCGCGCCTTGCGCTTGACGACGATGCCCGTTTGAAGGTGGTACGTAAAATGTATGCCCTTCGTTTCAAGGAAGAACCACCGGAGAGGCGGAGTGTTGACCAGCTGAGAGGGATCGAGGGGGTCCGGGTACGGAAGATGTATGAACTCCTGGCCAGGCAGTACAATGTAAATTGGAAATACCGGGGATATGACTCAAACGACTGGGGGAGTGGCGACATACCCAACCGCTGCCTGAGCTCGGCGACAGCCTGTCTTTATGGAATTTGTGAAGCGGCCATTTTGGCCGCGGGTTATGCTCCGGCTATCGGTTTCATTCACACTGGGAAGCCACAGTCCTTCGTCTATGATATAGCTGATATTTTTAAATTCGAGACGGTCGTGCCAGTCGCCTTCCGGATTGCTGCCCGGAAGCCCGGTATTCCTGAAAGAGATGTTCGCCTTGCCTGCCGGGAGATTTTCCGGCAAAGTAGATTACTCCATCGAATCATTCCGACAATTGAAGAAGTATTGTCTGCGGGAGGAATTCCGATGCCCGAAGCCCATGAGGAGGCTGTTCCGATAGCGATTCCCAATAAGGAAGGAATAGGAGATGCTGGTCATCGTGGTTGAGAACGCTCCCCCGCGGTTAAGAGGGCGGCTGGCGGTATGGCTTTTGGAAATAAGGGCGGGGGTTTATGTGGGAAATTTGTCGCGGCGGACTCGGGAAATGGTTTGGGGCCAAATCGAAAAAGGAATTGAAGAGGGGAATGCAGTCATGGCCTGGAGTACAAACACGGAATCGGGCTATGATTTCCTGACCCTAGGTCCCAATCGGAGGATCCCGAAAGAAATGGATGGGATTAAACTTGTTTCTTTTTTGTCTGAGAATGCTGACCCGAAAGATTATGCCCGTGAATGACTTGTTTGGCTTAATTTGGATGGTAGGATTTTTTAAAATAAAAAGGTGAATCAATTTAGAAGGATACAGGAAGTGTGTTCCCCACATGCGTGGGGATGAACCGGCATCCAGGATGCTCCTTTGATGGTCAAATACGTGTTCCCCACATGCGTGGGGATGAACCGCCGGGTGGGCCAGGCGATTGCCTCGGCGGACGTGTTCCCCACATGCGTGGGGATGAACCGACAGCACCATTCAATATCCAAAATTCTCCCCAGTGTTCCCCACATGCGTGGGGATGAACCGCGGTAACAGAAACTATATTTATGTCTATAAACGTGTTCCCCACATGCGTGGGGATGAACCGAATAATATACGATTTGCCCTTATTCCAATTGGGTGTTCCCCACATGCGTGGGGATGAACCGCCCATCGAATGCACCCCCGAGAATAAGGCGAAGTGTTCCCCACATGCGTGGGGATGAACCGCAAACCGTGGACGAGTACAGCCCGAAATTGAGGTGTTCCCCACATGCGTGGGGATGAACCGCCAGATCCCCGGCCCTGCCGACGGCGCTCACGGTGTTCCCCACATGCGTGGGGATGAACCGGCGATAAGATAAAATGCCTTCGGAACTGATTCGTGTTCCCCACATGCGTGGGGATGAACCGGATGCCGAGCGAATTACAAATGGAATGCGGAAGTGTTCCCCACATGCGTGGGGATGAACCGAACCCTGAACATATCCGATGAGAGTTTAGCAAGTGTTCCCCACATGCGTGGGGATGAACCGATGAAACCCAACAGGGCTCCAGCTCCGGTGATGTGTTCCCCACATGCGTGGGGATGAACCGCTTCAATCTATTCGGCGAGTAAACTGTTTTTCGTGTTCCCCACATGCGTGGGGATGAACCGTTTCAGTGACAGTTTTCGATAATTGGGGAAATGTGTTCCCCACATGCGTGGGGATGAACCGACCTTCTTGCCCTTCTTGGGGGTGGCGACCCTGTGTTCCCCACATGCGTGGGGATGAACCGGTATTTCCGGAAATCCGCACTCGTCCCTTCTTGTGTTCCCCACATGCGTGGGGATGAACCGTGGAATTCAGGGGGGCATCGTTTTAGGATATAGTGTTCCCCACATGCGTGGGGATGAACCGATGCCAGCCTCGAAAACTGCCTCCAGAAAGTCGTGTTCCCCACATGCGTGGGGATGAACCGCTTTTTCTTTTCTGCGCCGACCGTTGCCGTTCGTGTTCCCCACATGCGTGGGGATGAACCGTGTTTGTTTTTCTCATACACCGCCCCAATCCCGTGTTCCCCACATGCGTGGGGATGAACCGCGATAATCATGTTATTGGGCGCTGCTGTAGTCGTGTTCCCCACATGCGTGGGGATGAACCGATGCAGTAGGCGTGACCGTGGAATTAGCGGCCGTGTTCCCCACATGCGTGGGGATGAACCGGTGGGTATTTCGCCCGCCCCGGTCTTCCGGGTGTGTTCCCCACATGCGTGGGGATGAACCGCATTTGCCAACGCCCGCCTTATCGCCACTGCAGTGTTCCCCACATGCGTGGGGATGAACCGTAATACACCGTTCCGTTGCCCAAGATGGTGCCGTGTTCCCCACATGCGTGGGGATGAACCGTCCTGGGAGGAGATGCAGGACTGCATCCGTATGTGTTCCCCACATGCGTGGGGATGAACCGTACTCCCCCTCGAAGGCAAGGATCTGCACGTCGTGTTCCCCACATGCGTGGGGATGAACCGGAGAGGGAGAGATAAGCCACGGCCAGTGTGCCGTGTTCCCCACATGCGTGGGGATGAACCGGAGGAGGAAATGGACGATAAATACGCGGACGCGTGTTCCCCACATGCGTGGGGATGAACCGATGGAAACTGCCCTGACGACTCAGCAGATTGTGTGTTCCCCACATGCGTGGGGATGAACCGTCTTCGGGCTGGGGGTCACGGTCAGTGAATATGTGTTCCCCACATGCGTGGGGATGAACCGGCGATTTCGACTATTCCTCGCTCTAGCGAAGAGTGTTCCCCACATGCGTGGGGATGAACCGGCGCTCTCCTTGAATGCCTGTACCAGATTTTCGTGTTCCCCACATGCGTGGGGATGAACCGGAGTAAACTTGGTTATCGCTGCCTGGGGCACAGTGTTCCCCACATGCGTGGGGATGAACCGCATAGACAACTGCGGGTGGCGACATATAATTTGTGTTCCCCACATGCGTGGGGATGAACCGATCAAGGGGTATGGGGATATCGACCTGGCCCCGTGTTCCCCACATGCGTGGGGATGAACCGATGGGGGTCAGGCTTCGGCGCCCAGGCCCGCAGTGTTCCCCACATGCGTGGGGATGAACCGACCTATCAGGAAAAGAAATCCCTGTTCGAGCGGTGTTCCCCACATGCGTGGGGATGAACCGAACCCGCCCAAAGACCTCCCGACCGATCGGGCGTGTTCCCCACATGCGTGGGGATGAACCGGCCCAGGGAAAGACCTGTCCGAATCTGGACATGTGTTCCCCACATGCGTGGGGATGAACCGAATGGGGCTGCATACAGACTATTTATCGTTAAGTGTTCCCCACATGCGTGGGGATGAACCGTTATAAACGTAGTCACCCGCTGCAAAGTGACGTGTTCCCCACATGCGTGGGGATGAACCGAATCCTCAGTCCATTGAGGATGTTGGGAAAATGTGTTCCCCACATGCGTGGGGATGAACCGAAATCAATACCGCACTTTCTGGTTCTGCCACTGTGTTCCCCACATGCGTGGGGATGAACCGGGGGCTATCATGCTAAAAATGGATGTTCTTAAGTGTTCCCCACATGCGTGGGGATGAACCGTTTGTAGGGGGAGTACCCCAATGCCGGCAATCGTGTTCCCCACATGCGTGGGGATGAACCGGGTTCCAAGCGGTCCCGATAGTTGGGGTACTTGTGTTCCCCACATGCGTGGGGATGAACCGTCAGGATCATTTGGTGGATGCACGGAAGGCCGGTGTTCCCCACATGCGTGGGGATGAACCGTCTGCGGCGAGGTCTGCGGCGTGGTCTGCGGGGTGTTCCCCACATGCGTGGGGATGAACCGGATGTATTTCCCGAGGCGCGGTTGATTCGCAGGTGTTCCCCACATGCGTGGGGATGAACCGAGAAAACGCAGGATTAAACCAAACCGATTTTGGTGTTCCCCACATGCGTGGGGATGAACCGGTCTAATCTCACGTTGTGATCTTCTTTCTCTCGTGTTCCCCACATGCGCGGGGATGAACCGATCGGTCTGGAAGAAAAGCGAGCGCGAGATTCTGCCCATGCGGTGAATGCGGAAGAGGGGCTTCATCAATCATGATTTCTCTGGGGCAATTCTTTTGATCCCGGGGATGAGGTCGAAATGGTTGTCGGTCGAGATGATTTCCTTGATGCCGTTGTTGATCATGGTGGCGGCGTGGATGGCGTCGCGGGAAGTGATGAAAGGATGGTTCTTGAGCAGCTCAAGGGCTTTATCCGTTTCCTGGAGTCTGACCGGGAAGACCTGAACGCAGAAACGAACCAGGGAAAAATAAGCGGCCTCGGCAATTTCAGGCCTCTCGATGGAGAAATAACGGTGCAGAACCTCCTGGAGAACTTCGCTGTTGGTAACGGATTCGATGGCCCCCGACTTGATTTGTTCCAGCACCCTTTGGCAGGGTGCTTTTAGCGGATGGGAGGCTCCCAGGGAGTACATGATCAGGTTGGCGTCGAGAAAGCATGGGGTATTCATCGGCATGAGTATTTTTTGGCCAGGTATTCCGCTTCCCACTTCTGGTAATCTTCCGGCGCCGGAACTTCGGGGAGGGAGAGAAGCTGGTCTACGGCCTCGGCAATCTCCTTCTTTTTCTTGGCTTTGAAATGGTATTCTTCTATGGCTTCCCGGACAAGAAATCCGAGTTTTTTCTTCCGTTGGGAAGAGATCTCTTCTAAAGCTTTATACTGAGTTTCGGTCAGTAAGACCTGGACTTTTTTAGAGAATTTTGGCATATCCGTTTTCCTCCATTTATACTCTAAAATAAATAATATCAAAAAAATATTATTTTTTCAAGAATATTTTATCTGAATATATAATGATCTAAAACAGCTTATCCGCAGATTACCCAGATTGTGCAGAGAGCGCAGAGAAAAAAATCTATGTTCGGGGTGGTATCTAAAGGGGGGCTTTAGCTCTGGGATCCCTGTGGGGCGGCCGCGTCGGGCCGCCCCTAGCCAAGCTATACAAAGGGGCGAAAGCAAAAACCTGCCATTCGCAAATGGCGAATCCCTGGGGAATCTTCAATCCCCGATCCACCCGACGATGGTCGCTTCACCCTGGCCGACTCCCACGCAAAGGGTTGCCAAACCATAATAAGGCCTTTTTTCCTTGGGCGCGCGGCGCCGCATTTCGTGAACCAAAGTGGTCATCAGCCGGGCTCCGCTGCATCCCAGGGGATGGCCCAGGGCCACGGCTCCCCCGTTGACGTTGGTAATTTCATGGCGGAATCCCAGCTCTCTCATCACTGCGAGGGCCTGCACGGCAAAGGCTTCGTTCAGTTCGATCAGGCCGATCTGGTCGAGGGTCAGCCCGGCGCGGGCCAGGGCCTTGCGGGTGGCGTAGATGGGGCCGAGGCCCATAACCCGGGGTTCCACTCCGGCGGCGGCCGAGGTGAGGACTCGGGCCAAGGGCTTCAGGCCAAGTTCTTTTGCCTTGCGGTCGCTCATCAGAAGGACGGCCGCCGCTCCGTCGTTGATCCCGGAAGAATTCCCCGCGGTCACCGTCCCGCCGGCCCGGAAGGCCGGGCGGAGCTTGCCCAGGGCTTCCAGGGAAGTGTCGGCCCGGGGATGTTCGTCCCGGCTTACCAATAGGGGATCCTTTCCCCGCTGGGGGACGGGCACGGGGACGATTTCCTCGCCGAATTTTCCGGAGTCGATGGCCGCTACCGCCCGCCGGTGGCTCTCCAGCGAGAAGCGGTCCTGTTCTTCTCGGGAGATGGAACGGGTGAGCTCGTAGATGTTTTCCGCTGTCTCCCCCATGGAATCGGTTCCGTATTTTTCTTTCATCCGGGGATTTGCAAAACGCCAGCCGATGGTGGAGTCGTAAACCGTCACGTTCCCGAAGGCAAATTCAGGGTACGTCTTGGGCATGACGTAGGGGGCGCGGGTCATGCATTCGACGCCCCCGGCGACGTACACCTCTCCTTCTCCCACCTTGATCGCCCGCGCCGCGGCGTTGATCGCGGTGAGCCCCGAGGCGCAGAGGCGGTTAAAGGTTACGCCCCCCACGGCCACGGGAAAACCGGCGAGGAGAAGGGCCATACGGGCCACGTCCCGGTTATCTTCGCCGGCCTGATTCGCGCAGCCCAGATAAACCTCCTCTACCAGCGCCGGGTCCACTTTGGCCCGCTTCACCACCTCGGCAAGCACCAGGGCGGCCAGGTCGTCGGGCCGAACCAATTTCAAAACTCCCCCATGACGTCCGATGGGGGTCCGCACCGCTTCCACGATCACAGCTTCAGGCATGGGTAAAATCCTCCTCGCAGAATCGATTCAGAGATTTGACTTGCGTCAAAGTCCCTTATCTTTATAATCTAATCTGAAAGGCAGTGTCAACTCAAGACCTTCGGTTTGAAAAGGTGGGGTGAAAAAACTTTCATTTAGTGTTATTAAGGAAACATATATCGGTTTCATCTTGTAACGAATGAGGGGGTCATCGAATGGAATACAGAAAGATGGGAAGGACGGGGTTGAAGGTTTCCGCTTTCTGCCTGGGTACCATGACTTTCGGCCGCCAGGTGGAGGAAAAGGAATCGCATCGGATCATCGATCGGGCCCTGGACGCGGGGGTGAACTTCATCGATACCGCCGATATGTACGTGAACGGGGTGACCGAGCAGATTGTGGGCAAGGCGATCAAGGGAAGGCGGGACTCCCTGGTGCTGGCTTCCAAGGCCGGCCATTTGAGGAAACTGGCGCAGAAGTATGGGGAGCAGAAGGTTTCCGGCCCCATTGACCTGGCGCGGCCGAAGCCTTTCACCCCCTGGCCGGGAGGCGAGGGAACGAGCCCAAACGACATGGGGCTTTCCCGCAAGCATATCCTGCAGGCCGTGGAGGGAAGCCTGAAGAGGTTGGGAACGGATTATCTGGACATCTACTACGCCCACATGCCGGACTACGACACGCCCCTGGAGGAGACCATCCGGGCCATGGATGACCTGGTCCGCCAGGGAAAAGTGCGGTACCTGGGATGCTCGAATTTCCGGGCCTTTCAGCTTTGCAAGGCCCTGTGGATCAGCGACAAGCACAACCTGGCCCGGTGGGATGTCATCCAGCCTCCCTTCAACCTGCTGACCCGAGACATCGAGTATGAATTGCTTCCTCTCTGCCGCGAGGAAGGAATCGGTGTTTGCCCCTTCAGCCCCATGGCGGCCGGCCTACTCACGGGAAAATACGAAAAAGGCAAAGCCCCGCTGGAAGGGGCCCGCTTCAGCCTGGCGAAATGGGGATACACCTATAACCAGAAGTACTGGGACGAGCTGAATTTTGCCGCCGTGGAACAACTGAGAAAAATCGCCGCCGACCACGGCAAAAGCCTGTCTCAGTTCGCCCTGGCCTGGGTGTTGAACACCCCGGGGATCACTTCGATCGTCAATGGCGCGACCTCCATGACCCAGCTGGAAGAGAATCTGGGGGCCACGGACATGAAACTCTCCAAGGGGGAACTCGAGGCCTGCGACGAAGTGTGGAAGATGCTGAGACCGCCGCGGCTGTTCTACGGCAGATAAAAAAACCTAATCGGGCCAGATAAACACGGATGAACACAGATTTCAAATTAGAAAAAGGCCCAAAGACAAAAGATTTGATGGGACGCGGATGAACGCGGATGAACACGGATAAAATTCAAGACAAAAATCTTTACAAAATTTAATGAGTATACACGTGAGTAGCACAGAATTCACCAAGGCAAAGAACCAGAACCTGGGACCTGAAACTTGGGGTTTTTGTTTTTGCCTGGAAACCCGAAACCCGCAACCCGAAACAGGGTCTTATTCCAGCTTATTCAATTCTTTGGCGTCGATGTGGAAGCTGTGGGCATCGGTGGGGAACTGGACGGCCGCGACCTCCTCGATGTAGGAGTGGAAGGCTTTGAGCATGAGCTCGCTCAGGTTCACGTACCGCTTGGAGAACTTGGGAGTGAAGCGGTCGAAGAGGCCCAGGATGTCGTGGACCACCAGCCCCTGCCCATCGCAGTATTTTCCCGCGCCGACTCCGATCGTGGGGACCCTCAGCCGTTCGGTTACTCTCTTGGCGATCAGGTCGGGAACCGCCTCCAGAAGGACGCTGAAAGCCCCCGCTTCTTCCAGCGCCAGGGCGTCGTCGATGATTTTCTGCGCGGCCTGGGCGTCCTTCCCCTGGACCTTGAACCCTCCCAGCATGGACATCATCTGGGGGGTGAGCCCGATATGGCCCATCACCGGGATGCCGGCTCGCACAATGGCCCGGACCGTTTCTTTGACCGTGGCTCCGCCTTCCAGTTTGACGGCATCCGCCCCGCCTTCCTTCATGAACCGGCTGGCGTTGTAGATGGCGTCCTTTTCCGAGGTGTTGTAGGACCCGAAGGGCATGTCCCCGAGGATCATGGAGAACTTGGCTCCCCGGGCCACGGCCCTCGTGTGGCTGATCATCTCGTCCATGGTCACCGGGAGGGTATTCTCGTATCCCAGGACGGTCATGGCCAGGGAATCTCCCACCAGAATGATGTCGATGCCGGCGCGGTCTTCCAGAATGGCGGTGGAATAATCATATGCGGTGAGCAGGGTGATCTTTTTCCCCTGTTTCTTCATTGCCTGGATGTCCACGGGGGTCACTTTTTTCCGTTCCATTTCCTATCTCCTTTCCGGTCTCCTTGTATGGGGTAGGGCTGTCCACGTATTGGCAATTCAGCACAACGTTTGGAAAAGCGATTCTTGAAATAAAAAAATTATACTGTTTTCTCACCCCGTTGTCTAACGATTCCGGGCGGGGCTCATAAATTGCGGAATGCGGATTGCGGAATGCGGATTGAATAGGAAAACAGAAAAAATCCAAAATTCGAAATCCGAAACCCGCAATAAAAATGCCGATTTTGTCTGCGAGATTTGCTCTGGCCTCCGGTCCAAAGCAGGGAATTTTAAGAATGAAGGGAGGCAAGGGGGAAAAGGGTATTGAAGGGGAAGAGAGATTTTGGTATGGTGGTTCCGGCATTCTTCAGCAGCCAGAAAACCCAATCGGGAGATGGCCTATCGATACCGACGACCTTTTTGACCCCCATCGTCCGCGAAAAGCGCCGATCATATTCCTGACCTTTGTAGTCCTGTTGATATTGGCCTCGCTGCAGGGGTGGCTCATCCAGACGGACTTCGGCAAGGTCGATGTCTCCAATGTGATCTACAAGAATTACAATGGCATCCCCATTCGAGCCAAGCTGCTGAGGCCTGTCTCGGCGAATCCCGCCAAACCTGCCCCGGGAGTGGTCTACATCCACGGCTACCAGAACAACCGGGAGACCGGGGATGCCTACAGCATCGAGCTGGCCAGGAGAGGGTTCGTCGTCCTGAATATTGACGCCATCGGCCGGGGAAACTCGGGGGAGCCCAACAACCCTCGGGACCCCAATTTCGACCCCAGCTACGGCGGCACCACCTCTCTGAAATATCTCCGGTCCCTTTCCTTTGTGAAAGCCGACTCGGTGGGGATCCTGGGGCACAGCCTGGGAGCCGAGATGGCGTACCGGGTCGCTTTGAATGATCCCACCGTCAGTGCCTTGGTCATCACGGGTTTCGCTTATACCTCGGAAGCTTCTCCGAACCTCCCCAAGAACATGCTGATGATCATGGGTAAGTGGGACGAGTTTCGCAAGCGCATGACCGGGACGCGGGACCTGGAGAAAGAATGGATGAACACGGAGCAGACCCGGCGCGTTTTCCCGGTGGCCAACCCGAAACTGGGGGAAACCTACGGTGACTTTGCCCAGGGCACGGCGCGGCGGGTCTTCATCCCGCGAATTACCCACGTCCAGGAGTCCCACAACTCAGCCTCCATCGCCGAGACCGTGGAGTGGATGAAAAACGCCCTCCACCCGAACGAGAAGAACTGGGTTAAAAAAAGCAGGCAAATATGGATGATCAAGGAAGGGACGACGCTGGTGGCCATGCTGGCCTGCCTGGCCGCGATCCTGCCTCTGGGGCTCATGCTGCTCCGGGCCGATTTCTTCGCCCCCCTCCGGGGAAGTCCATCGGGCTCCTATGCCTGCTCCCTGCCGGCCTATTTCAAATATGTCTCCCTGAACGGGATCCTCCTTTGCCTCTACCTCCCGCTGATCCTGGTCCTCTTCGGCGTCCATCGATACCTCGTGCCCATCGACGGGCTGTTCCCGATGATGATGGTGAATGGAATCGTCTGGTGGTTCCTGTGGGTCAACCTCATCGGTTTCATTTTCCTTCAAAGGTGGTATAAACGGCGGGCGCGGGAGATGAATCTATTCGACCTGGGGGTTTCCTACGCTAAGAATCGGGTGGTTTTGGGTGGGGGGAAGATCTTCAAGACTCTCCTCCTGGGAGGGATTCTTTTCGCCTTCGCCTACCTCAGCGAATACACCCTGGAAAAAATTTGGATCGTGGATTTCCGGTTCGTCTGGCCCTTTGCCAGCGACCTCACATCCTACCGCTGGGGCTTGTTTTTCCTGTATCTGCCCTTCCTCCTGGTGTGTTTTTTGCTCACCGGACCCTTTCTGCACGGGCAGCTCCGGAGGCCCGCACAGGATACCTGGCTCAAGACCTTTCTCACCTGGTCCTTATGGAGCATTCTGGCCCTGGTGGGACCGCTGGTTCTTCTTCTGGCGGTTCAGTATGTCCCCCTGTTCACCACCGGGTTCATCCCCTTCGAAGGGCCGGGTGGGCTCTTTGTGGTATTCATGATCAGCCTGTTCCACACCCTGGCGCTTCTGGCCATCACTTCTGTCCTGTCCACCTTCTTCTTCCTGGTTACCGGAAAGATTTACCTGGGAGCGCTGGTCAATGCTTTGCTCGTCGCCTGGATGTTTGCCTCCTCCCAGGTCATCGCCCCCATTTCTGTTTGACGAGCAATCGTTTGCAGTTCCCCCGGATCGATGATAAATTGTTCCAGGGTTCATATCCTCCCATCCTCCCCTGTTTTTATGAACCATTAACCCAGGGGGGATCTTTATACGGGAGAAACCGAGATTTCATGGAGAGGGAGCTTGACTCATGTTAGCTGCCGATCTATTGATTCGGGAGTTGACCGACCGGGGGGTGTCAGCGGTTTATACCCTTTGCGGCAACGGGCTGGACCCGGTGTTGGGGGCTTGCCAGAAAGCGGGGTTAAGGGTGATCGACGTCCGCAACGAGCAGGCCGCGGGATATATGGCCGATGCCGTTGGACGCCTCACCCGCCGGGTGGGGGTGGCCGCCACCAGCGCGGGGGTCGCCCATATCAACGCCCTCACCGGGGTATGCAATGCCTGGTTCGACGGCGCCCCCATGCTGCTCATCACCGGGGCCACGGATTCGGCAACCGTGGGACGGGGCCACTTTCAGGACATGGACACGGTGGAGATCAGCCGGCCCCTGTGCAAATTCGCCCAATGGGTGGGCAGACCGGAACGCATTGCGCTGGCCGTTCAGGAGGCTTTCAGCGCGGCCCTGAGCGGGCGGCCGGGGCCGGTCCATCTCACCATTCCCCTGGATGTGCTGCGGGCTGAAGTGCCGGATCCCGGAACCTTGCGCCGGGAAGCTGAACCAACGGTTTATGATCGCCGGGCGGCAGCCGATCCTGCGGCTGTTAAGGAAGCAGTGAGGCTCATCCAACAAGCCCGCCGGCCCATGATCATCGCGGGAAGCGGGGCATTTTATGCCGATGCCTCTCGACCCCTGGCCCGGTTGGCAGGCCTCTTGAAGGCGCCGGTGGCGGTGCCGATCTGGGACCGCGGGGCGGTGGAGGAACCCATACCCGAATTCGTGGGAGTGATCGGAGCGGCGAGCGGGGAGCCGAAGATCCTGCCGGATGCGGACCTGGTTCTCCTGGCAGGGGCGCGGGTGGATTATCGACTTGGGTATCTCGAACCTCCCGCGGCTACCCCCGGCACCCCGGTCATCCGTCTGGAGATGGATCCGCAGGAGATGGCCCAGAGCATCCAACCCGATGTCCCGCTTCTCTGCGACCCGCAAAGCGGTCTTACCCAGCTGGCCGCCGCTCTTAAGCGACACAGAGGGAACGCTTCCTGGATGAAAGAGGCCCGGCGGCGGGCACGGGAATTTCACCGGGCGTGGAGGGAAGCCCCTGCGCCGGCGACTCCCCCGGTCACCGGCCGCCACGTGATAGACGCGGTGAAAAAAGTGATCACCCGGGACACGTTCCTTCTGGTGGATGGGGGAAACATCGGGCAGTGGTTTCACATGGCCCTGTGCGACCGGTATCCGGCCCGCTGGATGACCTGCGGCGCCAGCGGGGTCGTGGGGTGGGGAATTCCGGCGGCCATCGCGGTGCGCTCTCTCTTCCCAAAGAATCCCATCCTGCTCCTCTCCGGGGACGGGTCGGCCACCTTTACCATCGCCGAACTGGAGGCTGCATCCCGGCAGAAGCTGCCTTTTGTCTGCGTGGTGGCCGATGACAGCGCCTGGGGAATTGTAATCAGCATGTCCCGCAGGCGCGGCTCTTTTCCGGTGGGAGCCAAGCTGGGCCCCATCCAATTCGCGAAAGTGGCCGAGGGATTCGGGGCCCGCGGAGTCCTGATCAAAGATCCCCAAAAGCTTCCCGCCGCGATCAAAGAAGGGTTCTCCGCCGACCGGCCGACCTTGATCCATGTCCCGATCGCCGGGGGAGGACCCACTGACTGACAAATTGCGGATTGCAGATTGCGGATTGCGGAATTAAGGAAAATAGGTCAATGCAATTGGACTAAGTTCTCCGGGGTGTTTGGGTCAACCGGCGCGATTTGATTTTTTAAATCCGAAATCCGAAATCCGAATTCCGAAATTGGATGGTTATGTCTCGTCAATTCGCCAGAAAGTTAGCCAAAGAGTATATCGACCGGGGAGACGCCCTGGGCTGGTTTGAGGCTCTTTATGCCCAGAGGGATGTCAAGGTCATCCCCTGGGCCGATCAGAAGGTCAACCCCAATTTTGAGGAATGGCTTGTCCAGAAAAGGATCCAGGGGAATGGCAAGAAGGCCCTGAAAATCGGCTGCGGCCTGGGGGATGATGCGGAACGCCTGGCGGGATTGGGCTTTGATGTAACCGCCTTTGATGTCTCTCCCACCGCCATCGGCTGGTGCAAGAGGCGGTTCCCCGAGTCAAAGGTCCGATACCTCGTACACGATCTCTTCAACCCTCCTCAGGAGTGGGAGAGGGCCTTCGATTTTGTCCTGGAGTCCTACACCCTTCAGGTCCTGCCCCCGGATCTCCGGGGACGGGCGATTCAGTGCATCGCCGATTTTGTAGCCTCGGTGGGTACTCTCCTGGTTATCGCCCGGGGCCGGAAACCGGAAGAGCCGAAGGGAGAGATGCCCTGGCCTCTGATTCGAGAAGAGCTGGAAGGATTCAAGGCTCAGGGACTCAAGGATGTTTCTTTCGAAGAATATTTGGACAGGGAAGACCCGCCGGTAAGAAGGTTTCGGGCGGAATATCGGCGGGTTTAGAGACTCTCCCTCGTTATGTATTGCAAACATTCATTTGGGCCAATGTATCCTTTATGAAAATGATTCCGCCCATCTGCGGGTTATTAGAGGAGGATATTCGGTCTGGTTACGAATCCCCCGGCTTCAGTAGACGATATTCGGGATTGAACCCAAGGCGCCGCCGAAGAACAGGAAATCGTCAAATCAATCCTTGACGCAACGCACCGAGTAGCCGTAGGTTTTATATAGGTCGTCTCGGAAAATGGTGGTGTAATTGTAGTAGAGGCGCCGATACCACGCGGTGTAAGCACCGTTCTCCGTAGCGGACCACCAGTTGCCGTAGATGATGCGATGCTGGAATAAACCGCTGTCGTTGCGTTCGCCGCCCGGCAAGGCAGTAAAACCGCTCTCGTTGGTGGCGCCGACATTCGGGCTGTTCCACCAGGTGGTGCCTTTCAGCTTGCCGCCCTCGTCGGTGCCGCGCCAGTAGTGCGCGGCATCGGCTTCAGCTTGGGCCATGCCAAGGAACATCTCAAGCGTTTTCCACTCGTTATCGGTGGGTACATGCCATCCCGCGGGACAGAGGTTTCGGCTGTCAACCACTGCGTAAAAGTTGTACAAACGACCGAACCTCGCACCATTGGCGACATCGTTGTCGTAGTTGCAATAAGCCCCCGTCGTGAGCCTGATCCATTCCGTGTTATCGATTACTTCGGGAATTGCGGTTCCATCACGGTACCTGGTTACCTCAAGGTTCTCCCTCATCCATAGCTGCGTGCCAATTCGTACGACATTGTAAATATGTCCATCAATATCCGTAACATCTGAAGGATCAGTACTGAAGATTTGTTGGTTCCCGTACGCCGTTCCAATCGCGTTGGTCGCATAGGCCCTGATGTAGTATTTGGTGTTGGCGGTTAACCCGGTAAGCTGACTGGTGAACGTACCGGTTCCGCCGCCATCGGCGGTAAGTGAGTCGCTGATCGTCGGATTCTGGCTGGTGCTCCAGCAAACACCCCGGGCAGTCACGGTTGCGCCTCCATCAGAGGTGATTTCACCACCACTGACGGCCGAGTTTTGCGTTACCGACGTAACAGTGGCAGTAGAGATCATTGGAGTATTTACGGCATCATTACCATTACCGCAACTATTGAGAACGACCAGGATTATTCCAATGGAAATTGCAGAAAAAGGACGAACCTTCCTGTTCATCTTATCCTCCGTTTTCCATGAATTCGCGGGTTCCCGTAACGGTAGCGCCCCACGCTCCGGGCGGAAGATCACTACTCGCTCACTCTTGAAAAGCACATTGACAGAAGTCCACAATCGTTTCCCTGAATTGTCGAGGCATAACCCCTCCGACGAAACATCCAATCCCAAATGTCAGCCATTTCCTCCCCTATAAATGAGTCTTCTACTCCGGCCAATCGCCTATCCCTTGTAACAGTTTAGTCCCTATCTTACCCGCTCGCAATCGATACCTTAGCTTAAATTGTTATAGAGTGCAGCTTGAGCGGTTGCTGTATCTGCAGTAAATGCGGGACGTTGATTCTTACAGCGCATAAAGCAGGTCTCATCATTTCACGTATACGGCCTCGGAAGAATACATGTCCCCCGGGCCGCGCTTTCGGTGCACCCAACATGATCTCTTGGGCACCTTCAGTTTATCTCTCGTCGAAAGCGCCACTCGGGTCATGCGGGACGCAGCGGGCACTGCGATTCGGGAGCGGCGTCGGCAACGGCCGGCCTCATTTCTTGTCCGGGACCTTTCCACCAACGTATCCCGCGTGACTGATTCCGATCAACCAGACGATTCGCTCGGGGAGTTCGGGAAGGCCGCCGCTTTTCCACGCGGCGGTAACGTAAAAGCCAAGGATGACGAGAGTGAAGATGAAATTCTGGTACTTCGTGATGCTGACTACCTTATCTGCCTGATCGCCTTCTTCCTCGAGCCAAATCTGAGCAAAGCGCGCGGCGATAGTCGTTGTTGTCCCGTTGCTGAGGGTGAAGGGGCCCGTCCGGGCAACGTTCGCCCTTGACCCCGGGGCGTCCTTGCTTCCCTTCACCCCGGTCGCCAGCACCCCAGAGCCCGCGCTTATACCCATCAGTCCCAGGAGTTCAGGGGGAAACTGGACGGCTTTCGGGTTGAAGCCCTGCGAGATCAGGACTCCAAGCACAGACGAGAGAATCACGATGGTCCAAAGAACGACTTGAAAGTGGGTCAGGCTGTACCGGCCCCGTCCGTCGATGAGTATTCCCAGGGTTCCCTGTCCAGTCTGCCGTCCTACCCAACGCGCAAGGGCCAGCAGAGCCAAGAGAGATACGAGCCACCAAAATTGGAACGAGTAGCTGCCCATGGCAAGACCTCCTTTTGGCCGCGGGGAGACTCGGCACAGGAATCTCCCCCGCCGCCGAACAGATTCCCGCCACTGAAGAAGCGGAAGGATACCCAACGAAAAAGATTGTATCCGTTGTGGAGCGAAGCGGAATTGCGGATACCATCGGTTGAACTAAGCCGCGCTCCGGTAACTATGGGGATTCAGGGAAAAGTGGAGCGATCAAAAAGCCTCCAGGAGGAGTGAAAGAGTTTCCCTGGAGGCTTCCTATCGGCACCTTCCGGAAATTCCTTTTCATACCGTACTCCCAAAGGTTAGGAGTTGAGTTGTTGCGTTTATTGAGTGACGGAGGAAAAAGACAATCAAAAAATAATCTTATGCGAAGGGATAGTCAAGAGGAAAATTTCCTCCACCCCGGAAAAAAATGCCTGCCAGACAGATTGAAGATTTCTTTTATGTCTAATAAATACAAACAGTTAGAAATTGAGCCGGCTAACAACGATTGGCACAGATCCTGCTCCTGAATAGAACAAAGCGAATGGTAAGGAGAGTCCTATGGCCAGGCAGATCATCTCTTCGGCAGTCCTTTTTATCTCCCTTTTTCTTGTATCTTTCCACCTGGATATGGGTGGAGTGGGATTGCTTTCAAACCTGATAGCTTTAAGCTTCGTGATGGGGGGAACTCTGGCAATTGCCCTTATGGTCTATCCGTGGAAAAGGATGGTTTGCACTGCCCGGACGGTGAAGAAGACCTTTCGCCCATTGGACAAGCCCAATGCGACGATTTTGGCCATCGTACATCTGGCCCGCAGCTACCGGCAGGGGTGGGACATCCGGAATCTGGAAAGGCAGGGGAAAGATCTTCCCCTGGGCCTTTTAAAGACCGGCGTGGAGCTGATCGCCTGCCGGTGTGACCGCAATAAGATGAAGCAGGTCCTGCATCAGGAAGCGACCTCCGTTCAGGAGCAATATGAAAACGCCATGAAGATGATCCACCGCCTGTCCCAGATGGCCCTCTCTCTGGGACTCATCGGGACGTTCGTCAATTTCATCCGCTTCTACGGATTAAGCAGGGATCTCGAGGAGATGGCGGGCTATGCCGTAGCGGCCTTCCTGAGCATTTTTTACGGGGTCCTTCTGGGCAAACTGGGGTTAGTTCCCCTGGCGGATCGGATGAAGGGGTATTGCTCCGAAGAGATATTCCGTCTGGATTT
>Ga0315294_10000294_pt1 | contig 53521 bp, 55 predicted proteins | sample YL17G13_40_MG_FD_203626 | JGI IMG/M metagenome (GOLD analysis project Ga0315294, IMG submission 203626) | Sediment microbial communities from Yellowstone Lake, YNP, Wyoming, USA - YL17G13_40 | ecosystem: Environmental > Aquatic > Freshwater > Lake > Sediment | place: USA: Wyoming | collected... | reverse complement strand
CTCTGGTGGTGGTGGCCTCGTTCGCTTTTCCCTGGGTTGCAAGATACTTTGGCTTGGCAATAACAACAAACCTAGAGACGGGCTTATTATTTGCAATAAGCGGTTTCACGATGTTCTGCATATACGAGTTCTTCCATTTCATAGTCCAGTTCTTTAAAATGATAACATGGCCTTTTAGAAGAAAGAGTGGTAAATAATGCTGGAAATAAGAAGGAAACTGGTGCACGCTTCCGGCGTTTTCTTGATTTTCATAATCATATGGCTGGGAAAATGGAATGCCGCCCTGATAATTCTCTCAATGGCTGTGGCATTTCTTTTGCTGGGAGAATATAGGAAGAATAGAGAAAAGTATAAGATAATAAAATCAAAAGAGCTGGATGAGATCGAGGAAGCTGTAGAAAATGTTTTCAAAGAGCATGAGAGGCCTAACACCCTGCCGTTTAAGGGCGCAATAGAATTTTTCATAGGATGCTTTCTAGCCACAGTGATATTCGAGCCTATAACAGCAATAGCAGCCATCGCTGTTCTCTCGCTGTCAGACGCTGTATCAACACTGATAGGAAGCTATCATGGAAAGCATAAGCTTCCGGTAAACAAGAAGAAGACTTTTGAAGGGAGCGCAGCCTTTTTCCTGACATCCATCTTTGTCTTGTGGTTTTTTGTCAATCCCTTGAAAGCCATCATAGTGGCGATTCTAGCAACATTCGCAGAAATGATACCCAAAATAGATGACAACCTCACAGTCCCGCTAACAGTTGGAATTGCCATGACACTGATTAGTTAGATATTTAAATAGCGATTACAATTAATTTAACTATGACTTATATGTTAGCTCAAATTGGAACAGATTGGATTTCTTTCGTTCTTTGGATCGTAGTAGCAGTAATATTTTTCGTTTTTGGGCAAAGGTTAATGGTAACGCAAATTTTAATAAAATTAGAAAAGGAAGCAGAAGACCTGGAAGAAATGGCGGATAGGTCTGAAACTTACGTAGTGCATTCTATATCCAAAAAGCCGAGCCCAGCATTGAAAAAATCTGTTAAAAACTTCATGGAATTTTTTGCCATAGGGCCTATCTCGATTGATCCTTATGGCGTCATCAAGAAACTGGACCATATTGTAAGGAATGCTGATGAAAAGTTCAAGTATTTTGTAAGGCAGATAGCGCCAGACCTCTCAAAAGAAGAGCAAATGAACATTAAGAATGCCTTGGAAGGCGCCATAACAACGCACCAGATAGCAAAGATAGTCAGGCATTATGTGGAGCTAATTAAAAAGTATAAGATGTTCCAATTGGCAATGATAGTCCAAATGCAAATACCCCTGATATCAAGGATTGCGAGAGCCTCCATGAAAGCGACTCAAGCCCTTGCAGAAGGCGTCCCAATAGGAGATGGCATAGGACCTTTGGTGGCAGCATCTTTAATGAAAAATAATGTAAAGGTTTTTGATAATTATGAGTTCGCGGTTGCCAAATCGCAGATAAATGGAAGGGAAGTTTGGGTTTCAAAAGCCGCTGGTCCGGGAGCGTCCACAGGATATCCTGGAAAGTTCTTGATAGACTTCTTTAAGAAACAGAAGATTGACAGAATGATAACTATTGATGCTGCCCTAAAATTAGAGGGAGAAAAGACAGGGTCGATAGCAGAAGGAGTCGGAGTGGCAATGGGCGGCACAGGAGTGGACAGATACGAGATAGAGGAAATTGTTGTTAAAAGAAACATTCCTTTGGATGCTGTCGCAATAAAGGTTTCTGAGGAAGACGCCCTAGAACCTATGAGAAAAGAAATTTTTGATGTTGTTCCTGAAGCCATAGAAAGCGTTAAGGAAATATTGAAAAGATCTGAAAAGAAGGAAAGAGTTTTGATAATGGGTGTTGGAAATACGTGCGGCATAGGCAACACTGCCGAAGAGCTAAAAGATTTGGAAAAGAAAATAAGGTCTCATATAGATAGGACAGAAGAAAAGAAGAGCAAAGATAAAAATATGAAAAGTTTATAAACCTGCAAAACTTACTTTCTGAAGTGATTTCATGGGACTAAGACCCGGAAGATGCTATTGTAAGATAAACAAAAAACCATTCACCAGAATATCTGTCAGAAGGCCTAGAAAGAGTTATGTTAAAGGCGTCCCTGCGTCAAAGATACACCAGTTCGAAATGGGAATCAAGAAGGACTATCCGCTGACGTTCTTCATGCAGAGCACAAGAGATGTTCAGATAAGGTCAAACGCTTTAGAGTCTGCCAGGGTTACATTGACAAAATTTTTAGGTAACAGCTTGGGCGAAGAAAACTTTTTCCTAAAAGTATTGGTTTATCCCCACCACGTATTAAGGGAGAACTCTATGGCAACAGGAGCAGGAGCTGATAGATTTTCCGAGGGCATGAGAAGGAGCTTTGGGAAACCAATCGGTCAGGCAGCCAGGGTAAGAGCCAAGCAAAATGTCTTCATGGCCAGAGTTCCTGCCAATTCTGAATTGGTCGTGAAAAAAGCATTTAGCAGGACCTCGAAAAAACTGCCTGGCGATTATAAAATGTTAACCGGCTGATTTAATGTTACTGTTGGTTACGGGCGCTACGGGTCGTATCGGAAGACATCTTGTTAACGCTTTATTAAAAAGTGACGAAAAGATAAGAGTTTTTATAAGAGACAGGATGACCGAATTTGAGAACGTTGAGATATTCTATGGCGACCTGATAGACAAGGAAGCTTTAAAGAAAGCTGTGGACGGGGTTGACATAGTATTTCATTTGGCGGCTATCGTTGATTATTCCGCGCCTGAGGACCAGATGTACCAAGTAAATGTAATGGGGACAAAAAATATTCTAGAGGTTTTCAAGGGAAAAAAGTTCATTTATCTAAGCTCCGCAGCAGTCTTGGGCAAGAAACCTAAAATACCAGCAGACGAGAATACATCTTACAAGCCATCAAACTTTTATGGCAAGACCAAGATGGAGGCTGAAAAATTTGTGAGAGAGAACAATGGAATTATAGTAAGGTCCTCGGATGTTTACGGGCCAGGCTTTGAAGAGGGCTTTTATTACATGTTCGATAAGCTAGAAAGTGGAAAAATGCCTGTTTTCGGCGATGGAAAAAACATAATACAATATGTCCATGTCAATGACTTGGTGCAAGCTTTGATTTTAGCCAAGGAACACGGAAAACAAAAAGAAATTTACACTATAGCTGGGAAGGACATGAAAACACAGAGAGAGCTCTATGAGATGGCGTGCAAATATTTGGGCGTTCCTTTCATGGAGAAGCATGTTTCAGCAGGCATGGCAAAATTCTTATCAAGCCTGAGAAGAGAACCGAAGTTCTTAAAAGAATACATAGACAAGCTCTCTTCCAACAGGACCTTTGACCTGACCAAGGCAAGAAACGAGCTGGGGTTCGAACCCCAGATTGATTATGAAAAAGGCATTTCAGAAATGGTGGAAAATTACAGGAAATCAAAAGAACAGCAAGAACAAGTCGCCGAAAAACAGGGTGAAAAGCAGAGTTAACGGGAATACGATACCGTATCTTATGCCCTCTCTTATAACAACATACTTCTTCGTTTTTTTAATTTTCATAACCTGTTCCTTTGTCAGGCCTTTGATGTATTTTTTGTAAAGTTTCAACCTCGGTATGTCCTCTCCCAGCATGTCATCAACCTTTAGTTGGCCAACGGGAATTTTTCTGTAAAAAGCCTGCTCGATTATCTTTGAGAACTTGTAAAATACGAATAAAATAAAGGCCAGCAAGAATAGCAGGGAAAACAATAGGTTAAAGTTCAATGATATGATTGATAGGAGCAGAGGAGCTAGGGCAATTGAAAAGGTCACGGGATTTTTAAAACTGCCAAAGAACTTCTTGCTCAAGCTGGGATTCCTGTATACAAAATAGAAAGAAAACATAATCGACCAGAAAGCTCCTATGAAAAAGCTGTTTATGAAAAAACTTAATGCAAACGGAAAATAAGTTTTTACTATTGAAAGTTTAGGAAGCAGCACTCCTAAAGCAACTAATAATTCGCCATCCCCTCCTCCCCACTGACTCGTATAGTACATTAACAGTCCGAACCCTAAAAATAATCCTCCGAAAATAAGAGAATTTATAAAATATGAAAAATCGCCTGTAAAAACCCCTGTGAAAATGTGCAATATTAAACCTATTATTATCATTGAAATGCAAAGCTTGTCTGGAATGTTCGTTGTTTTCAAATCATATAGGCCCGCGGCAAAGCTTCCTATCAATGCAACCGCTATTAACAAGAGTTCAAGCATAATTTATATTCCTAGGATTAATATATAAAAGTAAACTACCCATTGCCAAAATGGACGGGTATTCCTAAGTGTTGATGACGGTTCACAGAACGCAAATCAACAATGTCATCGGAACGCAAAAGTCCGTTTACAGGGACTCGTCTCTTGGAGCGGAATAGTCATATCCTTGAACCTTTTTATTATTTATATCAAAAGAATAAATAAATTAAGGCCGCAATTCGTCCTAATCAAAAACGATGTTATGATGTGATGGTGAAAAAATGGAGAAAATAAACAAGGATAGCTTGATTCTGTTGCTCGGGAGGAAAAGTTACCTTATCAGGCCAATCAAGTTCAGCTGCGAGTTCGGCTTTTGCGATTTAAGGAAATTGATTAACAGGAAATACGGGATGAGGGTAAAGATTGGAAAAGAAAGGTTCACTGTCGTTAAGCCTAACATAATTGATTTTCTTAAGAAAGCAAAGAGGGGACCCCAAATAATAATGCCGAAGGATTCTGGATCGATAGTGTCAATAACAGGATGCTCGCCCGGTTGGAAGGTTGTTGACGCGGGAACCGGATCAGGATTCTTATCAATGTTCCTGGCTAACCTCGGTTGCACTGTCTACACTTACGAAAGGAAAAAAGAATTCCATGACATCGCTAGAAAGAACGTAAAGAACTTTGGCTTGAAGAATGTCTTTCTAAAGAATGCTGACATAACAAAAGGAATAAAGGAAAAGAACGTGGACTTGGTAACTTTGGACCTGCAGAATCCGGAAAAGGTCATAAAGCATGCTTTCAAGTCCTTGAATTCTGGCGGATGGTTAGCGATATACTCTATGCACATTGAAGAGGTCAAGAAGGTTTATGAGGAACTGAAAAAATATGATTTTGTCGACATAAAGATTTGGGAGAACATTCAAAGAGAATGGCAATCCTTGGGTAAATTAACCAGGCCTAAAAACTATATGCTCGCCCACACTGGCTTCTTGACTTTTGCGAGAAAGATGTAGAATTTTACTTTGTTTGTCTTGAATATATTCTTTGAAGTCTTTCAGGCTCTAACCAAAAAGCTTCATCATCTATCTTTTCTTGTTTTAATCTGAATCCATGCTCACTTACAGCATCCTCTATTTTTTGAAATGTTGGAATTGCCTGCCTAATTTGTCCTCTTATATCCTCCACAGGTGTTCCACAATTTTCAAATAGATAAACAGGTGTTTCACTTTTCATGGTATTAAAGATTTCTATAAATGCAGGAAGAATGATATCTTCTCTTCCTTTACTCATTTGCCCTGCGGTTCCAGCTCCTAGCTTATCCCTATATGCCCTCCTGTCTGGAATTTGTGCGATAGGACAAGTTAAAATAATTTGAACGTCTGGCGTTAGGATATCAAATGTTATGTCATTTAATCTTCTTATTTCCTGCCAGCTATAGCCTTCTGGATCAACTTGATACGCCATTCCTGATATTTTCCATCTGTCCAATATGACATCATGCCTTTTAATGGCTTCTCTTACGTAATCATCAACAGATTTTCTTCCTTGCGTAAACATGTAAGCTAACAAAGCCTGTTTTTGTGAAGTTGGTTTGTCTTCAAATATAGAAGAGTATTCTAACGCATCCCTCAAAAATGGTTTAAAATCTGGATATTTCTCTGAAACTTTTTCTACAGCTTCAGGTGGATTTAATTCTTTCAATAACTTATTTAGCTTAGAAGTAGCTGGTCTGAACTGGTCATAGGTGTTTTCTCTTACAACTTCTGCATCTAGACTTATTTCTGATAACATTTGAACCATTGAAGATTTCCCAGCCAAAGAAAGTCCATCAAAAGATACTGCTTTGTAAACCATATAAATTAATTGAAAGAAAACTTTATATTTCTAAAGAATACCCTTATTGCTCATCTCTTCTATGGCCCATCTTGCGCTATCAACCAAATTTAGATTCTTAACTTCGTCTATTGCGAAATACTTTGCCTCCAAGACCTTATCGGTTTTTGTTATCTTATCGTTCAAGGGCTCTGCCATGAAAAAGAATATTACAGTATGATAATCAAAGTGCGGACGAATTATTTCCTTGAAGCCTAGCAATTCCTTTATCTCCACGTCGAGACCTGTTTCTTCTTTGGCCTCACGCTTTGCAGCCTCTTCGATAGTCTCCCCGAATTCCACGCCGCCGCCAGGGAATATCCAATGCTCTTTCAAGTCCTCTAGAATTTCTTTTATTAGGAGTATTTTGTTGTCTTTCCTAAGAATGATTCCCGCTATGACTCTAGGTTCTTTCATAAAACCAGCTTATTAAAATATGATTTAAAAAAATTTAAAATTGTGGTATGAGCCTACTTACGTCGCACCTTAATTTTATTCATACCCTCGAAAGAGGCTTCTAAGGTTACTCCTTCCGATTCGTCCTTTGAAGGGTTATTGAAGACTTCAAAATGCAAGTGAGGTCCGATGGTTGACCAACCGGTATTTCCACTATATCCTATAAGATGTCCTTTCCTTATTTTCTGACCTACCTTAACCAAGGCTCCTTTGTGCTTCAAATGCTCGTAAGCCGTGTATTCCCCATTTTTATGTTTGATAACAATTCGATTGCCCAAGTTCCAATATTTCTTTTTATTCCTCCCTCCGACTTTTGAATCATCTTTTATCCAAACAACCTTTCCGCCATGAGCAGCATAAATCGGAGTTCCTACAGCGACTAAGAAATCAATTGCGTAGTCCAAGTTTTTCAACTTTTGACTAGAATGAGAAGGTAATTTCTTCTTGGGCGAAATCAAATCTTTAAGCTTTATAGGTAGTTTGTATTTATTTTTACTTTTCATAAAAATCACAGTGGGCCCCCGGAGATTTGAACTCCGATCGCCAGCTCCCAAAGCTGGAATACTAAACCAAGTTATACTAGGGACCCTTAAGAAAATTTATAGAGGTAGATTATTTAAACCTTAAAACAGGCAAGAACAGTTGTGTTTAAATCCTTTATTTTGTTAAATATTTTCATGAGTTATAAATGGATGACTGTAAAAAGTGGCGATAGAAATAATGACGAAGTTGCATTATACTTACCTATAGAAGTGAATAAGTTAACACCTAATTTAACAGAAGTAGTATCAAAAGAAATAAGACCTGGAACAGAACTAGGGAACCTACCTATAATTGATTTTATAACTGAAAAATCCTATTTATTTCGCAGAAAGTTACGAATAAAAATATAAAGCCTCGAGGGGGAATTGAACCCCCGACCTTCTGCTTACCAAGCATTCGCGGAAATTTTCTGACGCTCTACCAGACTGAGCCATCGAGGCATAATAGAAATATAGAACAAAGATATAAATTACTTTTTACCTTTTAATTTCCCGACTTTTACAGCTTCTCCGCATTTAGGACATTTTACTGTAAATCTAATTTTTGCTGCTTTAGAAACCTGTTTCCATTCTTGAGTGTCATAATTATAAGTCCCGCATTTGGGGCAAATCAATTCTGTGTGGATTATATTCTCTCCTTTTACAACCAAGGCCCTGACTTTTCCATTGTTCTCCAGAGCTCTCAAGGTGTGATAATCGCAGTCCGCAGCCCCGAGTTTCTTCTCTGCTATTATTTTATCGATTTTATCGAACATGTTCGTCAAATAATAAATGGTCTTGACAAATTTAAATGTTTTCTCTTCTTAAGACATAAAACAATGAACACAGAGTTAACAGACTATCATAAGGACATTATCAGAGAATCCGACCATCTGATTGCTGACCTAGATGGCACTTTTGTTAGAGGTAGGATTAGCTACTCGTCATTCCATTTGTTGAAAAACATGATTGAAAAAGGTAAAGGCATTGATTCTTTGAAAGGATTAGCTGAAGGCATAAGAATCTATTTTAAAACTCCTATTGTAAAAAGATTTTGCGGAGAATGGGAAGCTGAAAATTGGGGCTTGAGAGCTTTGCACAGAGTCCTAGAAAACTCGGAAATAAGCGAAGAAGAAATAAGAAAATCTGCGAAAACATACTTGGAAAAAAGACAGATTCGAGGAGCAAGATATTGCTTTGAGAATATTAGGAGTTTTGGCAAAAAGAAGAAGACTTTGCTAGTAACTAGAGCGCTTTATCCCTGGTCTAGCGAGGCAAATCGTTATTTGAAGTTTGACGAATATATTAGCAACGTTATAAAGTTCAAAGATAATAAAGTTGACGAAATCCAAATAACTATGGAAAAGCCTGAAGACAAATTTAGATTGATTAGAGAAAAAGTTAGAAATACAGGAAATTCTGTAATGATTACTAACAACCCGGAAGATCTCCAACTTAAACCCGAGCTGGCCCTCATTATATCAAGCCCTACTTCAAACGGTAGATTAAAAGAAGAATCGCATCTGCATATATCTAACTATGAAGAGTTTAATAAAGCCCTATCAAGAAAGCAATGATAGCAACGAACATGGCAATTTTCATGATTTTCTGTGATTTTGATGGATTAATCAATAAGATAAAGCATGAAAAAACAAAGATCAAGTCAGCGAAAATTACTAGAAACAGATAATTTATGCTTAGCAAATTGAAGAGATACGGTATGAAACTTATTATAATGGAAAAAATTATGAAAAAGATTGCAACCCACGCGGCAAATAGCCTTCCAGTTACAATAGAAAGGGTTTTGGCACCAGCTTTCTTATCGCCCTCCATATCCTCTATTCCCTTGGTTATCTCTCTTCCTAGAGTAGCTAGATAAGACATTGAAAACAGGAATAAAATAGTTGCATTTAAATTAACAAACAGAGCCCCAAACAAAAAAGCAGAAGATGTCAACCAACTAACCACAAAATGTCCAAAGGGAGTTCTTTTAATTTTCCAAGCATAAAAAAGTGTGATAATAGTGTTGAGAAAAACTAATAAAATCATATAGTAGTTCAAGAATAGCACTGCTAAAGCGATGGCTAGAGCATATAATATTGCTGCATAAATAGCTGCATCCCTTCTTTTCATTTTTCCTGCTGGCAAGACTCTCTTTGGCTTGTTAATTCTATCAATCTCATAGTCATAGCAGTCGTTAGTTACGTTGCCTGCCCCGCTGACCAGAAAAACTACCAGAACAGCCATAAGTATCTGGAAAGGTTGATAATAACCGACTATCAGGGAACCGACCAAAACTGCAAATGCTGATAGAAATACGATTGAAGGTCTCAATATCTTCAAATAAGAAAGCATCATATCTTCCTTTCTTTAGATTTCAGTCTGAGATCCTTTGAATAACACTTCCTGCACTTTACCTTGCCCGACTTGACTTTCTTGTCATCTGCCCTAATCTTAGCATTACATCTCATGCAAACATAGACTCTGTCGAATATTCTCTTTGTCACAGCCTCTATTTTTGTTTTTGGCATGTAATCACTTGATAATATATGAATTAGATTTATAAATTTACCTAAACAGCGACAGCAACCAATTGAAGAAGTTTATGAGCGGCTGGAAAAAATTATCTATGGCATTCTTTTGTTCTATAACTGTCATCGTATCTGACACGGATGTTGAAAAATCAGGGGTGCTGACAAATACTTGAACTATATTGTCATCAACGCTCTGCGGAGTGAAATTGAAAACAAAGTCTTTCGAATCGGTCAACGTATCTGAATATGAATCTTTCTTAAAAATAATTGTGATGTGCTGAGACGTGTCTAATAGGTTAACAACTTTTACTCTTATTAACGTAGGTTTTCCAACAAAAGCTGTATCATTGGTGTCAAGGGATACTTCTATCGGCTCTACCAGAACAACAGATATGTTCTTGCTGTCCAAGTAGCCAGAGTTATAGCTGTAGACCTTGAAATCATAATTAGGTGCAGTGAACTTTGCTTTCTCATAACCGTACTCTCCATAATCAGTAAATATCTGAGAGTTTCTAGCATTAACTGAAAACGACTCTCCAGGCTTTAAAACATTTTTTTCAACAGACAATTTTGAATAGCCGTAACCTTTAGGGTTTAGAACCAACCTTGCAGTAGACTCTTTTCCAGCGTAGGGAAAGACCCTTATATCGCATCTATAACTCTTTCTATCGTCAAGAGGAGGTATTTTGAAAATGGTAAAAACAGACCTCTCGTTGCAGAAATAAACTATGTTCTGAGGCTCTACTATGCCAAGGAAATCATTGCCTGCTTCATCACTGCAGCTTTTGTATTCTATCTTTGTCAAAAAGCAACCATCAGCCTTCAAATCTGTTCTAAGAACGCTATAATTAGCCCAGATATTATTAGACAATAAACTGGTGGTCACGTTGATAATAGGTTTTTCTGTAAAGTCGATTATCTTTAGCCTAACATCATTTTCACTCAGCTTGACGCCTATGCTCCCGAATCCATTGGCATTGACAGAGGTGAAGGTCCAGCTGCTGTCTGGAAGCGTGGCGAATTTTATATGCGTCGCGTCTAGATAGCCCACCTCGGACCAGACAGGGTCAGCAACTATTCCCTTGTCTGCATAGACCTCGGTCCAACCATGAGGCTGGAATTCAGAGGCCTCATAAACTCTTCCTGGATAAACATAACCAACAGCAACGGCAGAATGATAGCCCAAGTCCCTTAGAAAGGAGACTAGAAGATTTGAAAACTCTTTGCAAACGCCTTTTCTAACGCTTAGTATCTCCTTTGCGGACAGGTTTACGTCTGAATAGACCTTGTCATATTGTATGTTCTCTCCTATCCACTTGGCCAAATAGGACACTTTCTCAAAGTCATTTCCCCTCGCGTTGGAAGCAAGTTTAACAATCTCAGAATCCGTAGATTGGACAAGGCTGGTGGGCTCTATGAATTCTTTTAAATTCTTTTTTTCTATGTCCCCCCTTTTTGTCACAGAAACAGTAGAATCAACAGTGTAGTTAACCCTTCCAACAGGATCCTTCCATTTTATGCTCAGCAATTTGTTTCCATACTTATCTAAAACAAATCTATAAGAGCAGAACTCGGTTTTGCAAGGCCCAAAAGAATCTTTAACGTCAAACTGCTCCATTTTCTGGTATTCATCTTCCTGCGGTATTGACACATTCAATTCAAGATTGTATACAGTCCCATTCAGGTCTATAAAACCTTTTTCTACAATATTTACCCTCATCTCATTGACTACCTGTGGGTTTGTTATGTTCTGCGCTGAAACCACAACTGGCAGCAGCAAAAATATTATCAAAAACAACAGCTTCTTCATAAGTTAGATTTATTAATCTTCTATAAATAATATTACTTGTGTTTGTATGGACATTTCTATATGGACGGAAAAATATAGGCCTAGATTGTTAAAGGATGTAATAGACCAAAGGCATGTCGTGGAAAGGCTAAAATCATTTGTCAAAGAAGGCAGAGTGCCTCACATGATTTTTGCAGGACCGCCAGGAACTGGAAAGACTTGCTGTGCCATAGCTGTTGCAAGAGAATTGTTTGGCGATGGTTGGCAACAAAACTTCCAAGAGACAAATGCAAGTGATATGCGAGGCATCGATGTCATAAGGACGAGGATCAAGAACTTTTCGAGAATGAAACCTATAGGAGCTTCTTTCAAAATAATATTTCTTGATGAGGCTGACGCCTTGACATCAGATGCGCAGAATGCTCTAAGGAGATTGATGGAGATGTACTCGGAAGTGACAAGGTTCATTCTAAGTTGTGTTGGTCCTGAAACGAAGATAGTATTGCCAGGCGAAGTTGAAATGACTGTTGCGAATTTTGAAAGGAAATTTAACAACGGTGTTTTGAGCGTAAAGGAAAGGAGCTTGAGAATCGAGAATGACGTTGTACTGGGGTATATGAAACAAAATCCCGTTATTTCGGGTAAGAAAACTATTCGCCTAACCACCATGACCGGGCGCAAATTGGATATTACTGATGACCATCCCCTTCTAACCGAAAAAGGATGGTCGAAAGCTGGAAATTTGAATGTTGGCGAAAAAATAGCAGTTTATCCTTACCTGGAAGGAACAGAATATCCTGATGACGATTCTATCATCATAAATAAAGATGATATCAAAGGAAGGATTCAGAATTACGAAATCGAAAAATATCATTCTTCACCCCCCAGATATAGAAATCTGCCTAACGTCAAAAAAGAAAAAATCGAAAAAAAGGTACATGAATTAAACTGTAAGTTAAAAGAAGGACTCACTGCACAAGAAAAGAACATTTATGACATCATTTCAAGTTGCACTTTGATGTCAAGAGAAGATATTTCAAAGAGAATCGGACTGAGCAGAATAGGAACCAACTATCACCTTTCGTCTCTGGTAAGGAAAGGGTGGATTAAAAGAGTTGTGGACAGCAATAATTCAAAAATACATAGATTCGTTATAGAAAAAGAAGGAGGCTGTCAAATTAGAAATAAAATGGATATAAAGAACGCCATCGAGAAGGATTTTAAGATTAAGATTTCTTATTGTACGGTAAAGAATATTATCGCTGGCTTTAAGAACTGCCGTTATGGCATTGGCTTGATAATAAACGATTTAGAGAACAAAGGGCTTTTACCTCTCAGATACACCGACAAGAGAATTGGCACCATCTCCCGCTTATCAGGTTTTATCCTGGGAGACGGACACATAACAAAAAATCACCAGCGTCTGATTTTTACTACAGACAAGAAAAGCCTACTTGAGATAAGAAGAGATGTTATAGGATTAGGTTACAAACCTTCTAAAATATTTTCTAAAGGAGTCAATGGTGAAATAAATGGAAGGAAATTCAACGGCATGACTACATGGTTCCATGTTGATTCAAAGCCTCTATGTTGGTTGTTTGAAAGCTTAGGCGTAATAACAGGGGATAAATGCATTCAAGAATTCCACGTCCCTAACTGGATTCTGTCTGGCCCCAGGTACATAAAAAGAGAATTTCTAAGGGGGTTGTTTGGCAGCGAGATGTCGACACCGAATTGTAGAAAACGCAATTTTGAAGCGATTTTATTCACACAAAACAAGTCTCTTAAGCTTGTGAAGAGTGGAAAAGCGTTTGCAAATCAAATCATAACCGTTCTGGAAGAATTCGACGTCAAAAGCAAACTAAAAATTAGAAAGCTTGGGAAGGAATTTGCAAGGAAAAACGGAGAGGAAATGTGCGAAATAAGCGTAATGTTAATGGCGAACAACCAGAACATGCTCAAGTTCTTTAAACATATTGGGTATGCATACAGCGTTTTGAAGGAGAAGGTTGGACGCTGGTCGGCCGAATACTTGAGACATAAGCTACACGTGATAGAACTTAGGGAGAAGATGGCAGACCGGGTATTGCTTGCACTTAGATCGGGCCATTTGCCGACAAACATAGCAAGGAAATGCCATTGCACTTTTGATTTTGTTGCAGACAGAAGAGATGGAAAGGAAGTGCACCTATGCAGAAACTTCCCGGCATTTAGCGACTGGAAGTCAGAACATGTAATCAGAAATTCGGATTTTGTTTGGAATGAAATCGAGTCCGTAGAGGAAATCGAACTAGAAGATGTAAGAGATATAATGTGCATGAACAACCATAACTTCATAGCGAACGGCATAGTTTCACACAATTGCAATTATTCCTCTAACATAATCTCGCCAATACAGAGCAGAGCGGTTGTATTTAGGTTCAAGTCATTGGCAAAAGAAAATGTTTTCGAATACATGGAAAGGGTTGTGAAGGGAGAGAAATTGAAAATAGACAAAGAAGCCTTGGAAGCGCTATACGAGGCGTCTGAAGGCGACATGAGGAAGGCCACGAATGTGTTGCAAGCCTCAGCCGTTCTGGGAAAGAAGATTACCAAGGATATAATTTATGAGGTTGCCGCGCAAGCAGAGCCCAAGGAAGTCATAGGCATGATGAATCACGCTTTAAATGGCAAGTTCACTGACGCAAGAGAAATTCTAAAAGAGCTATTGCTAAAGAGAGGCATTTCCGGCCAGGACATAATAAAGGAAATCTCAAACCAATTGTACAAGCTGGACATTTCTGACAACGCAAAGATAGATCTTGTGGAAAAGGTTGGAGAATCTGAATTTAGAATAAACCAGGGCGGGAATGAACAGATCCAGATAGAGGCACTCTTAGCCAAATTTTCATTATATTCTAAAACCGAACAATAAACGAGGATATAAAATGTACAAACTGAATGAAATAATGATATCTAAGGAATTTAGTAAAGTTAGATTAAATGGTATAGATTATCTGATTAGAAAAATTTATGAAGATATAAAAAAGACAAAAGGTTGGGGTTCAGGTGAATTTTGTGCTAAAACTTTAAAAGTTGGTAGAAGAACATTATATGGCTGGTTTAGAAGTTCCCCAATAAATATTTTCTATTTTTTAAAATTATTAGACATTTGGAAATTTGTATGTAAAAAGAATGATTTTGAAGTGAGAAGTTTAATAAAATTAACGCTTTCAAAAGTTAAGAAATTCTCTGTGGCAAAAGGAAAATGTATTACGCTACCAAATAAATTAACATCTGATTTGGCATACATAATAGGGTATACTTTTGGTGATGGCTGTCTTAGTGGTAAAACCTTAATAAAAAAATCTCAATTTAGAATAAGATTAGCTTCTGATACAAAACATTTTCTTAAAGTGGTTATCCAGCCTTTATTTAGAAAATTATTCTCAGTTAAAGGGCGAATTTATAATATAAGAAATTGCAGATGCTATGAATTTTCCATTCAATCAAAAGTATTGTATTTATTTTTTCATAAATTATTCCAAATACCGCAAGGAAAGAAAAAAGGAAAACTTAGAATTCCGAAAATAATAATAAATGCATCTAATAAAATTAGATGTGCTTTTATAGCTGGCCTATTTGATGCTGATGGTTGCATATTTGAAAAGGATAGGGCAATATCTTTTTGTCAAGCTGATAAAATATTTCTAACAAAAATATCAAAACTTTTTAATGAATTAAATATTAACACAAGGCCAATTTGTAAATCTGAGAGAGAATTTGGTATTACATATAATTTTGTAGTTAGAGCTGACTCTATTTCAAATTTTTTAAACAATATACCTTTATTGCATCCTAATAGAATAAAAAGAGCAAATAAACTGAGAAGTATTATTTCAGTTAGCAATTTACATAGGTAATTATATGCTTGTTGAAAAGTATAAACCCAAAAGATTAGTAGAAGTTGTAGGACAGAAAATAATTGTTCAAAAAATCATAGACTATCTTAAGAATTGGAAACGCGGAAAAGCTTTATTGCTTTATGGACCAACAGGAATAGGAAAGACGTTGATAGTAGAGATCCTCTCCAAGGAAAATAAATTCAACCTGACGGAAATCAACACAACCGACAAAGACATTGTTTCTTACATAAAGGAAGTTCTGCTTCCAGCATCCAAAGAAAGCTCTTTGTTTAATAGAAGATTGATACTGATAGATGAGGTGGATTCTTTCAGCGACAGAGGAGCAATAACCGAAGTTATCAAGATAATAAAAGAGAGCGCCAGCCCTGTCATACTTACTGCTAACAACGCATATGAACAAAAGCTAAAAACCTTAAGACATCATTGCACGCTTGTAAGGGCCAACAGGATACATGTAAATACGATAGAAAGGGAATTGAAGAGAATAGCCTTGAGAGAAAAAATAAATATTAAAGAGGAAATGATAAGAAGGATTGCTGCCGATTCTGACGGCGATATTAGAGCTGCGATAAACGACTTGGAAAATTCCTCTAAAGATTTGGAGTTAGGTTTTAGGGACAGGGAAAGGGACATATTCAGAACCTTGAAGATTATTTTTCAGTCGAACAATTTGAAAGAAGCTTTGCAAGCAATAGACGAAAGTGATAAAGACATTGATGAAATATTTTGGTGGATAGAACAGAACATCCCCCTTGAGTTCAAAGATAATATAGAGCTTGCTCAAGCCTTTGACTTGCTAAGCAAGGCTGATTTGTTCAAAAGCAAGATAGCCATCAACCAGAACTATAGATTCAAAAAATATATGAAGGACATGATTGCCGGAATAACCTTGGTAGGCAAAAACAAAAGATTCATAATGTACAAGCTTCCTGACAGATTTATTTTCCTAGGAAGGGCAAAAACCGACAAAGAAAAAAATTACGAAATCCTGGAAAGTGTTTTGCATTGCTCAAAGAGGAAAATAAAAGAACAGATGCCTTATTTGAATATTATTATGAAGAAATAATTAACCTTTATACATTTCAGCTTGAATTTCTGCCTGTGTTAAGGTTCTGTTCCAAATTCTTACTTCATCGATGATGCCGCCGAAGAAATAGTCACTTGAAGAGCTCCCACTACCAATGATAGGAAAATTTGAAACACTTTTTGATCCAGTTGTACCCATTCTTTGAGAAAGGACTTGCTCTGTTCCGTTTATAAACAATCTTGAAACCTTGCCGTCTCCATTATAGAAAATAGCTGCTATATGAGCCCATTTGTTTGATAATCCACTTGAACTTATACCCCAAATATCACTATTGTAAGTGTTAAAACCAAAGTAACCATTGTTGTTAAAACCTATATCATACTGTGAGTTCCAACTAAATGGCATACTCCAATCAGGATTGTATCCACCGTTCCAATACATCCAAAATGTCACAGTATTATTAGCGCCTAGTGAAGTATTTACTGGAATATTAGTAGCACTAACATAATCATTTATACCATCAAAACTCAAAGCAGAACCGTACGTACCGTTGACCCAGATGTGGGTGTCATTGACATAGCTACCTGACTCTTCGAAACTATAAGATGCTACTGGTCTATTAACTGGTAGATAACTATTCATTTCATTATTAATTTCTGCTAGAGTCAGAGTTCTGTTCCAGATTCTTACCTCATCTATTGTACCGTTAAATCTCAAACCTCTTCCAGGTCTTAAATCGCCTATTGTTACACCTACACCTTCCGAGAAATTTGTATCAGCATTACCGCTTGCAATTGGGTTTCCATTCAAATAAATATTCATTATGCCTGCTTTTTTAGCTGTAAAGGCAAGATGATACCAGATGTTAGATGTAGGAATAACATTAGGAACTGTTAATAGCGGATATGTAGTTGAATAAGCAGTAAGCCCAAGATTTCCATTGCAAAGATAAAACCAATAATTATAATTTCCTAAACTGGGAGAGCTAGCTATTATAGTTTGTCCATAATTTTCAGGACAAGCCGTAACGTTAGCAGGCTTAATCCAAACTGCTGCTGTAATTTCATTAGAAGTATTAAGACCTGCTGAATAAGGAATATTTACATAATCACTAGCCCCATCAAATCCTAGAGCTTTCCCATAATAACCATTAACTCTATTAGGACAGCTTCCAAAACCAGGACTACATGCTCCATCGCCTAGTATCCCATCATTAAAGGTTTCCCCGTAGTAAGTTCCATTGTTACCGTATGAAGAAGAATCGAAAGCTTTGATTCCTGAAGCTTCATTAAATTTAAGCCAAAGATTGCCATTAAATGGAGATAATGTTATAGTCCTAGTTTCTGTCTTGTTGGCATTGCCGTTGATGTCAATAGCATAAGCATAGTATTGGTAGACACCGCTGGTAAGGTTGGTGAAGTTGTGATATAGTCTGTTAATACCAGAGTTGTAGGAAGCGTTGATTTCTTCTGGTGAGAGTGTGCGGTTCCATACACGCACCTCGTCTATTGTGCCGTTGAAATGTTCATAGCCTTGATTCGAACCGACAGCTATAGAATGACTCGAGTCTGAGAAGACAGGATTGTTTTGAGAATATGTTCCTGAACCTACCTGACTTCCGTTTACATATATAGTATAACTTGTTGGCGTCACCACGTAGACTATGTGATACCATATATTCAACTGATAATTAAACGAGGCGTCGGCGCTAATCGTTATCCATGCTGCCCCATTGCCTATGTCTCCATGAATTCTATTTCCATTTTGGAGTTTAAAATCAAAACCATAGTCGCTTGGAGCTCTTGTACCGACAACTGTTCTATCAGCTGTATCCAAGACCTTTGCCCATGCCTCTACACTGAAAGTACCGTTTACTGTAGGGTTACCAGCATTGATATAATAATCATTAATTCCATCGAAAGCTATCCCACGTCCATATTGCCCAGCAGTAATGCTGCCCGTCCCTAATCCATTCTGGAAGGTTCCGAAATTGTTCCAAGTAGAATTGTCAAACACGCCAGTTGAGTTATACCAATCCATGGACCAGTAGCCAACCAGAGATCGGTTCCAGTCTATGAAAGATGAGGTGCTACTAGCGTCTGTAATAGAGACATTAACATAAGACCAGTTCCTACTAACTGCTGCACCATTGTTATCTGTTGGACTGACAAACTGAATCTGCAGGGGCGTGCCTGTTGTAGCAAAACTGAAAGGATTGACACATGACGTTCCATTCCAGCTGTTAGAGATGTCATTAGCGTAGACGCACCAACCAATTGGAATACCTACTGCTGCATTCAATGTCTTGGTGACGTTGGACCATGATGTAGTTTCAGGTCCGATGTAAGAATTGGAAATAACAACATCATCAAAATATTGAGTTGGTATAGTTGGATTTGTAGATACCGAGTAACCTCTGAGACTCATCCACCATAGTGGTATAGTGTAGACTGTTGTTTCGGATGTTAAAGTTAACACTCCATTAATCCATAGTTTAGCCCCTTGAGCTGTGTTATTTTTATACCAATATTCTACAGAGTACCATTGCCCTGGAATCGGACCTGTGGACGCAGTATAATTTGCTTCAATCCAATCGTCCCTTGTAATTCCTAATCTCCATTTCAGATTTCCACCAATATTAACAATTCTGACTGATACACGCGGTATCCCATCATGTGAAATGTACCATTCATCTCCAGGATTAGAAATATCGCTTTCAATCTTATAGTAAAATCTCATGTAAACCTCTTTCGGTAAGAAGCTAGAAATATCTTTTATAATAGCAATGTATTGTCCAGCATTAGTTGTTTTATAACTGTATGTCCCATGATATTTATCGTTGCTAACTACGGAACCCCCATTTACAGTTGTCCATGCACTTGAGCCACCACTCTCAAAGTCGTCTGAAAACATTGCATTTGGTGGAGTGAAGTTGAAGTTGACAAAGCTGTCGTTCTGCCATGTACCACTATTGTTAGTAGAGAATATGTAACCTGACAAACCGATGTCGTCTGTCCAGTTCAAGCTGAATAAAGTTGGTTTACTAGCTAGAGTGTTGTTAACAAATTTCAACCAATATTGGGGTGCTTGATATGTAGTTGTTATAGTCAGACTGAAGATGTAACTTGCGTTCCATTTACCAGAGGTATCGTTTGCATAGAACTGCCATCTTATTGTGCAACCGACAGACGAACTGATTGTCTTGACGACACTAGAAAAGTTAGATAAACCTATCATGGGCACCCATGCAGTATCGTTAACCAGAGACCCTGTACAGTTATCGAAGCTAAATATATAGCCGCTCAAACCGACAACGTCAGTCCAATTCAAACTAAACAGAGTAGGTTGACCTGCGAGAGTGTTGTTGACAAAGTTATTAAACCATATGGGATTGGGTATAATCTTTTCTTGGTAAGGAAACTCTGTTTCTGTATACAAGCCGTTTGTTTTAAGCGTAAAGTCAAAATAATTTTGTTCGTCTGGGTAGCACTTATCACCGACATAATCGCTGCTGATTGCCACGCAGTCAACATAAAGGTCGGGAGTCCCGCCCACAGCGTTAGCACCACCAAAATTGTATTGGTTAATTAATTTACCTTTACCTCCGCTGGCAATTGCTTGACTGGCGATCTCCAATTGCCCATCATACCAAGATTTCAATACTGAGTTCGTACCGTTCTCGAGCCAGTACAACTCAAAATAGTGCCATTCGCCATTACCGATGCTGATGGCTGGGGAAATCCAGGGATCAGAAAAAGAGTTGGAATAAACTATCAATTTATAAATCCCGTTGTCGTTCCATAAGCCCAAACCTAAAATCTGGTTGCTGTTTTCATACAAGTCCATAAAATAGTATTTGTTCGGGTTTGAAGGCAACGTGTTAAAGTTGACATAGGTTCTTACAAAGACCTCGCTTACCCCAGATAAATTTTTAGTAACGTATTGAATGCCATTAGAATAAAGACTGTTGATGCCGTTGTATGCCGTGCCATTTAATATCTGGGCTCCGTAAACGCCAGACCAATCGCTAAGGTCATTGGACTCAAAACCGTTTGAAAAAAATATGAACTTGCTATCGAAGTTTATTCCTTTTTTTAATAACTCTTGTTTGAAAAAGTTCTTTGCAAAATCTATATCCTTAACTATCTTATTCATGTCTCCGCTGTTGCTGTAATTAGAAGTGTTAAGGGTCTGGATAAAGCTATTCTTTATTTTACTGATATAAGATAACTCTTGATGCTCTTCAACCCCGCTCAGTCTTATGTCGCTGAATCCTGTCAGGTATTGAAAGGTCAGCACGATGACATAAATCATTATCACACTCGAGATAATGAAGAATTGCGCTTTCATTGTTTCACTTTATCAATTTGACAGAGTTCTTGGCTCCGCAAGCCTCGCATTTCAAGAAAATTATCCTATCCTCTTTTGATAACTTTGTGTCAGGCCTGCCGCACTCTTTGCAAAGCACATAGTCCTTCACGTACATATCCAATTTTTTCTGTATCATGCTTTGCGGTATTTTAGATTGCAGCATGGCCCTGCTGCCGTCAAAATTAGCCGGCGTTGCCAACTCTTTTGTCAAGAATTTTAACAAGTGCTTGGGGTCTCTTCTTAGAGATTCGCATATTTGGGAGAAATTCTTGATTATGGTTTGGCTGCCCTGGATAGCGGTTTCCACAGCAGGAATTTCAAACCTATCCGAATATTTTGCTGTCTGGGGCAATTTTTCATACGCCTTGTTTAAAAGTTCTTCGTAGTTCATCCTGTTCACTAAATTAATATTATTTCGATGTTTATATAAGTCTAAAATTTATTGTTTGGTCTGGAGTTAAGGCTTGGTTATAGATTCTTACCGAGTCTATAGTACCATTGAAACTATAGTCACCGGTCCAGTAATATCCCACTGTAAATTGTTTTCCCAATTCGTCTGCATATAGAGTGACATTTTTATTTGTAGAACCAACATTCAATCCGTTTATGTAGAGAGACATGGAACCGCTCTCGTCATATCTAGCTGCTACGTGCTGCCATATGTTTAGATTGATGTTGCCACTGCTCAAACCAATAGGGTCGCCTCCAGAACCCGCATACCTGCCCCAAGTTACAAGAAGATGACCACCAGAGTCTATGAATAATCCCGTATTTCCATTACCACCAGTTCTCGTCAATATTGGCTGACTGTGTCCGCTATAGATATTTTTTAGTTTTATCCATGCTGTTATAGTAAACGGTTGAGTTATATTCAGCGATTGCACAAGCGGTAAAGATACCATTGGGCCGTTAGAAAGAGCGCCTTCAAAATATACAGCGTTGTTAAAATAGCCTGAATTAGACCAAACAACATATCCATTAGTTAGATTTTGTAGTGTTCCGTCATTTCCATTTCCAGAAGAATCACGGGCTGTAGTTCCTGAACCTTCATCAAACTCCAAGTCTAAGACGCACGAATCTGGCGGTTTAGCCTCGAATGAGGCAGAAGTTTCTACGTTCGGATTAGTAAGTCTAAGTGTGTGCTGCCCTATAGGTAGGCCCCAAACTCCTTGCAAAGTTAAGGTTCCTGTTTTACCTGCGTCTATAGAAGCAGGGTCCAAACTAAAAGAAAAACGAATATCGTCAATGTAAACATTTAAACTATTGTCGGTAACCAATCCTGTGCCGCAGTTCCTAATGAAAAATTTGTTTTGAGTTGCCTCCTCTATTCTCATGCAAGAGGACAAAGTCTCTAAACTTCTTTGCGTTCTAGCCTCTCCAGTCTGGCTAACCTGCGAATAGTAGACGCTCAGATAGAACCAGAGCATCAGACCTATGGAGACGACCATGCAAGCGACAATGATTATAGTTATTAAATCCACGGCGCCTTTCATAAGAATTATTTGTTTTATATATATTATAATTATCTTACGTTGTTCTATTGTGCTATCCTATTTTTTTAATCTTGCCGGCAATCGGCTCAAAACAGACGCCGCTCTCCAATAAATCCTGTATAGAGAAATCAACATCATTCTCGGACAAGCCGGACTTGGTTAGAATCTCTTGATAGTCCGCGCCTTCGCCTTTGTCTAATTTCTCAATGAGATTCAGAATCTTGCTCTTGATCTCAACAGAGCTGATCACCTTTTCCTCGGTCATATTTTCTGTTATTTGCTGAGCTTCCAAGATCCCTTCGGCGTCCTCTAGGCTCATGAACTGCTTAACGGCTGTTTTTAATTCGTTTAAATCAGAGGTTTGTTTTTGCAACTCTTTTATATTCTTTATCTTCTCCCTCTGCTCCCTAAATATCTTTTCCAACTCCAACAGCCTCAGGGTTTCGAAATTAGAATCGACATTCTTGAATATTTCGGGTATGATATAGATCTCTCCGTTATACTCTCTTATTTTACCAAAAACGTCTACAAAATCTCCCTCTCCAAAGCCATCAAATATCTTGATGTTGACAAAGGTTTTGCACCTAATGGTGTCAGTGGAATCGTCCAAGGTTATCGTGGAGTATCTCTCATCGGGGCTTGTGAACTTGTCAACTATCAGGCCCAGTATTCTTACCCGAGACAGTCTTCTTCCCAAATTGGTTAGGGCATAGCTGCTTTCAAAACCGCTTTTCCTTACGAAAGTTCCATTAACTATCTCGCCAATCGATGCTTTTTTTGCTGTTAATCTTTTTATTTCCATCAAATCACTTTATGCTTTCTAAATAATTTAATTTTGGCTCGAATATAGAGCCTTCGGACTTTAGTCTTCTTAATAAATCTTCTGTAGTCTCAGCTTTTAATCCTTGATCCTCGGCCGCTGCTATTATCTCTTCCTTCGGGACGGGCTTGCCGATCTTCTTCTCAAGCTCGTCAATTATGTCCAATATTATGTGAATCTTGCTTCTCTGCGAAGCGGAGACGCCTTCTGTCCTGTCAATGTCTATTTTGCCAGTCTCATAGTCATAGCCTAGTTGCTGTATCGAGAATCTCATTATGTTTATCGATCTCTCAGCGTCTTTCATTTCAACCTTCTTAGAAAGCCTTATCTTGGCGGCTGCCTCTGCCAGCCTCATCAAACCTTCGTTCTGCCTCAGTGTTATCGCGACGGTTTCCTCGCCTGAGTAGAGGCTTCTCATGTCAAGGTAAAAATTCTTTAATTTTTCGGCCGCTTCCCTGGTCATCTCAGGTTTGCTATTCTTCCTAGCATAAGCTATGTATTTTCTCAAGAACTCGGGAGCTATCAAAGGTTCTACCAGACTCGGTTTCAACCTAGTCTCCAATATGTATGAAGCTAGTTTTTCATCCCTTTCCTTGTCAGGAACATCTTTCAAGGCAAATTTCAAATCAAACCTGCTTAATAGAGTATCGGGTATGTCAACCTGTTCTGCTATTGACTTGAACGGATCGAACCTGAAGAATTTAGGGTTGGAGCCTGCCAGAACAGAAACCTGGGCGGGCAATGTCGCGACAATAGAAGCCTTCGCGATACTTATTTGCTGTTGCTCAAGACCCTCGTGCATTGCAATCTGATCGTCCTTGGACATCTTGTCAAATTCATCAATGCACAAAATTCCTTTATTCGCTAAAATCATCGCGCCTGCCTCGAGCATCCATCCCCCGCCGAATTCCTCATCTTTGACTACAGTCGCGGTTAACCCAGCCGCCGTCGCGCCCTTGCCTCCGACATACTTGCCTCTCGGGATTATTCCTGATATTAATTTTAATAATTGGCTCTTGCCGGTGCTAGGGTCACCGATCAACAAAATATGGATGTCTCCTCTAATCCTGGTCTTGTCAGGCAAGTTGTGAGGAACTCCGCCAAACAATTGAAGCATTACAGCCTCTTTTATTTCATTCATTCCGTAAATGGAAGGAGCGATAGAAGCAACTATTTTATTGTATATTTCTGAATCATTCGCGTACTCTTTGATCTTTTCCTCGTCCTGGGGAGTTATTATAACCTCTTCCCATTCCATCTCCGTAGGCTCCACGTAATTAGCCTCAACGTAGATGTCCATTTGCGTCCTGAGTTTTCCTTTTATGAATTTCTTTGTTTCCTTGACAATGCAATTTACCTTAAGCCTGTTTCCAGGGTCTGTTTTTCTTTGCATCTCCGGGGTTGTCAAATCCTCTTTCAAATAAACAGGGACCTCTCCTGGCCTTTCTCCTGTGACTATTTCGAATGGCTCCTCAATGAATATCCACCTGGCGTCAAAAAGTCTTCTGTCAATCAAAACAAAACCGCCTTTTCTGCCGCATTCAGGATTCTCGCAAATGACAGGAGGGTTCAAGAACCTCTCTGTCTGCTTTATCTCCATTTTTTGACCGCACTCAGGGCACTGATAAATGGCAACATCAAATTCAGGCTTAACTTCCGAGGCTCTTCTGACAACGCCATCCAAACACAAGAACTTGCCAATATGTTCTGACCTCAAGCTCCTTATTCTCAGGTTGAATTTTTCAGGCAAATTCTTGAACCTGGGCTCTATTTTTATGTTCTCCCCCAAAAGGTCCGTGCTCAGAATGGCTTCTCTGGCAGCCTTTATCATGTTTTCAGGGTCGTTCAAAAGTTTGTCTGCCAACTCTGGCTTGAATTTGTCCAGCAAAGAAAAATCGACTATAATTGATTTCTTTCCAGCTAGAGCTGCCGCTTCCAATTCTGTTAGGTAGTATTGCCTAAAAAATTCTTCAAACTCCTCTACTTCCATAAAAACAATCAACCTTTCTTTATATTCTTTAACTTCTTGTCCGCCTTTGACACAGCTCTCCTCACATCATTAATACTTCTTCCGCCAGTACAAATTATTTTACCACTACCGAAAAGAAGGAATGCGACTCTTGGGTCGTCTATCCTATAGGCCAAACCTGGGAATTGCTCTGGCTCGCACTCAACGCCGTCCAGATTGGAGACCAGTTTCTCTAGTTTTACAGGAACACCCAAAGAAGCTGACGCCACAACGTTTTCTATCTTTATTCTAAAACTCATTAACACCCCTCTGCGTATAAATTTAATGGACGTGAAATTATTTAAATAATGTTTATAAATATATTCCTTAAGAAACAGAGGTTTATTTCTTTAATAAATAAAGACTTGCTTCAATTGTGGACTCGAGATTGTTAACAAAAAATTCAAGGCTCTTACAATGTTCGCTAGCTTGATTTAAAATGCTATTTTTTTGATAATCTCTAACCACAGGATGAGTTGGTCTGTCATCTCTAAAACTGTATAAACCAACTTCAAAATTCATGGCGAGTAGATGCTCGACTACATCATTAGCACTTCTTAAAGATTCTTCAGAAACCTCAGGCGTTTCAATATAGAAACCATCCATATAAGGTCTAGCTGGGGAATATTGAACGTACATGTCCCACCCTTTTTCAATTTCATCTAAAATTAGTCTCTTTGTATCCGGATTGATTTCAAACTTCATTTCTCCTTTCTCCTCGTATTCAAAAGCTTCTTTAACTCCGACCAAAGGAACGATGCTAACATCAAAATTAACATCTTTATTATACGCTAGCTTTTGCATCAGAGACAAAAGATAACGAGTTGAAAGATGATCATCTCCAAAAAAACCACCAACTAACAAGGCTTTTCTGTTCTTGTTATGATTTAAATCAACACAATAAACTAAATCATCTAATTCTCTTCTATATTTTGGAGATATGTCTCCTAAAATTTTCAATGTCTTTTCAGTTTCTCCTACTTTTCTTTTAGCATCGCAAAAAGCTGATTTAAGCTCGCCATACTTGCTTGAAATATCGAATTTTAGTTCATCCAACCAAGTAGGTGTTGTTATTTTAACTTCTTTCATAACTATATAATAGTAAATAATTATTTAAATTTACTGCTGTGCATAGCAAATCAATATTATGACAATTAAATAGAGCGAAAACCAATAAAAAATATGAACTTGGTATCCTTGTTCTCCGGCAGCATAGAGAGTGTTCTAGCGTTATTAAAAGCAAGGGAGAAAGGCCATGAAATAAAGTACTTGGCTGTTGTTCACGCTAAAGACGGCAGAAACTATCTGTATCAGACTTCAAACATCGGACTGACACTGATGCAATCCCAAGTCATTAACGTTCAATTGGTATCAAAAGAGACTAAGAACGATGAAGATTTGAAAGTTTTATTGGGCGGATTGAATTGCAAAGGCGTTGTTTGCGGGGTTGTTGATAATAAAAAGGAGAGGAAAATTATAAAAAAAGTTTGCAAGGAATTGAATTTGAAATTATTAACGCCTCTCTGGGGCTTGGAAAAGCATGAACTGCTTGATGAGGCCATAAAGAATAGGCTTGAGGCCGTAATAACTGCAACTACTGGCTTGGATGAGAGTTGGCTGGGAAGAATAATGGATGAGAAACTTGTGGAAGAATTGAAATCAAAGAATTGCGATGTTCTCTCTGAGAACGGCAAGTTTGAGGCAATAGCTTTGGACTGTCCTGCTTTCCAAAGAAGCATTAAGATAACAAAAAGCGAGAAAGAGTGGAACAATGAGACTAAAAGCGGAAGGCTTATCATAGAAGACGCCATTCTCGTTAATAAACCGGTGGAACAAAAAATTTATAATAACCAACCGTATTAATAATATGGCTTATTCAGAAACAATAAAAGTAAAGATAAAATCCCAGGAGTTCTTTGACATAACAGGAAAGGTCGAAGACATAGTAAGAAATGCAGAGGCAGAGGAAGACATAGAAGACGGCATCTGTAACGTTTTCGCGGCAGGGTCAACAGCAGCAGTGATCATAAACGAGAACGACCCAATGCTCCTGGAAGATTTTAGAAGAACATTGGAAAAAGTATCAAGCTCGCAAGAATTGTACCAGCACGTGGAGAACGCCTATTCTCATATAAGATCGATGCTAACTGGCAGCAGTCAATCCATACCTGTAAAAGACGGAAAATTAATGCTGGGAACCTGGCAGAACATAATGGTAGTTAACTTTGACGCTGAAACCAGAGAAAGAGAAGTCATCATAACGATTGTGGGGGACTAAGTTTCAGAAGTCAACCAGTGATAAAAAATGAAAAGTAAAGTTGGCCCTATTGGCATAGAGAAGATTTTTGATATAGAAAATGAACCCATGCCCAATGGAGCTTGGTGGTGGTGGTTCTGGTTGTTCTTTTTTGATAATCCTAAGAACCCTGAAAAGCCAAGGCAATTAATGATGCTGTGGTCAACAAAGAACGTAAGAGAAATTGATTGCAACGGTGTCAGGCTAAAAATAAAACCCTCTAAAGACAGAAAAAATCTCTGTGGTGCAGTCGCCGCATGGTATTTTGACGGAGAAAATATGAATCACAACCTTCTCCTTGAGCAGTGCAACATAAATATATCAGACAAAGGAATTTATTCAGACTCTGCCACGCCTACCTGTTTTTCTGTGAATAAGAATAAAAATATTGTAAAGATTGGAGATGATTTTGAGTTCATTGCGGAAATAAAGAATAAACACGAGTTCATAAAACCAGCCTATCAGTCAAACACCTACATAGGCAATAAGGGGTACTCTATGATAAAATTAAATCATCTGGACTTGAGCGGAAGAGTAAAAAACAGACCGATACACGGAAGTGCTTATTTTCAACGCATATTCTTGAGTGTGCCTCCGCCGCCATGGTATTGGGGAATATTTCATTTTGAAAATGGTGGTGTTTTAAGCTATTTCAATCCGCATTTGCTTGGAAAGTCTCTGAAAAAGGACATATCATTTTTTGATGGCGAAGAAATGCATAAATTCAGTGATATAAATGTAAATAGAAGCGGCGAGGATACGCCTACCTTTACTATAACAGGAGAAAACAAACAAGAAAAAATAAAGTTTATTGTAAATTCTTATTCTCACTCTTCATGGACGTTCAAGAAAAAATTTCTAAAAATAATTCCAAATAAATTGACTTACAATGAGTATCCTGCAGTTATTTCTGGCTTAAAACTCACAGACAGAAAAACAGGAAAAAATATTCCTCTATCTTTAGGCAGTTCAGTAGGCAACGCGGAACACACAACAGGATTTTTGCTTTGATTTTATACTATCTAAATTTCATATAAGTTAGTTTCTTATAATTTCAGCGAAAATATAGTTATGTGAAAAAATGCCAAGCATTTACATAGAAACTTATGGTTGTTCTGCGTCCCAATGCGAAGCTGAGATAATGGCTGGTCTTTTGGAGGCAGCTGGTTTTGACGTTATAAAGAACGAGAAGTACGCCGACCTAATAATAGTCGTGACATGCTTTGTAAAGCAGGTTACTGAACAACGAATTCTGTTTAGAATAAAACAAATAAGAGACGCTTATCCTGAAAAAAAACTAATCATAGCCGGATGCATGCCTGAAGGAATATACAAGAAGATAACAGATATCGTTCCAGGGGCCAGTCTGGTAAGCACCCACCACGTAAAAGAAATTGCACAAGCTGTTAAGAAAACCTTGGAAGGAAAGCGCGTAGAATATTTGGGAAAATCAGAAGAGGTAAAATTATGCTTGCCGAAAATAAGAAAGAATCCTGTGATAGACATAGTTCCCATCTCAAGCGGTTGCAACTCTTCCTGTGCTTATTGCTGCGTTAGGTTTGCCAAAGGTAAATTATTCTCATATCCAAAGGAGATGATAACCAAAGAAATAGAGAATTCAATAAGGCAAGGCTGCAAAGAAATTTGGCTGACCTCTCAGGATAACGCTTCTTACGGCTTGGAAGACAAATCAAGCTTACCAAAACTATTAAATGAAATCTCTACCATTTCTGGTAATTTTCTAGTCAGAGTGGGAATGATGAATCCAAAGAACGTCCTGCCCGTACTCGATGATCTAATAGAATCTTATCAGAGCGATAAAATATACAAGTTCCTGCACCTGCCTATCCAATCCGGGGATGATAAAGTCTTGGAGAAAATGAACAGAGATTACAAGGTAGAGGATTTCTTAAAAATTGTAAAAGGATTTAGAAAGAACATTAATTTTAACCTATGGACCGATGTCATTGTGGGCTTTCCTGAAGAAACTGAAGAACAGTTCGAGAACACTGTCAAAATAATAGAGGAGATAAAACCTGATTGGACCAACGTCTCAAAGTTCGGGTTAAGAAATAAGACTACTGCTGAAAAACTTGAGCAACTACCACGCAACATTGTTAATGAAAGAAGCGAAAGAATGTCAGAAATAGTGAGAAAAATATCCTTTGAGAAGAACAAGGAGTGGGTGTGCTGGGAAGGTTCGATATTGGTATCTAAGAGGGGAAAGGAAGCTGGTCAATGGCTGGGTAGGAACCCCGCTTACAAGCTAGTCCTGGTTGAAAACAAGGGGAATTTGCTTGGAAAGTTTGTCAAGGTGAGGATAAAAGAGGCTGGCTACTCTCATCTGACGGGAGTTCTAACTTGAAAAGACAACCTTTATATTCAAGGAAACTATTATCTTAAAAAGTGAAATCTATGAACTTTAAAATGTATATAATGGGCGGAATAATTTACGTAATCTTAGCGATAATACTAGGTTTTGTGGGTGGAATGCTACCATTTAATCTAGCACCATACGCAGTGCTTATCGCAGCACTGATTGCAGGCATCTATGTAGGAATGAAGGCAACCAAGCCTATAAATGGCGCTATTGACGGAATGATTGCAGGATTGATTGGCGGCATAATAGCAGGTATTATAACATCATTTGTGCCAATACCAACATCAACTGGAACATTGCTGGATTCTGTCATAGGCATATTTGCAGGCATGATAACAACTTATGGCGGACAAGTAATGGCAGCATTTGCTTGGTACATAGCAGCAGGTATTATCCTAGGTGCAATCGGTGGATTCATAGGCAAAAAGATTAAGAAATAATGGAACCCTCTGAACCAAGGATTAATCGTTTGCTTATAGCTTTTGTTATATTTTTTTCTATTTATTTTACTGTGACAGACTTGGCTAGATTTCTCGGTTTATCGGGATCGCAACCTCTTAACACAGCTAACTGGTAGGCAAGAATCTGTATTGGTATTATCTGACAAATAGAATTGGCTTCCTCTGATTCCCTCACTTTGATAAAGAAATCAAACAACTCGTTGTTCCTAGGACCTATCCCTATTATGTAGGCTCCTCTTGCCTTTAACTCAGTAGCATTGCTCAGTATTTCTTTCTCAATTTTCTCAGACGTGAAGACTATGCATGGCGTCCCTTTTTCAATCAATGCTATTGTTCCATGCTTTAGCTCGCCACCAGCAAAGCCTTCTGCATGGATATATGATACTTCTTTTATCTTTAGCGCGGCTTCCAAGGCAGTCGGATACTGAAAACTCCTGCCAATGATGTAAAGGTGTTCCTTGTTCTTTAGATTGACTGATAGTTTTCTTATATGGTCCCTGGTATTGGCCGAGGTTAGATAATAGATATAGTTTATCATGTCTTTCAGCTTTTTCTTTCCCTCGCCGTATTTGTCAGCAATCGCATAAGCCAGCATGGTCAATATCGCTAATTGGGAGGTATAGGTTTTTGTTGACAGAACGCATATCTCGGGTCCTGAATTCATCATCAATGACTTGTGGGATTCTCTTGCAAGCGAGGATCCCATTACGTTCACTATTGAAATCACTTTTGCTCCCTTATCTTTTGCGGTTCTTATTGCTTCTAATACGTCTGCTGTCTCTCCTGATTGGGAAACTGCCATGACCAGGCTTTCCGGTATTATAAAATCCTTGAAATTGGAGAACTCTGAAGCCAGGCATACGTTTACGTGCATCTTGGCTATCGACGAGAACTTGTAACTGGCTGATAAGCAAGCATGGAACGACGAACCGCAACCAACGAGATATATTCCTCTCGCCTTCTTCATAAGCTCTGCAACTTCCTTTATCGTTCTTTCGTCCTGTTCAATCGCTCTCTCTATGGCGTCCGCCTGCTCTGTTATCTCCTTGAGCATGAAGTGCTCGAAGTTTCCTTTCTTTACCTGCTCTAGACTCCATTCAACAGTGTTGATAGGCCTTTTCACAAACGAGTTCTCTTTCAGATTGAATATGCTTACCTTGTTATCTATTATCACTATGTCCGCTTCTTCCAAGTAAATCACACTCTTTGTATGATCTAAGAAAGCGGGAATGTCGGACGCTATGAAATATTCCTTGTCGCCGACCCCTACGACCAATGGCGAGTCTTTCCTTGCGCCAATCAGCTTTTTCTCATCCTCATTCAAAACAGCGATCGCATAGCTTCCCTCTAATTTTTTTAGAGTTAGTTTGACAGAGTCCTCGAAACTGTTGCTTCTCATAAAATATTCAATCATGTTCGGTATCACTTCAGTGTCCGTCTCGCTGTAAAAGGTGAAACCTTTCGATGCCAGGAACCTTTTTAAATCCTGATAGTTCTCGATTATGCCGTTGTGCACGACAGCTATTTTCTTGTTGTTTGATAGGTGCGGATGTGAGTTCTCCTTTGTCACTCCGCCATGAGTGCTCCAGCGCGTATGACCGATTCCTATATTTCCTTGAGTTGAAAGAAAGTCTAATTTTTCATTTACATCTTCTATTCTACCTACATCTTTCTTAATAATTAGGTCTTGCCCTATCACAGCTATTCCGCAGGAGTCGTATGTGGGTTATAAGAATTAACTTATTAACTATCCACGATACTCCAGTTTCTTTAGGCCTTCAAGTAGTATATTTCCAACATTATCTTTATTTCCCCTGTAACCCATTATGCCGCACATTCTATAGACTATGACAAGAGATAGATATAAATATTATTAAAAATATTATAGTAGTACTAAAAAATAATTAATAGTGGTTATATGGCATGGATAGTAGAACAAAAAAATGGCAAGACGTTCAGCCTGGCCACGAAGACGCTGGAGCCGAGGCAGCTGAAGGTTGCCTTGTCGCCCCTAGCGTGGAAAATTCTTAAAATATTGGCAGAAAAACCTAGCTATCCAAAGGAAATCGGCAATAAGTTGAAGATGAACGAGCAGAAGATTTATTATCACACAAGGAACCTGGAAAAAGCCGGTTTAATAGAAAAATTAAGAGAGGAGAAAAGACAAGGGGCATTAGCAAAGTTCTATACCTTGACGGATTATGCCTTTACATTGTTGTTGAAACCTTTGGAAGAATCACAAAAAGTTTTCCAACTAAAAAAGGAATATAAGAATTTTCTAGAGCCGTTCATAAGCGATGGCAGACTGAATGCATTGATAATTATGGGTAGTCCTGAACCTCATGGCATGGCAAAGGCTAGAGCGAAAGACGGCTTGTTTGCTGCTGATCTAGGCTTGTTCCTAGGGACATTCCTTAATTACAAACCTGATTTATTTACAAAGTTGGACACGGAAGTCAAAGAGGGAGACTTGAAGAACAATTTGATACTGATCGGCGGACCTGGAGTGAATTTCATAACAGCCAAGATAAACTCTAGATTGCCCATAAGGTTTGAGAAGATAAAATATCAGGAGAATTTCTATTCCGGCTTTCACTCGAACGTCTCTGGCAAGAATTATTACGAGGAAGGCTATGGAATAATTGTCAAGACCAAGAATCCCTTTGACAAGACTAAGGATGTTCTTTTAATTGCTGGCAGAAGAATGGCCGGGACAAGAGCTGCTATACTGGCTTTCCTTCAAAAGTTTGATGAAATCTGCCAAGGAAACTCTCACGATTCAAAAGTTTTTGCAAAGGTTGTAGAAGGCATTGACAAGGACAATGACGGTGTGATAGACTCTGTTGAATTTCTAGAATAATTATATCTTAGGTTGTGAAATGTAGTCTTTATAAATTTTGTTTAACTCAGCGTTAAATAGGTTATAATTCTTTCTTACATGTGTTTCTCCCCAACGATTTTCTAGTTCTATAAAATCAAGAGTCTTCACATTTTCAACACATATATGCGCATCATCTACACAAACTGTATCAACTTCTAGTTTAGGTGCAATTTCCCTCAAATCACAAAAAAACTTGTTATTCGAATCTCTGAATTTTTCTTCAAGGTTTTTTATTTTTGATTTTTCTTTTGATATTTTATCTCTTCTATTAAACTCTGTCGCAGTAATTGAAGGGACAGTAGGAGCTAATGAAGGACCAAGAAATACGGGAGCTAATAAAACAGTAATTGTTCCTGCAATAAATGGAGAAGCATAAAAAACATCCAATCCTAAAGATTTTAATCTTTCTTTCCTAGTTTTATTTTTACCAAACGGGTTAAAATAATTTTTAGCTGTCAAATGTTCTATTTTTCTCTGACTTTCTAAACGAGTTTTTTCAAAATCATCTTCGTTTATGGTCACATAGTTGAGGTTTGATATTTCGCCTTGGAGAGCTTTTCTAATTTGTTCCTTATTTTCATTCCTCCTGTAAGAAAGACAAGTTATTTTACATTTTTCTGGCTCTTTGCAATATTCAGGCACTTTTAACAATCCTAGGAATGAAAAACTAACATTGTCTGTATTATTCAAATCAACAAACCCATAAGATAGTATATTTCTATTACTCATGTGAATATATAATGTAGTAAATTTTAAATCCTTATCTACTTAAACTCTTCATTCAAAATCATTATATAGAATGTTGTTATGTTGTGTTGGGGATGAATGAGGTTGACGTTTTCTAAAAAGATTCCTATTTCAGAAGGTAAATGCTTATAGCCATTACAAGCATTCCCAAGAACAAGCCGAGCATAGAAAGATGCTGGTTCTTGTGCTTATAGACATAAGGCAGAAGTTCATCGAAACTTATGAATATCATTATTCCTGCGGTTGCAGATAGTATTATACCTAAGACAAAATCATTTAAAAATGGCGACAGAAACACGAAACTTAGAATTGCTCCGATGGGCTCTGCTATTCCGGACAGGAATGAATAAAATAAAGCCTTACTTCTTTTTTTAGTTGCATAAAGGATAGGCATTGCGACGGCTATGCCTTCGGGTATGTTGTGCATCGCTATAGCAATAGCTACCAGTATTCCTAGTTCCATGTTTGATACTGATGAGAAGAAGACTGCAATGCCTTCAGGGAAATTGTGTATAGTTATTCCTAAGAAAAGCAATATGGCAACTTTGTTCAATTTATTTCTCTTGTAAGTTTCTTCTTCGTAAATATGTGGTATTAAAACATCAATAGCGTAAATAAGTGTTATACCAAAAAAGAATGCGATAAACGCATATAAAAATCCTGTTGTTTCAATTCCATGAGCAAGCAGTTCCGTGAACGATACGAAAATCATGACGCCTGCTGAAAAGCCGAATGATACACATAAATAGCGGAATTTTGGTTTCTTTATTAGTAATGACAAAAGTCCTCCTATCAGTGTTGAAATTCCTGCCAAAAACGCAAGCAAAAGAGGTAAGCTATAGATCATATTCTAAATTTAGGAAACCTATCATAAAAACTTATCAATATCTTATAAATGTCGTTGCAATTATTTTCATATAACATGGTGAAATTATTTATTCAACTCTTCGTTCAAAACTTTAGAAACAGTTTTTCCATCTATTTTTCCTCGAGTTTTTCTCATGACTTCTCCCATTAAAGCGGAAATCTTCTTTTCTTTGACCAAGTTTGGATACATTACAAAAATCTTTCTTATGATTTCTCTTAATTGTTCTTCGTCCAAAGATTTCAAACCGCTTTTTTCTATTGCTTCCTTGACAGTGAATCCATCTCTACAAAGAACTTCTAGGACATTTGGTATTGCCTCTTTGGATATTCTCTTGTTTTTTATAGAATAAAATATTCCATCAAAATGCTCTTCTGACAAAATGCTTGTATCAATTCCTCTTCTTCTTAAATCCTTTATTATTGAAGTGAATGTATTTGCAACTAGAACAGGATCATTTTCCTTGGAGAATTTCTCAAACAAATCCAGGTATTCACTCCTTAAAACCTGACTAATCATATCCTTTGGTAAGACCTTCAAGAGTATTTTTGATTTCTCTTCCCATGTCTCCGGTATTTTGATTTTAGAGAGAAAACCCTTTGTTATAACCACGGTTAGACTATCCGTCTCCGGATACATCCTCTCCCCACCTGGTAACGGCCTTGTGAATTCTGTTGTTCCATCCTCTTTAGCTACGCGGGTCTCTTCCTTTGGCTTCTCTCCCTTTGCTATTAGTTCTTGTTGCCTTTTTATCTCGTTCTCAATTATTTCAGGTATAGCGTCTAATTCTTGAACGCCTTTTACCTCTACTCTAGCTCCTTTTGCAATAGAAACATTAACATCCTGCCTTGTCACGCCTATACCCCTCTGGCTTTTTCCAGTTGACCTTATCAGCATCCCTAATTTTTCAGCAACCTCCTTTGCATGCTCAGGATCCTTTATATCCGGAGCAGTTCCTATCTCTATCAATGGTATTCCCAGTCTGTCTAAACGATACGTAATCTCGTTTCCTTCCTGCTTGACTATCCCAGAAGATTCCTCTTCCAGACAAATGTTAGTTATTCTTACTTTTCCCTTGGTTGTTTCTAAGACTCCATTCATGCCAACAATAGCTGTCCTTTGAAAGCCGCAGGTGTTAGAACCGTCTATCACAGTCTTTCTCATGATATGAATCTCGTCCGGTATTTCCGCTTTTAATAATAGCGCTACCTGTAAAACAACCTCTAGGGCTTCCTTGTTTAATGCATGAGGCGGCTCTTCGTCTGTCTCTATCAAGCAGGTTTCATCTGGATAGCAATTGTAAAAGAATGTTCTGTCTCTCAGGTATTCGTATAAAGCTGCAACATCCACTTGTCCCAACTCGCCTGCAACTGCCCTCAGCTTTCTCTTGATTAATGAAGATAACTTGTTTCCAGAAAATGTTGGCTTGCAACCGCAGAATAATTTTGTTTTGGTATTCAATCTATTGTGAATTTCTATGCCGCACTTGAATCCTATTTTCTGATAATCTGTCATATCACCACTTTTCAAAACTCATTATCTCATCTAGTTCTTTCCTTTCTCTTGGTTCTGATTCCTCATCAGGATATCCCATAACGATAACATAAGGAATTATAATGTCTTCTGGTATATCAAGAATTTTCTTTATCTTTTCCTTGTCAGCCCACGCAACAAAGCATGTTCCTAAGCCGAGTTCTGTCGCCCTCAGAACAAGGAACGCACTCGCAAGAGAAAGATTTATCAGCGACATGCTTTCCTCGTGCTCTTTTATCGAATTAGGAGAATACGCCTCCTTTTCTGAGCAACATATTATCACGACAGGCGCCTCATATACCCAGTCTCGGACAAAAACTTTCTGCTCCCTGAATTTTAGCAGATTCTCCTTTTTTTTAACAACTACAAAATGCCATGGCTGCAGGTTATGCCCAGAGGGAGCTTGCCTCGCGGCATCTATAACTTCCTTGATTAATTTATCAGGGACTTCTTTTTCCTTGAATTTTCTTATCGATTTTCTTTTTTCAATAGCTTCTTTGACATCCATTTTATCACTCTAAACTCAAGTCGCCATCGATGACTATGTTTTGTCCGGTAATGAAATCAGAATCGTTTGAAGCAAGAAAAACTGCGACCTTTGCTATCTCCTCTGGCTTGCCCAGCCTCTTCATCGGAGTGTTATTTATGACTTTTTTCAAAAATTCCTCTCCGGCATGTCTTGTCATATCAGTATCTATGTTGCCAGGAGAAACCGAATTAACTTGGACATGAGGCGCCAAAGCGAGTGCCAAAGATTTTGTCAGATTGGCAACTCCTGCCTTCGATGCGCAATAAGGCATTACGTACTGTGCTCCGAAAATCGAGCCGTAGATGGATGATATGTTGATTATCTTTCCTGTTTTCTGCCTCATCATTATTTTTGAGGCAGCCTGGGAGCAAAGGAAAACTCCCTTCAGATTCACATCAATCAACCTGTTCCAGTCCTCCTCAGTTATTTTCTCTATTGCCGCAACGCTGATGATCCCGGCATTGTTAACAAGAATGTCTATTCTCTTAAACTCTTTCAGGGAAGATTCAAACATATTTTCTACTTCATCCTTTTTAGAGACATCAGCTCTGACTGAAATCGCTTTAGGGCCGAGCTTATTTATTTCGTTAACTGTTTCATCAGCCTCCTTCTTGGACTTGCTATAGTTTACAACTATGCTCGCGCCTTCTCTGGCAAACTCCAAAGCAATTGCCTTGCCGATTCCTCTTCCAGCACCTGTTATCAAAGCAACTTTGCCTTTTAATTTCATTTTCACACCAAGAACGTATCTAACTCGCTTCTCTTAGTAATCTCTCCAGCCATGTTCGTTAACATCATTTTTCTTATATCTTCAATATCTTTGTAATGAGCTAATAACCACCCAAGCTTCACGTAAGCAACCTCGCTAAGCATATCCTCCGCAGGAATCGCTTTCGCATCATGATAAAATATTCTCAAGTTCGTGTACACGTCCGTGTTGATTCTACCATAAATGGTTTGTGGGGCAATAACAACTGGAATTCCATCCTTTGTCAGTTTCTTTATAGCAGGAATCCATGACTTGTCTGCGAACGTGGGAACATGACCCATCCCAGTACCTTCGACCACAAATCCTTTATAGCCTTTCTTAACTAGGAACTCTAGAATTTCTGGTTCGCTTCCTGGATAGGCTTTTAACAAGGCAACCTTTGGCTCGAATTTAATGTCTGCAATAACCTTCTCATCGCTTCTTCTCTTATGGTTCTCATTCATGACGTCAATCTTTCCGTTAGGATAAATCTTTGCCAAAGGCATCTCGTTAATGCTTCTGAAAGCGTCCCTTCTTGTAGAATGCATCTTCCTAACCTTTGTCCCACGAATGAAATAACAATAATGATCATCTGTAGTGGCATGCATGCAAGTCCCTACCTCTGCGATGTCAGATAGAGCCGCATGAGCAGAACAGACTATGTTCATGAAAGCATCGCTGCTCCCCCTGTCAGAAGACCTCTGGGAGCCTGTTAAAACCACGGGCTTGCTCAGGTTTTTCAGCATGAATGACAAGGCGGCTGATGTGAAATGCAAAGTGTCTGTGCCATGCGTTATGACAACGCCTTGGTTCTCGTTTATTTCCTTGGCAACTGTTTGGGCTAGCTTTTGCCAGTCCTTAAAATCCAAGTCTTCTGACATTTTCTTAAACGGAACCTTAATGTCCTTTATGAACGCGATATCTTTCAATTCTGGTATGTTTGTCAATAATTCTTCTGGCCTCTCCAAGGCAAACACACCGCCTGTCCTGTAATCGATCTTGGAAACTATTGTCCCTCCTGTCATTATCAAAGAGACTTTCGGTTTTTTAACATCAAATTTTATTTTCTCTATTTTTTCCTTTCCTTCTTCAAACTTGATTTCTTCCTTGATTCCTCTTGGCTCTGCCTTCTTTGATTTTTCTATTTTCATCTTGCCTTCGAATCTTACGCCAATGTTATAGCCACTATCTAACTTCAAGACAATGCAATTCTCATCGCCTATCTCACTTCTAGGCATCAGCAATCCTTCATAAATCTGATTAACCTTGGTTATTGAGATTCTATCTCCTATATTGATTCCTTTCAAGGCTTTCTTGATTTTAGCAGAATAATTCTCTAGCATAATAAGAATTTACTTCGTCAATATTTATAAGTTTCAATGGTTTATTAGTTTTTACTTGCCAGACGAATCTCGGTAATTAAAGATTTCAAATGCTCTTTTACATCATTCATGTCCTCGGCATATCCTATTAAATTATTTCTTTTGAATTCTTTTACCGCATTTCCACAAGCAGTTTGTATGTATCCTAAGGAGTAAATTATTCCACTTCTCTCAGAAGGATCGCATGTTCCCGGCCTTGGAATCATGCCTTTATTTTCTAAAGCTTTCTTTGTTTCATGCATGCTTTCATAAATCGTATGAGTGTCATTCTCTTTTCCCAGAAGTTCTAATTCTTCTATTATTTTTTTAACAGTCATACCAGTTTTTAGAAATGTTAAATATTTAAACTTGATCTGAGATGCCGGAATTCTTTAGAGGCGTTATCTTTATCCCCTCGTCTTCCTTTTCCATGAGCTTCTTGAACTTGCATTTGGGACAGGTCAGCCATCGGACGAATCTTCCGTCTATTATTATGGCCTCTTCTCCGCACCTTGGGCAAGGAACCATGTCGCTCTTGCCTTTGGATTCTATTTGTTTTAAGGCCATCAGTAGACACCCTTTTTCATTTCCACGTGCACATCCTCGTAGATTTCCGGGAACTTGGCCGAAAGCTCTTTCATGTCAAGTATCATCTGAGGCTTGTTGACAAAGCATATCTGCTCGTCTTCCTTTGCCTCTAGCTTCTCGTTGATGCCGTATCTCTTTACCTTGCTTATCGTCAGCTTGCAGAAGGGATACTTTAGCCTGAACAGCTTGTCCACCATGACGTCTTCCAGAATGCCTATTAATATCGAGGTGTTCAGGTCGACAGCCACGACTTTCTTTAGCATTTTCCTGGCCTTTTCCTTGCTCTTCTCTATGTTAGAGTGCCAGGCGTCCGGCAGAGTTATATCTCCCTCAGATATAGGCATAATAATAATTTGACTAGAAAATATAAAAGGTTATCCTATTATTCGACATTAAGTATATGGCTAGATTATTTTGAAAAATTTAACCTTCACTACCATTTCCTTGTGGTGTATAAAATGCTCTTATACCACAATATCTAATGCCATCCATAGATTTTATTGTTTCTTTTAGTCTTTTACCATTTCTTATAGTTTCTATACTAAAAGTAGCAACATAACTATTTGCAAAACTCCAAGGTTTTTCAAGTGAAAGATTTCTTAGAGCTCCTATTCTTGACATGCTTTCTCTTATTTTATCTTCAGGAACATTCTTTTCTACATCTACCTCAATATAAACTTCTGCTTCATGTCTAAGAGGTTTTGTTTCTTCATCTCTATGGTAATTTAAAGAATTGGAAGTTTGTGAACTTCCTGTTATTTTGTTTATTATTCGTCTAAGCATAGTCATACTTATCAACAAAAATAATAGAAAGATAAAAGATTTAAGCTTAACCAATATGAATCTCTAGAATATCCTTGTCCTTCAATTCATATTCAGAGCCGACTCGCTCCCCACGATATTTTGAAGAGCCCCAGACCCTGGCAAATCTAAAGTATTTCAGAAAGTCCTTATGAATATTCTTAGCAGCATCCTCAACAGTGGAGCCTTTCCTAAGAACCAGGGCCTTTCTATCAGGCTTTTTTCCAGGCTCCTTGCAGTAGATTCTTATCAGACCGAGCATGCTCCAAATGTCATTCTTTATCTTGTCTATGCTTTCATTCTGTTTTATTTCGATTGACGGTTTATATATTCTGAAACCTGACAGGATGCTCTTTAATTCTTTCAGTTCGTTCTCGTTCCTATAAATCAAGGCCATGCCATCCGAACTCTGGACAATGCTCATGAACATCGGCTTGAAGTTGGAAGGAATCTCTATCATCTGTATCTTTACGCCCTCGAATTCACACGTGCCTATTTCAGGTTTAGTGGTTGTGAAAGGATGATTAGATATCTCAGGCTTGGCGTTCGTCAGTTTTGATAGCAGCGTAGACTTGCCTGACTGGGTTAGGCCTACCACACAAACCTGAGCGTCTCCCTCTTTGGTGATTAGGCTCCTTCTAGAGGATTTGGCTTTCTTCTGTTCCCTCAGTTTAGCTAATCGCTGCTTCAATTCTTTTCTTAGGTTTTCTCCCCCTTTATGCGATGGCGCTTCTTTTATCATTTCCTCTAGAGCAGCAATCTTCTCTTCTTTTGTCTTGGCATTAAGATATCTCTGTTGGGCCTTTACATAATCGACTGTGACATTCGTAGGCATAATAAGAATATAGTTTTAATATTAAAATTCTTTATATTGGTTTGGCGTCATTAATAACTTTTTCCAAGGCAGCAATATACTTGGTGTCTTTTAAATCTTCAGCAGTTGCACTCTCTTTCTCGATAAATGGCTTAATAAGAGACTTTATATTTTCTAATCTTCTCAAAGAACTAGATCTATATTCACTAATGCATGCCATACAGTATTCAACTGTAAATTCTTCTTTCTTTTTAGATGAAAAAATAAATTCATTTTGTTCTAAAAAATAGTGAAGATATTCATGGAAAAATTCGTAATTTAGATACTCCTCTATGGTTTGTGCTTCTTCGTCTGCTTTATCAACAGGTATTTTAATAGAGTAGTAAAGTAACTTTTTAGTTTTTGGATGCCTAAAAGAAATTAGCTTAGGACTACCTCTTTTTAAGACAATATCAGTTTGAAGTTTATTCATAAAGTAATTTTTGCACTAAACTTTTAATAATACTCTGTCCTGTACTCTTCCTGCGACCTGTAATAAGTATTTTCCTTCTTTTTCTTTTCTTCCTGTTTCTTCTTTTCCTCTTTATTCTTCTTAATGATCTTTCTATACCTTAGAGCTGTCAGGGTTATTATCACCGCGACAATTCCTGCGGCAAAAAACCAGATGATGTAACTATAGTCAATGCCCCCAAGATAGCCTGTCCCAGCATCTCCTCCGGGACCGGCAGATGGCATTATTTTCAAGTAAACGTAGACAGGAATGGCTTCATCGTCAGTGGAGATGTCTATCACACCGCTGTAAGAGCCTTCAGTCATGTTTGCCGCAAGTATCCTTATTTTCATCACAGCCTTGCTGTTCGATGCTATGAGATAAGGCCTTTGCACTATCAATATCACATCTTTCAGACTGTCAGAAACTTCTATGTTTCTTATGTTAATGTCAGAATCCATGAAATTCTCAAACTCAAAAGTCTTCTCGATCGTGTTAGCCACCGTCTCATTGATTATGTCAGGAGTTATAACAAAAGCTTTTGAGACAGAAAAATTCAGGCTAGTATTCGAGGTCCTTCCATCAGAATCAACCAGCATTATGTTGATGTTAGACGCGCCGAAAGGATAATCAACTGGTATTTCATAAACGTCTGTGAAACCGTTGTTGACCTCTGTTAGAGTGAGGTTCTTGGCTTCTACCGCATTTCCTAGAGGATCCCTTATGCTGTAAAAAACGTTGAACGTTAAAATGTCAGAATATTTGTCTGTTATCAACACTGTCAGTTTTATTGTTTCTCCGGGAGTGAAGCGACTCTTGTTCAGATAAGTGTTCACATTCCAAGCCAGCACATCAAAGCTTCCTGCAAATCTTAGAGCGGGCATGCTCGCATTAACCACAGCTCCCCCTTGCAGAGCATTTATAATTATGGCATAGGCGCCGCTCAAGGCCCTCGTGTTCATGGTGTAGTTATAACCCCAAATGTTAGAGCTTATGTTATTCATGGGGGTTTTCGAGATTTCCGCATTTCCATTCGGGTTTATTATATTGAATTTGACATCGGTCAACGGCTTGGAATAATATAACACGATGTTCACTGTCTCGCCAGGCGCATAGCTTGTTTTGTCAGTCGTTATTTCTGCCCTGACCGATATTGACAGCACTAAAAGAACGAACAGAGGCAAAATTATCAGCTTTCTCATCAAACCACTCTAATTATTTATATTGTATTTGCCTTTAATAGTTTATGAAGAATCCGGGAAAAATAATTGCCTTTTTAATAATCCTGTTTGTTTTCTCAGTCGTCTTGGTATTGTTCAGGGATCAGGCCATATCTATTGACGAGAGCGTATTCCGCATTATAAACGGCCTCTCCAACCCTTTGTTAAATGCCATCTTCATTCCCCTGAATTATCTTGGCTCAACACTCTTCTGGATCATTTTGGTGGTGATATTTTGGATTAAGGGCCATAAAAAACTTTCAGTATGCCTGTTATATTCGGCTGCCATAAACACCATCCTGTCATTTTCATTAAAGTGGACCTTTCTGAGGCAGAGGCCCAGCGAAAACAATGTAAAAGACATATTGTTTATAGAGGACATGGGATCCAGTTTCCCGTCAGGCCATTCCGGGAATGTTTTTGCGGGCAATGCCATATTGAGCTCCTTTAGCAAGGACTGGAAGTTTAAAATCATCTTCTATGTCCTGGCAATCCTCACGGCCATTAGCAGAATCTACATTGGCGTTCATTATCCGATAGACACTTTGTTCGGCTCCCTGATTGGAATTATTATTGGAAATTTTGTCTTGAACTTGCCCACCAAGAACACTGAGGGGAAAATAGAGAAGTCTATTGAGAAAATCAGAAAATCTCTGAAGCTATAGCTCGAATATCAATTCGGCCTTCTTGTTGTAGAAGCTAGAGATTATTTTTGAAAAACTTTCCGGCTTTAACAGGAGATGATTCCTTTGAACAGCGGGAACCCTTATCCTTATTATCTCCTCGTTGTTCCTGTACAGCGTGTTGATGCCATTGACAGGGGTGGGGAATATCAGCTCCTCCACAAAGTCCTCGAAATTAGAAGACTCCTCCAAAATCCTTATGGATTTCTTGAATCTCTGCGCTATTTTCTTGACAACAGCGCCCGACTTGCCCACCAGTTTTGGCGCGTCTCCCCTGCCGGTCACAATTATAAGAGCGTCGCTGTTGATTATCTTCAATACCTTAACGTCCCTGATGCTTTTCATCTTGTCGCTCAGCCTGTATATGTATCTTGCTATCTCCACCTCGTCCGCGGTCATCAAACCTTGCTCTATCATGCCCTGGCAAGCATTGCATAGAATATCGGACTTTAAACACACTTCGCAAATTGGAGTCTGCATAAAGATTATATTATTATAAGCGGTATTTATAATTAATGAAATGAAAAATAAATGAAATTATCATGGGAAACAACTAGTTTAGATTCAAGTTTAAATCTTTTGTTATTCTCAATATTTGTTATGACATCAAAAGCAAAGGCGTTAATACTGCAAGGTCGTCCTATTTTAGAAAAATTAAATGAACATTCAGGAGAATATGTAAGTAGCGAGACTTTATACGCAACACGAAAACCTATTGATTATCCAACATTTGATAAGGAACTTAATATTTTAGAAGATACGAGATTTGTTCAAAGACTACCTAATTCAGATAGATATAAAATACTAAAAAGAGGTAAAGAAGCTTTAGAAACAATGACTTCTGGAAAAGCTGTAAAAGTTCCAGAAATAGACTGGAGAATAAGATACAAAAGAATAGGAGAAAAAATTGAACAGTACAATAGAGAACAAGAACTTCTTAAAATTGCTTCAACATGTATATGTTAATCTATCTTACTGAAACCTGCGTTATTCTTGCTGGTAAATGAAATTATCTATATGAAACAACTTTTTAATAAAAAAACAAATTTTCTTCTATATGATATTTTTTATATAATTGCCATTTATAAAAAAGTATAAGTTATTATAAGTTGAATATAAAGGTTGGTTCGAATGATAGAAATAGGAATTGCAGGCGCGATGCTGCTTTTGGCGGCGTGGCTGTTTGAGACTTACGAGTCAGTGAAGAGGCACAAGTCATTAATTGACCTAAAGTTCGCCTTTATTTACATAACCAGCACCGTCTTACTGACGGTGTACGCCTACCAAAATAATGACATGGTATTTTTTTCAGTTAACTTATGCCTGATTGTTTTGGTTCTTTTTGAAATTATATATACGATTCATAAAACGAGGAGATAGTATGGAAATAGCCGTATGTGGTAAGACTAATACAGGCAAGTCAAGCTTTTTCAAGGCAGCGACGATGATAGACGTCGAGATATCGAACAGGATATTCTGCACAATAAAGCCGAACGTCGGCGTATCCTACGTAACAGCTCAATGCCCATGCACCGAATTAAAATTAAAGTGCAACCCTAGAAACTCGCAATGCATAAACGGCGTGAGACTGGTGCCTGTCAAGCTATGGGACATCGCTGGTTTGATTCCCGGAGCGCATGAAGGACGCGGTCTCGGCAATCAATTTTTAAATGACATAATTCAAGCTGATATGCTCATTCACATCGTGGACGCGTCAGGAACAACTGATTCAGAAGGCCAAGCAACAGAAGGGCATGACCCCTCGGAAGATGTAAAGTTCTTGGAGAACGAGATTGACTTGTGGTTTGCCGACATCATAAAAAGGAATTTGGAGAAAATCAAGGACGAGAGCAAGGCTAGCGGCATACTAGCCGGCCTAGGCATAAGGGACAAGCACGTCAAAGATGCGATGGACAGGATTGGTTTGGATGACATAGAAGATTTTGCAAGGGAGCTGAGAAAGCTCTCGAAACCAATGCTGATCGCCGCCAACAAGATTGACTTGCCGAGAGCAGAGGAAAATATAAAGAAAATGAGAAAAGATTTTCCGCATCTGACAATAATACCTTGCTCCGCGGAAGCTGAGACTGCCTTGAGGACCGCCGCCAAAGTTGGTTTTATAGAATATATTCCAGGAAGCAAAGACTTTATGGTCAAAAAAGAATTGAACGACAAGCAAAAGCTTGCGTTGCAATTGATAAAAACAAATATATTGGACAAGTACGGATCAACCGGCGTGCAGGAGTGTCTGAACAAGGCTGTGTTCGAATTTATGAAATATGTGGCAGTATATCCGGTGGAGAACGAGCACAAGTTCAGCGACAAGAAAAACAATGTTTTGCCAGACGCATTCCTCATGCCGCCTGGTTCGACCGCCTTGGACCTAGCCTTTAAGATTCACACCGATATTGGCAGCAGATTTATTGGAGCGGTTGACGCAAAGACAAAGAAGAGAGTCTCCGCTGACTATGTGTTAAAGAATGGAGACATCATTTCTATTCGGTCTGCCGCCAAATGATTAAAAAAGAAATAAAACTGTTTAACCGTTTATTGATTCTTTAATTTGCTTATAAACTGTTTTAAAATCAGGAACAAATGTAACTAAGGGTTTTAACTCACTTTCCCATACACCTTCAATAGCACTAATGTTCGAAATTAATAATTTTTTATTAAAACTTTTATTATAAAATTTTAATTTTTTATTTGCCAGATCTTTATCAAAAACAACTCCCCTTTTTAGAAGAAACCATAAGTCATAAACATCCCTTGCTTTTGATCTTGTCATTATTGCCCTTATCTTTTCAGCTAAAATCTCTTCTAATTGCATTATAAGAACTGTATAGGGTTGAAGGTCTGAATAAATTGGCACTATTTCCTTAGTTTCTGGTTTAAGCAAAACTTTTTCTCTTTTGCTTATTTCTATTAAAAGTGTTGAAATTGTCTTTTCAGTCACATCATAAAGAGGCCCATTAATTTTAAGCTTAAAAGCTAAGCTAAGATTTTCCTTTTCTTTTTTATAATTACTGTTAAAACCGAACAAGCTAATGTCTTCAACAATTTTTTGCATTATCTTATCTTCAATTGGTTTTTGCATAGTAAAATCTAAATCTGTGCTAAATCTGTTTAAAGCATAAATTTTTTGAAGAGCTGTACCGCCTTTAAAAACTAATTCATCTTTTGTATTTTTTGATAAAAAAAGTAGAAACAAGTGTTGCAAATAATCTTTTTCAATCTGCCATATATTAAAACCGGTAACACTTAAAAAATTTTTTAAATCATCTTTTGTTAGCATTATAATACCTCATTAATTATTAATTTCCATTTTTTGTTTTTTTCTCCTTTTAATCCTAAAGCAGGATTTAACAGATCATATTTAAAGTCTACTTTAATTGATATCTCTTTATTTGCTAATTCTATTAAATAACCTAGTCTTTTCATAGCAACTCTAGACATTTTTGAAGAATAAGAAATAAGCTTTTCATTTGATAGCTCTGCATTCTTTAAGGCAAAAAGAACTTCTGACAAAGGACAATATTTTGGTAAAAACAGTGAATCTGCTATCACCTTTTCTATTTCTCCTATAAATAAAAACTTTTCATTTATTTTCTCCTTTTTGTATCCAAAGAATCTTTTTTTGTTGAATTTTATGAACTTGATATTGCTTAATTCCTTTTTTTGTCTCAAAGAAACTATGAAAATATCTTTTGGAATTTGGGTTGTTAGACTATAATAACTTAAAGCTGAAATAAAAGATATGTAAGCTGGAAAGATCAAGTTGGATGCTGTTAAGAAAGGGTTTTCATCCTCAAATGCATATTTTCCTCTTTCTATTCTTTTTAATAAACCTTTGTTTTCTATTCTTTTTAGAAAAACTCTCGTGTATTTTTCATCCTTGCTTAAAATTCTGGAAATATCATTTATCTGAAAAACAGGTTTTTTCAAAAGCTTTAATTTAGCTAAAAAATCATTGCTTTTCATACTTATTTTTTAGAGTTTTATATATTTATAATTATCATTTTTGATAATTATGATGATACAAAATTTGATTTTAACTACCAACAATAGCTAAAAGCAATCAAACAGAAAATAAAACAAAATAATTAAAAAGAAAAAAGGTTATCTAAAGTAATCCTTATTAGTCGGATAATATAGGCCATCTGCACATTTTACCCTGTATACGGGATAGAATGAGCTCATTGAATTGACAGCCCAGTTTGCATTGTCCGCCGTGTCCAGATAATAATAAAATGTTTTTCTTCCAAAATTATAGCTGTAACTATTGTATCCATAAGTTCCTTGAGCGCACTTGCAGAATTTTTTAGCTTGATTGTTATTTCTATAAAGATACTGATAGCTTGCGCTCCAGCATTTAGTTAATGCGCAATCTGTATCATTACTGTTACAAGTAGGCCCGCAACATCCATCAGCTAAACCACAAGCTGGCCAGATATAATCACATGCACCTGTATTTTCATTGCAGCTGTCGCTTGTGCAAGATATTCCATCATTGCAAACACGAGGTGACCCTCCACTGCATACGCCAGACTGACAAGTTTCTCCAACATTACAGAATAATCCGTCATTGCAAGAAGTTCCATCTGGCTTTGGCTGAGCTATGCATTTATCTTGAGTTTCGTCGCAAACTCCTTTGTTACATTGGTCATTTAAACTAGAACAATTTACTGTAGTTCCTGCTTTGCATGTGCTATTAATGCATCTTTCAATTCCATTGCAATACAAACCGTCGTCACATTCTACATCAGATGAACATGTTGGTTGTTTAACAGCTAAGTATGCACTGTAAGCGTCGACTCTTCCCCAACCATAATATTTATCCCATCCGGCAATCCCTAAATCTTTGGCTGTTGAATAAAGTATGCTTTTGATTTGACTATCTGTTAAGCTTGGGTTTACATGTCTCATTAAAGCTACTGTTGCTGAAACATGCGGGGTTGCCATTGAAGTTCCGCTCCAGGACGCATAACTATTGCCTGGCAAGCTTGAGTAAATGCTTACTCCTGGCGCGACTATTTTTAATGCACTACCTGAACCAGACCAAGATGGCCTTACATCGCTTTTGTCAACTGCTCCTATTGATATTGCTCCGCTTGCGCATCCAGGGCTACTAACTATTCCTCCAGTATTGCCCGCCGCTACTACAACTGTCACGCCATTGCTGACTGCCCAGTTAACTTTTGAAGCCAAGTAATCGCCATCGCAATTCGCCGCTCTTGTACCGCCGCCACCTAAACTGATGCTCATTATTTTTGCTGGCTCATCTCCTGTATTTGGCGTGCCATCAGGACCATTAACTACATAATCAATCGCAGCTGCTATGTCGCTTGTATAACAACTTCCAGTAGCATCGCAAACTTTGGCCATCCATATATTTGCTTTTGGAGCAACTCCTATAGCATTTGCATTTATGCCGTCTGCAGTTATTATACCTGAAACGTGCGTTCCATGACCGTTATCGTCAAAGAAACCGTTTCCGCAATCACCAGCTGTAACAGCAAAGCATTGGCCATCAACTGAACCACCAATAGAACTAAATTCTTGGTGAGTATAATCAATTCCTGTATCCAGAACCGCAACTGTCACTCCTGAACCATCATAACCCATAGTCCAAACCCTGTCAGCCCCTATCTGTTGATCTGCTTGTAAATCCATTATATGAAGAACTGCATCAGGTTCCGAGTTTTGTATATTGATATTATCTGGACAATCCATTGCAGTCGCATCATTCAATTCATGAATTATTTTGCATCCCTGTGATCTGAATGATGCTCTATCAGTTAGAGAATTTGTACGAACTATAATTCTATTATGTTTGATATTTGATGGCTTAGCATCTGTCATTGCCAGTGTTATTGAACTTAGCAAAACTATTGCTATTATAGAAAATAAAATGACTTTTTTCATTTATTCGCCCTAAAAGTAATATGAATAAGCAAGTATTAAATGACCTTTACTCTATCAAAGAATAAAGATATTGACAAGATGGAGCTTTTCAAATCTTGCAGGTCTTTCCATAGTTTGGAAGAATCTTAGTCTAATGCTTGTCATCGTGCTTATCATCGCAATCAGACACGCCAAGCACGTCTATCTTATGAATCGCCAATTGCCCGTATGTATTAAGGAAAGAAATCTTTAAATGTCTATTGATGCTAAAACAAAGAAAAGAGTGCCTGCTGAATATGTTTTGAAAAATGGAGATATTATATCTATTCAGTCAGCAGCTAAATGATCATTTTCTTCTAGTTGGTTTTCTTTTCAAAATGAAAATTATTATCGCAGCAGCTATTATTCCAATTACTATCCCTGTTAACCAATCTGTTGTTGACAAGCCTAAGAAGAATCCTGTTATTATTGGGGTCTCGGCCTTTGCTTCTTCTTTTCTCTCTTCGCTTGAGCATGGTTGAGATATGAAAGGTTCTTTGTTGTTGGTTCCACACTTGTTTTCATCGCTGCATGTTCTGGTTTGAATTCCATCTTTACATGCTGACCATTCAGAACAAATCCATTTTTCTTGGCATGCTTGTGGTGTTGTTCCGCCAGTAGTTCCTGTCTGATTGGTTTGATTCGTTGTTCCTGTAGTTGTTCCACCTGTTGAACCACCGAAAGTTCCTCCGCCTCCACTGCTAGGAGGTGGGTTTGATGTGCTTCCACCGCTTGCAGACAAATTTATTTGAGTAATACCGCCTGTAGCAAAAACTGCTGTTTTACCTGTATCAACATTATTTACGAAAAAATTGATTGTGCTTCCTGTTCTATCATTATTTGGATCAGCAACATAAAAAGATCCGGTAGGATAACCATACTTGCCTCCCAATGTTGTTGTGGTTGCTACTTGAGCACCATTTATTTTAGCGATTACGGTAGTTCCATCAGGAGCGGCATTGCCATTCCAAGTTACATAACCGTAGAATGCGTTTGGTATTCCGGGTATAGCCAAAGCAATATTAGCAGAAAACATTAAAAATATTAAGACCATCAATATTATTTTAACATTCATTTTTTACCACCTGAAAATAGTTAAACAGTAAAGTATTAAAACTTGACGTTTTTATAAGGTAATGGGCGAACATTTAAATTCTTTATTGAACATGCAATTAGAAGCTGGCGCGTAACTATCTTGAACATCCATTTCTATCCAGTATCCTTTGCCTGCAAACATCTTGTTTTCGCTCCATTGTTCGCCTACGCATGAGTCAAGAGCATGCCAACTTGTATTGTCATTTCCACAGTTGTCAAAGCCCCATAGAGAACTCCATCTTGGGAATCCTTCTTGCGTGTCAATCAAAGAGTTCAATGAGCAATAGACATAATTACCATATTTGTAATCATCATAGCCGCAATTATCGGACTCTATTTGATAGGTTTGCCATTCTGTTCCATAATAGCCTATAAGGTTCCAACCCTCTTGCAAGTCTTTGCTCGGAGGTGTTATTGTTGGGCTAAACAAATTGCCATTAATTAATAATTTTGTGTCATTCTTTGCCAATACCCAGTATCCCCAACCTGCTTCTATTTTTTCCAAAGTTCCGCCTACTTCTTGTTGCCACAAATACCATTGGCCATCGTGGAAAGTCCATACTGAATTTATTTCATCGTTTATGTTCTTGAAAACTTCTGAAATGTTTTTGTTTAACAATACAAAAGGAACTGAGATCAAATTCCATTTCTTGTATAGAGGAATCTCGAAGGCTTTTCCTTCGACTTTGAACTTTTCTATATCATGAGAGCTCTCGCTGCATTCGCTCTTACAATAAGCTTCCAAGGTATGATTTGATTCTTCTGGGAAACGAATCGTTATTGGTGATGTGTCATTATGCCATTCGTTCCATTCTCCATCCAAGGCATACCTCCAACTGACATTTGCACCGTCTTGACACGACAGTGCTATTTCAGTTAAAGTTGTTATCTTGTATTCGCACCATTCTCCCTCTTGGCATTTAGTCTTGGGGTCTCCTATTCTTTTAGTAGGAGCTGAAGGAGCAGCCACATTCTTCCAAAAGATGCAGCTGCCTGAACCGCTGCAGTGATCAATCGTGCATTCGTTGCCATCTGATTCACAAGGAGTGCTCAATGGAAAGTCCGTATAGTTCTCTCTTATGAAACCAGTCGACGGTTCGCAGTAGAATGACTTGCATTGCTCTGCAGGTGGTATTTCGACGTTCTTCAAAAATACGCATGAGCCGCTGCCATCGCAGTGATATATTGTGCACAAGTCATCGTCAGCTTGGCAAGGCGTGCTTAATGGAAAATCAGTATAATTCCCCTTTATCTGTCCGTCTTTAGGATCGCAATAAAATGATTTGCAATCTTGAGATGGTGGAACTGGAACGTTATCAAAATTAACACATGATCCTTTGCCGTTACAGTGATCTATCGTACATAAGTTATCATCTGCTTTGCATGGCGTACTCAATGGATATTTAGTATAATCAGGCACGCAAGCATTAAGATCCTCATTGCATACGCCTTCTTGGCATTGATCATTCAACGAAGAACAATCTCTGGCAGGTCCCCCGCAAACTCCTGCTGTGCAAGTGTCTGGGTTAGTGCAATACAAACTGTCGTCGCAAGAAGTACCATCGTTTTTGTTTCTTGTTTTACCAGTATCTATCCACCTGTCATCTGTTATATCATAAACGCATTCTTCATTGCTACAGGTATAGTCGAAATATTGTTGGAACATTTGCTCCTTTTCATTGCATTGATCCAAGGGCACCCATTTAGTTGAAATGTTTTTCCAGCCATTCTTTAGGCTGCAATCCTCAACTAAAGAATCGTTTACCCAACTAGTGTGATCCTCACAATTACCCTCGCAATAGAAATCATGAAGTTGTCTGTGCTCTCTTATCTGGTCATTAAAACAGTATTCTTCAAAAGAATCATAACCATCTTCATTTCTATTATCATATTTGTACTGGCAGCCTTCTACAGCACAGTAATAATCTCTGTCTTCACAACCTGTCTCATAAGCGTAACAACCATCTTTATCACAGTCTTCATTTTGGTAAGAGCATGAGCAAGAACCCAAGTTACAGTTACCGTTAAAGTATCTGATATCACCTATGCATTTGTTCTGACACTCTATTCCAAAGCTATCGCATTCAGCATCGCAGGTCCTGATGCCATTTCCTACTGATATTATAGGACCACTGTCTGATGAGTTTGCGTCAGCACAAGTATGAGTTAAGGGTTGAGAACCTTGTGTGCATTTATCATTTATTTCATCACAGGTGCTTGTAAATGCTGCAGTATAATCAAAAGTATAACTAAATCCATCTGGAATCCAATTGCATTGAGCTATTTCTTTTAAATCATAACCAGAACAATCATAATCTTTCCAATAAACACAAGAACCCTTGCCATTGCAGTGATCTATGGTACAGAATTTAGCGTCAGCTTCGCATGGCGTGCTTAATGGATAATTAGTATAATCTTCTTTGATACTTCCATCTGCTGGATCGCAATAGAATGACTTGCATTGCTCTGCTGGCGGTACTTCAACGTTCTCCTTGAACACACAAGAACCTAAACCGTCGCAGTGGTCTAGCGTGCATAAGTTGCCATCAGCTTGACAAGGTGTGGACAATTCCTTATATTTCATATTCCCAGTATCAACCCATTGATATTTTGTAACCTTGTATTGACATTCCGCATCGCTGCAGGTATAATCTCTATACTCTTGTTCTTCCTGTTCTTTTTCTGCGCATTCTCCAACTGGAAGCCATTGAGTTTTTCCAGTGTCATACCAACCATCATGTGAATCACAATCTTCAACTAAAGTGTCATCTGTCCAATCAGCATGATCTGAACATTGACCGTTGCAATAAAAGTCGTGGAATTCTCTGTGCTTTCTTATTTCGCTATCAGAGCAATAAGATTCATAATCACCATAATAATCAGTCTTTCTATTTGAGTAGTCATACTTACAATCGGCTGGATCGCAATAATAGTTTCTATCTTCGCAACCAGTTTCATAAGCATAGCAGCCATCGTCTTTGTTGCAGTTTTCTGATGCCCAAGAGCATTCACAACCGTCTAAGCAGTTTCCATTAAAGTATCT
>Ga0315294_10000293_pt1 | contig 53637 bp, 53 predicted proteins | sample YL17G13_40_MG_FD_203626 | JGI IMG/M metagenome (GOLD analysis project Ga0315294, IMG submission 203626) | Sediment microbial communities from Yellowstone Lake, YNP, Wyoming, USA - YL17G13_40 | ecosystem: Environmental > Aquatic > Freshwater > Lake > Sediment | place: USA: Wyoming | collected... | reverse complement strand
CATTCGCCGCTTTTCCATTCCGGCGAAATCACGCCGGGGCCGATACCGTTTGGGTTGCTTGGTTTCCATGCTTCTATTATAAACATGGAATATATATTTGTCAAGCTATTTTGCGAGATTCAATAAGAGAGGTTTCCATTCTTTGCCTTTACATGTAGTGGCGTGATACACGCGTTTGTCGACCATCTCCTGAGTCTGCGGCGGGATGCCATAGCCAACTTGGTATGGCTTAATACCCCAGATGATTACACAGCCTTTGTCGAAGGGGTCGGCTTTTGCGCGTAACTTCTTCAGTAGATTGTAAATCCGTTCATCGATGTCAACGATGATACGGCTGTACTCGTCCTCTAACCAGATTTGTCTGTCCACCAAATGATCGAGCACCACTTTACCCTTGCGGATGCGCACTGCACGGCACTTACTCGTCTGTCTCTTCGTTTTGCTTAGAACAAAGGTTGCGCTTTCCACTGTTGCTTGGGCGAAGACGCCATCACCGTGGTCGATGATCTCTTTAACGTCGTAGGAGAGCAGATGTCGACGAAACTCACAGGCTGTGTTGATGAGTAGCCATGTGTTTGGAACAATGTAGCCAAGAGAGCCCGACTCGCGCAGCAGGTCGAATGCTCGGCAGATGAAGTAGAGATAACTGTCTTTGGTCTTTGTTGGCACTAAAGGATAGCATTCCACTAAGCTACGGCGCTCTGCGACTCTCAATTCCGCTCCCCAAGGTGGATTTCCCACGATGGCGTCGAAGCCGCCGCGTTTCATCACTTCGGGAAAGGAGTCTTCGAAGTTCATAGGATTGAGTTTGCGTTCCTCTTCGCTTGGGAATAGTTGGCCTTCGAGAATATCCGTGCCGATAAGCGAGTTGCCGCAGATGATGTTTTTGCCAAGATCGGGCAGAATTTTCTGCATTTTCTTGACATGTTCGAAATCAAGCGAGTATTGCCGGGCGCTGCCTTCCGTCTCTTCCTGCAGCAGTTTCAAATAGAGCGATAGCTGGCAGACTTCAACAGCTTGGGCGTCGATGTCCACGCCGTAGATATTGTTGAGCAGGATTTCGCGTTTCTTGTGGAGTGAGAGGTAGAGTTTGCCATCGCGCTCGATACAGTCGCCTTTGCGGGCTTTGCCGGGATTGTTGTTGTAGTAGCGGCCGTGGCACTCGAGCAGCAGGTCGTAAACTCCAAGCAGGAACGAGCCGCTGCCGCAGGCGATGTCGGCAAAGCGCATCTCCGCGATCTGGTCGGGCGTTTTACCGGCAATAAGTTTGCCGACGGTTTTCTCGACGATATAGCGAACAATGTATTCGGGGGTGTAATAAACGCCTCCTGCTTTGCGGACTTCCGGCTTTTCCTCTACATTTGCTCGTTTATCGGTGGCGATGATGACCTTGCCGAGGAATCTTTCATAGATGGAGCCGAGGATGTGGATCGGGATGGCGTTGAAGTCATAGGGAGAATTGATATGAGCAAGCTTTTCACAAATGTCCGCGAAGGACTTTTCATCGGCGCGGAAGCGCGGACTATCCAAAATATCGTGATGTTTGTAAACGATTCCATTGTAGATTCCATCAAGACGACGGCTCGCGGCAATAAAATCTTCCCAAGCGTCGTCGCTTTCGCCAAATGCTTCCACCATTCGCGCCGGTTCGATCCCTTTGTCTTCGAGGAAACGGATAAACACGAGCCGGTCAAGGGTGCGTTGAACCAATTCAGTCAAGGTCTCGCTATCCAGATTTGGGTTTTTGTTTTTAAATCCTTTTGCCAGGGTTAGGCGATGCTCGTCCAGTTCGGCAAGGAAAGATTCATCAATGCCCTGCTGAATGCCTATTGGAAACAGGCTGCGAATTCTTGCACCGCCGCGAGGTTTGGGAAGTCCTGCCGCATATTTCTCCAGGGATCCATTGGCAACTGCTTCGCGCGAGAACAACCAATAGAGCTTTTTGAACTTTTCGAGATTTGCATAGTCGAGGTAGTGATATTTCTGGAGGCTTTGATTAATCGCGGCCTCAAGATTTGGCTTGTAGCGGCAATCGAGGACGTGGAACTGCTCAAAGTCGGTGAGCACGGCCAAAGGCGTCTCGCTGTTCCAACCGTAACGGATTGTCTGGAAATAGTTTAGATTGGTGGCTATTTCGCCGGATGGTTTCTTGGCTTCCACGAAAAAGCGCACGTCGCGGAAGTTTGGCGCGAGATGAAATGAGTAATCCGCGCGGCGTTGCCCGGCAGCCGAGGGCTCCACTTTGACTTCCTGCTCGTAAGGATTGGTCTGGTGATCGTGGTTCACGTCCCAGCCCAGCGCCATGAAAAATTTGTCAATGAAATCCTTGCGGGCTTGGGCTTCAGAATAATCGGATAAAAGGTAACGCGCCTCGCCGGCTTTGAACCTTTCAGCCAATTCTCGGACTTGCTGGAAAGCCGAATCTAATGTTGCGGTTTTCATAGACAAAAGCCCTCTTTGCTATTGCGACTAATCATTTCAGAAAATAAGCGAACCTTTCTTCATTCTATACAAATCTAGTTCAGCGGTCAAACCTTCTGGATTTTAGCCGGATTCAATGACAGGTTCGGTCAGAAGTTTGAATACAATGTTTCTGGTTTCTTGTTTCTCTATTCGGCTTTGCTCATGGCCGAAAGCAACTGCGCCGCGGCTTTGCGGTTATAGATTAATCGCGCTGACCCCAACTCCTAGCCATAGAATTGTTTGATAGCTGCGGCCACGGTTTCGATTTCGTGGTCGTGGAGTTCGGGGAAGATGGGTAGGGCGAGCGCGGATTTGGAGGCTATTTGGGAGCGGGGGAATTTTTCTTGGGGCTTGACGAATTTTTTGAACGCGGTCATGAGGTGGAAGGGCCGGGAATAGTAAATGGCGCAACCGATTTCTTTGGAGCGGAGTTGAGCCATGAGCGCGTCGCGCTGGTCGGAGTTGATGACGAATGAGTTGTAGGTATGTCCGAGATGGGGTTTGTCTTGAGGGGTTTGGACCGGGAGACCGGCGAGCAGTTCGCGGTATTTGGCCGCGCAATGCCTTCGCGCCGCGATCCAGGCTTCCAGTTTCCGGAGCTTGATTCGGAGGACTGCGGCCTGGAGTTCGTCGAGTCGGGAGTTGGTTCCGATGGTTGCGCGGTCGTCGGAACCTTTGGCGCCGTGGACTCTCAAGTCCTGGACGGCGTGGTAAACCTGGTCGGAGTTGGTTGCCAGGAGTCCTCCGTCTCCGAAGCAGCCGAGCACCTTGGTGGGATAGAAGCTGTAGCAAGCCGACTCGGTCAGCCCGCCGATTTTCACGCCCTGGTATTCGGCGCCGATGGCCTGGCAGGCGTCTTCAATGATTGGCAGCCCGTGTTTGGCGGCAAGCTTTTTGACCGGGTCCATTTCCGCGGGCTCGCCGAAAAGGTGGACCACCAGGATGGCTTTGGTCTTTTTGGTTATTTTTTTCGCAATGGCCGCGGGGTCGATGTTGAAGCTGTGTTTGGCGACGTCCACGAACACGGGCCGGGCGCCCACCCAGCGGATGACGCCGGCGCTGGAGAAAAAGCTGTAGTCGCAGGTGATGACCTCGTCATTATGCCCCACGCCCAGGGCCTTGAGCGAAAGGATGAGCGCGTCGGTGCCCGAGGCCACGCCGACGGCGTGTTTCACTCCCAGGTAAGCGGCGATCTCTTTTTCAAAGGCATCGACCTCGGGGCCCAGGACGTAGCGCTGGCTTTGTGCAACCTGGACCAGTTTGGGCTCGATTTCAGACGAGATGGTTTGATACTGCCGCTTTAAATCGAGAAAAGGGACTGCCAAGTTTGATCCTCCCTCAAATCTCCTGGCCGATTTTCCGATTATTCGGCTAAAGTGTCAAGCTGGGGAGGGAGTAAAGAGGGTTGGCGGGACGTCTTTACAGTGAGTATGGGGTGTGTTAACTTATTTGGGAGTCGGGGAGTAGCGCAGCCTGGTAGCGCACCTGCCTTGGACTATTGCGCCTCTCAAAAATCAAAAACCCTTCCGAACCCTGCCAACATTGCCTTTCCGGGATATACGGAAAAATGAATATTATCTGCTTTCTAACCCGGCTCTTACTTTTGACTCCAAAAAAGCCCGATATTGGGCAAAAGTGCAAAACCCGAACTTCCGAAACCGGGCGGGGGAGCCACCTAAACAAACCCACCCCCGCCCGGTTTTATTTTTGAGGACGTGATGATCGGCATTTTGGAGCTTTCGCAAAAATCGACCCCTGGCCGGGCGCGGGCAATCCTTCTGAAAAGTTATCACCACTACAAAACCTATAAGGCCGTGGCTCTGACTTTTCAAGTATCCGTCAGCCAGGCTTGGCGAATTATTAACCGCAAGGCCCGACCTGGCCGCGCGGTATGTTTTTGGATTTTGGCGAGGGAATGCAAATTCAATGAATGAGCGAACCGGCCCGCACGCGCCGGGTAAGGAAGGGAAATCGTTATGACCAAAAAAGGGCAAAACGGAAAATTATTTACAGAACCAAAGCAATCAACCGGGCTGAGGATTGTTAAACATCTTGAGCTTGACTACAAGGAAAAGGCCAAACAGTTATCAAAGCTTTCGGTGAAACAGGTATTTTTAGAAAAAGAGATTGAGGAATTGCAGGAATTAATTCACAGCCTCAAGGCGAAAACCAAATGAAGTGCGATGTTTGCGGTTTCATCATTAAAGAAGGGCGCTGTTACAGTTTGGACTGGCATTGGGCATTAGGCGATCCTTGCCCAAATTGCGGTAGTCCTAATCCTAGAACCGTCTGCCCGGGTCCAGACGGAAATTTGGTCTATTTTTTGCGAACCTTCACCGCAAAATAGGAAAGGATTAACCATGCCTGAAAAAATCAAATGCCCAAAATGCGTCCGGGAAATGGACAAGCGCGGGCTGAAGTTTCACCTGATGGAGAAGCATGACCTGCGCAAGACCGAAGCGGAATCTTTGCTCAAAACTTTCCCAGCTCGGCTTAAGCCCGAATGCGGCCAAAAACCTACCTACAAACGATGCGTTGCATGCGGCATGAGTTGCGAAGGTAAAAACTGCTTAGGACAGGTATTGACAGACGACTCCGCCGCGCCCTCGCGCGCGCGCGCGCGCGTGAACGTGGTAAAACCCGAACCCCACCAGGAAGGAAAAAAAAATGAGCGAGCAAACCCCGACCCCGGAAAGCCCGAAGTCCGAGCCAAGCCTAAGCGCAAATTCTGGCAAGGCTGGCTCTGAACCCCGGACATATTCACCGGTTGACCCAGGCGTGATTCCGGCTCCGGAGTCCGCGCCGGAAATTCCCTCGCCCGAGATCGGCCATGGATCCGGCGAAATGAGCAAAGATCAAAAGGAAGCGATAGCCAAAGCTTTCACCGATGTTTTCAAAAAGGCTTTGAATTTTCCCTTTGATTTTTGGGCTAAGCGAACCGGAGACGACCGTTGGCGTTTGACACCCGATGAGGAAAAAAACATCGATACCGCGTTGAACTATGAGCTGACCGCGCGCGCTCCGGCTCTGATAAATTTTCTCGGCAAATACGGCCCGGAAATTTTATTAGCCGGAACCCTGGTTGTAATTCTCGAGTCGAAAATGACCATGGATCCGCTTTCGGTTACTCAATGAAGTCGAGCATCACCTGCATTTTCGGGAAACGCGGCTCCGGCAAATCCACCCTGGCCCGCGCGCAAATTCTAGAGCTGCTCGATGAGCGTGTCCACCTGGTCATTTACGATCCGCTCATGGCCGAGCACGCGCGAGCTCTTGAAGGCCACGGTTTCCAATCCGCGAAAACTTTGCGCGGCTTTATCGACTTGGTCAACATGCATTATGACCGGGGAACGCCCTGGCTCCGGCTCTGCTTTTCCCCTGATGGGAGCGATTGCGCGGACGGAGATCGCGCGAAGCATTTCGAATGTTTGGCTTCCATAGTCAAAGAATGGGAGCGGGTGCTTTTCGTGGTAGAAGAGGCTGATATGTTCATGCAGGCCGGGCATATCTCGCCCGCGCTTGGCTGGATGGTGAATTACGGGAGGCACAAAGAGCAGAGCATCATGGCCTTGAGCCGGAGGCACACCTGCATCGCGCGCGAACTGACTGCACAGGCGGATAGGATTTTTACTTTCAAGCAAACCGAACCGCGCGATATAAGCTATTTGGAAGAGCTCGGATTCAACGGCGCGAAAGTCCGAAACCTGAAAGACTACAAATTTATCGAACTCGACCTCTGAACTGCTCTCGACGATTCCCCAGGATCGATTTTTCGAGACCGGCCTTGACCTGACCTATCGGCCATTTCCGCGTTTTGACTTTCCAGCAGGAAAAATAAAAGCTTGACAAGTCGAGCGTGTTTCCCTTAAGGTTTCGGAAAAGGGGGAACTGAAAAATGAGCGCAGACCAAAAAAAATTCCTGATGATCGCGGGCATCGCCTTCGCGGTTGTGATCGTGGCGAACTATGTTATCAAACCTCAGCTGGACCGCACAGTTGCCAAAGTGCGCGTCAAGTTGAGCACTCCCAGGGCGGTGACTTCGGCTGTGCCGCTTAGCGTAATCCGTTAACAAAAAAAATCTGTCTGGAGGTTCCGATGGGCTTAATAAAATTCGGGGAAATCGGTTGGAGCGCAACGAAATTGCTTTCGGATTGGTTGATCATCCCCAAAAGCAACGTGCTCAAGGGCGTGAACCTCTACCTGTCCGTCATCGGCAACACGCACGCCAGCAACACTCCGGTTCCCGACCCGGAAGCTCCGGCTGGGCTGATCAAGTTGATCGAGCTTCGCGTGGGAAGCGAAACGCCCATCATGGTTGACGCGGAATCCCTGGCCGCGTTCAACTACTGGGATCGGAAGTGCCCGCCGGTGCGCTCCATGATTGTCACCACCAACCAGACCGGCGTCGAACTCGGCCACATCGATATTGAGATTCCCTTCGAGGCTTTGGGCATGACCATGCGCGAGCTTTCCCAATTGATTCCCGGCGACCGGGAGATCGCGCTCCGCGTTATGTGGGGAATAAGTGCAGACTTGGGAACCAACTACACCATCACCAGCGCGATTCTTTCCGTTGCCGGTCAGATCGAGCAACACATGGCGGTTGAAGACCCGCTTGAAAAAAGCATCCGCACCAAAGAAACCGTGGTTGCCGCTTCGCAGGACGCGCTTGAAATCGACCTGCCCGAATCCGGCATGTATCAAAGCATCCTGATCAAAGAGGAACTGGACGGCGTTCCCGGAAGCATCATCCAAAAAATTTCCCTTCGTAGCGGCACCGGCAAATATCTGTACCAGAACATCGACGCCGCGCAGTTCAAATGCGAGAGCCAAAACCAGGCGGAAATCACCAGTCAGCCGGACGGCTACTTCATGATCGATTTCCCCTCGTTTCGCGGCGACTGGATAAAGCTGTTGAACGCCGCGCTCTGCTCTGACCTGAAGCTTGAGCTCAAGGTTGTTTACACCGGCGGCAAGACCAACATCATCAAGGTCACCTACCGGACTTTTGATCGTTACCCGGAATTTAGCTGAGGGTGAAAAATGGGCTTTAAAATAAAGTTACCCAAGATCAAGCTTCCCAAGATCAAGATAAAGTTGCCGAAGATCAACTTGGGAAAACTGACTCCTTTGATCTCGCCGCTGTTGTCAGCGATTCCTATCGTGGGCGGCGCGGTTTCCGGGATTTACGATGCCGGTGTCGCTGTTCAAGACGCGGCCAAAGCGAAAAAGGAAGCGGCCAAACAGCAAAAAGCCTATGACCAGGCCATGGCCGCCCAAATCGCGGCGATCAATCAGGAGACCACGGAAGTCACCTCCACGCAAATATCGACCGCAACTCCCGCTCGCATGGCCACGGTTACCGTGCCGGAAGCGGCCGTTGCCTCGGGTGGCATCGCGGGAATCGACCAGAAGTGGTTGATGATAATCGGAATCGTCCTGGCCGCTGTCGGCGTGGTGTACTCGATGAAAAGATCGAAGGATTGACAGTGGACACACTCTCCCTTTACTTCGCGCCTGGCGAACTATCCACGCCTTTTGATTTAACCGGAATCAAAAATTTTGACGCCGAGGAAACCGGCGAAAAAAGTCTTGCTAAAATTCTTTTCGCTCCCAATTCCCATGTTCGTCTTTACAAGCTTGGCCTCATGGTCAACTCCGACTTGATCGAGCCGAACCTGACCTGGCATCTTTACGTCAACGGCTACAAGCACCCGGTCTATGGCGATATGGTCATAAACCCTTGCGATTTTGAAAACGGCAAAATGGCGGAATTAATTCTCAGCGAAAAAAATGTCAGTTCTCTCGAGCTCAAGGCTGAAATGAAATCGCCCGGGCCCCTGGCCGATGCCGAACTGAAGGCCAGGCTTCAAGGCTGGTCAACTCCGTTGGCGGTGTTGTGAGGGCGGATGCGTGATAACCATCAAAAAAGAATTTTCTTCAACGGAAAACCAGCACATCACGGTTGAGTTTCCGCACGCGGTATGCGTTCTCTCCTTCGCTCTCCAGCTCACCGGTTACACCAATTCCAGCGTCATCGTCGACGGCATTGAACTTGCCGGCGGGATCAATCCGGGCATTAATCCGGGCAATTTTATAACGCTGAAAAAATTCGAATTTCTTTGTAGTTGGGATGACCAGGTTCCCGCTCCGAGTGGAATTTTAATTGTCGGTCTGGAAGGCAATCTGGGGAAGAATCGAATATGATTTTCAACTACGAAAATGTGCTTGCGGAAAAATATTTCGCCAAAGGCGACTGGATTATCTTTCGATTTCTGACCTGCACACCCGGCGAAAACGCGGAAGCCCTGGTCCTGTCCTTCCGGGGAAAAATTGACAAACACCTTCCCAAGCTTTTGACCTTTCAGGCCCGAAATAAAATTCAGTATCCCGGATCCATGGCCATCACCTATCGCGTTGCCGTTCCCTGCCGGGCAAGCTACCTGATGGACGCGCTGAAAATGATTCAGCAAAACAAAGGCGGGATTCCCTGCTCCGAAGCGCATCTCAAGCAGGGCGCAAATCCGCCCTCGGTTACCCCGGAAATGGACACCAGTTATCACGCTCCGACTGTGCGAGAAAAACTTTCCGACTACGCGGACGCGGCCAAAGAAGCCGTGCAGGGAGCCAAAGAGGACAGCAAGAGCACGCTCAAAATCCTGGTTGGCCTGGCCGTGCTGGTGGCTTTGGCTTACGTCGCCCGGCCAGTGATTGATTTTTACAAGGCGGCGAAGTCGTGAACCTGATGCTCGCTAAAATCATTGCGGCTGTCATCGCGGCTGGCGCTGGCGCGATCTGGCTCTGGCAGAATCGCGGCGCGGTTGCGAAAGTCGAGGCGGCCGCGGTCGAGGCAGTGAAAACCGCCGTCAAAAAGGGCGTTCACTACAACGCGGCCATTGACGCGGCCTTGAAAAAATGGGCGGCCAGTTACGCGCTCGACCTGAACGACGTTCGCGCCCTGGTCATGTCGGAATCCGGCTTCGGGCAGTGGCTTGAGAATCCTCTAGACCCGTCCTACGGCATCGGACATTTCCTGATATCGACCGCCAAAGATTGGCTCTTTAAAATCGAGGGAATAAAATACAGCGATGCCCAAGTCAAACATATTCTTTTGACCGATACCGACCGCGCCGCGCATCTGGTTTGCGCTTACCTGAACGACCTGAAAAAAAGCACCGGATCCATGGAGGGCGCGGTGCAGGCTTACAAGTGCGGCCTCGGCCTCTATCTCAAAGGCCACCGGCGCTATGACCTGCTCACGATCTGGGCGGGCTACCGCAAGGCCTACGCGGAGCTCTACCAATGAATGAAAATACTTCAATAAACGCGGAAGTGCTTGGCGAGAATTTCCACAAAACCTTTCTAAACAAAACTTTTCTTCAGGCCTTTGAGTCGGTTTTCGATTATATCCCGATGTCCATTACTTTAGCCCAAACCTTTCTTCTGCTTCCGGGCATGAATAATTTTTCACTTGATTGGTATCTCTATCTCCAGAACACTCACGAAACGGAAGACATTCCCTTGACCGGAAGCATCGCCCTTGGAAAGGCTTTTGACGATAAAACCCCTCCTGAAATTTACTCGATTTTTCAGCTTGAAAAATTCATCGATGCGATAAGCATTCCTCATGGGGGAGCCTGGCAGGAATTGAAAGGCCACAAGGAATTTCCCAACATTCGCTTTGGTTATGCAGTTCTTTCTTTCCTGGTTGACACTACTGCCCATAAGCCCTTTCTGAAACTCAATCAATTTGGCTATCCTGAAATTTTTTTCAACCTGGGACTGCACACCGAGGTTTTGAAATGAAAACGAACGACCGGATAATTGGCTATGTGGTCATCATGGGAGCAATCATTACCCCGCTTCTCGACCGGCTGACCATGCAGGGAAGCCCGGAAAATAAAATCGCCTTTTCGATTCTATGCGTGGCCGGCGCGGTGATCGTGCTGGCTGATTCTCTGAAAAACGGAAACCCCAAACCAAAGGACGGTGAACAATGAAAACGCCTTTGCTCATGCTCATGCTGATCTCGTTTTTTTTCACGGCTCCGGCTCGACCGGAACCGGTGAAAATCACCAGGGGGCCCATCATCGAGGCCGTGCTCGATTCCGCTGACGTCCACCAGGGCATCGTTTATCCTGATCACCTGGACGGCGAAGTCGCGGACGCGGCCCTGGCCGAAAATTTTATCAGCGTGGCGGCGATCAGCGGGGCGGATGCGGACACCGCCCCGGCCAAAGTGGATTTGTCCTGGCCGGTGATCCTGGCCATAGTTGGCGGAATTATGACTTTGCTCAAGGCCATTGTGCGGCTGACCCCGACCAATAAGGACAATATGATCGTGGACGGGATTGATAAATTCCTGGGCCTGTTCTTGCCCGGCGTGGTTAACCTGATCCCCAACATTATCAAAAAATAAACCTCCTTTCTTTTACGCCCTGCGGGTTTCCCTTGCTACCCGCAGGGCGCTTTTTTTACTTGACAAGCTTTGGCAAAAATGCTAAGAAGAAATCATGGCCAGCCTGACTCTAAAAAGCAAAACCTATTATGTCATTTTCTCGCATGGCAAACACAAGGAATGGGTGAATACCCATGTCAAATATCCGGCGGAAACCGAAGCGCGAAAAATCAAGGCGCGCCTGGAGCTTGAACGCGCCAACGGCGGCTTTGGCATGGTTGATTCGCAAAAGGAAGGCATCGCGTTTTCTGACTTCGCCGATCTCTACCTGAAACGCAAACGCGCGCGCGTTTCTTCGGGATGGGCGAAGAACAACGAGTATTTTCTTCGAGTGCTCAAGGGCTTTTTCGGCAACACCCCGATTGCGGCAATCCGCTCCGATGATTTGGAGCGGTTGATAGCCTTCATTCAGGCGCGCGGTTCTAAAAGCCGCACCTGCAATGTTTATCTGACCCTGGTAAATAACATGATGCGGCGCGCTTTTGAGTGGGGGTATATCCGAAGCATCCCCTGGTATAAAACCCCCAAGCTGAAAGAACGCGACCGGCGGGAGCGGAAATGTTTGAGCCTCGACGAAATCAGCCGGTTGCTCAAGGCCTCCCTTGAAAGTAAGAATCCTTTTCTCTTTTCCGTGGTGCTGATCGCCCTTTTTACCGGCATGCGCAGAAAGGAAATCCTCAACCTGGAATGGACGCAAATCGATTTTGAGCAAAAAGTCATCCGGTTAAAAAATAAGCCGGAAGCAAAATTCACGCTCAAGAATTACCGGCCGCGGATGATTCCCCTGCACCCGTTTCTAGAAAAATACCTGCACTCAGAACTTCTTCGCAAAGAGCAAAAAAGCCAGTGGGTTGTCGGCAATTACTGGCAACCGGACGAACGGATCAAGGACTTCCGGCACGCCTACGCGGTTGCCTTGAAGCGCGCCGGAATCGTTGACGCGCCCTTTCACGGATTGCGCCACACCTTCGCAAGCCATTTGATAATGAGCGGCGCTCCCGTCATGGCCCTGTCCAAAATCCTCGGCCATAGCTCAGTCAAGATCACCATGGACCAATACGTGCATCTGAGCAAAGAATTCCAGGAAACCTGCATCGAAAAACTGCCCTATGGCAATCCCGCCGGTTGACCGCATATGCCCCTCAAAATCTAATAGGACGCGCTGGAGGCGTCTGAATGGCCGGAGGTGCACCCCTTTCCCTCTTTTCTTCTAACTCGGCTCTAACTGCCCCCCTTGTTATTTTTCACTTGACACGCTTTTTGAATTGTGTTATAAACATGTCCGATGCCCTGTAATAAGCCCAAATATAGGCCCAAAAGAGGGAGTCGGGGAGTAGCGCAGCCTGGTAGCGCACCTGCCTTGGGCGCAGGGGGCCGCCGGTTCAAGTCCGGTCTCCCCGACCATAAATCAATCTCGGATTTCCGAGTTCAAATCAGTAGTGTCCGGGGAAAAATTGCGAGATTTTCCACGGAGGCTCGGCGCAGGCCCATTTGACGGCTCCGGGACGAGTTGCTATTGCCTGCTCCCATCAACTGGACAATGATCCACGTGTTTTAGCCTGCGGTTGAAATTCGATTTCGATAGCCCGGCCATTTATGGCCGGGAACCGCGAACGCCTAACCCCTTTGCTGCGGCCCGCGCCTGGGCGCGGGCCGCAGCAGGAACGGGCGTGCCCCGGCTTCCCGGCGCTGAAGCGCCGGGCTATCTAAACCTGGCCTACCGGCTCAAATTATTTATTTGATGACCATAAGCGCCGGGCTATCGAATCCGGCAATGAGCAAAAGAATTTTCCCCGGACACTACTGAGTTCCAATCTCGGAGCGCCGGAGTTCGCGGCGCAAAAATAGAAAAAGTTTTCGTTCCTGGTTTATGGTTGGAGTTTGATTTTGAAGAGTCTGACTTCGCCGATATCGCAGGAGTTTTCTCCGGGGTTGGGGCATCCCGCGGAAGCGAATAGGTCTCCGACAAAGGAAACTGATGACGCGGACAGGTTATCGAAGCGCGCGATCAGCATTCCATGTGGCGCCCAGATTTTGGCCTTGCCGTCGGTGCTGACGGTTGCGAGGTTTCCGGAGGCGCTCCAGTCCAGGGCGGTCACGGTTTTGGCGTGGGCTTCGATAATTCCGGCTGATTTCCCGGAGTAGGAGTTCCAGAGTTTGACCTGCTTGTCCGAGCCGGCGACCGCGATCAGTCCCCCGCCCGGGCTGAAGGTTATGGCGTTTGCGGAACTGGTGGGCACCGGCCCGTAGATGGACCTTTCGATCTTGCCGGCTTTGAGGTCCCAGACGTTGATGATGTAGTTGGAGCCGCTGGCGGCGAGCATTTTTCCGTCCGGGCTTATGGCCACGGAGCTGATGGACATGAGCAGCGGCGCCTTGAAGCTCTTGACTTGTTCTCCGCTGGAAACGCTCCAGAGCTTGACCACTCCGAACGCGGCGGAGGCCAGGGTTTGGCCGTCGGGGCTGAACCGGACGCTGTTGACGCCCAGGCCGGAGTCAATGGTTTTGGCGAGTTCGCCGCCGGGCACGGTCCAGAATTTGATCTTGCCGTCGCCTGCCGCGGAGGCGAGCTTGGAGCCGCCCGGGCTGAATGCCAGGGCGTTGATTTCGTCGGAATGACCTTTCAGGTTTTTGATCAAGGACCCGTCGGAAGCGTTCCAGAGCTTGATGACCTGGTCCTGGCCCGCGGAGGCCACGATATTTCCGGAGGGGCTGATCGCCACCGCGTTGACTTTGCCCCGGTGCGCGACTCCGGGGGCATTCCTGCCGACCTTCCAAAGCATTTCCGCGCTCGATTTGATTGCGGGAATTTCAGCGGGCTTGGCCCCGGTCTGGCCGAGCGGAATTTTTTCCTGGCCGCGGCTTTTTTCCCGGGCGCTCCGGAGCGTGAAGAACCCGATCACAAACAACCCCAGGATCGCGGTGACCGCTATGATTGTGAAGTAAGGCAGCTTCTGCTGCGCGATCCTTTGCGCGTTCCGCTCCATCGGCGTCATTTGCGGAAGGGGCTGGGTTTGTTCCCCGGCCTGGTCCGCGGTCTCGCGCTGGTAAAGGCCGGGGTCTTTCCGGTATTTTTCCGCCAGCTCGATGAATTCCGTGACCGAATCAGGCCTCTTTTCGGCTTCCTTCTTGAGCGCGCGGAGGATGGCGAGCATGTATTCCTGCTTGACGCCCTCGATGGGTTCCGGCTCTTCGTTGAGGATCTGATAGGTGATCTCGCCCTGGTGGAATGGCGGGTTCCCGTTCAAAAGTTCGTAGGCGACCACGGCCAGGGAATAGATGTCGGTCTTGTGGGTCTGGGGCTTTCCGCGCACCTGTTCCCGGCTCATGTAAGAGAGGGTGCCGGAGACCGGCATGTTGCTCATCCGGCTGATGGAGTCGCTCACGGTCCGGGCAATGCCGAAGTCCGCGACCTTGATTTCCGCCCCGGGCGGGAACTGGTTTTCCCGCGCGTAGTAATCGGCGAATTGCTCCGGGGTCATGGTGGTCTTGAACAGGATGTTTCCCGGCTTGATGTCGCGGTGGATCACCTTTTGCGAATGCGCGTAGTCCAGGGCCGCGGCAACGTGTTTGAGTATGTCCCAGGCTTCCTCCTCCCGGAGACGGCCCCGCACCAGCAGGTATTCGCTGAGGTTGAAACCCGGAACGTATTCCATGACCAGGTATTTGTTGTTCTCCGCTTCCTTTAGATCGTAGAGACGCACGATGTTCTGGTGAGTCAACTGCATGCTCAGCTTGGCTTCCTGCTTGAGCTGGCTCAGGCCGCGGGGGTCGTTGGAAACTTCGGGCGGGAGGCTTTTGATCGCAACCTCAATCCCCAGTTCGGAATCAAACGCATGATAGACCAGGCCCATGCCTCCCCGGCCGAGCAGGCGCTTGATCAGGTAGCGGCCTTTGGAGCTGATGGCTTTTTCAAAAAGGGAATCGCCTTTGAGCGCTTCCTCAGCCGGGGCCAAATCCGGGACCTGCTCCTGGCCGCAAGCCGGGCAGAACTTGGTGCCCGCGGGAATCTCCTGGTTGCATTTGGAGCAAATTATCATGCCGGCGCCTGTTTAATATTCTACCACAAATTGTTCCCCGGCCAGAAGTCTTGCCGGGTTCGCTGGCCTGTTTCTTTTGCGCGCGCGGAATCAACCGCGAATCAACCGCGGCTTCGCCATGAAATTTTCATTCTCCGGGGTTGAGCGGGGGCACGACCACGAACAGGGTGCGGGCGTCGCGCCAGATCCAGAACAGCACCTGGTCGTCGGCCACGCCCTGCATTGCCCGGATGAAATCGCGGGAGTCTTTGACCACGGTCTGGTCCACCCGCAGGATGATGTCGCCTGGCTTGAGACCGGAGGCGTCCGCGCGCGAACCCGGCTCCACCTGCACCACCAGCACGCCCTCGAGGGTTGCGGGCGCCTGCAACTGCCGCTTGAGCTCCGGGTTCAGGTCCTGGGCCATGAGCCCGAAGCTGTTCGGGCGGGAGGACAGAGACGCCGGGCTTGACGGCTCCTGCTCGTCTTTCAATTCGACCATTTCCACCGACAGGACCTCGTATTTGCGGTCGCGGAAAACCCTGAGCAAAACCTTTTTTCCCGGAGCAGTCTCGCCCACCATGTTTTTAAACTCCGCGGCAAAGGTTATTTTCTTTCCGTCGTATTCGACCACGACGTCCCCGGGCCTGACCCCGGCTTGCGCGGCCGGGCCGTCCGGGAGCGCCTCGGCCACCAGCACGCCCTCGCCCGAGTACTTGAAGCTCTTTTTGAGTTCGGGGGTAAGCTCCTGGATGGATACGCCCATGTACCCCCGGACCACCTTCCCGTATTTGGCCAGGCTTTCCATCACGGCTTTGGCCATCTTGGCCGGGATGGCGAAGCCGATGCCCAGGCTGCCGCCGCTCTGGGAGAAGATCGCGGTGTTGATCCCGACCAGCTCCCCGTCCAGGTTGACCAGTGCGCCCCCGGAGTTGCCGGGGTTGATCGCGGCGTCGGTCTGGATGAAGTCCCCGTATTCCGCGATTCGGAGGTTGCCCCGGCCCTTGGCGCTGACGATGCCGATGGTCACGGTGCTGGAAAGCCCGAAGGGGTTCCCGAACGCGAGCACGAACTGGCCGACCGTGACCTTGTCGGAGTCGCCGAGCTTGAGCGCGGGCAGGCCCGCGGCGTTGATCTTGACCAGGGCCAGGTCGGTGCGCGGGTCCCGGCCCACCACCTTGGCCTCAAAAGAGCGCTTGTCCGAGAGCGAGACCTTGATCAGGTCCGCGTCCGCGACCACGTGGTTGTTGGTGAGCACGTCGCCGTCCCGGGAAACGATCACGCCCGAGCCGAGCCCGGTCTGGACCTGCTCGCGCGGCTGGTTGTTCATGAACGGCCCGCCGAAGAAGCGCCGGAAAAAGGGGTCGTTGAAAAAGGGCGCGTAGGGTGTTTGCGGCTGGACCGCGACTCGCTTCTCGGTGTAGATGTTCACGATCGAGGGCATGGTCTGGTTGGCCGCGAGCATGACCTTCTTTTCAAAATCGCCCAGGCCCGCAGGGATGCTGAGCGCGGGCGCCGGCGCCGGGGCAAGGGCCGCGGTCCCGGCAATTTTTTTCCAGAACCGGAAGTCCCGGGTCTTCTTGCCCAGCACAAACCCGGCCGCAACCGCGCCGATCATCAACACCAGAACCGCAACCACCACAGCCTTCGTGCTTCTTTTGGCCATCTTCCACCTCCGTGCTCAAGGATAATCTATGGATATTTGGATTACAACCTCCGGTAAAAGTTCGGAGGCGCGGGTCAGGACGCGGTTGAGAGCCAACTCGCGGTCGTGCCCTATTTCTTGGCGGCCTGCTCTTTTTGGATGACGCGCTTGATTTCCGAAAGTAACACGGGAATGCCCTCTTGAACAATGCTCCAGACAATCTCATAATCCACGGCGAAATATTCATGGATGGCAATGTCCCTGAACCCGGCCATCCTTGCCCAATCGATTTCGGGGTATTTGAGCCGGAAGGAACGGGGTAAATGTTTGGCGGCTTCTCCAATGATCTCCAGATTTCTTATGACCGCGTCGCGAAACATTGAGTCGTTGAGAAAATTGGCGTAGGTCCTGCCCTTGGCGTACGATTCGATTTTTTTCCCGCAATCGAAGATGTCCGCAAGAAACAGGCTGTAGTCCCGTTTAGACATTAACCGCCTCGGCCAGCACCTGGTCTTTGATCCGGGGCTTGAGCCCGGTCTTGGTGATGAGGTCCACTTTCGCGCTCAGGATTTTTTCGAGGAAAAATTTCAAGTCCATATAGTTGTTGAAGTTCAGATGACCCGGTTGGAATTCCACCAAAACGTCCACGTCGCTCCTTTGCTTCTGCTCGCCCCTCACGAAGGAACCGAACACCAGGATTTCCCTGACTTTGTAGTTTTGCTCGATTTCCGACCGGTGGTCGCGGAGAATGGCCAGCACTTTCCGGAGCGATGCGACTCTTGCAGGCTTGCTTTTACGGGCTTTCATGCGTCCCTCTTCCATTATTATATTTGCCCCCTGGAGTTTGTCCACAGACCCGGAATTTGCGCCTTGGCCTCGGCTTGAAGATAGTTGCGGGATGTGATAGATTTTGGTTTCAAACAAGGAGGTGGGCGATGGCCAAGCTTGCGCTCAAAGGCGGGAAGAAGGCGTATGTCGGGAAGCTCCCGGCGTGGCCGGCATGGGACAAGAAAGAGGAAAAGGCTTTGCTCGAGGCTCTGCATAAGACGGACTGGGGCGGGTACCCGCCTCCCAACGTCATCACCAAACGCTTCTGCGCCAAATTCGCCGGGAAGCACGACAGCAAATATTGTTTCACCAACGCTTCGGGCACGGTGGCGCTGATGCTGGCCTGCAAGGCGCTGGGCATCGGCTGGGGCGACGAGGTGATCGTGCCCGCGCTCACCTTCACCGCCACCGCTTCCTGCGCCATGTTCGTGGACGCTCTCCCGGTGTTTGTGGACGTGAAGCCGGACACGCTCTGCATTGATGTTGACAAGATCGAGGCTGCAATCACTCCCAGGACCAGGGCGATCATCCCGGTGCATCTGGGCGCGCACGCCTCCGAGATGGACAGGATCATGGACATCGCCCAAAGGCGCAACCTCTACGTGATCGAAGACTGCGCGCACGCCCACGGCATGAAATACAAGGGCGTGGCCGCGGGCGGCTGGGGACACGTCAACTGTTTCAGCTTCCAGAGCTCCAAGGTCATGACCGCGGGCGAGGGCGGGGCCTGCACCACCAACCAGGAATCCTGGTACGACAAGGTGATGGCGCTGACCAACGCCGGCCGCAAAGGCCCGCGCGAAGGCTCGAAGTTCGATACCCTGGGCTATGCGTTGCGCATGACCGAGTTCCAGGCCGCGATCCTGGAAGTCGGCCTGGACCGGCTGTTCAAAGTCCAGATGCCGGTCAAGCGGAAAAATTACAAGCTCTTCCAAAGCCGGATCAACCAGATCGATGGCCTGGCCACGCTGCCGGACGATCCCAACATTACGAGAAAGAGCGGATACGGCTTCATCGTGATGTATGACGAGGACAGATTCGGAGTGAAGAGAGACAAAGTGGTTGAGGCGCTGATCGCCGAGGGTGTCCCGGCGTTCGGGGCGTTCTACGAGCCGGTTTACAACGCGGGCATTTTTCCCCTGGCCGAGGACGGCTCTCCGGCCACCCTTCCGCAGTTTAGGGGAATGGTTGACTACCGGAAATACCGAGGACAGTGCCCGGTCTCGGAAGAGGCCGCCTACCACGAAACCATCTGGGTGCTCCACAGCATGTTTCTCGGGACCGCAAAACAGACCGGCATGATGGCCGATGCGTTTGAGAAGGTTATTACCAACATCGACGAACTCAGAGCATAAGGAATCGCGACTAAAGTCGCTCGCACAGAAGAAAGTAGGGGCAGAGCGCGCTCTGTCCGCGTATATCGGGACTGAAGTCCCTCGCACATTTAAGAGGAGGAAAAAATTTATGAAAGAGAGCAGGATAAGGATCGGGTTATGCGGCACAGGCTACATCGGTAACATCCACGCCGAGGCGATCAAGCACAACCAGAAGACCGAGTTGGCCGCGGTGTGCGAGACATTCGACAAGGCGCGCGGCGAGGTTTTCCAAAAAAAACACAAAATCCCCAAGCTCTACTCCGACCTCCGGAAGATGGCCAAGGACCCGAGCCTGGACTTGATCTACCTCTGCGTGCCCAATTACCTCCACTGCGATTACATGCTGAAAGTGGCCGCGGAGAAGAAGCACGTGTTCGTGGAGAAGCCGCTGTGCCTGACGTTGGAAGAGGCGGACAAGATGATCGCCGCGGCGAAGAAGAACCGGGTCAAATTTTTCTACGGCGAGAATTTATGTTTTGCTCCCAAATACGTCCGGCTCAAGGAGCTCATAACCGAAGGCTCTTTGGGCAAGCCCTTCTACATCCGGCACCGGGAGAGCCACGGCGGCCCGCACGCCAAATGGTTCTGGGACATCCGGCTCTCGGGCGGGGGCGCCATGATGGACATGGGCTGCCACGGCATCGAGTTCGCCCGCTGGCTTTTGGGCAAGCCGAAAATCAAGCGCGTGCTGGCATCGCTCGGGACATATATACACTCGAAGATCACCAAGGGCGAGGACGACAGCGTGCTGCTGGTTGAGTTTGAGGGCGGGGCGAGAGCGGTGATTGAAAATTCGTGGGCGCTGCGCGGCGGCCTGGACGACCGGGCCGAGGTCCAGGGAACCGAGGGCGTGGCCTTCTGCGACCTGGTTTACGGGTCCGCGCTAAGGGTGTTCACCGCAACCGGTCTGGGATACGCGGTGGAAAAAGCAGAGACCACCAAAGGCTGGAGCTTCGTGATCTACCGCGAGGACGAGATGTACGGATACCCGGAGGAACTCGCCAACATAGTGAGCGCCATCGAAAACGACACCCCTCCCAAGGAAACCCCGGAGGACGGCAAAATCGTGCTCGAGACCATGATGGCCGGATACCTCTCCGCCAAACTCGGACGCTGGGTCTCCCTCCCGGCCAAACTCCCGCGCAACAAGAAGCCGTATCAGCTTTGGAGAAAATGAGATTAAAAAATGTCCGCTACGAGGGCGGTTTTCCCTAGACATTCTAATTTAGTGGCATATAATTTTTCCCAGGTAAAACATAATTCGCAATGACCTATGAGAAAACACTATTTGGGCTGAAGCTGGGCGCCGAACTGGAGGATTCATTGCTCGATATGAATCCTTGGTGGGCGGGGAAACCAATGGAACCACTCCCGCCACACCGACGCTGGCTATTTGAACCCGCCCTGCAGCGACTCAAGAGCGGCCTTGCGCCGGTAACTGTTTTGCGCGGACCCCGGCAGGTCGGCAAAACCATTTTGCAGATGCATATGATCGAGCATTTGTTACAAAATGAAGGGGTTGACCCGAAACGGATTCTCCGCATACAATTTGATGAAATCCGCCCATTCAAAGGCCTGGAATCGCCAATATTGAGCATCTGCCGATGGTTTGAGAAAAATATTGCGAAGATGACTTTCAACGAGATGGGCCGCTCAAACAAGCCCGCTTTCGTCTTTTTTGACGAAGCCCAGAATCTTAAATACTGGGCGCCCGAGGTCAAATCACTGGTTGACCATAACTCGGTGCGGGTGATGTTGACCGGAAGCTCGTCTCTGAGAATAGAAAGGGGCAGGGACAGCCTTGCGGGAAGGATTTCAACTCTCGAACTGGGGACTTTGCTTTTAAGAGAAATTGCCGCCATGCAGGGATTTGGGGATCTGAAAGCTGCGCTCCCGTTCAATGGCTCAGGGGAAATGAAGAAGAGGGATTTCTGGAAAAATGTCAGGGAAAGCGGATTAAGGGATCGAGAAATAAGGGACAGGGCATTTTCAGCCTTCTCCGAGAGGGGCGGATACCCGGTCTCCCAAGTTCGCACCGATAAACCTTGGGCGGAGGTTGCCGATTCGTTGAATGAGACGGTAATTAAACGGGTGATCAAGCACGATTTGAGGATTGGAGACCGGGGTAAAAAGCGAGATGAAAATCTACTCGAAGAGGTTTTCAGGATCTGTTGTCGTTATGCGGGCCAGAGCCCCGGCCAGGCCATTTTTATGACCGACCTCAGGACCGCCCTTGATACCCAAACCAATTGGCAAAAAATCCTGTCTTATCTGAGGTTCTTGGACGAAACCCTGCTCCTGAGGCTGGTCCAGCCTTTGGAGTTGAGACTCAAAAAGAAGAGGGGAAGGCCCAAAATTTGTTTGTGCGATCACTCCTTGCGCGCCAGTTGGCTCCAGGAAATCATTCCCTTAACTCCGGAAGGTCTCCAGGCCAACCCTCATTTAAGCGATCTGGCCGGACATCTCGCGGAAAGCGTTGCGGGCTATTTTCTGGGCGGCATTCCCGGTCTTGACCTTGCCTGGTTCCCGGAGCGAGGAGCCGAACCGGAAGTTGACTTTGTCATTACCGTGGGAGAATTTCGGATACCGGTTGAAATAAAATATCGACGGCAGATACACTTTGAGGATACGCGCGGATTGCGTTCCTTTTTGGAAAAAACCGCCTATAACGCCCCTTTCGGCTTGCTTGTGACGTTGGATGATGAAATCATGGTGGACGACCCAAGAATTCTTGCCCTGCCGTTATCTACTGTGCTTCTAATTAGATAACAAAACCATTATTCAAAATATTCTCAAAAAGCATGGGTTCTTCCGGTTTGACCGCGAACGGTGAAAACAGGATAATCCGTAACATGAAGAAAAAACTATTGGTCGGAAAAAATATTTTTGTCATGGCGCTGCTGGTCATGCTTGTTCCGCAACCCGGCATTGCGGAAAAGCGGCAGCCGATTATGACCAAGCGGCCAAACCTCGATATCGGCCGGAGCGCGCACCGCGGAGCCTCGCATTACGCGCCGGAGAACACCATTCCGGCCTATCTCAAGGCGGTGGAGCAGGGATACCAGTGGATAGAAATCGATGTCCGCTACAGCAAGGACGGGGCGCCGGTGCTTCATCACGACAGTTGGACGCTGCGCAGCTCTCTGGTGGCGCTGCCGGTGCGGGCCATGACTTATTCCCGGCTCAAAAAGCTGAACGCGGGAATCTGGTACGGCCCGAAATTCCGGGACGCGCGCATTCCATCTCTGGAGGAAGCGTTGTCGGCTCTCTCGGGCAAGGTCAACTTGTATCTGGACTTGAAGGAGCCTCCGCAACCGGAGTTGATCAGGCTGCTCAAGAAATATGGCTTCTACCCGGACCACGTGCTGGTGCTGGGCAATCAGAACGGGCCAAAGTTCCTGGAGTTCGAGCCCGAGGCCAAATATCTCGCAAAGCCCGGAAGCATCCGGGACATTGACCGGCTGCTCCAAAAATACCCGTCACTCTTCGCGCTCAACGTCGGCTGCCAGGCGCTCACCCCCGAGATGGTCGACGCCGCGCATGCCCGGGGCGTGCTCGTCTTTTCCAACGTCATCAACCTCATGCCCTGGCAGACCAAGCAATGCATGCACTACCCCATCCTCTACGGCGCGGACGTCACCCAGATCGACAACCTCAGAGTGTTCAACGAAGTGGTCGAAGAGATCCGGAGAGAGCAAGAGGTCAGGCCGTAGTCAACGCTTCGGGTTGAATCTCAGATCTCAAATTCAGTGCTGTCCGGAAGCAGCCTTTGGACTGCGGCGGCTTCGGCCGCCGCTTTTACGGACTTGCTTGACGGCACTCCCGTTAAGAGATATTTTGCATCGGTAGGATGAATAATTGGCCTCATGCTCCGGCACATGCATTGACCGAAGCCGGCGCTTACATGGTGACCGCTGGAATCCATCACAAGGCCAAGTTGCTGAACACCCCCGACCGATTGTGCCTGGTCCTGAACCTGCTCTTCGAATTTGCAGAATGCTATAAATGGCGGCTCCAAGCCTGGGCGATACTGAGCAATCACTATCATTTTGTGGCCTTGTCCCCGGACCAGCCGGAATCATTGAAGACCCTCGTCAACCAGGTCCACAGTCTGAGCGCGAAAGAACTCAACCGTAGGGACGGTGTCAAGGGTCGCAAAGTCTGGTTCCAGTATTGGGATTCCCACATAACCTTTGAGCGGTCGTACCTGGCGCGATTGAATTACGTGCATAATAACCCGGTGCATCATGGGCTGGTTGCCAACGCTTCTGATTACCAATTCTGTTCCGCAGGCTGGTTTGAATTGAATACCAGTTCAGCATTTAAGAAAACGGTCTATGGATTCAAGACCAACCGATTGAATGTTGCCGATGATTTTTGAAAGCCGGGATTCCTGGTTGCCTTGCTAAAGCGGCGGCCGAAGCCGCCGCACTCCAAAAAATTCGGAAATCACTTAAACCCTATCACAACGCGTCCTCCCCGCGCTCGCCGGTGCGGATGCGGATGGCTTCTTCCACTGGATAGACGAAGATTTTGCCGTCGCCGATTTTGCCGGTGGACGCGGATTCCTGGATGGCCTTGATGGCGTCGTCGAGTTTTTCGTCGGGAACCACCAGTTCGATTTTGACCTTGGGCAGGAAGTCCACGATGTATTCGGCCCCGCGGTAGAGTTCAGTGTGTCCTTTTTGCCGGCCGAAGCCCTTGGCCTCGATCACGGTCATTCCCTGGATCCCCAGTTGGGTGAGCGCGTCGCGCACGTCGTCCAGCTTGAAGGGCTTGATTATCGCTTCGATCTTTTTCATTTTCGTCTCCTTCTTTGGTCGCTCGGCTAGATCAAGTTTTGCTTTTGGGGTCAGGCCTTTTCGCGGAAGTCCAAGCTGAGATGATAAGGCCAGACCCCCTTGTCATGCCCTTGCAAAGGCAAGGGCGCACACGGATTTGGCGCCCGCTTTTTTGAGCACCTTGGCGGCCTCGTCCATGGTGGCGCCGGTGGTGATCACGTCGTCCAGGAGCAGGATGTTTTTTCCCGCCACCTTTTTGGGATTGGTCACCTTGAAAACCTTTTTCATGTTTTGCTTGCGCGCCGGCCGGGAGAGTCCGACCTGCGGAGGATTGTGCACGGCCCGGACCAAAGCCCCGGCCCGCACCGGTATCTTCAGCGCCCTGCTCACCGGCCGGGCCAGAATCAACGCCTGGTTGTAGCCTCTGGTCAGGAGCCTGCGCCAGTGCAGGGGCACGGGAATGATCATGTCAAACCGTTGTCCGGAGAGTTCGGTGCTCGCGGTCCTGATCATGCCCTCGGCCATCCAGTCCAGGAAATGGAACGCGCGCTGGTATTTGAACCGGTGCGCGATCTCCGAGACCGGGTCCTGGAACTTGACCCAGGCGCGGGCTTTTTCAAAATGCGGCCGGGCATCCAGGCAGTCCCCGCAGAGCCGCTCAATGCCCTCGCCCGTAAAGGGCTCCCCGCAGATCTCGCAGCGGCTTCCGATGAACTCGACCTTTGCCAGGCAATCCGGGCAGAGCGGCATTCCGGAGTCGGCGTGGCCGGAGCAGAGGTAGCAGATGCTGGGGAACAAGAGTTCCCTCGCAAGCTCCAATACCGCGGCCGCTCTCAATTCACGCCCCGTATTTTTCGAGCTTGAGCGCGTAAGCCATGGCCAGGCTCATCAGGTATTTCATCTTGAACCTTCCCAGTCCGCCCAGTTTGCAGGACGCCTCTCCGAATTCGCGGGTGGGGTCCTTGCGGGAGAGTTCGGTTGAGATCAGCACCGGCACCGGGTGGAAGGAATGGGCTTTCATGCTGGAGGGGGTGGAGTGGTCGCCGGTGATGATGAAGACCTCGGGCTTGAGTTTGGTCACCCGCGGGATCAGCTTGTCAACCTTCTCTATCACCTGAACCTTTCTCGCCCAGTCGCCGTCCTCGCCCGCGCTGTCAGTCTTCTTGACGTGCACGAAAAAAAAGTCGTGCCTGGCCCAATTTTCCTCCAGACACTTGAACAAGTCCTCCAGCTCCGGCCCCACCTCCTTGACCTCCATGCCCACCAGCCGCGCCAGGCCCTTGTACATGGGATACTGCGCGATGGCGCAGGCGTTGAGCTTGTAGATTTCGTCGAAGCTCGGGTATTTGACGAAGTTGGCGAACCCGCGCAAAAGCATCATGTTCGCCGGCCGCTCGTCCTTCAGGACTTCCCGGGCCTGAACCATGAATTGCTCCGCAAGCTTCCCGGTTTTTTCGCCGGCCGCGTCTTGGGCCTTCATGGGCAAGGGCGGCTTGCCCTCGACCTGGGGGTCGGTGTCGTTGATTTTGTCTCCCAGTCCGGGCGCCCGGAACACCAGGGCGGCCCGGTGCTCCTTGACCGGCTCCAGGAAATATTCCGCGCCGCTGATTTTGACCTTGGCTTTGAGCTTGGCGCAGAGCTGGGCGTTGAGTTCGGTTGAAATCCTTCCGGCCCGGCGGTCAGTGACCAGGCCCTTGTCATCCACCGCGCAGAAATTGACCCGGATCGCCAGGTCGCCGTGCTTGAGCGGAAAATCGATCCCGAGCGCCTCGAGCACTCCCCTGCCGATCAGGTATTTGACCGGGTCGTACCCGAAGAGCGCGAGGTGTCCGGGACCCGAGCCGGGAGTGATGCCGCGTCCGACCGGGTCGGCCATTCCCAGCACGCTGGCCTTGGCCAGCTTGTCCAGGTTGGGCTTTTTGGCCATCTCCAGTTCGGACTTGCCCAAAGGCTCGATCGGAAGACCGCCCAAGCCGTCCATCACCAGCAATACAATCTTGGAATCGGTTTTCCTCGCCAAATCGCGCACCAGCGCTTGTATATCCATCTGCCCCTCCTTTGAATGCCGAAAAGCCAGGCCCGCCCTGGCCAAAGCCGCGGGCTATTGCCCCGTGAAAATTCTAGCGGCCTTAAGGCGTCTGTTCAAGCAGCTTGAGCTCAAGCCCCAGGTCCGCGCCGACCAGCTCCACGCTTTGCCCGTCAAAGGCGATCCTTAAGAAAAGCCGGCGATAGACCCGGGCGAGCTTTTCAAAGTCCGCTTCGGGCGGCGCCGGCCGAAGCCGGTCAACGCCGGCAAGGTATGGAGCAAAGAGCTCTTGCCGGCTCTCGGGCGGGGCCGCGACGCCCGGCAGCCCGCAAAGCCAAAGTCCTTGCTCGATTATTTTCCCGCAGATCACCGGCCCGCTCAGATAAAAGCCCAGTTGAAAAGCCTCCTGCGCCTTCTTCGAATTCTTGTTCACCGCCAGGTAAGAGCCGGTGAAGGCCACCTTGCCCCGGCCCGGAAAAGCAAGGCCCCGCACCGGATAAGGATAAGCGCCGCTCTTCCAGAGCTCGCGGGCGGCATCCATCCCGGCAAAGGCAAATTCAACCTCGCCCCTGGCCAGCGCGCCGGCAAGCAGCTCGGAGTCGTAGTTTTTGGAATAGGGGCTGAGGCACTTGTTCATCGAGGAAAAGAAATAGAGCGCCTTTTTTGTATTCTGGTCTTCCAGGTCAAAGGCGTTGCCGTTGAACGCCCAGACGGTTGAGAGCATGAATTCCAGGAGCGCGTGGTCTTCGCCAATGACGAGTCCGAGTCCGCCGGGATGAGCGGCGCAGAGCGCGGAGAAGGCCTCCAGGTCCTGCGGAGGTTCCGGGACTCGCTCGGCGTTATAGAGTAAAGCCGGCCATTGCAGCCGGAATGGCAGGAAATAATTTTTGCCGTTGATTTTTCCGGGCTGGAAGGATGAGAATTCGAAAATGGAGTCTTCGTAATCGCCTGGGGACAAGGTTCGGAGTTCAACGGAGAAAGGGGCCATGCGTTGGCGGTCTTTGTAATCAAGTTCGTAGAGGTCGGGCTGGTTTGCGCCCATGAGCAGGGCGCGGGGCTCCAGGCCGCCCGCGGGCTCGAAAGTCAATTTGGTCCGTGGGAGGATGTCCCGTTCTTCGGTGATGGCATTGAGGAAATCGATCTCGGTTTCGGTCAGGTTGACCGCGGCCTTGATCTCGGCCGCAGGCTCTTTCTTCCGGGTGCATCCGAAGACTACAATCAGGATAAGGGGCAGGACCTTGAGCAAAGTTTTCACTTGAGATATCCCAGCGCTTCCAGGCGCTTTTTGTCTTCCAGGGTCATGGCGTCCGGTTGACCCGAGACCGCGGACTTTTCCCAGACCCGGCGCCAGGCCAGCAAATGGTCGGAAAATCTTATGAAGGTCTGGTCAGCGGGGTCGGCAAGGTTTCGGATCTCTTTGGCGTCGCCGGCCAGGTCGTACATTTCCCACCGGGCGCCCGAGGGGTGGAAGCACACTTTCAGGTCATCAAGTTTAAGACCGATCCAGATCGGGTCTTTGACGTTGACCATCTTTTCCGCGCCCTCGCCCCTGACCGCTCCCGGGTAGGTCTCAAAATAGACCAGGAAATGCTCGGGCCAGCTTTTTTGTCCGAGGATGAACGGCATCAGGTTCCTCCCGCGCATGGCCGCCCCGGGAGCGATACCGGCATAGGCGAGCATGGTCGGGGCCAGGTCCAGAAGTTCGATTTGGGCGTCCACCCTTTTCCCCGCGGGAATCCCCGGGCCGGAAAGGCCGAAGGGGATGCGCATGCTCGGCTCGTAGAGATAGCGGCCGTGGCCGGTGTAACCGTGTTCCCCCAACTCCTCGCCGTGGTCGGCGATGAAAACGATCAGGCTGTTTTGGTCCAGGCCCCTGGCCCGGAGCTGGTCGAGCAGGACGCCGATGTGGTAATCAGCGTAGGCGACCTCGCTGTCATAGGCGTTGATTTTGTCTTGCGCTTTGTTTGGGGTTTGGGTCTTGGAGGCGAAATTGAACCCGTTATGGAAGAGATAGGGCTGGTGAGGGTCCGAGTAATGGGCCCAGAGGAAAAACGGCTGTTGGGGATTGGAATCGATCCAGGCGGAGGCCTGGCGGGTGACGCCCTGGGCGTCGCGCTCGCTGTTGAAGAAAATCCATCGTTTCCGGAAGAAGTCGTCGTCGTAAAGGTCAAAGCCTTTTTGGAGGTTGGAGATGTTTTTTTTGAGCGGCCAGTTGGAGAGGACCGCGGCGGTGGCGTAGCCGTTTTTCTTGAGGATTTCGGCCAGGGTTTCCAGGTCGTTGACCATGGGCACGCCGTTTCTGGTGGAGCCGGTTTCATGCGGGTAGCGGCTGGTCATGAGCGAGGCGAAGCCGGGGCTGGTGAGCGGGATGTTGCAATGGGCGCTGGAAAACCACGTTCCGGTCCTCATCAGACGGTCGGCGTTGGGGGTGGCGTTCCGGGCATAGCCGTAAATGCTTACGTGGTCCTGCCGGAGCGTGTCAACCGAAATCAGGATCAGGTTCGGGCGCGTCCCGCCCAAAACCCGGGTAAAGGCCAGCGCGCCAAAAATAAAAATTAAAAGCTTGAGCGCCTTCATCTCCGGATAATCTAGCATAACCTCCTTGCGCTGCCAAAAACTGCCGGTCCCGGCCGCGCCTTCCCGAACCATTGTGCCGTGGCGATGTCTGATCCGATCGCCTTAATCATTTTGTAGCAGCGCGAATATCGGGACTTGGGTTTCCCTAAATTTACAAAACAGCTCTGGTTGTGATAGCATATCCTGCCCGATGCAGGCTGAATCTTACAACCAGGTCCATACCCAGGTCCCGCTCTGGTTCTGGCCGGCGTTTGTCGCTTTTGTGATCGTGATGCTGGCGTTGGACTTGTTTGTGATCAACCGCAAGGCTCACGAGGTCAAGCTCCGGGAGTCCCTGTCTTGGACCGCGGCCTGGGTCTCGCTCGCGCTGCTTTTTTGCGCCGGGGTTTATTTCAAATTCGGCTCGCTCAAGGCCTTCGAGTTCTTGACCGCTTACCTGGTCGAATACTCGCTGAGCGTGGACAACCTGTTCGTGTTCCTGCTCATCTTCGGCTATTTCCAGATCCCGCGCGAATTTGAGCACAAGGTCCTGTTCTGGGGCATCCTGGGCGCCCTGGTCATGCGCGTCAGCTTCATCCTCGCCGGGCTTACCCTCATCGCCAAACTCCACTGGGTGATCTATATCTTCGGCGCGTTCCTGGTTTACGTCGGACTGCGCCTGATCTTTGCCAAGGATCAGCAGGTCCACCCGGAGAAAAACCTCGCGCTCCGGCTGTTCAAGAGGTTCATGCCCGTTACCCACGAGCTTGAGCAAGGCAGGTTCTTCATCAACCCCGCGGGACGATGGCTGGCAACCCCCCTGTTCGTGGCCGTGATCGTGATCGAGACCACCGACGTGGTGTTCGCGATCGACTCCATACCCGCGGTGCTCTCCATCACCCGCGACGCCTTCATCGCCTACACCTCCAACGTCTTCGCCATCCTGGGCCTGCGTTCGCTTTTCTTCGCGCTCAGCAAGTTCATGAGCCTGTTCCATTATTTGAAATACGGCCTGTCCACCATCCTGATCTTCATCGGCGCCAAGATGCTGGCCGCGGAATTCTTCAAAATTCCGGTCGGGATCGCCCTGGCCGTGGTGGCCGGGGTACTCGCCCTCGCCGTGCTCGCCTCAATCATCCGCATGAAACGGACCGGGCAAGGCAAGGCCCCTCCCCAAGTCTGAACCCGGCCCGGCCAATAAATCATTTCCCCGTTCGTATTATATGCGCAGGGCTGGCGTTTGCGCGCGAGAGCCCTAAAACCACAGGAGGAGGGTATTATGAAAAAGGGAATTATTATGGGGACGGTTATTCTGGCCGCGGCTTTTCTTTTCGCCGCCTGCCATCATGAAGAAGAGGAGTGCGTGGACATCGCCGGGACCTATGCGGTGACCAAGACTTTCGAAGATATGGTTTGCGTAACTGCCGGTTCCACGGTTCTGACCATCACCAACGAATCCACCTTGCTGCCCCTGACCAGCACCCTGGTCGTCAACCAGATCGAATGCTCCATCGCCGGGTCCGAAACCACCACCACACCGCCCCTGACCATCGCTTACCTGGGCGACACCGATGAGCATGACCGCTTCAGCATGAGCATCCAGAGCCCGGTCCCGCTCGCGCTCGACATGAGCATCGATGGCCTGCCTACCGTGGCTTGCAACTTCAACGCCGGCATCGAATGGAACGGCAGCGCTCCGAACGACAACTCTCTTGTGGGAGTGATCGACTTTGCCCTGACCAAGGTCTCGGGCGACGCAACCTGTCCCGCTTCCTGCACCGCCAACTACAATTTCGCCGCGATAAAATAGCGGCATTGGCGACCAGGAATCCGGGACTCGGGATTCGAAAACCCCGAACCCCGGATATTGGCGCCTCCCAAACCTTCGGAACCTTCTTCGCCTCCGCCCCGGGTTCGCTCGAAAAGCAAAACCTGCTAAAATCTTATTAAGGGCAAGGCATGGACCGGCACAAGATCTGGCGGATCGAGCGGGTGGGGATCGCGATCCTGATCCTGGGCGCAATCTTCGGCGCGCTGTATTTCCTGCGCCTGACCCTGATCCCGGTGTTCATCGCGCTGTTTCTGGCCTACGTGCTGGACCCGGTGGTGAACAGCCTTGAGGGCAAGCGCATCCACCGCCAGGGCGCCATCTTCATCCTGGCCTTTGCCACCATCATCCTGCTCGGCCTGGCCGTGGTCTTTCTCCTTTACGAGGGCCAGAAGGAAGTGGTGTCCCTTTACCGGAACATGCCCAGGTACCTGGCCAAAATTCAGGAAGAGTACGGGCCGCTCGTCCGCAAATACATGGGGGTTGCCATCCCCAGGAGCTTTGACGAAATTTTCACGCAGATGAAAGCGCAGCTCGGCAAGGTCGACCCCGGCGGACTCAAGCCAATGACCAACCTGATCTCCGAGCTCACCACCAGGACCATAACCCTGCTCGGCTGGGTGTTTTCACTTGCCCTCACCCCGGTGTTCCTCTTCTATTTCCTGCGCGACTGGGACGAGCTTAAATCCAAGCTGGCCGGCTACGTCCCCCTGGCCTACCGCGACTACCTGATTGAAAAGGCCCGCCAGACCGACGAGGTGCTGAGCGGCTTCATCCGCGGCCAGATGACCGTGTGCCTGATCCTGGGAGTGCTTTACAGCCTCGGGCTCCGGCTGATCGACGTCAACCTCGCCATCGTCATCGGGATGCTCTCCGGCGCCGCGTATATCGTGCCCTATCTGGGCACCGTGGTGGGGGTGGTGGCCGCGTGCGCGGTGTCTCTGCTCCAGTACGGCCTGGACTGGCATTTCTTCGCGGTCTGGCTGGTCTTCGGAGTGGTGCAGGCCCTGGAAGGGTCAATCATCACGCCCAAGGTCGTGGGCGAGAAAGTGGGCTTAAGCCCGGTGGTGGTGATCATCGCCCTGCTCGTGGCCGGGAACCTGCTCGGGTTCCTGGGAGTGCTGATCGCGGTGCCCGCGGCCGCGGTGCTCAACGTGTTCGTGAAGGACGGCCTGGGGCGGTACAAGAAATCGGCCTTCTTTCTGGAGCAGCCGGAGCGGTTCGGCGAATTTGCGCCGCCGGCGCCGGACCGGGAAACGGATGAGATGGTGGCGGAGTCCAAAGAATAACCGCAATGCCCTTTTCCGCAAAGATAGTTTCGCTCTGGTTTTTGCTGCTTGCCTCGGTCAAAGCCGGGGATTATGCCCCGGCTTTCACGCTCCCGGCCACGGACGGACGGAATTACAGCCTGGAAGCCTGCCGGGGAAAGCTGGTTTATCTCACCTTCGTTGAGCAGTCGTGCTATCCCTGCCGGATGGAAGTGCCGGTGATCAACCAGGTCTCAGCCCGGGAAAAAGACAATCTGGCGGTGCTGGGCGTGATCGGCAAAGCGCGCACCCTCGAAGAAGCCCGGGCCGCGCAAGAATTCCTGGGCGTCAAATTCCCGCTGCTCTACGACCCCGCGGGAAAAATCCTCGCGGCCTATCAGGTGCTTTCCGTGCCCCAGGGATTCCTGATCAGCGAAAGGGGAGCGGTGATCAGCCGCTATAACGGTTTTGCGGAACAAATCTTCAGCGCGGACCTGAGCCGGGAAACCGAACGCATCCGACGGCTCCGGGACAACTGCGCGGTTTACGTCTCGCCGCTGGTAAACCTCACTGATCCCGCAGCCGCGGAAAAACTGGGAGAGGCCTATGCCGCGGGCGCGTCCTCATGCCTGGAGCGGAGCGGATACCGGATCGCAAAATCGAAAGTCGGAACAAGGTTCATCATTAACGGCTCGGTCGCGAAAAAAGAGGGCGCCATTGTCACGCTCTATCTGGATGACATGCTCTACGGGAAGACCGTGGCCGTGGCCGAGGCCCCGGTTCCGCCCAACGAATTCAACCGGATGGTCTCCGCGATTGAACGCGAAATCTACCGGCGCTGCCCGATAAAGCCCGAACCTCCGGCGCCGAAAAAATGATCCTTCGGTCCCGCCTTGGGGCGGGATGCGAGCGAGCTTGCTCGCGATTCAATTGCGCGTGTTCAGCCTCCAGCGTTTCCCGCTCCCCGTTTTTGCTGGCAATCCTTCCGGTATTTGAATAGAATAGTCGGGCAAGAGGAGCAGCCGGAAAATGAACGAATTGTTGACCATGTCGGTGGTGGAAATGGCGCGCCGGGTCCGGGGCAAGGAGCTTTCTCCGGTGGAGCTGGTCGAGACGCACATCAAGCGCATCCAGGAGGTCAATCCTTACGTCAACGCGGTTATCGAGCGTCGTTTTGAGCGGGCCCGTGAGGAAGCCAAATTTGCTGAGAGTCGTCTGTCGCAAGGCCGTGAGGGTCTTCCGCCTTTGTTTGGAATACCGTGCACGATCAAGGACACCTACGCGGTCAAGGACATGCGCTGGTCGGTGGGGGTTTGGGCAAGGAAAGACCTGGTCGCGGACTGGGACGCCACCGCGGTGAAGCGTCTCAAGGACGCGGGCGCGATCATCCTGGGCAAGACCAACGTGCCCGAGGCGGCCATGTGGTGCGAGACCTACAACCACGTTTACGGCCGGACCAACAATCCTTATGACACCGGCCGGGGCGCCGGAGGCTCTTCCGGCGGGGAAGGCGCGATCATCGCGGCTTCGGGATCGCCTTTCGGCCTGGGCGCGGACGTCGGGGGATCGATCAGGTATCCCTCCGCGTTCAACGGCATTGCCGGGCACAAGCCCTCGGGAAGGATGGTGCCGGGCACCGGCCACTGGCCCCCGGCGCTCGGAGCGCTTGCCAATTACAATTCCTACGGGCCAATGGCCCGGAGGGTCGAAGACCTGGCTTACATCCTGCCCCTGATCGCGGGACCGGACGGCAAAGACAACTCGGTCCAGGACCGGCCCCTCAAATCGCCCAAGGAAGTTGACGCCTCAAAGCTGAAAGTCTTCTATTTCGATTACAACGGCCAGGCCAGGCCCGACCGGGAAACGGTCCGCGCAATCGGCATGGCCGCGGGAGCGTTCGCGGGAATGAAAGCCCCGGTCGAATACTTCCGGCCCCGGGGCGTGGAGCAAAGCGTGGACATCTGGCAGGCGGCCATGGCCCAGAACCCCGAACCGTTCGTCAGTTTTCTCGGCGGCGAGAAAAAAATTGACCTGCTCAAGGAAAGCTGGCGGTTCCTCACCCGCGAGTCCAAAATCACCTTCCCGGCGCTCGCCACCGCGATCATTGAAAAGCCGGGCAAGCTGCTGCAGAAGCGCAACCAGGAAATGCTGGAGCTTGCGGCCGGGATGCAACAGGAAATCGAGGCCCGGCTGGGAGACAACGGAGTACTGCTCTGCCCGGTGTTCTCAACCCCGGCGCCCAAGCACTCCTGGATCTGGAAGGACCTTCTGGGCATGGGCTATTCCGGGCTGATCAACGTCCTCGAGTTCCCCGCCACCGTCATCCCCATATACCATCGCGAAGACGGACTCCCGGTCTCAATCCAGGTCGTCGCCGCAAGATGGAACGACCATTTGACCCTTGCCGCGGCCGCCGCGCTCGAGCAAACCTTCGGAGGCTGGAGGCCGATTGAGAGGGTGAAGTGAGAACAGGATTTCAGATTTCAAATTTCAGATCTCAAATGGTATTCCGGAACGGGGAGACTGAATGATTTTCAAGAGGCGCTGGAAAATTCCGGTTGGCCTGGTGGCCGCGGCATTATTGGCCGCCGCAGGCATAACCTACGGGCTCTACCAGGGAGGCTACCTTGTGGTCAAGCCCGAACCGGAAGTCCGGAAATCCCCGTTGCCCCCGGGCGGGATTCCGGAAAACGCCAAACAACTGAATTACCTGGTCACCCAGGCGGCCAGCCTGAGCGCCAAGGCCTGCGATGAAGCCCGGGCCAAGAAGACGCCCGAGGCCTGGGGCAAATGCGTGGACGAGGCTTATGCGCCCGCGTTCCGGATCAACCATATCAGCAATAAAGACCTGGTCCCGGCGCTCACCCGGCTGGCCGGACAGACTCATTTCAAACTCCCGCCCGAGATTGAAAGCGGCGGCGAAGAGCCGCGGGAAAAGTACCGCGCGCTCATGTGTTCGGTGAAATTCGCATCCATCTCCGCCCTGGTCAGCCTTAAAGACCCGTCCGCGGTCAAGACCATGCTCAAGCTGATGGACCAGTCGTACAACAATTCCTACCAGGGCTGCTATTTCGGACAGCAGGATTCAACCTGCGAGGCCGCGAACTGGGGACTGCTCGAGCTCAAGCCCAAAGGAGTGGCGCCCGCGCTGGTCAAGACCATCAAACGGCATCGCTACCGGACCGAGCAGGAAATCCAAGCCGCGCTGAAAATTAGAAGGTCCAAGGGCCGGATCACCCACGCCGACGTTTATCAGGAGTACCAGGATTCCAACCTGGCCTCCTGCAACCTGGACGCCCTGACCAGGCTGGGCGAAGAAGGCAAACGGGCGATCGCGGACCAGCTTGAAAAGGGAATGCTCACCAACGCGGAAAAAATGCTTTTCCTGGGAGGACTCGCCGGCTTTCCGCTCGCCAAGCCGGAAGTGGAGCTGGTAAAGGAGTATCTCGGTTCCAGCGACGCCGGAGTAAGGACCGCGGCCGCGGACGCCCTGGTCCCCATCGCCGCGCCGGAATACAAGGACCTGTTCGTCAAGTTGTATGATGATGGTTTCCAGAAACAGGCCTGCGCCGGGTTCGGGAAAATAATGGCCCCGGAACTGGCGCCCATGCTGGTCAAGGTGATCAATACCAGCGAGGACCCGGACACGCTCACCGCCGCGGCCGGCTCGCTCGGCAATTTCCCCGCGGCCCAAATCAGGCCGGCCTTGCCCGCGCTGATCGAAATCGTCAAGACCAAACCCTACGGCGCGGCCAAGCCCTTTTATGAGGCGATCGCTTACGCGGACGAAAGCGCAACGGTCAAGGACCTGCTGGAGTTGCTTTACGACCCGGTCAAGGCCGGCGGGCACGCGATCGATGCCGTGGGCACGATCAACGGCCCGGCGTCCGCGGCCGCGCTCAGGAAAATAATCGCGGACAGGAACTATCCGCTCACGGTGCTCAAGAAAGAGCCCAAGGACCGCTGGGAGAAGGAGACCTTTGACCGATTGACAAGGATCAGGTTCAAGGCGCTGTTCTGGCTGATCCTGCGGGAGGGAAAATCGGGAGCGGCCTGGGCGGAGAAGTATTTCAGCAAGCGGACCATTGAGGCGGAAATGGCCTTGGTGGAAAAAGCCCAAAAAAAAGCGGAGCAAGAAATGAAAAAGCGGCAACCGGCGGGCCAAAAACCCGGGCCCGACGCCAAGTAGAGGGGGCAGCCCGCTCAAATAAATTTTCGAGCCTTTGGCCGGGGAGGATTGGGAAATGGCAAAGATCGTTGTGCTGGGCGGGTCTGGCGCGGTGGGCCGGGTGGCGGTGAGGACGCTGGCCGGCCAGGAGCTTTTTACCGAGGTTGTTGCCGCGGACATCAACCTGGCGGCTGCGCGGAAAGTGGCCGCGGCCGCGGGGAAGAAGGTGATCGCGAAAAAGGTTGACGCGCTCAACCAGAAGAGTCTCAAGGCGGCGATCAAAGGCGCGGACCTGGTGCTCAACTGCACCGGGCCGTTCTACAAGTTCGCGCTGCCGGTGCTCAAGACCGTGATCGCATCCCGGATCAATTACGTTGACGTGTGCGACGACGTGGACACCACCTTTGAGGTCCTCAAGCTGGACTCGGCCGCGAAGCGGGCCGGAGTCAAGGCCCTGATCGGCATGGGCTCATCCCCGGGAGCGACCAACGTCATCGCCAGGTTCGCCGCGGACAACCTGCTTGATCAGGTCGACTCCATTGACATCTTCCACGCCCACGGCGGCGAGCCGTTTGAAGGCGAGGGCGTGATCGGACACCGCTGCCACTGCATGAGCATCGACATCCCGATGTATCTGGAGGGCGAACTCAAATATGTGAATTATTTCGGGGACGACGGCGTGGCGTTGCGCCAGAAGTTCAACTTCCCGGTGATCGGGGAGGCGCTGCTCTACCCGTATCCGCACCCGGAGCAGGTGACCATCCCGCAATACATCAAGTGCCGGCAGGTGACCAACAAGGGCACCGTGCTGCCCGAACCCTATTACGACCTCACCCGCGACGTCTTCAGGCTGGGACTCGGCAGCCGCGAGCCGCTTCTGGTCAAGGGCAAAAAAGTCGTGCCCTACGAATTCGCATTGGCTTACATCATCCGCGAGCGCGAGCGGATTTTGAAGCAAACCAAATTCGGCGCCCAGCGCGGATGCGTGACCGTGATCGTCAAGGGAAAAAAGAACGGGCAGTACCAGGAATTCCGCGCGAGCATGGCCTCGCAGAGCCAGGCTTTGGGCGAAGGCACCGGCATACCCGCGGCCATGGGCTGCATCCTCATGGCCCAGGGCAAGGTCAAAGGTCCGGGAGTGCTCCCGCCCGAGGCCGCCATCAACCCCAATGATTTCCTCGCCCTGCTCCCTCAAGTGATGAAGCTGGACGCGCAAAAGGAAGGCGGAAAATCATTCGGAGGCATCATCATCGAGCAGGTCGACGCGGCAGGCAACGTCAAGAAGTTCAATCTGTAACCGTAGAGGACGCGGAGAACGCAGAGTGGGTTTTTCAGCGAATTTAGCCAACACTTGTAGGGGCGCAGCGCGCTGCGCCCGGACAGCACGCAAACATTGCACGCAATACCCCTACATGGGCCTAATGCAACTATTCCCAGATCCCGCAGAAACCAAAACCCCCTATTCGCGCTGATACAAAATGGTTGACATAATGGAATTGAAATCGCACTTGACAAGAAGATGGAGGGAGAGGTATTTTAATGAAAATGTATTCAGCCATAATACACAAGAAAGGCATCCGTAATGCTTTCGATGAAGACGCCCTCACCAGCCTGGTGTTTGATACCCTGAGATTCCTGCCGGATGATATTCTCCACGCTTACCTGGCAACAGCTGAAAACATGAATGGCAGCAAGCTGTCTGAATTATTACTCAGTCCATTCACAAAGCCAAAAATTCATTTTTGGAAGTCTTTCAAACCGGAAGGCGATTGGAAAGGAGACGGATGCATTCCCGATTCCATTATGATCTGGAATGATCTGGTCATAGTCGAGGAGTCCAAGTGGGAATCGCCTAAGAGCGGAGCAGGAATAGAAGATGCAGACCTACGAGACCAATTGGTGAAAGAATTTCTCGTGGCCAAGCGGCTTGGCGAAGATATCAAAAATTTTGTTGTCTTATATATAACCGATGATCTGACAATGCCTACAGAAGACCTCAAAGAGAGCCAAGATGCGTTTGCAGAACTCAGAAAAGATATTCCGATAAAAGAGTTTCGCTCAAGGATTTATTGGACCAATTGGCATAACCTCGCTGACATCCTATCTAATCGTCACAGCGATTTGGGCCATGACCTTTATGAGGCTTTGGGCGTGCTCGGTATTAGCCTTCCTTTTTCAGGGTTCAACTTCAAATTCGAACCACTAGATAGGGAATTGCTGAATCAGAATTATATCATATTTGAATTCCATGGCAGACAAGATCGAGAGGCTGGGAGGTAAAATGACGGACGGGACGGAATTAATGGTCGCATGGAGCATAGTTTCTCGGGTCATGGTCGAATGTAAGAGTTTGGTGCAGGAGGTCGCAAAATCATTGTCGAAGGCAGCAATGCTCTCCAATGAGGATTGGGGATATAAGGGAAGGCCATACCACGCTTGTTGGAATTTTGGAAAATTCTATGACGGTTTTAAGGCGCTAAAAATTTTCACGTGCTTATTCAAGCTTAGAGAAGTGCGTGCGGAGGGAACGCATCAATGGTATTGCATCCACTTGATTTTCGATCCAGATCTGATTGAAAAAATGCACGACCAAATGGAGCCACTGATCTTCGCTTCCCAAATCCAGGCTTCCGATGAATGGCAAGAAGAAACGGAATTTGATACCGTTGTTGAGTTCAATGTGTTTGATGAGTACGATCGGAACGAAAACGAAATTCATTTTGAGCATGGGAAATTTCCAAAAGCCGATGGGCAAGGATATAAGTATCAAGAAGAAGAAGGCAAGAATTTTTTTAATGGTAATTACATCGGCTACCCGCTTGTCTCAATAACAAATTCCCAAGATATAGAAAAGAAACTCATCCAGCCCCTTTTTCTCAAAGCAGGATGATGGGCAAAGAATAGCATTTATCCCGTTTATCCCGCCCAATACTCGGCTTGGCAGTACATCCCTGACAGCGGTTTATAGTGTCTCCCTTTTGAATTGGACAGGGAGGAAAGCAGTTGAGTCCTCTTTGGTCGGGTCGGGTTTGAGATCTTTGGCCTGAGTGGATTAGAAGGCTGCTGGACTAAGGGTTTGGGAAGCCGTAGAATCGGGGATGGGCAGAGGGGTATGAGCATATGTTGCGCAGGCAAGAGTGCCCGCGCCCCTCGCGTCTTTGAACGTTGAACTTTAAACTCAGAAACTTAGAAACGTAGAAACTCAGAAACTTAGAAACCATGAATTACGTCCTGGCCATAGACCACGGCACTTCCGGGGTGAAGAGTTCGCTCTTCTCGGTCAGAGGCGAGCACCTGGCCACCGAGACCCAAAAGACCCCGGTCATTTTTCTTCCCGGAGGCGGCGCGGAGCAGGACCCCGGACTCTGGTGGGACGCGCTCATCCAGACCTCGCAAAAACTCGTGGCCGCAAACCTGGTCCCGGTTCAGGACATCGTGGCAGTGTGCGTGTCATCCACTTTTTCCTCAACCGTGGCCGTGGATGAAAACGGCAAACACCTCGGCAACTCCCTTACCTGGATGGACTCGCGCGGGGCCAGATACGTGAAAGAGATCATCCGCGGGTTCCCGAGCTTTGAAGGCTACGGGCTGCTCACCATGGTCCCCTGGATTTACAAGACCGGCGGCGGCCCCCAGCTTTCCGGCAAGGACGACATCGCCCACGTGCTCTGGTGGAAAAACGAAGCGCCTGAAATCTATCGCAGGGCTCAATTTTTTCTGGGAAGCAAGGACTACCTCAACCTCCGCCTCTCAGGCGTCCCCGCGGCATCCCACGACTCCATATCGCTCTTCTGGTGCGCCAACACCCGCGACCTGGGCAACGTCCATTACGACGACTGGATAATCAAGAAGCTCGGCATCGACAAGTCCAAGCTGCCCTTGCTCCGGCGCAGCATTGACGTGCTCGGCAACGTCCTGCCCGAGGTTGCAGACGCGATCGGACTCAAGCGCGGCGTCAAGGTGGTGTGCGGCTCTCCCGACCACCAGTCCGCCTGCATTGGAAGCGGCGCCGTGCGCGATTTTGAGGGACATTTCTACGTCGGCACATCCTCCTGGATCCAGTGCGTGGTGCCCTTCAAAAAAACCGACGTGCTCCATTCCATCGCCTCACTCCCGACCTCCATCCCCGGCAAATACTACTCGGTCTGCGAGCAGGACATCGCAGGAGGCGCTCTCGCGTTCCTCGCCGAAAACGTCCTCTTCCGGAAAAGCAAGCTCAACGCCGCGTCCGCGCCCGAAAACGTCTATGAGTTGATGGACCAGGCCGCGGCAACGGTGGCGCCCGGAGCGGGAAAGCTCATTTTCACGCCCTGGCTCAACGGCGAGCGCACGCCCGTGGACTCAACCACCCTCCGCGCCGGGCTCTATAACATCTCCCTGACCACCACCGCGGAACAGATCGTGCGCGCGTTTTTCGAAGGCGTGGCCATGAACTCGAGGTGGATGCTCGGCTACGTTGAGAAATTCATCGGCCGCAAAATGGCGGCGTTGAACGCGGTGGGCGGAGGGGCCAAGTCCCGGGTCTGGTGCCGGATTTTCGCGGACGTGATGGACCGGACCATCCGCCAGGTGAAGGACCCGCAGCAGGCCAACGCCCGGGGCGCCGCATTCATCGCCGCGGTCGCGCTCGGCTTCATCAAGTTCGACGACGTCCCTTCCCTGGTCCAGATCACCGAAGAATTCAAGCCCGAACCCAAAAACCGCAAAACCTACGACCAACTCTACCGCGAATTCCTCCAAATCTACCAAAACAACCGGGCCATCTTTAAGCGATTGAATCAGCCGGAATCCTGAAAAATTCCGCCGGGCCCTCACGCCCCGGTCCCGGCGAATCTCAGTTGCAACTGTCGCAACTGTTGTCGCAGCCGGTTCCGCAGCAATGATCAACCGGGCAGCAATCGCGGGCGGATTCGCTCCAAAAATAGCCCGCGGGACAGTGGTCATCATCAGTGTCAATATCCACGTCCGCTCCGCAGCCGATCATGACGGACCCGAGAGTGATAAACGCGCTCGCGATCAAGACCTGGAAAAGTTTGGTCGTCTTCATTTCTTCCCTCCTTTTTTCTTTCGATCTTTCCGAAAATCTCGCCGCCGGAAAATGCGGGCCCCATCAAGACACACCTCCGGCGCTGCTCTCAAAGGGCGGATTTTTTTCGCCGCAGGCGCGGGATAGCGCGCCCGCCAAATGTTCTTTTATCCGGCTAACGGTCGCCGGGCCTTGCTGCCACGGTGCATATAGATGCAACGTGCATACCAAATTCCGGGGCCGGCGATTTTTAAAATTTTTTGTTTCCAAAATCAATATCTTAAAGAATTGATCAGGGGACAGCGAGGTGGCGGGAAGGATATTTGCAGTGGCGCTATTTCAACTCCTGGGAAGTTTTGTCGCGGAAAATCTACGGATGGGGGCGAGGTGCGCGGGTTCGGCAAGCCTGGCCCGGCCTTGTCGGGCTAAGAAGCCGCGATTTCAAGGCCGGGTTTCATTTGCTCGCTGATTTTTTTCGCAGCTGCAATGCGATGATGTAGAAGACCACGGGGGCCGCGAGCCAAATAAGCTGGGGCAAGAGGGTTATATTCTGTCCGCTGAATTTAAAAAGGGCAGGGTTCCAGGGCCGGGGTATATAGGCCCAGGCCTGGCCGGAGATGCTGGTAAGCTCCACCCACAACTCGGAAATCTGGCCCCATAGTATCAGGACGAGTAGTTCCTTTGGCGAGAACCGCTCAAAGGCCGGCGCTTTGCAGACCGCGCGGGTGAGCCAGGCGCCGACAAGGAAAAGTCCTCCGTCCCAGGATGAATGCATGAGGATGATCACAACGAAGTGCACGGGCGGCTGGCGGGTGTAGCTGTGCACCGCGAGTCCCGGTCCCTGCGCGTTGAGCAGCTGCATGGGCGCTTCCCAGGTCAGGCCGAGGGCGAACCCGATCCAGAACAGCCGCCAGAACAAGCCGTCAATTCGGCCGTTCCGGCGCAAAAAGATCACCGCGACCGGGATCAATACGCCGATGGAGAAATCGATGGAATAGAAGTTGGACCGGAAAATTTCCAGCAGCGCGTCCATAACCGGAGGCAGGTTACCTCATTCCCCCGGGCAAGGCAACCGCGCCTTGGCGTGGTCCGCCTTGGGTTTGCCGTCCCGCTATCGCCGGTCCAGTTTTTTCGCGAGTTCCTTCAAATTCGGGTTTTCAGGGTCCAGGGCAAGACCGAGCCGCAGGTATTCCCTTCCCAGGTCCTCAAGCCGCATGTTGACCCCGATTTCCAGGGCCAGGCGCCAGTAGGCCTGGGCGAGCACCGGCCGGGGCATGGAGTCGATGTAGTTGTCGGCGGCATGGTCGTAAATTTTTTCCCAGTCCCGGGGCAGGCTGAGGATGTTGTCTTGCGCGAGCTTGCGCAGGATTTCTTTGGCGATCAGCGCCTGGGTCTGGAGGCGGGGGTGGCAGTGGTCGTAGAACAGGTTTTGGCCGGGAACGCCCTGGGGGCTCGCGGCCTCGAAGATTGCTCCGAGGTCCAGGACCTTGGCCTGGTCTTCGAGGCTCAGGATGAAGGCGTTGAATTCCGGGAGCGCTCTCACTTGCCAGGCGTCTTTGGCCAGGGCGATTTCAAAGGCATAGATGGCGTCCTGCTCCGGGCCGGCCTTGAGTAGGGCCAAGCCGAGGTCGTAATAGCTCCGGGCGTATTCCGGGTCAAGGATGATCTGCTGTTGCAAGGCCGGCACGGCCTCGGCGAAATTTTCCGCGGACAAAAGCGCCTGCGACTGCTTTTCGTATTTTTCCCACTCGGCAAGCTCGGCCGGGGTCATGTCCCGCCGGTGTTGGGAGTGGAAGGGCGGGAAATCCTTGAGGTTGGACGGCGAGGTGAGCAGCAGCACCGGGACTTTGGCCTCTTGTCCAAGCCGCGCCATTTCCGCCAGGTTGAACCGGTAATGCCCGATGATCTTGCCGCGCATCTCGGGTTCAAGGGTAAAACGCTCCCATTTCACGTCCCGGGAGGCGAGCGGCCTTTCCGGAGCGTGCAGCTTGAAGAGCGCGGACTTGAGCGCGCAATAGATTTTCAAGCGGGAAAGCTTTTCCTGAAGAGGGGACCTTTTGCCCGGCGCCGGGTATTCCCGTTTTTCCAGGAACTCGTTGTGGCCGGTCATGACGATGATGAGGTCCGGCTGGAAATTGAGCGCGTCCCGGAAAACCCTCTCCACCCGATAGCTGGCGTAGCCGAAGCCTCCGAGGTTGACCACCTGGTATTCGCGGCTTTGGTCGAGCGCTTGCAGTCCGAGCGCCAAAAACCGGGAGAAGGACCCCTGGTCCAGGAACGGGAATCCCAGGACGTCGGAGCCTCCCAGGACAAATATTCTCCGGGTTGCCGCGGTTTTCCGCAAGGGGAACGACACGGGATTGAAATGGCGCGCCAGGGCCGGGTTGATGCTTGCCATCCGTTGACCGTCGGACTCAGTCTCCACCAAAAACGGGACCTCGCCCTTGAAGCTCGCGTACGGGTCAAGGCCGCAGGCCGGGGGGTTGAATTTAGCCGCGCTCAGCCCGAGTTCAACGAGGGTGATTACGAGGACGCCGAACAGGACGGCGATCAGATTCTTCCGCCAGTGGGTCATCGGAAATAACTTAACACATGTTGAATCGCGACTGAAGTCGCTCGCACAGAAGGCGACACGGGGACGAGCCGTCGCTTGGCGCTACATCGCTGCCCAGAGGAAGAAGAAGAGGGTTGCGAGGAAAAGCGGTCCGTCGGTGAGAGCGCCGACCAGGTAGGCGAAGTATTTGTCTCGGGCGAAGAAGAAGAGGTAGAGCAGGGTTGAGCAGAGCTTGCTGGCCAGCACGACCACGGTTATGGCCAGATATTTCTCCGGGTCAACCGCCACGAACGCGCAGCAGATCACGAGCATGAGCATCATGGAGGTGGTGAGCACGAGCCAGAATTTCTCGCTGGACTCCGGCATCAGGGGCCGGGTCTTGAAGAGCAGTCCGGAGATATTGTTCATGCGCCGGGCGAGGAAATTTTGTCCGAACAGGAAAGTGAGTCCGGCGAAGAAATACATGAAGGCTGAAATCGTCATCCAGTACCTGAGGTATAAATGGGCGCCGGCAAGCGCCGCTCCCGCGGTTGTGTCCATGGCCCCTCCTTTGCTACTCTGCGTAGTCCCGCCTTAACCCCGCCTTGAAGCGGGGGGGACGCTACGTAGCACGAGTATGTTTATCATCATACGATTCTTTGCCCGCGGAGGCAAGTCCGGCCCGGCGCTTCAGCCGGGGAATCGCGAAATGAGGTCTTCGATAGCCCGGCGCTTCAGCGCCGGGAAGCCGGGCTTCCACTCGTCCTGCTTCGGCCCGCGGCGGGCCGGGCCGAAGCAAAGGGGGTGAGCCCTCGCGGTTCCCGGCCATGAATGGCCGGGCTATCGAAGAGAGGTAGATCCCCCTGCCTGGCTACAAATGGCCGGGCTATCGATATCGCTTTTGAGTCCGCGTCCGGCCCGGGATGATATTCAAAGAATGATAAGTCTTGACGTGCTAAAATGCGCGTTTGTTGGTGGCGTTATAATCAGCCTTTTCCGGGTTTTGCGGGGGCGGAAACGCTGAAACCCGCGTAATTTAAGGGCGGGGACTTGACAACTGTCCGCAAATGCGCTAAATTGTTGGTTACGATCAGGGTATGAGCAAGGGTTCGAAGGTTTAGAATAAATTGGAAGGTCTTTGAAAAAGAAAAACCGGAAACCCCAAAGCAAAGGAGCGATGCAATGACAAAGGCAGAATTGGTAACGGAAGTAGGGACGAAGACCGGGCTGAGCAAGAAGGATGCGGAAGCCGCGCTGAGCGAGGTCGTGATTGCGCTGAAGAAGGCGATCAAAAAGGACAAGAGGTTCGCGCTGCCTGATTTCGGCACCTTCACGGTTCGGCAGAGAAAAGCGCGGACCGGCCGCAACCCGGCGACCGGGGCCACCATCCAGATCAAAGCCAGCAAGACCGTGGGGTTCAAGCCCGCGCCCGCGTTCAAGAAGAGCCTGTAGATTATCTAAGTTTAGATAAGCCAAAGCCCCCGAGGAATCGGGGGCTTTTGCTTGGGGCCCGCCTCCCGGGAACGACCACCCGGGGAATTCGCGACAACCGCTTCGCGGCCAGAGCCGCGGGCAGAGAAGATGCTAATTGACGCGTTTGCCGTCCCTGCCGAATAGGTGCAGCATTGCCCCGGGGATTTGGACCCCGACTTTGTCCCGGGGCTTGAGTCCCAGCTTCCGGGTCTGGCGCGCGAGCAGGGTTTTGCCCGAGACCGAGACCGTGATTATTTGCTCGCTGCCAAGTTCTTCAATGTCTTCGATGACGCCGGTCAGGCCTTGGCCCGGGTCTTGGGAAAGTTCGATGTGTTCGGGCCGGATTGACAGCGTGAGCTTTTCTCCCGGTTTCAGATTTGCCCCGGCTGGAATTTCGAGTTCAAAGTCTCCGGCGCGGAAGAACAGTTTGGAGTCTTGGGCCTGGGCTTCGCCTTCCACGAAATTCATCGGAAAGTTGCCCACGAACCCGGCCACAAAAAGCTCGGACGGACGATGATAAATTTCCTCCGGAGAACCCACCTGCGCCAGCTTCCCCTCTTGCATCACCGCCACCCGGTCGCTCATGGCCATGGCCTCGGCCTGGTCGTGGGTGACGTAGACCGCGGTAACGCCGAGTTCCTTCTGGATTTTGCGGAGGAACCTCCGGGCTTCGAGCCTGAGCCGGGCGTCCAGGTTGGAGAGCGGCTCGTCAAACAGGAACGCGTTGGGTTCCTGGACCATAGCCCTGCAGACCGCGACCCGCTGCTGCTCGCCTCCGGAAATCCGGCTGGGCATGCGCTCCAAAAGATGGCCGATCCGGAGCCGGGCCGCGGATTCCTTCACCCGCTTCAGAACCTCGGTTTTGGCGACGCGCCGGATGCGCAGCGGGTAGGATATGTTTTCAAACACGGTCATGTGCGGGTAGAGGGCGTAGTTCTGGAAGACCATGGCGATGCGTCGGGCCGGGGGCGGAAGCCGGGTCACGTCTTTTCCGGCGATGGAAATTTTGCCCGCGTCCGCAATCTCCAGTCCCGCGATCAGCCGGAGCGTGGTGGTCTTGCCGCAGCCGCTGGGGCCGAGCAGGGTGAAGAACTCGCCCTTTTTGATGGCCAGGTCCAGCTCCGGGATGGCCCAGCTGGTCCCGAACTTCTTGCCCACTTTCTCAAAGACGATCCAGTCCATCATCCTTTCAGACCTCCGAAGAAACCGAACCCGAACTTCTTGCTCACCCACAGATAGATCACCAGCACCGGAAGCGCGTAGAGCAGCGAATAGGCCGAGATCAGCCCGATGCGGGGAAGGCCGACCTCGTTAAAGAACTGGTAGATCGCGACCGAGATCGGGATTTTGGCGTTGCTCCGGATGAGCACGAACGGCACCAGGAAGTTGCTCCAGATGTTCACGAAGCAGAGCACCGCCACCACCGCCAGGCCCGGGCCCATGAGCGGGAGCACGATCCTGAAATAAAGGTCAAGCCCGGCCGAGCCGTCCACCAGCGCCGCCTCCTCGTAAGCGGCCGGCACGCGGTCAATGAAGTCCTTGAGGATGAAAATGGCGGTGGGCAAAAATCCCGCGGAGAACACCAGGATGACTCCGAGGAAGGAGTCGATGAGTTTCAGCTTCTGGCAGAGCGCGTAGATGGGCACCATGGCCGCGACTCCGGTGACCACGCTGGAGAAGATGAGCAGGAGCGTGAGCAGCCCCTGCTTGCCGTAGAAGCTGCTGCGCGAGAGCGCGTAGCTGGCCAGGCTGGCAAACACCACCACCACCGCGACCGAGCCCAGCGAAATGATCAGGCTGTTCTTGAAGGCGGCGAGCGCGGTCTTCGCGGCCATGAGTTCGGAAAAATTCCGGAGCGTGGGCGCGGTGAATTTCAGCCCGAGCGAGGGTTCGCCGGAAAAAGGAGTCACGAACAGCCAGAGCAGCGGCAGCACGAACCATATGGAGACCAATGCCAGGAAACCGGCCAGGACCGCGCGTTGGAGTTTAGGCATGTTTGGCCCTCCGCTGGGCGAGCAGGTAGAGGAGCGCGAACATGAAGTTGATGAGCAAGAGGATGGTGCTCACGCCCGAGCCGTAGCCCAGCTTGAAATACTTGAAGCTGGTCCGCCATATATATATAGGTAGGATTTCGCTTTTGAAGCTGGGACCCCCGCCGGTGAGCAGAAAGGGAGTGAACACGTTGAAGGTCCAGAGCGTGATCAGGATCAAATCGGTCAAAAGGATCGCCCGGATCTGAGGCAAAATCACCTCGAAAAAACGACGGATCGCGCCCGCGCCCATCACCTTGGCGCTCTCGATGTAAGAGGGAGGGATGGTCTCCAGGGCGCCGGCGAAAAGCAACAGCGAGAACGCGGTCCCGCGCCAGGTGTTGAATACGATGATGGCCAGGAGCGGGTGCTTGTAGAGCCAGTTGATCTTTTCCGCTCCGGCCGCGGCCAGCACCTGGTTTAAAAGTCCGAAGTCCTTGTCCAGGAATGCAATCCAGAGATAAGCCACCACAACCTCAGGGATGATCCAGGCCAGGACCGCAGCCCCGCTCACCACCGCCTTCCATTTGCTCTTGAGCTCGTGAAGGCAGAGCGCGAGCACAAGCCCGAGCAAGGCCTGGCCAATCCAGGCCGAACCCAGCACGAACACAAAGCTGACCTTCAAAGCGTTGTAGAAAAAATGGTCCGAGAACGCCCGCGAAAAATTACGGAACCCGACAAAAGAGGGCATAACCGCCTTCACCCCGGTGAGCGCCTGGTCGGTCAAACCCAGGTAGAGCACCCAGAACGCCGGGAACACCAGAAAAACCGCCACCAGCGCCAGCGCCGGCGCCAGAAAAGCAGCCACCAACCTCCGGCTCAGAATGCTCCGATTACTCGCCATGAGCCAATTATAGCCTCAAATACACTCCCCCATCAAAGACAAGCGTCTCTAACAGGGTGTTGAAAAATGCATGCCCGCCCGATTCTTGCGCAATGCATTTTGCCCTCTGCCCCGATAACCGTCTGATTTTGTGGGGTCAGGCCTCTTCGCGGAAGTCCGAACTTCGATGCTGAGGCCAGACCCCTCGACTTTTTCAACACCCTGCTAAAGCCGCGGGCTAGGCCGCGCGCTCGCCGCGGGGGCCGTCCCATTCCTTGCCCCGCCTTGAACCGGGTTCATTCGGTCTTATATTTAGGCAAAACACACACCACAAAGGAGGGAACGATGAAGATCGGAGCAATGCCGGAGGGATGGAGGGAAAGGATAGGGATGCGTTCGGGCCGGATTCCGGTGCCGCTGATCATGGGCCTGGCGGGCATGGGGGCGACGCGGTGTCTGATCGCGGGGACCAAGCTGGGGATTTTTGACGTCTTGGAGTCCGGTCCCCGGAGCAGCCGGCAGATCGCGGACTCGGTGCACTGCAACCAGATCAACCTCGAGACCCTGCTCGACGCCTTGAACGGCATGGGCTATCTGCGAAAGCACGACGGCGAGTTTGTCAACGCGGCCATCGCGCAGAAATGGCTGACCAAGTCATCGCCGGTCTCGGTCCGGGACGCGATCCTTCTCTGCCAGGACATGTGGGACGTGCTGGGCGGGGCTGAGGACTGCATGATCAGCGGGGGCGTGCGCGACATCCACGAGACCGACGACCCGGGGTTCTGGCGGAGGTACGTGCGCGGGTTCGCCACTTTCGCCCGGTTCACCAACCAGGAGGTGGTGAACGCGGTCAAGCCCCGGGTTTCGCCCAGGAAGCTTTTGGACGTGGGCGGCGGGCACGGCATTTACAGCGTGGCCTTTTGCAAGCGATACCCGGAGCTCCTGGCCGACGTGCTGGAGCTTTCGCAGGCCGCGCTCTACGGGAAAGAGATTGTGAAAGAGGAGGGGATGGACTCGCGGGTGAGGTTCAAGGAGGGCGATTTGCGGAGCATTGACTGGGGCATGGGCTATGACATCGTGCTGTTGCTGCAGGTGATTCATCATCTTTCGGAGCAGGAAGCCAATGACGCGATCAACAAGGCCTATGGCGCGTTGAACCCGGGCGGGCAGGTGGTGGCGCTGGAGTTCAAGCACGAGACCGGGGAAAAAGACCTTTCCTTCCCGGCCGGCATGAGCGAATTGTATTTCAACCTGCTCAGCGGCACCCGGAGCTACCCGGAACAGGACGTGCTTTCCTGGATTGCCAGGGCCGGGTTCAAGGAGGTCTCGGAGCGCGGGCTGAAATCCGTGCCCATGACCTGCCTTTTGACGGGGATCAAAATATAAAGTCAAAAGCATAAAGGGTGAAGGATGAAGGATGAAAAATCCTTCTCCTTCACTCTGCCGGGTTGTGCGAGCGAGCTTGCTCGCGATTGTGCCGCGGGCCGGGAAAGCCACTAGGCGGTGACCACCACGGTGTTCTTGCCCGCGGCCTTGGCCTGGTAGAGGTTATCGTCGGCCTTGCGGACCAGTTCGCGCAAATCTTCTTCAATTGCTACTCTGCGTAGTCCCGCCTTAACCCCGCTTCAAGGCGGGGCAGCTTTTTGCGCTGGGCCAGGTAGATCAGGGGGAGGAGCGCGTCGAACATTCCCCGGCGGTTGTAGATGCCGGTGAGCGAATCGGCGTTGCTCATCACCGCCAGGTTGGAGTTGTCCTTCCAGAGACGGTCAATGGTCTCGCCCAGGAGCTTGAACTCCGGTTTGGTCAAACCGTGCCCGTTGAGCGCGTTGATGAAAAGACCGAGGTGGGACCGGTATTCCGCGAGCGCGGATTCCTGGTTGGGGAGCGTCTCCAGGAAGTTGAGCAAACTGATCAGCGCCGGGTGGAGGATGTGGAACTCGAGCCGGAACGCGACCAGGAACATGGCGGTTGTTCCGCGGACCTTGGCGCTTTGCTGCAAAAGCCCATCGACCTTGTGCCGGATGCGGTTCAGCCCGCCCTTCTCCTTGTAGGGCTGCTCAAACAACTGCGGCAGCATTGAAGGATTTCCGCAACCGCGTCTTCTTTCATTCCCGCCTCCCCGGGCCTTGCTTGCCAATCCGCCCGGGCAGGTTAATTTATTAGCAGGCGCGCGGGCAAAAGTCAACGCGCGAGGGGTCTGGCCAAAATCCCGAATTGCGGGGTCAGGCCCGAGGGGTCTGGCCTTATCCTCACAGTTCGTTCTTCGGCGAAAAGGCCTGACCCCATGAATTGCCACCTGGCCGGCTGACCCCAGGGGATTTCGGCCTGACCCCGGGAGATTAAAGGAGCAAATGATGGAAAGCAAAATTGCGGCAAGTCTGAAAATGAAATTCCAGCCGGTGGGGATTGTGTTGACCGAACAGCGGCCCGAGACCGCGCTTCAATTCGCCAAGGGCAGGTGGGGATGCGTGATCTCCATGCTCGCGGCTTCGGCCAAAGGCAAGACCGCGGTGTTTGACCGCGAGACCTTCGGCTGCATGGGCGGAGGGGTCGGGCTTGGGTTCGGCAACCTCTACGACCGCTGGCCCGGAGGGCTGGACGCCTTCTGCCATTTCCTGTCCATCGGCAACGCCGCCAATGTGCCCGAGGACAAGGCAAAGGCATTGGCGGAAAAATTATCCGGAAGGCTTTCGCGCGAGGGCCTGGAGAATTTTCTATACGGCGAGCGTTACGTGAAGAGCCCGGCGCTGGTGAAGAAGTTTGTGGAAGGTCTTCCGATTATGGATATTCCGCAAAAATATGTGGCGCTGAAGCCGCTGGCCGGGATTGACCCGGACAAGGAAAAGCCGGAAGTGGTCGTGTTCGTCGTCAACCCGGACCAGCTCTCCGCGCTTACCGTGCTCTACAATTACGACACCGAGTCCGACCGCACCGGGAACGTGATCGCGCCCGGAGGCGCCGGCTGCCAGCAGATCGGCATCATCCCCTTCCGCGAGGCCCGCTCCGAGCATCCCCGAGCCGTGATCGGCCTGACCGACGTCTCCGCCCGGAACACCGTCAAGAAATCCCTCGGACACGACGCCCTGACTTTCACCGTCTCTTTCCCCATGTTCCTGCGCATGGAAGCCAACGTCGAAGGCAGTTTTCTCCAGAGGCACAGCTGGAAGGAGTTGAATGAAGGCTGACAGGCCCCGCTTTAAGGCGGGGCGCCGGGTCTATTCCCAGGTCACCTCGTAAACGCAGGCCTTCTCACCCGGGTCCTTCCACGCGGGGCGTGGGTAGCCCCGCCTTAAAGCGGGGCTAAGGCCGGAACCCCTGCTACTCTGCGTAGTCCCGCCTTAAAGCGGGACGCTACGTAGCACGGAGGCAATGCAATTTCGCCCGTTACGGAATATAATGAATAAGGTATGGAGTCAGCCCCAAGGAGTTCGCGGTTTTTCTGGCCGGGTCTGCTGGTGGTTCTCATCCTGGGACTTTTCATCCCCAACCTGGCGATGAGGCTTCCCGCACTGGACCTCCCCGGTAGCCGAGACCTGGCTTACCAATGGAACCCATACTACCATTTCCTCCGAGACACCTATATTAATTATCATTCCTTTCCGCTCTGGAACCCTTACGACCTCTGCGGTACACCTTTCCTCGCTTTCTCCCACTCCAGCGCGCTATACCTCCTGAACTTCTGGTATCTGCTCGCGGATTTTCCCCTGGCCATGACCCTGGCCGCGCTCACCCACCTGCTCATCGCCGGCCTCGGGTGCTTCTATCTCCTGCGCGCTTTCGGAGCCGGACAGCCTTCATCCTTCATTTGCGCCCTGGCCTACGCCGCAGCAGGGTTCGTCTTCAATAACCTGAATTTCCCGGCCAGCCTTTACTCCGCCGCCTGGCTGCCCTGGGTGTGCTTGTTCGCGGCCCGGCTGTCCAACTACCGCCGGTCCGCGGACTTCGCGATTTTCGTCGCTCTAAATTCGCTGGCGCTCTACGGCGGCGACCTCGAAGTAGCCGGTTTTGGAATGATTGCGGCCTTTGCCCTGCAATTCTTCGCAAAGCCCAAAGCTCCAGCCTGGAAGCCCTGCCTTAAAGCGGGGCTCCTTTTCATGCTCGGCGCCATCTTTGCCGGGATCATCTACTGCGCCCAGTTCCTGCCCGCGCTCGAGCTCATGGGCAATTCCATCCGCGCCGGGGCTCAAATCCGGCTCAGCATTTCCCCGCTCCAGGTCGTTTCCACCCTGGCCGCGGTTGCAGGCTCCATGCTCTATCCCTACCCGTTCAAAGTCGGCGCCTTTACAACCCTCAAGGGCATGAACTGGTTTTACCTGGGGGCTGTCCCCCTGATCGGGTTTGCCTGCGGACTCCGGATTTCCAGACAAAACCGCAAAATGCTCTGGTTCTTCGCCGCCGCCGCGCTCTATGCCGCCGCAGCCGCAATCCCGCCCCTCAATAAAATAATCCGCCACCTCCCTTTCCTCGGACAAAGCCTCGTGCCCCTGAGAATCGTGCCCGCCCTCGAAATCGTTTTCCTCGTAATCGCCGCCCGGGGCCTGGACCATATCTTCAAAACCACCCGCCAAAATTTCCCCCGGCCCGAAACCGCGCTCATGGCCCTGCTCGCAATTGCCGGAGCCGTGGTGACCATCATCGCGGCCGGGCAATTCCCGGCCGGAGCGCTCGCACTGAGACTGGGCTCCTGCGCCCTGCTCCTCGGACTGGCTTTCCTGCCCAAAGCCCGTTCTGCCAGGCCCCTGCTCTTCGCCCTGGCCGGCCTTGACCTTTACGCCTGGGCACTCATCCATTTCCCGCGCAGCGATTACTCCAGCTTCAGGTTCAGCACGGAGCTGGAAAAATTCGCCGCATATTCCGATCCCGGGTCAAGGTATTTTATCCACGGCGCCCTGGTGCCCGACGCCGAGTTGCCATACTCCGCGGGCATGATCATCAAAGCCGCGGCTATCGACGGCTGGACCAGGACGCCCTTGCGCAACTATGCGGAACTGGCCGCCATAGCTTTCCCTCGAATACTCGTCAGACCCGCCGGCAAGACCATTTTCTACGACCAGATGGCCTGGCGAGACCTCAACCAGGTCTCGCCGGAAACCGCATATATCCTGGACCTCATGAATGTCAGGTGGTGCTTTGCCCGGGTCAAGCCCGGGGCCCAAAGTCCGTTGCAGTGGAGGGAGGTTGTTTCAGGGCCGGTGTTCGTCTTGGAAAATGAAAAGGCATTGGACCGGGCGTTCCTGGTCCGACGGATTAAAATGACGGGCTCGCAAACCCAAGTCCTGAAGCTGATGGCCGAGGGCGATTTCGGCCCTCAGCGCGTCGCGCTCGTTGCCGCGGGCACGGTTGCGGAGGAGCAAGACCCGGGGCAGGAGCAGGAATTCGATAAGGTCAAAATTGAACGGCCCCGGGCTGACGCGCTTTCAGCGTCGTTTTCAGCCCCGGAAAAAGCCTGGCTCTTCGCCAGTGAAGCCTACATGCCGGGCTGGAAGGCTTTCATAGGTGATCAGGAAACCAGAATTCTAAGGGCAGACTATGCCTTCCGCGCGGTCGCGGCTCCGGCCGGAAAACATGAAATCCGTTTCACATACCAGCCGCACGCCTTCAGGATCGGATTGTTCGCTTCTTTGACCGCGGCAGCCAGCCTGATCTCTCTTTTTGTTGCCTCTCTCAAAAGAACACCCAAAACCAGAATCCATTAAGCCAAAAAAGCAGAAATAAGCGGCAACCGTCCTGCTTCCCCGGCAGAATTCCTTCGCCAAAGCCAACTCCAGGCTATTGACCGCGCAAAATTTACAATACCTTTAAATGCAGACCTGCAAAAAAATCTTTAATTTTTTACTTGACAAACTTTCGAAAATGGGATAAAAAATGGTACTGCGCCTCAAAAGGGGGGCAAAAAATCCTCTTTTAAGAGGAAAATTTTTCAGGCAAATATGAAAAAAGTGCACGATAAACAGGCGAAAGCACAAAAACAGGAGGATTCGCATACAACAGCACGATAGATTTTTGCTCAAATAAATTAAAAGGTTAGGAGATTTAATGGCTTTTCGCGAATGTCTTTCGATTCGAGGCATAAAAATTGCAATTTCCTTGATGTGGCAAGAGCATAGATTGGGTCTAAAGGTTTGAAAACTAAAAAAATCTCCAAGAAAAGAAAGGAGAGGGTAATGAAAGGGTTTGCAAGGCTAACGCTAATTGGGGGAATTTTTCTCACACTCCTACTGCTGCTGGCACCGGCAGCAAAGGCACAAAAAGCAGGGTCCTACTACTGGGGTGATTCCGACATGGACGGAATCATCTCCGGCAATGACTACGCGACCGTGGTGTCCGTTTACATGGACAACGCGCAAAACGACGCTG
>Ga0315294_10000292_pt1 | contig 53853 bp, 40 predicted proteins | sample YL17G13_40_MG_FD_203626 | JGI IMG/M metagenome (GOLD analysis project Ga0315294, IMG submission 203626) | Sediment microbial communities from Yellowstone Lake, YNP, Wyoming, USA - YL17G13_40 | ecosystem: Environmental > Aquatic > Freshwater > Lake > Sediment | place: USA: Wyoming | collected... | reverse complement strand
GGGCGGCCCCCCGGGCGGGCGCCGCCCCCCCCCCCCCGCCCCGCCCCCCCCCTGCGGGGGGGGGGGGGGGGGCGCGGGGGGGGGGGGGGCGCGCAGGGAAGCAAGACAAGAAGAAGGAAAAAAGGCAAAACTCTCGCTCGCTCGCCTAACCCCGCACCCATCCCTCCCCTCCCTTTCTCTCTCACCGTGTGCAGGACGTAGACCGCCGCCAGGATGGACACGCACACGCCGACGAGGGCCAGGGCGCCAAAGACTTGGGACGCGACGCCCAGCGTTTCGTGCAGCCTGCCAGCCACCGTCGGCCCGTTGTAGTCCGTGTAGCCCCACTCCGCCTTCGACCCGTCGCCGAGCAGCGCGGGGCGCACGCCCCACCCGCGGCGCCATGAGAGGGCGAGCGTCACGATGCCCGCCGCGATGATGAGGGACATGAGGACGAGCAGGAAGCCGTGCGCGCCCTGGGGGGGAGGGAGGGGGAGGGGGAGGGGTCGGGGCGTGGCCGGGCGGCGCGGCGCCGGCACGCCGTGCCGGCCATTGCCCCCCCGCCCCTCGCTCCTCTCTCTGCTCTCACCGCCAGCGTCAGGTCCTGGATGCACCCGATTGTGACGGCTTTGAGGCGGGTGGCCACCTGCTGCCGCGACGGCGGGGGTGGGGGCGGCGGCGCGGCGTCGCCCGCATCGGCGCCGTCCACGGCCGGCGCGGGCTCGGCCGCGGGCGCGGCGGCGGGGGCGGTCTCCTTGGCTTTGGACTTGTCCTTGCCCATGGTGGTCGAGGGGGAGAGGGGGGAAAGTGGCGCCACCCCGCCGACCGCGCTCGTTGTCTCTCCTTTCCCCCCCCTCGACACTCGCCGCCAAGATTGCTGCTGCTGCTACACGCACGCCGCCGCCCACGCGGCCGCCGCGGCCCCGACGGTCGCGGGCGCCGCGCGCGCCAGCGCGTCGCGCGCGGCCGCGCCGCGCGCGCCGCCGACGCCCGCCCACAGCGCGTCCACCGCCTCCCCTCCTCCCCGCACGCGCAGCGTGAGCACGGCGTCGGGGTCGGGGGCGGCGGGGGAGGGGGAGGCGTCGACCGTGACGAGGACGGCGCCCGGGAACCGCGCGTCGGCGGCGGCGGCGACGGCCGCCCCCGGCGCGGCCGCGGCCGCCTCGGCCGCCGCGGCGGCAGCGAGGGCGGCGATGGCGCCGTCGCCGCCGGCGACCGGCGCTCCGCGCAGCGGCGAGGGCGGCCCCGGCGGCGGCGACGCAGCGCGTGCGCCCGCCGTGCACACCGCGCCGCGCGCCGATGGCACCGGGGTGGCGCCGCGCGGGCGCGAGGGCGCATGGCCGTCGCCGCCGGCGGTCGCCGCGGGCGCTCCAGGCCCGGCCGCGCCCGCGAGCGCGGCGGCCGCCGCGGCCGCCGCCGCGGGCGCAGACGCCGCCGCCAACGCCGCCGCCAGGCGCGCCACCGCGTCCCGCTCCGCGCCTTCCCCCCCGTCATCCGCTAGCGTGGGCGTCGGGGCGAGGGGCGGGGTCGGGGCGGCCGCCGCGTCGGACAGGCCCGAGAGGTGCGACCCCGCGGACGCCGCCCCACCCCCGCAAACCCTCGCCGCCCGCCCCGCCAGCATGGCGCGCAGCTTGCCGCAAAAGGAGCGCAGCTGGGCGTCCATGCGCAAGAGGGAGGCCACGTCGTCGCGCGTGAGCCGCCGCGCGGCCGCCGCGGGGTCCGTCGGCTCCGCCGCCAGCCGCGCCACGATGCGCGGCACGGCGGCGAGTTTGTCGATCGCCGACCCGGGCGCGACGCGGCCGGCGGCCGCGGTGGCGGCGTGCAGGTCGGCCGCGGCTTTCAGGTCGGCGCCGTATTCGGCGCGCATGCGCCGCAGGTGCGCCCAGTAGGCCGCGGCAACGTCGGGGTCGGCGTCGCCGGGGGGCGGGTCCGGGGGCGGGGGCAGGGACGAGAGCGCGGGGCGGAGGGCGGCCGCCGCGGGCGGCGGCACGCCGCGCGACGAGCCGAGGGCGCCCGGCTCGGGAAAGGCGTGGGAGGGCGGCGCGCCCGCGTCGGACGCCGAGCCCCAGCGCGGCGCGGGCGCGCCCCCGCCACCCCCGCCCCCCCACCCGGCCTGGTGCGGCGGCGGCGCGACGCCGCCCAAGAGCAGCGTTTGCGCCATCTCCGCGTAGATGTCGGAGGATTCCAGGCGGTGGGCGAAAGGAGGAGGGGGAGGCGGCGGGTGGTAGAGTCCCGCCGCCGCGCTCGCCGCCGCGCGCGCCGCCGCGTCGGCCGCGCGCGCGCCCGCGTCCCGCGCCTGCGCCGCCGCCGCGGCATTCGCCGCCGCCGCCGCCAGGGCGGCATAGTGCTGGGCGGCGGCGACGTGGTGCGCGGCCTCGGCCGACGGCGGCGGGTAGGAGGGGGGTGGTGGGGGGTGTTGGGGCGGTGGCGCTTGGTGTGCAGCCGCCGCCTGGCCGCCGTTGTAGGCCGTGCCGTGCGCCGAGTAGGCGGGCGCCGCGGGCGCGGCCGCGCCTCCTCCCCCAAACTGCGCGCGCGCCGCCGCCGCCGCCTCCGCCGCCTCCGCCTGCACTCGCGCCGCCTCCTGCGCCTGCAGCTTGCGCTTCACAGTCGCCAGCCGGGACGCGACGAGGCGGACGTAGGCCCCCACGTCGCCCGCCGCGCCAGCCGCGGCGCGCGCCTCGAGCTGCTGGGCGAGCGGGCCCACGTCCGACCGGCCGTGCGTGATGGCGTGTAAAGCGGCGACGCTGGAGATAGAATGGAGGGGCGGAGGTGGGATCGGCGCATCGCGTGGCGGTCCGCGCCTCCATCCCCTCCTCTCCCTCTCCCTCTCTCACAGCTCGTTCATGGTGCGCACGCGCAGCTCGTCGGTGAGGCCTTGGGGGGCGGCCATGGTGCGCCGGACCCCCGGGGCCTGCGCGAGGAGTGACGAGGGGAGAGGGTGGGGCGACCGCACTCTATCCTCACTCTCCCGGGGCCGGCGGCGGCCCCCTTTGGCCGCCCGCCCTGTCGCTCGCCCCTGCCACCGCACCCCAACCCCCAATGCCGCCCCTCACCGTCGCCGCGGCCGCTGCCGGCGCGTCGCACTCGCTCTTCCTCCTCTCCGACGGCCGCGTCGCCGCCGTCGGCCGGGGCGACGACGGTCAGCTGGGCATGGGGGACGCCGAGCCCAGGGAGGCGCCCGAGGTGGTGCAGGGGGTGGGGAAGGCGCGCGCGGTCGTCGCGGGGGCCGAGTTTTCGCTCGCCGTCGTCGCAGGCGACGGCGACGACGATGACAAGCTCTGGGGGTGGGGGTGGGCCGACTTTGGGCGCCTGGGCTCGGCCACCAGGGGCGCCGCCCTCGCCCCCGCCCTCGTCCGCGGCCTCCCCACCCCCCTCGCCGTCGCCGCCGTCGCCGCGGGCGACGCGCACGCGGTCGTCGCGCTGGCGGGCGGCGCGGTCTACGCCTTTGGCCGCAACTCGACCGGTGCGCTGGGGTTGGGTGACACCGCCGACCGCGCCGCGCCCACCCTCGTCCCGTCGCTCCCCCCCGTCCGCTCCGTCGCGGCCGGCGCCGAGCACTCGGTGTTTGCCACGGTGGCTGGCGACGTGTACGCGGCGGGGTGGAACGGGCACGGGCCAATCGGCGACGGGGGCCGGACCGACTCGGCGACCCCCGTCTGCGCGCGCGTCGTCGGGCCGGCCAACGGCGGCCCCCCCATCGTCACCGTCGCCGCCGGCTGGCGCCACACGCTGGCCATCGACGCCGCGCGCGAGCTGTGGGCGTGGGGGTGGAACGGGTGGGGGCAGCTGGGGGTCGGCGCGGGCGACGACGGGCTCGAGCCGGCAAAGGTGGGCGGGCCGCTCGCCGGCGTCCCCGTCGCCTCCGCCTCGGGCGGCTGGCGCCACACGCTGGCCGTCGACGGCGAGGGACGGTTGTACGCGTGGGGGTGGGGCGCGTTTGGGCAAACCGCGCGCGGCGCCGACCGCTCCGACGCGCCGCTCCCGGTCCCCGTCCCCATGCCCGCCGCCGTCGCCTGCGTCGCCGCCGGCTGGCGCCACTCGCTCGCTGTGGCCGGCGGCGACGCGTTCGCGTTCGGCCGCAACGTCGACGGCCAGTGCGGCGCGGTGGGCGCGGGTGGCGGCGCCGACGCGGCCGCCCCCCTCCCGCCGTCGCGCGCCGACGTCGACCGCCCCCGCGTCGCCGTGCCCGCGTCCGCCCTGGCCGCCGGCGCGCTGGACGGGCGGCCAGCGCCGCCGCCGGCGCGCGTGGCGGAAGTGGAGGCCGACGCGGCAACGGTGCCGGACTGCGACAGCGGCGGAGGAGGTGGCGGAGGGGTGGGCGGGGGCGCGAAACGGAGGCGGGATTAGGCGGTCATCTGTCGCGGTGTGGGGCCCTGCGGTCGTGCCTCTGGTCGGGGCGGCGCGAAAGAAGCCGCACGTCGCCTGCTCGCCACCTCACTCCCGCGCGGCGCCCCGCCCGCACACCTCTTCCCCCAACCTCGTCCGGTGCGCGGTCGGTAGCGTCGTGTCTCCATTGGGTCGGCCGTGCGCCGGCGGCGCGGCAAGCGGCCGACCGGCGCGCGCATTGCCGCAAGATGGCCGGCGCGCCACGGCCCGCCGCGCCCTCCCCGCCGCCGCCGGCCATGCGGGCCGCGCCTCGCATTATACCTTCCGTCCGGGGGCGGGCGGGCGCGGTGGGCGGGCCACCCACGCGCCCAGCGCGCGCGCGCGCGCGCAACCAATTCCCGGCCGCGCGCGAGCGCCGTGATTCGGCCGCCGCCCACGCCCGACGCCTCCCCAATCCCCAACCCTCACCCCAGCGTCGCCAGTCGCCATGCGGCCGTCGCCCGCCGCGCTCGCCGCACTCGCCGCGCTCGTTGCCGCCGGCCTCGCGTCGGCCGCCCTCCCCAACGTTCAGGTCAGAGAAGGAGGGAAAGTGGGAGATAGAGGAAGAAGGAAAGTGGCCAACGGAGGCGCAACCGACGCCCACCCCCCCTCTTGCCTGTAGCCGATCGGCTGGGGCGGCGCCCCCGTCGAGGGCGCGCTCAACGCCGCCTTCGCGGTCGCCAACCTCAAACTCGGCAAAGCGCTCAACGCGTCCGACGCCTCCCCGCCGCTCAACGGGACCGTAGCGTGCTACCTCGACCCCACGACGCGCACCGTCGTCGGCGTGCGCGTCAACGGCGGCGCCCCCCTCTGCGCCTCCTCCTCCCCCTCCCAAGGCCTCGTGTTCAACGCCCCCGTCACCGCGGTCACGGTCGGGCTGCAGCCGGGCGGGGCGGGGGTGGCGAGCCTGCGGTTTTCGTCCGCGGGCGGCGACCTCTTTTGCGGCTACGCGGTGGCGCCCCTCCTGGCCAAGACCGTGACCGCCTCGCTCAAAGGCCGGTTCCTGGCGGGCATCGACGCCACGGGGTGCTATGAGAGGGCCAATGGGGCGGGGCCGGCGCTCGCGACGGGCGCTCTCTCGTTCGCGTTCACCTCCTCGCCCGACGCCGCCTACCCCGCCGGCGCCGGCGAGACGGGCACGTTTAATCCCGTCCAGACGCTGCAATCCGACGGCAGCGCGGGGCCCGGCGGCGTGGTCGCCGGCGGCGACCCCGGCGCCGGCGACCCGCCCGGCGACCCGTCCGGCGACCCGTTCGGCGACCCGTTCGGCAACCCCGACCCCACCTTGCCCGACCCGGACGCCATCTACGACCCGATCGCGCCCTCGGAAGCGTTTTCCTGGTCGGAGACGGTGGTCGCGGGGGACGAGGCGCTCGCCGCCGCCGTTGCGGCGACCGACGTCGCCGGCTTCGCCTCGCCCGACAACATGCCGCCCGACCTCGGGGATGCGTACGCGTCGGACAACATTTTGAGTGACATTCCCCCGGTGCCGATTGCGCCGGCCACGGCGGAGGGGCTGTCGTTGTCGCAGATCGCGGGGGCGGCCGCGATGGCCGACCCCGCGGCGGCTGACGGCGCCCCCACCCCCCAACAAGTCGCCGGCGGCGACGCCGAGTCCGGCTCCTTGTTCGACCCGCCCGCGGCCGGCGCGGGCGCGGCGTCGGCGGGCGACGAGGCGGGCGAGGGTGCGACCGCTGCCGCGACCCCCCCCGTCGGCTACGCCAACGGCGTCGCCGGCGTCCCGTTTACCGACTCTCGCGTCCCCGGCTACCTGGACGGCACCCGCAAAACGGGGCAACTGTACGTGTGCCGCGCGCTCGGGGCGAACGGCCAGTGTTCTTCCTGGTCGTTCTGCACCGCGTCGCTCATCGGCAACTCCCTGCTCCTCACCGCCGCTCACTGCGTGTTCGCCTACGGCGGCGGCTCTGCGGGGTGGCCCAAGTACGTGGGCGGGCAGTTGCAGGTCTACTTTTATCCTCAAGTGAACAACAACGTCGCGCCGTATGGCTACTGGCTCGCCCAAGACTTGACCGTCCCCGGCCCGTACTACGGCGGCACCGACACCTGCCTCGGCGCCGCGCGCGGCGTGGTGTGCAACAACGACGTGGCGCTGGTCTGGCTGAAGGCGGGCGGCAACACCAACCCGCCGCAACAAGCGGGCGCGCGGCTCGGCTACAACGCGTACGGCTTCAACAACTACGGCATCGTGTCGCCGGCGTCGCGCGGCGGGGTGACGGCCCAGACGTTTGCGCAGACGTTTGGGAGCGTGCCAACGGCGATGGTCACGCAGCTCGGCTACCCCGTCGCGTTTGATTCGGGCTCGTCGATGCAGATCGGGGCCTCGGAAACCGCCCGGTACTATCTGCCGGCCGCCTCGTCCACCACCCGCCAACCCGTGCTCAACCTCATGCGGGGGTCGGCCATGGGCGGCGGGTCGTCGGGTGGACCCTGGATTGTCAACTACGGGGTCAACGCCGCGGGCGGCGACTACGGCCAGAACGCCGCCCGCGACGTCATCATCGGCGTCACGTCGTGGGGATTCATGGATGCCACCATGAAGGTGTCAGCGGCGTCGGTGTTTGGGCAGAACGCCGAGTTTCCAGCGGCGGCCTACGGCGCGCGCGGCGCGGGCAACATCGCGTTCCTGGTCAACTGGGCGTGCGACCGCGCCGACGCCCCGTGGAAGCTGCAGTCCAAGGGCATGTGCACCGCGGGGGCGGGGGCGGGGGTGGGGAAATGAGGGAATTGGCGTTGCGGGTGGTAAGGAGGGCGCGTTTCGGCGCACAACGCGCCACCGGTCCCGCGGCGTTGCGGCCGCGGGCCGGGCAGAAGTGGAGAAAAGGGACGGTGGTGGGGCGCGCGCTCCCGCGACGAAGTGTGAAGTCAGGTCGACGCGCGCGCGAGCAGAGAGGAGGCGGCGGGCGCGGCCATCCCCGTCCCCTCACTCTCGCGCCGCGCGTTCGATCGGCCGCGCCCCCATCGCGCGCACCGCCCATGCGCCGCCGCTGAGGGCGCCCCTCGAGGGCGCAACTCCCGCCGCCGCGACCGCCATCGCATTGGCCGCACCTGCCGCAGCGGCAGCCAATCCCTCCATTCGCCCGCCGCAATGCCTGCCATGCGCCTCTTTGGCCGCCGCTGGGCGGTCGCCACCGACGACGCCCCCCTGCTCGCCGCGCCGACCGCGGCCTTCCAACTCGGGTGGGCGGCCTGCCTCGCGGGCGCGCTCGCGCTGGGCGTACGCGCGGAAGCGGGGTGCGCGGCGGGCGTGTACGCGCCCTACTTGGCGGCCCTGGGCGGCCTACTCGCGTGTGCGCTCGTGGGGGCGGCGGCGAGCGTGTGGTTGACGGCCGAGGGACTGAAAGGTAGGAGAAGAAGAGGAGAGGGTCTTTGCGTGGATTGGAGATCGGCGGCGGCGGGAGAGGAGGGCTCACGTCGATCCAACAACCAACAAAAAAAAAAACATCAGGCTCCATCCTTGACCTCGACGCGCGCAAGCGCGTCCCCCCCCTCGTCGTCGCCCTGGGGGCCATCTTCACCGTGGAGGCCGGCTTCCTCGTCTTCGCCACCGTGCTCGCCGCGCGGCGGCTGCCGACGTGTGTAGGGGCGGCTTTCCCCCCTCCCGGCACCCGCTCGCCCGCCACCCTCGTGCGGGCGCTGGTCTACACCGCGTGGGCCGTGCTGGCGGCGCTGGCTCTCCTGGCCGGCGCCGTCGGCGGCGCTGCTTTGCCCAACCCGGGCGACGACGGCGCGTGGCGCGCGCGCTGCGCGTGCGTCCTCGCCTGCTGCTGCGCGGGCGCGCCGGCGCCCGGCAACCCAGGGAGCAAGGAGCGGCCGGTGGCGGAGCGCCTGGGGCTGCTCTTCAAGCAGGTGAGAGAGAGAGAGAGGAGAAGGGGATGGGGATGGCGACGCCGCCTTCCCCTCCGCCCACCTCGACCCTGCATCTTCAGCTCTTGGGCCATGTCGATTTCGTGCCCACCGACGCGCTCGCCGTTTTCCTCCTGGAAGCCCGCCTGCAGCAAGCCGAGCGCGCGGCCGCGACCGCCGCTGCGCTCGGCGAGCCTCTCCTCTCCCGCCCCGCGTCCTGCGCCTCGTCCCGGCCGGCGACCGCGGGCCCGTCGCCTGAGCGCAAGACGAGCGCGGGCCTGGTGCGGCCGCCGAGCCTGTCGGCGCTCGCGCGGCCGCAGTCGCTCACGAGCCTCGCGGCCGCGCTGTCGGCGGCGTCGCCCGCGCGCAGGCCTAATCGCGACCCTGGCGCTGCCGCCCTCGCCTCGGCCGCCGTCGCTGCCGGCGACGCGGGTGACGGCGTCGCGCCGTCCCCCCTCTTCAAGCGGTCGTCGTCCGCCGCGGCCGGCACGGCGGCCGCCTTTGCGGTGGCCTGCGCGGTGGCGGCGGACGAGGAGCGGAGCCGGGCCTCGACGCCGCGCGGGCCGCTGCGCGCGCCGTCGCCCGCCGTCGTCGCGCACCACCACCTCCTCCTCACGCCCTCCTCCGCCGCAGCGGCGTTGCGTCCCGATCTAGGACCGGCCGCCGCGGCCCGCGCGGGGTCCGCGGCCGCGCCCCGGGTCTCCCTGGCGGATGTCGGCGCGGCCTGCCACATCTCCCATTTCGCGTTCGCCTCGTACGGCTACCTCCTCTACCTATGGGCCCGCCCGAGGCACCGAGGCGCGTGCGAATTGCTGTGCCCGGGGGGCTGTTGCGGCGCGGTGGGGCCTGGGGGGGGTGGCGCGGCGGCCGCCGCTGCGCGCGGCGTGCCTGGCACGAAAGCGCTCACCCGCCAAGCCATCCTCCAAATCACGGGCCTGCCCGCGGAGGACGTGCCGTTCATCCGGTATCGGTCGGACGCCGCGAATCGGGCGGTGCTGCCCTACTTCATTTCCGTCGACCGCCCGACGACGCGCCGCCACGGCGGCGGCCGCCTGCCGCCCGCCATCGTGGTCGCCATTCGGGGGACACTGTCGGCGGCGGACGTGCTGACCGACGCGCTGTGCGAGGCGGAGCGGGCGGACGATTGGTTGTGCGCGCGCGAGGAGGGCGGGCGGCCGCCGTCGGCTGCCTCGACTGCCCCTCCCACTCCTCTGTACGCCCACGCCGGCATCCTGGCCGCCGCGCGCGCGGTGGCGGCCGACATCGAGGGGGAGGGCGTGCTGGACGCGATGCTGGAGGGGGGGGCGTTGCCGCTCTGCGCGGCGCGCGAAGCGCGCGCGCCGCGCGAAGCGGCGGCGGCGGATCCCGAGTCGCCGCAACCACCTCCCTACCCCCACCGCGTCATCATCACGGGGCACTCGCTCGGCGCCGGCGTCGCCGTCCTGCTCGGCCTGCGCCTGCGCGCGCGGCTCGCGGCGCGCGCGGCGGCGAGGGGCTTGCCCCCGCCGCCGGTCGCGGTGTGGGCCTTTGCGCCCCCGGGCGGCCTCGCGTGTCCCGCCACCGCCGCGTCCGCGGCCCCTTTCACGACCGCGGTCGCGGTGGGAAAAGATTGGGTGCCCAGGCTCTCTCTAAGGGCCGTCGAACGCCTGCGCGACGACATGGTCGTCGCCGCCGCCCGCTGCCGCGTGCCCAAAGCTGCGCTGCTGGTCGGGTGGGCGTTTGGGAAGAAGTGGACGGCGGACCAACTGTTTCGGCCGGTGGCCGAGGTGTCGGGCGACGCGACGGCCGCGCTGACTGCGGTCAGGGCGGGAGGGGTTGACGAGCGCCCTCGCCTCTCCGGCGTCGACGCCCTGCACGCGGCCCGCGATTTCGTCCCGGCCACGCGGCTCATGCTCCTGCGCCCGATCAAGCCCGCGACCGAGCCGACCAAGGCGGCGGCCGCCGCGGCCATCGGCACCGCGCCCGCGCCCGTCGCCCACCTGCGCCGGCACGCGGCGCGGCGCGCGTTCGAGGCGGTGTGGGTGCCGGCGGCGGCGCTGGCGTCCGAGGGAATTCTGCTGTCGACGCGCATGGGCCTCGACCACCTCCCCGACTACTCCGTCGCCGTCCTGCGCCGCATGGCGCGCGGCGAATACGACGGCGCGGGTGGGGGGGGGGACGGGCGGGTGGCCGACTTTCCGAGGGACGGGACGCTCTTGGCGCCGCGCGGCGCCGACGGCGCGGACCCGGGCACCGCCCCTCCCCCCCCCGCCACCACCCTCCCGCCCCGCCTGGCCCGCATCTCGTCCCGGCGGCGGTCGGGCATGGCGCGGCGCACGAGCAGCGGGGAGCTGCTGGACCGGGCGGAAGCGGCCGAGGCGGCCGCGGCGGACGATGGATGAGGGGCGCGGCGGGAGGGGGGGAGGGAGGCGTGCACCGCGTTGTGCGAGCGTCTCTCCGTGTCATGTGACAGCGCGCTCGTGCGGCAGGCGGGCGGGCGGGGCGCTGCAGCGGCGGCCGCCCCCGCGTGGTGCGGGTTAGGGTTGGTACGCCTGGATGGAGGTGGTGATCGTGATCGAGGGCCCGCGCGCCGCGGCGAGCCGCGGCGCCGCCAGTTGCGCCAGGCGCAGGAAGGACCCCGCGTTGACCGCCAGCGCACGCTGGATGTCGGCCGCCGGGTTGGAGGTCCAATCCGTCTCCGCGGCATTGGGTTGGAGGGCGTGGTTGAGGACGACGTCGGTGAGCGACCCGCCGAGGCCGGCGGCCGCCGCGTCGACGCACGCCGCGCACGCCGCTTCGTCAGACAGATCCCCGCGGATCAAGACGCAATTGCGCCCGGCGCCACGCACCAGGGCGGCCACCTCCCGCGCGTCGCCGCCTTCCTCGAGGTAGGCCGCCGCGACGTCGGCGCCCTCGCGCGCGAACGCGACCGCCACCGCGCGCCCGATGCCCGAGTCGCCGCCCGTGACGAGCGCGGCCCGACCCGCCAACTTGCCCGACCCGGCGCACGACTCTTCGCCGCAGTCGGGCTTGAAGAACATGGCGCGCTGCTCGGGGCCGCCGGGGTGGCCGGGGCCCGCCGCCGCGTCGGCCAGCTGGGCCGCGCGGCCGGGGCCGGACCGGACGTCGAAGGCGACGGACGAGGGGGTGGGGGTGGGGGCGTCGATGGTCGTCAGAGACGGGTGGGTCGGGGCGGTGTGTGGCGACGGGCGCAGCGTCGGCAGCGGGGCGCGCGCGCACCCCCAATCGCGCCGCCCCGCGGGGCGGCCGCTCCCGCACGATGCCCTCCTCCGCCTCCGTCCCTGCCTGGACGCCCGCCCGCGTCGCGGCGACCCTGGCCCTCTTCCTCGTGTCGGCCGCGTGCGAGGTCGGCGGCGCGGCGTGCGTCTGGCGCGCCCTGCGCGGGCCGCCGGCGGCGCCGACGCCGGGACGGTACGCGCTCATTGCGCCGGGGGTCGTCCTCTTGTCTGCCTACGGTTTCGTCGCCGCGGCCCAACCCCTCGTCGCGCCGGCCGCCCTCTTTGGCCGCACCAACGCCGTGTACGGTGGTGTTTTCATCGCCGCGTCGTACGCGTGGGGGTGGGGGGTCGATGGACACAGGCCAGATGTTGGTGAGAGAAGAATGGAGAGAGGGAGGAGGGAGGGTTCGGTCTCCCCTATCCCTCACGCTCCCTCTCCTCCTTGCAGGCGACGCCATCGGTGCGGCCCTCGCCCTGGCCGGCGTCGGCGTGGCCTGGTTCTGGCCGCGGGGGAAAGCGGCGGCCTAGGCCCAGCCCGATTTTTTAGGGTCGAGGGAGGGGTGCGCCCTCGGCCTCGTGCCCGGTGTAGCGAGAAACGAGTCCTCGTGGTGGCGGGCGCGCGGGCCTGGGAGCGAGCGGCTTGGGAGCGGCGCGCCGCCGCCGCGCGCGCGCGCGCTCCGCGACACAACCTCCCCCCCCCGACCCGCGCCATGGCCGGCGCCGCCCCTTCCAACCGCCCGCGGCGCGAGGCGCGCCGCCCGCGGCCGTTCGCCCTCGAGTCGCCGCGCCGCCGCCCGGGCGGCGGCCCGCCCGTGCCCGACGAGGCGGCGGCAGCGTTGCGCGCGGTGCTGGAAGGGGAGGCGACCGCGCTGACGCCCGGCGCGGCGCGCGCGGCGGCGGTTGCCGGCACGCAGAGGGCGCGGTCGCGGTCGCGGTCGCCGCCGCCGTCCCGCGCGCGCGGCGCGGCGCCCCCCGCCGCCGCGCCGCGCACCCCGCCCCCCAAAAAACGTGGCGCCCGCCAGGCGGACGCCACGCCCCCTCCCCGCGCGGGCGAGGTGGAGGCCGCGCTGCGCGCGGCCGAGGCGGCCGCGGCCGCGGCCCAGGCCGCGGCGGCAGACTTGGCCGAGCTGCGCCACACCGCCGACGGCCTCATGGCCGCCGTGAAGTTCTGGCGGGCGCGCGCGCTGGAGCTGGAGGCGTTGGCCACGGCGCGCGCCGGGTCGCCGCCTCCGCCGCTCCCCCCGCTCCCGCTCCCGGCCCTCTCGGCCGGCCTGGCCGGGCTGCAGTCGCTGCAGTCGCTCACGTCGCTGCAGTCGCTGACCTCCCTGCCGTCCCTGCCGTCCTGGGGCAGCAGTGGGGGCGGGGGTGGGGGTGGGGGGGGCGCCGAGTGAGGGAGACGGGGGGGGAGCGAGGCCCGGGAGGGGCGGGGGGGAGGAGCGAGGCCCGGGCCCCACGCACAACGCGCTCGCTCGCGCTCCCTCCCCCGGCCGAGCGACGGGAGGGGGAGAGAGGGAGAGAGAGCCGAGTGTCGCGCTTGGGCTTGGGGGTCGCAGACTCTTGCAACGCGGCGGCGCGCGAGGGCTCGAGCGCGAGACGGGACGGGGGAGCGGGGAGCGTGCCGCGCCCGGCCCCCACACCCCCTCCTCCCCCCCAGCAGCAGGCAAGTGTCACCGGTCACAGCAGTGAGGACAGCGCCGCGGGCGGGGCGGCGCCCGGGAAGGAAAGGCTCCCCCCGCGCGCACGCCCGCGCCGCCGCGCGCACTTCGTTATTCGGGATTCTTGCGTTCCCCCTCCCCCCCTCCCCCCCCGCATCAACGCCCCGCCGCGGGCGCGTCCACGATGACGGGCGCGTTGGGGTCGGCCCCCGCGCCGGCCGCGCGCGCGGCCTCGCGCGCCGCGCCGGGCGGGGGGGGGCGCGGCGCGGGCTTGGCCACCGGGGTGGTGGGGTCGGCCGCGGCAGCGTCCACCGGGCCCGCGCGGCGCGGAGGAGCGGCGGCGGGCGCAGTCTCGCCGCCCGCGGGCACGTCGCCCGCGGACACCGCGTCGCCCGCCGCCGGCTTGGCGGCGGCCGGCTTCGCCCCGCCGCCACCACCCCCGGCGATCGCCCGCTTCGGCAGCAGCATGCCGTCTACCGCGTACACCGTCGAGATGCACGCCGGCGACCCGGTGTCGAGGAGCGTCGCGCCGTTGTGCGGCCCGCGCAGCTTGACCTTGTCCCCGCCCTTGGCCACCCCGATCGCGTCCTGGAAGTTGTCCCCGGGGAGCAGCGTGTTGAACGAGTACCCGTTGATGAACTGGTCGAGCGGGATCGGGTTGGGGAGCAGGTGGAATTGGAGGACCATCAACGCGAGGGTCGGGTTGGCGACCAGGTCGGAGAACGACAGCCCCTGCTTGCCCAGCGAGTCGGCGACCGCGTCGTCGGTGGGCGCGAGCAGGGTCACGGCCACGTCGGGCGAGTCGAGGATGTCGGCGAGGCGCGCGGCGGGCGGCGTCGCGTCGATCAGCTGGGCCAGCTTCTTGAAGCGCGCGTCGTTCTGGACGTAGGCCAGGGGGGTCGTGCACCCTGTGGCGGACGAAGGCGTCGCCTGCTTGGCCGCCGGCGCGGGAGACGCGGACGAGGGCGCCGCCGCGGCCGCCTCTTTAAAGTCCTTGTTCTTGGCGTCCGGCGCGGACGCCTTGGACGTGGACAACATGGCGTCCAGCGCGGACGTGCCCTTGGAGGAGGAGTTGGAGGCGGACGGCGCGGGCGCGGGTTGGGCGAGCGTCGCTGGCGGGGAGGGGGAGGAAGGGTTGGTAAGAGAGGGGTGCGAGGTGGGGAGGGTGGCACCGCCTCCCATCCCCATAGCGGGCGTGCGACGGCTCTCGAGCGCGTTCGAGGGTGGGCGGCACGAGCGTCGGCGGGCGGCCGGGCGCCAATGCGCGAGGCCCGCCCCCTGGCCGGGTGCGCGCGCCCAAATGCCGCCCTCTCCTCTCTCACCCGTCGCCAGGCACGCCACCAGCGCGATGGCGAGCGCTTTACGAGCCATTATGGTGGCGGAGGAGGGGTCTACAAAGGGGGGAGGAGGGGGTGGGCGGGTGGTTAGCGCCGAAGGCGACGCGCGCGGGGGTGGTTGGGGCGCAGAAGGTCCTCCGGCGATACCGCCGCCCGCGGGATGGCGCTTCGACCAATGTCGGGCGCCATCGGGCGAGGAAGGAGAGGGAAGGGGAGCGCGGGGAGGGGGGCGACGCCAGATTGGCAGTGCACGCGCCGCGGCGGCGAGCGCGTCTGGCGGCCGCGGCGAGGCAAGGGGATGACGCGCACGCACCTGATGTGTCCGACGGCCGTGCGGCCGGGGTCGGCGGAGGAGTGGTGGGGAGGGAAGAGCACGCGCGCTCCCAGACTGCGCAGCCCACCACTCTCCCCCCTTCACTCGAGCTCCTTGGTCCAGTCAAACGGGTCGTACGCCGTCTTGAGCGCCGCCACCGCGGCCCGCGTCTCGTGCGGCTTTTCGGACGCGCCGTGGCCCGCGCCGTCGTCGGCGCCGACCAACCCGCCAGCCAACGCCCGCCCCACCCCCGCTTTCCCAAACGCGCGCTCGTCGTCGATGACGTGCAGCCAACCGCGGGCCAGGCCGAGCTCGACGTGGAAATAGGGAAAGGCGGGGGGGATGGAGCCGCGGAGGCCTTTGCCGCGCGTGTCGAGCAGGCGTTTGGCGTGGTTTGTGCCCCATTCGTCGGCGGCGTCTTCAAGGGTGGCTCGGATGACGGCGGGGGCGCGGGCGACGGCGGCGTCGGAGAGGGGCACCGCGTCGACGCGCGCGTGTGCACGCGGGTCGTTGGCGCGCGACGCGGTCTCAAAGAACAGCGTCCCGCCCGCCCCGGCCGCGGCGTGCATGCGCAGGACGCACTTTTTAAAATTGCGCATGTCGGTCGCGGTGTCCTCGTCGGTGGAGCGTTCGGAAGGAGCGTGGGCCGCCGGCGCGATCACACAGTGCAGGGGGGCCAGCCGGCCGCGCCGCACGGCAGCCAGGTAGGCGCGGCCAGAGGCGGCGATGACGAGGTCGGACTCGAAGCGGGGGGCGCCGACGCAGGCGGCGCAGGCGGCCAGAGCGGCGTCGTCGCGGCGGGTGGCCGCGGATGCAGCGGCCCGCGCGCGGTCCGCTTCGCCCGGCCGCCCGCGCCTAGGCGCCCGCTTGGCGTCCAGGGCCGCGAGGCCGCCGTCAAAGTCGTACTCGTCGTCCGCGGCGGCTTCCGTGGTGCCGCCGCGATAGCGCGCCCCCTGCTTCAGGATCCCTTTCGCGATCGCGGCGTCGACGTCGATGGCCCCCCTGTCGTCGCCATGCCTCGCCCGCTTGGCCAGGGTGGCGACGTCGGCGCCCGCGTCGTCGTCGTCGGCAAACCAGCGGCCGCGCGCGCCGGAGGGGTCGTAGCGTTGCGTGCGCTTGCCCACGGCGGGATGCGCACGCCCGGCCTCGTCGCGACCGAATGCGCCCGCCGCCGCCCGGCCTGAGGCGTCGACGAGGGCGGCGTCGAGGGTGGTGGTCGGCGGCGGCGCGGGCGGCGGCGGTCGGCCGCCGAGGCGGGCGCGCAGGGCGGCGGCCACGTCCCGGTTGTTGGTGGCGGTGGTAGTGGGAGGTGGAGGGGGTGGAGGAGGTGGAGGAGGAGGCGCCGAGGGCGCAGGCGGCAACCGCGCACCCTCCTCCTCCTGTCTCTCGGGCTCGTGGCTGGCGGCCGCGAAGAAGGAGCCATCGCCCGCGAACGCGTTGGTCGGTGGAGGAGGAGGCGGCTTGGGGGCGGGCGCGGCGTCGCGGCGCTCCGGCGACTTGCCGCGGCGCTCGGGCGACTTGCCGCGGCGGTCGCGCCAGGAGAGCGACGACCCGCGGCCTCCGCCACTGCCTCCCGGCCGGCGCATGCCGCTGCCGCCGTCGTCCAGGTGGGGCGCGCGGCGGCGGTCGCGGTCGCGGGACGCGTGCAGGTGCGCGCGCGCGTGCGCCGCGCCGCCCCCACGCGCTCCACCTCCCGCCAGCGAGGCGACCGACCCCCAGCGCTCGCCCACAACCGCTTCCACATCCTTGCCCTCCGCCGCCGCCTCGGCGGCCGCCCTTTTGAGCGCCTTGAGGCGCCAAGACGCGCCGCCGTCGCCGACGCGCGGAAGGGGGGGGGGGGCGCCCACAGCCGGCAGGCGCGTCGGTGCACCGGCCGCACCCTCGGACAGACCCGCCGGGCGGTCGACGTCCAGCGTGCGCGAGGAGGAGGGAGGAGGGGCCGGGACGCCGCGGGCGGACGGCGCCGCTGCCACGGCCGCCGCGTCCAGCACGCCGGGGTCGGACATCCAGGCGTCGCGCGCGGGGGCAGACGAGGCGGGAGGCTGGAGGAAAAAGGTTGGCGCAGTCGGGATGCGGCGCCGCAGCGCGTCCCGCTTCTTCTCCCACCACCACCAGCGCCCTCCTTCTCACCTGGCGGTCGTCGCCGTCGCCGCCGTCGGGCGGCGGCACGAGCTTGACGCCGGAGAGCATTTCAGGGGGACAGGGGAGGCGCGGCGGCGGGCCCGCCCGTGGGAAGGGGAGGGCGGCGCCGGGGCGCGGCGGCCGCGGGAGGGGGGGGCGGCGCGCCGGGCGGCGCGGCGCGGTGTGTGAAGAGTCGCCGCGCCGCGCCGCGGCTCTCGCACCCCCGCCGCCCCCTACCCCCCTACCCCCCCACCGCCAGCATGGCCGACATCGGCAACCAACCCCCTCCCCCCCCCCCTCAAGACGTGAGCGACTCTTGCGGAGCGGGTTTGGGGCGCGGGCCGCCGCCCGCGCGCGGCAAGCCGCTCCTCCCTCGGCCGGCCTCGCGCCCGCCTGCCGGCATGCTGGCACGCGTGCAGGGCGGCGGCGTGCGGCCGGCCGAGGGAGAAGGGGGCGGGTGGAGGCCGCCGCCGCCGCGGCGCGCGGGCGCCCACGCCGTTCGCCGAGCGGAACACCTCCTCCCGCCCCCCAGCCCGCCCCCGCGACCATGGGCGCGCACGCCGAGCCCGGCGCCGACCCCCGGCCCGACGCTGGCGACCTCGGCCAGTCCCCGCAGCTGGTGGCGGGCGGGACGAGCCGCCGCGCAAAAGAGCGAGCGCGTCGACCGCTGCGCCTCGCGACGCCTCCACGACGCCACTCCCTCCAAAAAGTAAGCTCGCGCATTTGACGCGATGACATCGCCGAGAATCGAACTCGGGCCGTGACGGCGTTGCACAGCGGCGGAAGGGCGAGAGGGGGGCGCGATGACGCCCGCCTCCAACTCGACCGCCACCGACCACACCAAGCGCGCGCTAGCCGAAGCTTGCGCGCGTTGACAAAGCTAGGCTTCACAACGTCACGTGTTAACCACTACACTACGATGTCGAAGCGGATTGAAGAGAGAGGACAGATTTGAGGGTCCCAGCCCGCCGTCGCCTCCCCGACGCCATTCCCTCAAAAAAATTAGCTCGCGAAAGCTGTGGGTACCGAGAATTGAACTCGGGCCGTGACGGAATTGCACGGCGGCGTAAGAGGGGAGAATCCGACCTCTACGCCGACCGCGCGACACCAAGCGCGCGCCGGCCGAAGCTTGCGCGCGTTGACAAAGCTAGGCTTCACAACGTCACGTGTTAACCACTACACTATACCCACGGATCCAGCAGCGGAAGAGAGCGGAAGAGAGAAGGAGAGGGCGGGTTTCGGCCCGCCTCGCCAACTCGACTCGACCACGGAACCCCGGGCTTTCGCCCCGGACCCCGGCCGCAGGGAGTGTCCGATTTGAATAAACTACGGAATATAATCCTGATGTGAGGGTGGGAAGACGACAAAGCGGGAGGAAACGGTGGGCGGCCGGCGCGCGCGCGCGCGGCGCCGCAGCCGCGCCCACGCCTCGACGCCCCCATCATCAATCACACGGGATGCGACACGACGCCCGCCACCTCGGCCGACCCTCCCGCCCGCGCATCAACCGCAAACTCCCCCTTTTTGTTGCCCTTCGGGCTCAGCCCCGCCCAAAAAGGGGCCGCGACCGCAGGCGTCTCCATGCGGACAGGCGGGCGAAGGGCAGGGCGCGGCCCCGCGCCGGCCGCGGCGGCGGCGGCGGCTGCCGCAGCGCGCGCCCGGCCGACCAAGGCGCGCAGCACGACCGCCGCCACCAGCAACGCGGCCGCCACCCCCGCCGCCACCCCCACCCACTCGCCCGGGGAGAGAGAGGGCTTGCCAGGGTCGGCTAGGCATTGGCCGCCCGCGGCGCCCACGGCGCAGCCGAACACGGCGCCGGCGACGGACGAGGCTGAAGCAGCGGCAGGGGCGCCCCGCAAGGCAATCGATTCCACCGTCAACCCCGCGGTCGCCAGCGCCGCCTGCAGGCCGCCACTGGTGACGGCGGCGGTCAGGTCGTCGGCGAGGGCGAGGAGGGCCACAGGGGATGGAGCGCGGAGGGCGAGGGCGACGTCCGCGCCGCCGCCGCCGCCAGGGATTTGAGCAACGCGGCGGCGAACCCCTTTCAACCCGTAGGTCGACGGCTCAATCGCCGTCGCCCCGGTCACGGCCGTGTCGGCCGGCGCGAGCGCGCCGACCGACCGGTCGAGCGCCACCACGAGCGACGCCGCGCTCGCCCGCCCAAAGGGCCACGCGGCGTCGCCCCGCAGGCGCAACACGGCGACGAGCACGGTGAGCAGAGGGCCAGGGGGAGGGGTGGGGGAAGGAGAAGGAGTGGGGGTTGCGGTCGCGGTCGGCGCCGGGGTGGCGGTCGCCGTCGGGCTCGGCGCCGGCGTCGTAGTTGCCGGAGGCGGCGGCGCCGTCGTAGCCGGCGGCACGGTCGTCGCGGGCGGCGGCGGCGCGGCGGCCGTCGACGCGGGAGGCGTCACGTCCAGCAACGCCTCCACGGGTTGCGTCGTCGGCACAGGGGTGGTCGGCGGCGCCGGAATGGTGACCTGGGCGAAAGCTAAGGAGGACAGAGAGGAGGAGAGGGGGTCGGCGCGGCGCCCGGGGGAGCGCGGCGCCCGCCCCAGCATCCGCTATCGCCCGCTCACCGGCTCCGGCCAACAGCAAGACGGCCACCAGCCCGACGCGGGGCTTGCCACGGTGGCGAAGGCGAGGCAAGGCCGCCATTTTCCGCGGTCAACGCTCCCCAAAAAACAGAAACGGCGGCCGGGAAAAGGGAGCGCGGCGGGGCACCCTGCAGCGCCGGGCGGTGGTGCCGAGCTCGACGGGAGGCGGCCGGGAGGCGTGCAGGCGGCGGGAGTGGCGCGCGCGGCACCGCGCCGTCGCTCCCCTTCTTCTCTCAACTCCACGCCTTGGCCCTCGAACTCAGCCGGTCCTGCGGCGCGTACCGGTCCTTGAGCCCGTGTCGCGCCAGGGTCGTCGCGTAGGCGGCCAGGTCGGAGCGGCGGAGATAAGTGAGTTGAGCCCTGCGCGCCGCCAACGCCGCCGCCAACCCCCGCCGCGACGAATGGTCTTTCCGATGCTCCTTCAAATGTTCCGACAGAGCCAGAATGCGCTCGGTGAGCGCCGCGACCTGGGCCTCTGGGGAGCCACAGTCGCCGGGGGAGCGCGCGGCGGCGGCGGCCGCCGCGGCCGCTTTCCGGGCCGCCGCCACCCGGCGCGGCTGCAACGCGTCGTCGGCGAGCAGGCGGTCGACGAGGTCCGGTTTGGGGTCGGTGAGGATGGCTGAGGAGGGAAGAGAAGCAGGGGGGTCGGTTTGGGGTTTGCGCAACCACCTCCTCTAACACCCCGCACGCCCACGCATCTACCATTGGGCCACACGCGGGGCGGCGGGTAGTGGCGGGCGGCGGCGGCCGAGGCCGCAATTGCCCGCGCGCCGCCGGCGACGGCTGCGAGGCCGCCGCCAGACACTCCAGCAAACGAGCCGCTGGAGGCGCGAGCCAGCGAGCGTAGCATCAGCATGGCGGTCGCCGGAGACGACGCCATCGCGAGCCGCAGACTGCGCCACGCGCCAGCCACCCCCGCCACTCTCTCGATGCTGCGCCCGCGCGGCCGTGTGCCCGCCCCAGGGGCCGGCCGCGGCCGTCTCGCGGCCTCCACGGCGGCCGCGACCCCTGCGGGCGCCGTGCACACCTCGCTCGCCGCGGCGACACCGGCCCTCCCCGCCGCCCCCGACGTCGTCGTGATAGGCTCCGGCATCGGAGGCCTGACCGCGGGCGCCCTCTTGGCCCGCTATGGCTTCAAAACGATCGTCCTGGAAGCCCACGACCGCCCCGGCGGCGCCGCCCACGGTTTCGACCTCCCGGGAGGCCACCGCATGGACGCCGGGCCGAGCTTCTTTGCCGGGTTGGCGGCAGGGGGAGGAGTGAGCTCGAACCCGTTGAGGCAAGCGCTGGACGCGTTGGGAGAGACCGTGCCGTGCGCCTCGTACGACCGCTGGATCACCCACCTCCCCGGGACAGCCCCCTTTGCCGTCCGCGCCGACGGCCACGCCTTCCGGGCCATGGTCGCCCAACAAGGCGGCCCCACCGCCTCTTCCGAATGGGCGCGCGTCGAAACCCTGATGGCCCCCCTCGCGGCCGGCGCCGCGTCCTTCCCCGCCGCCGCCCTGCGCGGCGACCCCGGCGTGCTGGTCACCCTGGCCCGCTTCGGGCCGGCGTTGCTCAAGGCGGGGCTGGCGGCGGGGGCGCTGACGGCGCCGTTTGGAGCGCTGACGCGGCGGGCGGGCGTGACGGACCCCTGGCTCGCCGCCTGGCTCGACCTGGAGTGCTTTGTGCTCAGCGGCATGCTGGCCAAGGACACCATTTGTGCGGAAATGGCGTTTATGTTTGGGGAGAGAGGGGGCGGCGACAAACCTTCGCTGTCCCGCCTCCCCCTGGACTACCCGCTCGGCGGCTCGACCGCCCTCGTCGACGCCTTGGTCCGCGGCCTCACGAAACACGGCGGCCACCTAGTGCTCAACACGCGCGCGGACTCGATCCTGGTGGAAGGCGGGCGCGCGGCGGGCGTCGCCGCCGTCCCCGCGCGCCGCGGCGCGACGCCCCCCACCCCCGCCCGCCTCGCCGCCGCCAAGGCCGTCGTCTCCAACGCGTCCGTGTGGGACACCGCCCGCCTGCTGCCGGGCGGGCGCGGACCGGTGGCGGCGGTGCGCGCGGTCGGGCGCGAGCGCGAGCGCGCGTCGGCGACCCGCCCCCTCCCTTCATTCCTCCACCTGCACGCGTCCTTTGACGCCACCGGCCTCCCCGCAGGCGGCGTCGAGCACGGGCACCATCTGGTGGTGAACGCTTTCACGGCGGGCGCGGCGATCGAGGCGCCCCAAAACGTCGTCATCGCCGCGTTCCCCGCCGCGTTTGATCCTTCCCTCTCCCCCCCCGGCACCGCCAGCGTGCACGCCTATACCGCGGGCAACGAGCCGTACGAGCTCTGGGAAGGGCTGGACCGGGAGAGCGATGCGTACAAGGCGTTGAAAGAGGAGAGGAGCCGCTGCCTGTTTGCCGCGGTCGCGCGCGCCGTCCCGGATTTCCGCGACCGCCTCACAACCGCCTGGGTCGGCACCCCCACCACCCACGCCCGCTTCCTCAACCGCCACCGCGGCTCGTACGGCCCCGGCATCTCGGCGGCAACCTCCTCCTTCCCGGGCCCCTCCACCCTCCTCCCCGGCCTGCTCCGCTGCGGCGATTCCACCGCCCCCGGCATCGGTGTGCCCGCCGCTGCCGCGTCGGGCATGATCGCGGCCAACACGCTGGCCCCGGTGTGGGACCATTTGGAGTTGATGCGCGCGGCGGGGTTGTGAGGGGGGGGGGAACAGAGAGCGGGCGAGTCGAATGGGCGCGCCAGGGTCTCTGTAGCAGCAGTTGGGTGGCGCGACGGGAGCAGGGCGCGAGGGACGGCGCTTGCGTGAGAGACCCGAGCGCGCACGCGCACGCCGCCGGCACGCCGCAGTCGCCGGGTGGAGGCGAGGAGCGCTGCAACGGCTGTGCAGGGGGGAGCCAGAAGCCCAGAAGCCGCGGCTCGGAGTCGAGGCGCGGGGGAGGGTTTCGGGGCGTGGGCACGTAACAGCTTGTAATGCTGGCCTCTTTCCTTTTCTCTTTGTCTCAAACAGTCCCTCTGAAACCCTGGCTGAGCCCCTGCCCCTCCCCGCCAGCGCCACAAACGAGCAGCGCACTACAAAGTAGTCCCCCAAAACAGGGCGCAACGAGCCCGGGCGCGCCAGCGCGGCGCGGCGCGGCGTCGCGCGAAACCGCGCGCCGCCGCTCGTGCGGCGCGTGCGCCGGGTTCCGACACAGCGCGCCCCCCCCATCATCAGGCGGCCCTGACCTCCACACCCCCCCCCTATCCCGCGTCGGGCTGCTGCCCGGAACCCCCAAAAGCTACAGGGGCGGAAACGAAACCCTAATCCCTGGCGTCGAGAAGAGCTCTCCCTGGCCGAGGCGCCGCCGCCCGCCCTTCGGCCGCGCAGTGCATCAGAAAGCAACACAGCATCAGGACACCACCATCCCGGACGCGCCCGCGCGCCCCGCGTCGCGCGAAAACACGCGCCGCCACTCGGCGCCGCCCGCACCCTCCCCCCCCCTACCTCCCCCCCCTCCCCCCCCCGCCTTGGCCGCCAGCGTGTCGGCCGTGAGCCGCAGCGCGCCTTCAACGAGGGCCCGGGCGAGGGGCGCGCAGCGCGCGCCCGTCGCGCCGACGTCTGGATCCGCGTTGACCTCGAGGAGCCAGACAGTCCAGTCGGCAGCCACGAGGAAGTCAAACCCAAACAGTTCAAACGCGGAGGGGAGGGCGAAGAAGGAGAGCTCAGAGGCGACCGCGGCGAACGTTTCGCCGACGAGCGCGGCCGTGGCGGCAAGAACGCCCGCCACCTTGGCCTCGGCCTCCCGCCTCCCCATGCCGTCCGCCACCAGCGCGTCGGGCAGCTCGGACAGGAGCAGGATGGTGTCGGCCTCCTCGTCGGGCGTCAGAGGAACGGGTGCCGGCCGCGGCGGCGGCGGCGCGCCGTCGTCGTCGCCGCTCTCGCCGCCAGCCGCCTCGCCGCCCGCGGCACGACACGTGTTGGTCAAGTGCGCGTCCAGGTCGTCCAGCCCCGCCCCCGCGTACGGCGCCCGGGAGCGCAGGGCGAGGCCGTCGGTCAGGGCGAAGACGTCGAGCGCGCCGACCGCGAGCGCGTACACCCGGGCGTGCCATTTCCGGCCGCCCAGCAGCGCCGGCGGGTCGACGTACCGTTGCACGACCCACTCCCGCATGTTGGGCTGGGCGGCGAGGGCGGCCGCGAGGGCGGGGGCTGAGTCGATGACCGCGACGCCGGCCGCGCGGTTTGCGACCGACGGTTTGACGACCCACCGCCCGGCCCCGGCCTCGGCGTCCCGGACTTCGGGGATGTCGGCCATGGCCTCCTCGATGTAGTCCACGTCGTCGACCTGCAGGACGTACGTCTCCGGGAGGGCGGGCGCGAGGGGGGACGCGGGCCGTTTGGCGACCCATTTTTTGAGGTTGACCGCCAGCTGCGCCTTGCGCGTCAGGCCCTTGCGCACGCAGTAGGACGAGGCGAGGGTGGACCGGGCGTGCACGCGGGCCCAGTCGATGCGCTCGTACTCGCCCCTGGGGGGAGGGGGGCGAGGAGAAGAGGGGGTGGGGTCGCGAGGCTCGCCCTCCGCCGCCGCCCGCGCCCACGGCGCCACACCTCCCCCACCCCCCCACCTCTCTCTCTCTCCCCTCCCCCTCTCCCTACCAATGAAAGTCCGAGGCCGCCACGAGCGGGTGCGGCTCAAACCCTTCCCCGTCCGCCCGCTCGACGCGCCACCCGGGCCGTCCTCGCAGCGCGTCCAGCACGATATCGCGCAAGTAGGGGCACTCGAGGTCGACCGTGGCGAGCAGGAGGGGAGGAGAGGGCGGCGGCACCGGCGTTGGCCCGCCCGCGGCGGCGCCCACGCTGCGCTCGTCCCACCACACCATTGACCAAAAGGAAGAGCTGGATCGCCGGAGCGATGCCAGCGGGGCTTGGGCGCGCAGCGCGCGTCGGTGTGCGCGTGCAGCGCCGGCGACGGCGCTCCACTCCCGCATGCGGCCCGTCGCCGCCGCGTCCCGCCTTCCGCAGGTCGCATACCGCCGTGGTCGCCCCAGCGACAGGCCCCGCATCGCGGCCCTCGTCGCGGCGGAACGAATGAACCCGCTGGGGCTCGACCCCAGCCGCTTCCTAGTCGCCCACCCCCCAACCGACGACTCGGACCTGCTCTGCGTCGGCCAGCTGAAGCAATTGAAAGACGGGCTGTACGAGGTGGCGTCGTTGGTGGCCGCGCCGGCGGCTCGCGGCGCAGGCCTCGGTGGCGACTTGCTCTCTCGCCTCGTCGCCACCGCCCCGCCCGGCTCCACCGTGTGCCTGACCACCACCAGCCGGCGGGCGCCGTTTTACGAGCGGGCGGGGTTTCGGAGGGTGGGCCTCTTTTCCCGGCGCGAGCTGTGGCTCGAGGCGGCCGCCGGGTCGGTCGTCGCGCCGCTGGCGGCGGGGGACCGGTTGATCGTCATGGAGGCGACGGCGACGGTGTGACGAGTGAGAGTGTGCGTGAGGCGGGTGAGAGAGAACGACGCAAGTGAAACAGAACGATTGCAGACTCTTTCCTTTTCTCCTACCTCCGCCGCGCCGCCCTGACCGCCAACCCCCCCGTCGCCGCCGCCAGCGTCGCCCACGTCGCCGCATACTGCCCGTGGCGGGCGACGGACACGGTGACCGAGCCCACGTCGGCCAGGGTGCGGGGCGTGGGGGTGGGCGCGGCGGCGAGCGCGCCGCGCGTGCGCCCGCCCGCCACGTCCATCGGCGTCGGCGCCTTGGTCCGCCCCTCGCCGCGCACCACCTCCAGCAACAGTGTATCCGCTGGAAGCCCGGCCGCGCCCGCCAGCGCGGGGCCGTCGAGCGCGTGCCAGCGGCCGGCCGCCGGGTCGTTTGCCGGGACAAAGCGCGACGGCGATTCAGACGCGCGCACCACGCACTCGACCCCGCGCACGCACACGTCTCCCGCCTCCGTCTCTTCCCACCCCATCGGCACCCACCCGCGCACGAGCAGCGCGGGGCGGCCGCCGGGGGTGGTCAGCGGCGTCGCGAGCCAGTGCCCGGAGACCGCGCCGCCGGGCGTGGACCGAGGGCGGGGGCCGACGCGCGCGGTGGCCGCGGTGTGCAGGGTGCCGGTGGCGAGGGCGCGGGTAAAAGGGGGGGGGGATGGAGGGAGGTCGTCGAGGGGGAGCGGGGGCGTCTGACGAGGAGGAGGTGTCGGCCGCAGCCCGCCCCCTCGACCGCCTCTCTCCTCGCTCTCTTTCTCTCCCGACCTTCAACGCGTCCTCCCACGCCGCGACGAGGCCCGCCTTCCAGCGCCGCCGCTCGAGCTGCCACGCGCACAGGCCCGCGGCGGCGGCGGGCGGGAGCCAGAGCAGCCACGCGCTCCGACGCGGGGGAGGGAGGGCCGCGGTCGCGAGCGACCGCGCGTGGCGGAGCATGGGGGGTCTGGCGGCGGCGCGGCGACCGCTCCACACATGGCCGACCTCCCCCGCGGCGCGTCGCCGCCGCCGCTGGGGCTGGCGGCGCGGGACGATGCCCTCCCTCCTCCGCCCACCCCCCTCCGCCTCTGGCACACGCGGGCCGGCGCGGGCCTGCTCGCCGTCCTCGTCCTTTTCGTGGCCTCTGCCGCTGCGCCCGCCCCCGGCCGCCCCGGCCTCGCGGCCGACTATTGGGCCGGGCGGGCGGCCGGGAGACGAGTGAGCTGCGGGGGAGCGAGCGAGCCTGCCGAGTGCGGCGCCGGGCGAGCGGCGGCCGTCGTCGCGAGCGCAGCGGCCGACGCGGCTGGCTGCGTCGCCGCGGCCGCGCTCGCGCCCGCGCTCGGCGCCTGGTCGGACGCGGTCGGGCGCGTTCCGTTTCTGGCGGTCGGCGTCGCGGCCGCCGCGGCACCGACCGCTGCTCTCGCGGCCGCCGCGCGCGGCGCGTCGCTCCTCCCCTACTACCCCGCGTCGGCGCTCGCGGCCATCCCCGGAGCGACTGCAGCTTACGCCATGGTCGCGGACTTGCTGCCGCCGGGCGGGCGGGCGGCGGGGTTTGGGGCGGTGGCCGCAGCGGTGTACCTCGGCTTGCTTGCCGGCGCGGCGGCCGGCGCGTCCGTCCCGCCCGGCACCGCCGCTTCCTGCGCCACCGCCGGCGTCCTGATCGCCGCCCTCGCCACCCTGACCCTGCCCGAGACGCTCCCCCCTGCGGCGCGTACCGCCGCGCGCCGCGCGCGCGCGCGCGCCGCCGCCGCGCGCGCGCCCTCGGCCCCCATCCTGCGCGGTGTCCGCGTCCTGCGCCGTTCGAGGCTGTTCATGACGCTGGCGGCCGTTGTAGTGCTGACGGGGACGGCGGGGGACGGGTTGTCCGAGTTGCTGGCGCAGTATCTGGCCGCCACTCTTTCCTTCACCACCTCCGACCAAGCCCTCGTCCTCGCCGTGCTCGCCGTCGGCGGCCTGGCGACCCAGTTGGTGGTCTTACCTGCGGTGGTGATCTCCGCCGGCGAGCCCGCCGCTCTCGCGGCGGGCGCCGCGTCCGCAGCGCTCGCCCAAGCCCTCCTCGCGCTCGCCCCCTCGCGCCCCGCCGCCCTCGCGGCCGTCGCGGTCGGCGCCCTGGGCGGCATGGTGGCTCCCGCGGCTGCCGCAGTGAAGTCCAACCATGCAGGGGCGCACGAGCAAGGGGAGGTGCAAGGGGCGCTGGCGGCGGCGCGCGCGCTGGCGGCAGGCGCGGGTCCCGTTCTTTACGCCGCCCTCTATTACGCGTTTGGCGGAGGGCGTGGCGCGGGCGCGCTGGCCGCGCCATGGATCCCGTTTGCGGTCGGCGCGTGCCTGTGCGCCGGCGCGCTCGCGCTCGCGCTGTCCATCGACCCCGCCGCCGGCCGCGGCCGCGACAGCGGCGGGTCGTCCATCGGGGAAGCGGACGCGCTCGTGTCGTCCGACGGCGGGACCGGTGGCGAGGCGTGAGAGAGGGGCGAGAGGAGAGAGAGGAGCACACTGCAATTGTCCGCGACCCGTATCCCCTCAGGCTTCGCCGGCGGCCCGCGCAAGCCCGCCCAGCATCTCCGCCAGCTTGTCCCACCCGCGCGCCCACGCACCGCCTTGAGCCCCGCCCCCGAGCGCCGCCGCTGCGCGGTCGTCGCCGGGCCGCGGCGCTGCCCAGGTCGAGCCCCCTGCCGCGAGCGCGACCCGAGCGCGCAGCGGGGGTCGGCCCGGCGCGCCCACAACGATGTCGTAGGTGCCGGGCAGGGACGCGAGCGAGGTGGTGAGCGTCACGCGGCGGCCGGCGGTTGCCGCCGCCGCTTCGGCCGCCGCCGCGAGCGCCGCGCCAAACGCCAGCCCGTCCAGGCACGCGGCTTCCGCCCCCGCATCCGCCGCCTCGCCCAACGCGTCGCCCAGGCCGGCGGGGAGAGGGGGGGTGGCGGAGAAGCGGGCGCGGGGGGTCGACCCCGCGTCGTCCGCTACCCAGTCGACGCGTGCGCGCGCGAGCGCCCTCCCCCCCCCCCCATCCGCCACCACGTCCAGCTCGGCCCGCGCGGGGCCGGCCGCGGCCAGGCTGACGACGCCGACGCCGGGCACGCGCCAGCGCAGAGCGGGGAGGGGGGCGGCGGCGGCGGCGCCGCCGCCCCCGGTCCCCCCCGCGCAGAGCCGCCGCCCGCGCGCCAGGAACGTGTGCAGCCGCAGGCAGCGCAGCGCGTCCCCGACCGCGACCGCGGGCGAGTCGCCGTCGGCGGGGCGGTAGTCGAGGGTGAGGCCGGCAGGAGGGAGGAGGGTCGAGGCGGTCGCCGCGCCGTCCGCGCTCGCCACCCGCCGCGCGTCGGCCGGCGCCGGGGCCGCCAGCGCGCCCGCCCCCGCGGTAACCGGGAGCCCCGCAAAGTAGGCCGACCGGATGAGCAGGCGCCAGGCGGCGCCGCCGGGCGCGGGGCGGAGCTCGACGCGCGGGGCGGGGGCGCCGGCCGCTGCGGCCCCAGCCTCGAGCGCCGCCAGCGAGTCCAGGCCCGCCACCAGCAGCCTCGGGTCGCCGCCGGGCACTGAAGGCGTGCGCTCGTCCACCATGCTCACCCCCAGGGCTGCCAGCTGGTGGCGCGCGGCGAGCCAGGGCGCGGCGGTCGCCGCGGCGGCGGCCGCGCTGGCCAGCGCGGCCGCGTGGCCGGGCCCCCACCCCGCCGCGTCCCGCCGGGCGGCCGCGACGGCGGCCGCCGCGGCGCCGCCCGCGCCGCCGGCGTCGTCGCCGTCGCGCGGGCGCTTGCGCGCGGCGGGAGGGGCAGCGCTGCTTTCGCTGCCCACCGCCGCCGCGCTCAACAACTCGCCCGGTACCCCATGCACGTCGCACGACGCCATGACGAGGACGTGAGACCAGGCGCCGCCGGCGGTCGCGGGCGGGGCGGCGAGGAGAAAGCCGCGCGGCGCGCGCGCGCCGCCGCGGCACCCCGCGCGCACCAGGCCGGCCGGAACAGGGGGCGGCGGCGCCAAAGCGAACGTGAGCGCGGCATGGACAGAGTCGCCGTCGTCGCCAGCGTCAGCACCGGCGGCGGCCAAGGCCGCCGCGGCGAGCGCGCGCGGCAGCGCCGCCGCGGGGAGCCCCAGCGCCGCCCCCGCGTGCGCCGCCGCCGCGCGCGCCGCGGTGGCCGCCAACCGGGACGCCGCGGCCGCCAGCGCGCGCGCGACGCCGGCGGCCGCGGCGGCGCCGGGGTCGGCGGCCGCGGCGTCGGCGTCGGCCGCGCGGCGCGCAGCGGCTGCGAGGTCGCCTGCCGGGGCGTCCAGCGACAGCTCGCCCGAGTGCAGCAGCATGGTCAATGTGGCCAGGGGCGGGCCGGCCGCGGCACCACCGACCCAGACTCTCAGCCGGGGCGGCGTCGGCGGCAGCCCCGGCGCCGCCCCGAGCGCGGCCACCGCGTCCTCCGCGCCTTCCAGCACCGCCACGCCGCCCAGCGCGTTGAACGCGGGCTCGATGACGAGGTAGGACCGAATGGCGTCGAGGTGGGCCGCGGCGACGGCGGCGGCAGCCCGTAGAAGGAGGAGCTCGGGGTCGGGCGCCGCGGGCGCGAGCGCCAAGGGCGCGCCGGCGGCCGAGTCGGCGCCGCGGGAAAACGGGTGCGGGACGGCGAGCGCGGCGGGGGCGCCGTCGGGGCCTGCGCCGAGCTCGACAGCGGGGGCCGGCGGCGGCACGCGCGCGCCACCCGGCGCCCTTGCCCCCGCTTTGGCCGCCACCGACGGCCCGATCGCCACGGGCACGCCGGGCCAAAACTCGAGGCGGACGCCGGCGCCGAGCAGGGTCGCGGGCACCGAGCGCACGCGCGCCGCCCACCGCCCCGCCGCGCCCGCGCCGCGCGCCCAGGCGGCGGCTTCGCCGGCCACGACGCGGGCGGCGACGGCCAGCAGGGCGGCGTGGACGGCGTGGAGCGGGTGGCGGGCGGCGCCGGCGGCACCCGCCCCGCCGCCGCCCTCGCCCGCGCGCCCCGCCGCCTCCTCCAGCCCCGCCCGCAGCCTCGCCGCCGCGTCGGACGCCAGCGCGCCCGCGGGCAGGGTGCCGCCGGGGGGAGGGGGGGGGGGCGCGAGGCGGGGCGGCGCGCCGGGCGGGGAGTACCCCGGCAAGACGCACGCTTCCACCACCCGCCACCGCCACCCGCCCCCGTCGGCGGCGGGGGGCGCCAGAGTGACGCGGACAGCGTACTCGCCGCGCGCCGATTCCAGGGTGGCCACCCCCGCGCGCGCGCGCGCGAGCCGCGCGCCGGGCGGCAGCCCGCCGGCGAGCAGGCCCGCCCGCACCAGGCGCCCCATGCGGGCCGCGGCCGCCGCGACGGCGGCGGGCGGCGGCGGGGGCGGCGGCGCGAGGTGGGCGAGGCAGGTCGGGAGGCGGCGGTGCGCGCCCGTCAGAAGAATTTCCAGCGCGCCGTCCACGTCGGGCGCGGGCGTGGCCGTCGCGCGCAGCTCGGCGTGCAGGTGCGCGAGCTGTGTGGAGAGGGTGGGAGGGTGGTGGGCCCGCCCTCGCGACGACCCCCTCCTTCCCTCAACCCCCTCTTCCTCGCACCTGGTCCGCCGCGTCCACCGCGGCCCGGGCAAAGCGGGCGCCATCGTCCAGCACGCGGCCGACCTCGACCAGGGCGCGGGCCTGTGGAGATAGGGGGGTGGGCGGTGCGCGGTCGCCGCCGAGCGCTTCCTCAACCCTCTCCTCCCCCTTCTCTCCCACCGCCACCGACCTTGTGCGACCACTGGGACACGGTGAGCAGGCGCAGCAGCCTCTGGCGGATGCCGGAGAGGCGCAGGGCAAGGATGCGTTTGCTGGGGACAGGGGGTGAGAGCGCGCGCGTCGATCGGCGGCGTGCGGTCGATGCCGCTGCATCGCGGCGCGGGCTGCCGCGGGCGTGCGCGCCGGCGGGAGCTCCGGGCCGGCATTCGCCGGCGTGCCGATCCCGCCCCCGCCCTCCCTTCCCTCTCTCACCGCTCTCCGTCGTCCTTGCCCGCCAGGTCCTCGGCCAACGCTTCCAGGCCGGCTTGACCCGCGCGCGCCACGCCGGTCGCCACCGCGCCGAGCGGCGCGAGCGGCAGCGCGCCGGCGAGCGCGGCCGCGTCGTCCGCGGGCGTCGGCGGTGGCAGGGCCGACGCCATGGAAAGAGAGGGGGAGGGAGAGAGGGAGGGGGTTTCTTCGTGTGTGCCCGCCGCGCGCGCCGTTCCTTCTCCTTCCCTCCAAGCCCGCGCCCCCCTTGCAATGCCAAATCCAACACACGCCCACGCACGACAAATCCCCCTTCTCTCTCATCACCCGGGCGCGACGCCGGGTGACGCGTCGGCGACCGCGGCGAGCCACAAGAGATTCGCGTGGAGGCGGGCCTGGTAGCGCGCCGCGTCCTCGGTGCGGCCGGCGGCAAAGCATTGTTGCACGGCCTTGATGAGGCGGTCGTTGTCCTCCAGAAACTGGAGGAGGGAGGAGGGGAATGGCGCGGCGCGTCGGCGGCGCGCCGGCGCGGCGCGCTCGCCGTCGCGCGCGCCCTGTCCACCGCCCATCACCTCCCTCCTTCCCACTCCTACCGATTGAATGGTGTCGGTCGACGGCATCGCGGCCGCCAGCGGCGGCGGCGCAGGCGCGCCGGGGGGCGGTGCGGCGGCGTCGCCCGACGGGGCGCCGGGGGCGGACATGGGAAGCGTGTGGACCGGCGGCCGCCGGGGCGGTGGGCGCGAAGCGCGCGCGGGCGCCGAGCGAGAAGTGGCGACGGTTGGCCGCACTCTCCCGGCGTGCCCCGCCCCGCGCCGCCGGCCCACGGTCGCGCCCGCCGGCCGATCCCGCATCGCCACCGGCCCCAGGATCGGCGCTCGCCGCGCCGCCGCCCCCGCCGCATCGCGGGCCGCCGCGCGCGCCCCCCAATCCGGCCGCCGCCGCCCCTTCCTGTCACCATGGACGACGTCCCCGAATCCTCTTCCTTCTCCTTTCCCAAGGCGGAAGAAGAGATCCTGGCCTGGTGGGATGAAGTCGACGCGTTCAAAGAGCAACTGCGGCGCACCGAGGGGCAGCCCCCGTTTGTGTTTTACGATGGCCCTCCTTTCGCGACGGGCCTGCCGCACTATGGCCACCTGCTGGCGGGCACGATCAAGGACGTCGTGACCCGGTTTGCGTCCTCCACGGGGCGCCACGTGCCCCGCCGCTTCGGGTGAGGGAAGGGAGGGGCAAGAGAGGGCTGTGGTGGGGTGCGGGAGGGCGGTGGTGGCTGCGGCGGGCGTGGAGGGGAGACGCGCGCGCCGACCCCGCCCCCCGCGCCGTCCCTCTCCTCAGGTGGGACTGCCACGGCCTCCCCGTGGAGCACGAGATCGACAAAGCCCTCAACATCACGTCCCGGCAGGACGTCCTGGACATGGGCATCGCGGCGTACAATGACGAGTGCCGCAAGATCGTGATGCGGTACTCGGCCGAGTGGCGGACCACCGTCCGCCGCTCCGGCCGCTGGATCGACTTTGACAACGATTACAAGACTCTGGACACGCCCTTCATGGAGTCGGTCTGGTGGGTGTTTCGCCGGCTGCACGACAAGGGGCTGGTCTACCGCGGGTTTAAAGTGATGCCCTTCTCCACCGCGTGCTCCACCCCGCTCTCCAATTTCGAGGCGGGCCTCAACTACAAAGACGTGGCGGATCCGGCGGTCATGGTCTCGTTCCCGCTGGTGGCGGGCGGGGGGGGGGGGCGCGGGGAATGGTTTGCCGCGGCGGAGAACCCCGCGCTCGTCGCGTGGACGACGACGCCGTGGACGCTCCCCGCCAACCTCGCCCTCTGCGTCCACCCTGCTCTGCCCTACGTCAAGGTCAGGTGCCGGGCGACGGGGTCGGTGTACATTGTCGCCGAGGCGCGCGCCGGCGCGCTCCCCGGCGCGGGCAAGCCGAAGAAGAAGAAAGAGGGCGCCGACCCTGCCGCCCCGACGGGGTATGAAACGCTGGCCACCCTCGTCGGCGCCGACCTCGTGGGAGCGCGCTACGAGCCCCTGTTCCCCTACTTTGAGGCGCTGGCGGCGACGGCTGCCGGCCCGCCGGCGACGCCCGCCGCCGCCGCGGTCGCCCCGCGCGGCGCCTTTCGCGTCCTCGCCGACCCCTACGTCACCGCCGACTCCGGCACCGGCGTCGTCCACTGCGCCCCCGCCTTCGGCGAGGACGACATGCGCGTGTGCGCGGCGGGCGGCGTCGTCGCGGTCGGCGGCGAACTGCCGTGCCCGGTCGACGGCGACGGCCGGTTCACCGCGCCCGTGTCCGACTTTCTGGGCCGCCACGTCAAGGAAGCGGACAAGGACGTCATCGCGGCGGTCAAGGCGTCTGGCCGGCTCGTGGAGGCGGCGTCGATCGTGCACAGTTACCCGTTCTGTTGGCGCTCCGACACCCCCCTCATTTATCGTGCCGTCCCTTCCTGGTTTGTGCGCGTCGAGTCGATCAAAGAGCGCCTGCTGGCCGCCAACGCGCAGACGACGTGGGTGCCGGCGTACGTCAAGGAAAAGCGGTGAGAGGAGAGAGGCGGAGGATTGGTCGCGGCGCGCGCACGCGCGCTCGCGCGCATCTCACCTCCCACCTCCCCTCTTCCTCCAGCTTCCACAACTGGCTCGAATCCGCGCGCGACTGGGCCGTGTCCCGGTCCCGCTTCTGGGGCACGCCGCTGCCGGTGTGGACGTCCGCGGACGGGAGCGAGGTGGTCGTCATCGGGTCGGTCGCCGAGTTGGAGGCGCGCACCGGCGCGACCGGCGTGACCGACCTCCACCGCCACCACGTGGACGCCCTCACCATTCCGTCGGCGACGCCGGGCAACCCGCCGTTGACGCGCGTGGACGACGTGTTCGACTGCTGGTTTGAGTCGGGGGCCATGCCGTACGCGTCTGCGCACTACCCGTTTGAGGCGCGCGGCGAGGCCGCGCTCGACGGCCGCTTTCCCGCCGACTTTGTGGCGGAAGGGCTCGACCAGACGCGCGGCTGGTTCTACACGCTGATGGTGGGAGGGGTGGAGGGGGGAGAGGGGGGGGGGAGAGGGATGGAGACGAAAGAAAACCCCGACCCCACCCACCCCCTCGCCCCCGCCAGGTCCTGTCCACCGCGCTCTTCGACAAGCCCGCGTTCAAGAACCTCGTCTGCAACGGGCTCGTCCTCGCGGCCGACGGCAAGAAGATGTCCAAACGGCTTCAGAACTACCCCGACCCGGCCGACGTGCTGAACTCGCACGGCGCCGACGCGCTGCGCCTCTACCTCGTAAACTCCCCCGTCGTGCGCGCCGAGCCGCTGCGGTTCCGGGTGGAGGGCGTGTTCGGGGTCGTCAAGGACGTGTTCCTGCCGTGGTGGGTGGCGAGGGGGGGCGCGGGGCGCGGGGTCGACGCACACGCCCTCGAGAGAATCCCACCCTCTCCGCCTCCCCTCCTGCAGGTACAACGCCTACCGCTTCCTCGTCCAATCCGCGCGCCGCCTCGAGTCCGAGACGGGGGCGCCCTTCGCCCCGGACGCGGCCGCTGCGGCGCACAGCGGCAACGTGCTCGACCGGTGAGAGGGGAGGGAGAGGGGTTGAAAGTTGGGGTCTCGGGGCCGCCGCGGCCGCCGCTGACGCGCCCCACCCCTCCTCCCCACCCCAGCTGGCTCGCGGCCGAAACGGCCGCCCTCGCCCGTTTCGTGCGCGCCGAGATGGGGGCCTACCGCCTCTACACCGTCGTCCCCCGCCTCACCCGCTTCATCGAGGACCTCACCAACGTGTACGTGCGCTACAACCGCGGCCGCATGAAGGGCAAGGACGGTGGCGGCGGCGGCGGCGACGGCTCCGCCGACGACCTCTCCGCCGACCGCCTCGCCGCCCTCTCCACCCTGCACGCCACCCTCACCACGCTCGCCGTTGTCATGGCGCCGTTCACCCCGTTCCTGTGCGAGGTCATGTGGCGCAATTTGAGAAGGGCGCTGCCCGCCGAGGCGGACGCCCCCCTGTCGGTTCACTGGGCGCCCTTCCCCGACCCCCCCGCCGACCGCGCGGGCGACAACGAGGTCCGGGCCGGCGTCGCCGTCATGCAGGCCGCGATCGAGCTCGCGCGCGCGGTGCGCGAGCGCGCGGGGCGGCCGCTGCGGCAGCCGCTCTCGACGCTCACCCTCGTCTCCGCCGACCCCGCCTCCCTCGCCCTGCTCACGCCCGACCTGGAGCGGTACGTGCGCGAAGAGGCCAACGTGCTGACTCTCACCAAGTCCGCCGACGTGGCGGCCTGGTGCGAGACGCGGCTCGCGCCAGACTGGCCGACGCTCGGCGCGCGGCTCGGCCGCGCGCTGCCCGCCGTGAAAAAAGGGCTCGCGGCCGCCGACGCCGCCCTCATCGCGGCCATCGAGGCCGGCCAGGCGGTCGACGTGGGCGGCGTGCGGCTGGAAGCGGGCGACGTTCGCGTCGTGCGCTCGTTCAAACCCACGCCCACCCCCGACCCCGCCGCCCTCGACGGCGCGGGCGACGGGTCGCTCTTCGTCGCGCTGGACCTGACGGTCGACGCGGGGCTGGCGGCGGCGGGGTTGGCGCGCGACGTCGTCACGCGCGTCCAGAAAGCGCGCAAAGCCGCGGGCCTCGTCCCCGGCGAGCTGGTGCACGTGTGGCTCGAGGGTGCGGGCGCCGGCACCGCGGTCGGGGACGCGCTCGCGGCGCAGGCGGACTGGGTGTCGGCGGCGCTCGGCGGGTCGCCGCCGCGGCCTCTCTCCGACCTGCCGCCCGGCGCGCCGGAGCTCGTGCGGGAGGCGCACGCGCTGCCGGCGGGCGAGTTTGTGCTGGTGCTCACGCGGCCGTGACACGGAGGGGCGAGGGGAGGAGGGGGCGTGAAAACAAACCGAGGCGAGCCCGCCCCGCCATCCTCACTCGAGCGCCCCGCCCCCCACCCCGCCTCCCGCCACTCACCACACACAATCGCTCCGTGCGCCATGCCGACGCCCGCGGCGCCCGCGGGCGGCGGCGGCGGCGCCGGCGCGCCGCCGCCGCGCGCCGGCGCGCCGCCCACCGCGCACGACGTGCCGCCGGAGATGCTCGCCCTGTTTTACGACCTGGCCAGCGTGGATGAGGTAGGGGGAGGGGAAGGGAGGGAGGGAGGGGTGGGAGGGCGAGGGGCGGCCGGCGGCCGGCGCATTCGGCGGCGCCGCCGCACGCCCGCGCCGGCGCGGCGGCCGCGCGCCTGGGCGCGCCGGTGGCCCGCGTGAACCGCCTCATGAGCAACTATGCTTCATCTGCGCGGCGGGCGCGCCCGCCGGCGGCGACTCCGGCCCACCCCAACCCCCACCCCTCTCGTCCCCAGTCCGTGCGCCTCGCCGCCGTCGACGCCCTGGCGCGGGCGCTGCCCAAGGACGGCGGCAGCACCCCCCCAAGCCCCCTCGCCGCGTACGCGCTGCGCCGGCTCGTGCGCGGCCTCGCGTCGCCGCGCGGCGCCGCGCGGCAAGGGTTTGCGACCGCCTTGGCGGCCCTCGTGGCCGCCGGCGCGGTGTCCGGCGCAGCCGCCCTGGACGCACTCGACGCGGGGCTGCCTCCGGCGGGCGCGGGGGCCGGCGCCTCGTCCGGCGGCGGCGACGCGCGCGACGCCGCTCTCGGCCGCGTCTTCGGCCTCGCCGCCCTCGCCCGTGGCGGCGCCGGGGAGAGATGTCCCACCGCGTCCCGTCGCATCGTCGACGGCCTGGCGCGCGGCGCGCTCGCGGGCAAGTCCTATGCGCGGGAGGCCGCGGCGGCTGCGCTCGCCGACGCTGCGGCCCGCGTCGACGCGCGCGGCCTCAACGAGGCTGCTGGGGACGTTGAAGGTCCTCTGGGCGCACTGTTCGCTGGGCGCGAGTCGGACGCCGCCCTGGTGGCTGCGGGCGAGCCAGCGGCCCTTCTGGCCGCGCTCCGCCTCTGGCCGCGCCTCGACCCGGCGCTCGCCGCGCGCTGCCCGCTCCTGCCGGCGTCCGGCCCCGCGCCTCCGCTCACCTGGTTTGACGACCCGGCAGCCGCCGCGGTCGACGCGGCGGCCGGCGCTGCTGCCGCCGCCGCCCTCGCCCCGCTCGCGTCTGCGCTCGCGCCCGCGCTCGTCGCCGCGGGCGGCGCCCACCCCCGCCTGCACGGCGCGTGGACGACGCTGCTCGCCCTGCTGCTCCCCGGGTTTGCGGCCGACGGGCCGCCGGCGCGGGCGGCGGCGGGCGCCGACGGGGTGCGCGCGGCGGCGGCGCCGCCGCCGCGCGGCGCCCCGTCTGCCGCCCCCCTGCGCGCGCTCTGGGCCGCCGCCGTCGACGACGGCCTCTTGGCCGCGTCCTCCCCCGCGCGCCGCGCGGCCGCGCTGGCGCTCGCCGGCGTCGCCCTGCCCTGGCTCGACGCGGCGTCGCTGCCGTCGGTGCTCACGCCGCGGCTCGCGTCCGCGCTCGCGGCCGCCGCGCGCGACCCCGCCTCCCCCCTCCACGCCGCCGCCACCCGCGTCCTGGACCGCCTGGTGGCCGCCGCCGCCGCCGCCGACCCGCGGTGGGCGGCCGCGGCGGCCGCGGCCCTGGGCGCGGGCGCGCGCCGCGGCGGCGGCTTCGACGCCGCGTCTGGCACGCGCGCCGTCGCCCGCTTGCTCGACGGCGCGGGCGGCGACGGCGGGGATGCTTACGCCACGGAACTCATGGCCGCGTTCGAGAGGCCGGCGGTGGTCGTGGCGGATGGGGAGGGCGACGACGGCGACGCGTCGGCCTCGCCCGACGCCGCCGCGACGGCCGCGCGGACCGCGACCCTTGACCAACTGGCCGCCGCTCTCGCCCGCGCGTCGCCCGACGCCAAGCGCACGGCGGCCGCCTGGCTCGTCGACGTGGGCCTCTTCGAGGGTGGGTCCGCTGCGTGCGCGCCGGCGCTCGCGCGCGGCGCGCGCGCGGCGGCCGCCGCGCGCCTCGTCGCCCTGGCAGCGACTTCCGGCGACGCCCTGGACGCGGCCAACACTGCGGTCGACCGCCTGCTCAAATTGGCTACTCCTCTAGCCGGCGTGGGCGCGGTGGGCGCGGCGGCCGCGCTCGCGCGCGTGCGCGCGGCGGCCTCGGCCGGCGCGCCCGCCGCCGCCGCCCCCGCCACCACCCGCGCCGCCCCCACCCTGCCCGCCGCCATCGCCCGCCTCGCCTCCCTGTGGCGCCTGCACGCGCTGGCCGACGGCGACGGCGCCGAGGCGGGGGCGGCGGGGGAGTTTGAAGAGGCGGCGCGCGCGGCGCTCGCGGCGGTGCTGCCCGGCGACTCGGACACCGAGCCCGACGAGGAGGCAGGCGACGGTGACGGCGACGCCGACGACGCCACTCCCGGCCCCTGGGCCGACGCCGCGGTCGGCGTCGCGCTCTCGCTCGCCGCCGCCGCCCCCGCCCCCCCGCTCCCCGCCGCGCCGCTGCGCGACGCGGCAGAAGCCTTTTTGCGCGCCGCCGCGCCCCACATCACGGCGCGCGGGCTGGCCGACATCGCGGCCGTCGTCGCGGACGCGGGGGCACCGGGCGGGGAGAGCGAGGACGAATCCGAGAGCGGCGCCGACTCGGACTCGGACGCCGACTCTGGCTCCGACGGCGACGCGCCCTCCGCGCCCGCGCCCGCGCCCTCGACGTCGGGCGCGCCGGCCGCCAACGGGCACGCCGACGCCAGCGGCAGCGAGTCGGATGCTTCCTCGGTCGGCGACGACGCCATGTTCGCGCTCGACCCCGCCATCGCCGCCGTCCTCCGCGGCGGCGCGGACGCGCGCGCGATCGCGGCCGCCACCGCCGCGTTTCGCCTGCGGGCGGCGGCGATGCTGGACGCCTATGCCCGCCGCGGCGCGGCGCGCGGCGGCGCGCGGCTCGCCGCCTCCGTCCCCGCCCTCCTGTCCGCCGCTGCCGCCGCCGACAAGCCGGCCGGCCCGGATGCCGCGCTGGGCGACCGGCTGCACGGCCTGCTGGCGGCGCGGCTGCCCGCGCTGCGGCCGGGGGCTGTCCGGGTGGAACTCTCCGCGTTCGCGGCCGCCCTCGACGCCGCCCGCGTCGCCGCCTGCCGCGGCCGCGGCCCGCGCACCCCCGCCACGGGCGCGGGCGCGCTCCTGTTTCTGGCGCGCGCGGGCGCGCGCCGCGGCGGCGGCCACGCCGCCGCGGCGGCGGCCGCCGCGCGCGCGGTCGCCGCCGACGCGTCCACCTCCAAAAAGTCCCGCGTCAAGCGGTCGACCCTGGCCGCTCTGGCGGGCGCGGGGGGGGGGCTGGCAGCGGCTGTGGCGGCGGGGGCAAAGGCGGGGGCGGCGGCGGCGGCGTCCGAGTGCGGCCTGGCTGATGCAGCCGCCGCCGCGTCGGCCGCCCTGGCCGGCGCCCGCGCGTCGGGCGAGGATGCTAACGGCGTCGCGGCCGACGCGGCGGCCGCGCTGGCCGCCGCCGCGTCCGCCCGCTTTTCCAAGGCGCGCCGCGCGGCCGACGCCGCGGCCGCCGTCGAGGCCGGCGCCCGCGCTCTCGCGCGCGCGGGAGACGGTGCTGCTGTGGTGGCCGCGCGGGCGACGCTGCTCGCCGCTGTCAAGGCCGCCCGCGGCGGCGCGGGCGCGCCGCCGCCGCCGCCCAAGGCCGACCGCGCGCTCGCGCGCGCCGAGGCGGCTCTATCGACGCCGGCCAAGGTCAAAGAAGGCGCCGCGGCGCGCGGCGGCCTGCCCAAAAAGGCGCGCGCGGCCGAGGCGTGAGAACGAGAGGAGGCCGGCGGGGTCGGGCTGGTGGTTTTGGTTTGGCCGTTTGTGAGCGCCCTGGTTTCCCACACACCCCCTCCGCCCCGTCACTCGGCGCGAGCTCGCCCCTCCTCCCTTTGAGCGCGCCCGGCCGCCGCCATGCCGCCCAAACGGGACGCCGCGCAGGCGATGGCGGCGCCCGCCCGCGCGGAGGACGTCGCGGAGCTGCGCGCGACCTACGCCTCGGCCGTTGAGTCGGCGGTGGAGGAGCTGCGCAACAACGTGGTCGCCGTCCCGCAGGAGGACCTTGCGATGCTGCTCCAAGCGCTCGCCTCCGCCGGCCGCATCGCGCTCTACGGCGTCGGCCGCGAGGGCCTTGCGATGCGCGGCTTCGCGATGCGCCTGCATCACATGGGCCTCCAAACGAGCGTGGTCGGCGAGATGACGGCTTCGGCCGTCGGCCCCGGCGACCTGCTGCTACTCAGCGCGGGGCCGGGCTACTTCAGCACCTGCTCGGCGCTGGCCGGCGAGGCGCGCCGCGCGGGCGCGCGCGTGCTCGCCTTCACCTCGCAGCCGCCGTCGCCGCTCCAGGACTTTGCCGACGTCTGCATACAGATCCCCGCGACGTGTCTGTCCCCGGCCTCGCCGCTGGGCGTCGACCCCGCCTCGCTCCACCGCACGGGGAGCGCCGGCGGCGGGCACAGCGCGCTGCCGATGGGCTCGAGCTACGAGCTCGCGCTGCAGCTCTTCCTCGACGTTGTGACCAAGCTGCTGCAGGCGCGGCTGGGCGTGCAGACGTCGCGGATGAAGGCGACGCACACAAACTTGGAATAACTGACGCAAACTGACATTCATTGACGTCGGCGCGACGGCGGCGCGACGGCTGTGGCGTGCTGCGCCCTCTCTCTCTTGTACCAACATCAAGGCCCGTCTCTCTTGTGCCAATTTAATTGCATCGAATGAGGCTTCGGGTAGTGCTGGCAGACGCGCTGCTGGCGCCGGCCGACGGCCTGCGCCGCTTTTGCTGTGCAAATGCGGCGGTGCCTCTCTCGAAACCCTGCTCCGCCGCTCGCCCTGGGCTCAACGTCCTCCGCCACCCTCTTCCTCTTCTCAGGTGGCAGCCGTCGGGCGAGCACGCAAAGGTGGCGGGTGTGGCGGCCGAGCTCGCCGCCGCCGTCGGCGTCGCGCCCGCCGCCGCCACCCTCGTCATGGACGGCTTCGCGCTGCTGCTGGACTGCCCCGCCAGCCTGCTGCGCGACGACGACGAGGTCGTCCTCGACGCCGCGCCGGCATATGCGGCCAGAGCTGCGACGCTGCCGCCGCCGCAGCAGCTCGAGGCGGCACCGAGCAGCAGCGAGAGCGAGAGCTCTCGCTGCCTCTCTCTGTCGACGCCGGCCAAGGTCAAAGAAGGCGCCGCGGCGCGCGGCGGCCTGCCCAAAAAGGCGCGCGCGGCCGAGGCGTGAGAAGGAGAGAGAAAAGGTCGGCGGGGTCGGGCTGGTTTTGGTTTGGCCGTTTGTGAGCGCCCTGGTTTCCCACACACCCCCTCCGCCCCGTCACTCGGCGCGAGCTCGCCCCTCCTCCCTTTGAGCGCGCCCGGCCGCCGCCATGCCGCCCAAACGGGACGCCGCGCAGGCGATGGCGGCGACCGCCCGCGCCAAGCGCGGCCGGGGCGCCGCCTCGCGCGGTCGCGGCAGGGCCGCCGCGCGGCGCGCGCCCGCAACGGACGACGAGGGCGGGAGCGGCGGCGAGCCGTCGCCGTCGTCGCCGTCGTCGGCCGGAGACGGCGCGTCGCCCGAGCCAGCCCTGCCCGCGGCCGTCGCCGCGTTTGCGGCCGCGGCGGCCGCTTTAGTCAAGGCGGCGGGCGGAGGGGAGGCCGGCGCCGTGGCGCTGCGGACGGCGTATGCCGCACTCGGCTTTGCGCCCGACCCCGACCCCGCGCCCGTCCCCATCCCCGTCCACTCGCTCGGGCCGCGCGGGCCGTCGCCGGAGCCGGACGAGCCGGCGGCGACGCGGTCCGCGGCGCGCGACGCGCTGGAGCTCGCGCTCGCGGGCTCGGGCGCGCGCGTGCGCCCCGCCGCCGCGGCCGCCGCGCTCGAGGCCGCCCTCGCCGCCGCGCACCCCCCCGCCGACTCGCGTGTCGCCTACTTGAGGCGCGTGCACGACACCGTGGCGTCGCTGCGCGCGGGCGGGGCGGCGGCGGTGCTGGCGGGCGGGGCCGCGGCGCCGCGCGCGCGCGCCACCGCGTGACCGCCGCCCCCGCCCGCCTCCACACCCGCCGCGGCCTCACACCCGGGACCCCCCCCTCCCCACCCCCCCTCCCTCACTGGCCGCCCCCGCCCGCGACCACCGCCTCGTACCGCGGCGTGCGCACGTCCGGCGTCGGCTTGGTGTGCCCCAGCGCGTGCAGCGCGGCCCCGTAGGCGTCCGCCTGGCAGCGGAGCACGTCGGCGACAAAGGATTTGAGCCATTCCGCGTCGCCGATGAGTTGGCCCAGGTGTTGGGAGACGAGCTCTTCTTCCGCCAGGAAGCGGTTGAGTGAGGCCGTCTCCTTGCCCTCTTTGTGCCGCAACCGCTTGGACAGCTGGTGTGGGGGAGGGAGGGAGTGTGTGTGTGTGCGTGTGTGCAAGGGCCGAGCCGTGAGCGCGCGCGCGCGCCCTGTCCACCCTCCCCCCCTCCTCCCCCCTCTCCTCCTCACCTCGTCGAGCTTGGCCGCGCCCTTGCCGCCCGCCGCCCGCTCCAGTGCGGGCCGCTTCTTGTCCAGGTCGGCCGCGAGCCCCGCGGTCGTGTGCCGCCGCGAGTCGAGCTCGAGGCGCATCGCCTCCAGGCGCGCCATCTGCTTGTCCACGGTGGCGTAGCCGGCGCGCCAGCGCTCCATGGGGGCGAGCACGTTGTCGGCGAGGCGGTGCGCGGCGTCGGCGGACGCCGCCGCGAGCGCGTCACCGTCAAAATCGCCGCCGATGGCGCCCGCGTCCACGGGCGCGGGTGGCCCGCCTGGCGGGGGGCGGGTGAAGACGCGGGGGAGGGGGGAGGCGAGGACGGAGCGCGAGGTGCGGAGGAGCGACTCGGTCGCGGCCTTGACCGCTTCCACCTCGCGCTCCAGCGCGCGCAGGTGCCCGTCGAACCCGGCCGCTTCCGCCAGCATGAGCTCGTTGCGCGCGTTGGAGGTGGGGACAAAGGTGGAGGGGAGCAGGTGGGCGGTCTGCTTGACCTGGAGAGGGACGGGGAAGGGGGGGTTGGTGCGGGCGCTGCGGTCGCGCCTGCGCGGCTTCCGGCCGGCCTCGGCGCGCCCGCGCTCGCATCCGCCGGGTCGGCGGCAATGCCAGGGCGCCAGCGGGGGCGCAATGGGGGCGGCGCGGCGGCGGGCGGCGGCGGCGCGGCGCGCGCCCGCCCGCGCCGCGGGCGGGCGCGCCCCGATGCGGCCCTCCCGCCCCGCACCTGCTCCGTCCAGCGTCGCAGGGTGACGCCCATCGTGGCGGGCGGGCGAGGGAGAAGAGCGCGGCGAGTCGGGGGCGCTCCCTCGGGCCGGCGCGCGCGCTCGGCGGGCTGGGCGCTGCGAGCGGCGACCGCGCGAGGGAGGCGGCCGACCGGGCGGAGGCGGGCGCGGGGGGAGAGTGACGCCCGCGGGGCCTCGCGCGCTCGTCGCTCGCCTCGCTCACACGCGCGCCGGGGGCGCCCACTGGCCACGCCGCCGCCGCCGCCGCACGCTCGCCGTCACGCGGTCGAGTGGCCCGCGCGCATGAGGCCGCCCAGGATGACGACCGCGCCAACCACGTTGCCGAGCGTCACGGCGGCCAGGTTGGTCGCCACCCCGGCCCAGCCCGGGGACGCCCCCTGCAGCGCGGCCAGCGCAAAGACGTACTGGTTGGCGATCGAGTGTTCGAAGCCGAGCGAGGCAAACGCGGCGAGCGGGAACCAGATGCCCGCGGCTTTGCCGGCGAGCGAGCGGGACGCGGTCGCTTGCAGCACGGCGATGCACACGCACACGTTGCACAGGACGGACCGCGCGAGCATGACGGGGATGGGGAGCGCGGCTTTCGCGGCCGCCGCGGCCGCGGCCGGCGCCGCGGCGGGCGGCGCGGGTCCGACCGAGAGCAGGGCGGCCACGAGGGCGACACCCAGCCCGTTGGCGACCCAGGTGAGGGCGGCGCGGACGAGGACCGGTTTGAGGGTCGTCTTCTTTTCCGCCAGCGCGGCAAAAAAGGCAAACGCGTTGCCGGTGAACAGCTCCCCGCCCAGCACCGCGATGGCGAGCAGGCCCATGGGGAAGCCGTAGGCGCCGAAGACGAGGCGTTGGAGGGCGGGGTGGGTCGCGCCGGTCAAGGTGCCGCCGACGGAGAAAGCCAGGGAAGCGCCAAAGCCGATGAAGACGCCGGCGAGGATGCCAAGAGGGAGGACGCGGCCCAACGGCGCCGCCGCTTTGGCGGCGCCGGCCGCGGCGGCGGCGGCCCAGAGGTCGGGACCGACGAGGCATTCAGAGGTAGGGGTGACAGGCAGGGCCGCCGCCGCAACCGCAATCGGGCGACGCGGGGCGATGCCGCGGGGCGCTGCGCGGCGCGCGGGCGCCTGAGAAAGGGTCGGCGGGTGAGGGCGGCGCCCGCGCGTGGGGGGGACCGACGCCGCGGCGCGGCGCCCACGTGCGCGCGGCGCCGACACCCGGCGCCGTGCCCCTTTTGGGGCGAGGTGTGACGGTCGCCGCCTGGCGCGCTCGCGCGCCCCGCGGGCGCCCCAATTGGCCCGCCCACACCGCGACTCCAACGCACGTTCGCGCGCCGGGCCGCGGCGACCACCGCCGCCGCGGGGCGGGCACCAGCAACGCGGCGGGTCGCGATCATCATCGGGGCGACGGGAAGCGAGGAGTGGTTGGCGCGCGGCGCCGGCGCCGGCACACCCGCGCTCCCCGCGTTCACCCTCGCCCCCCGCGCCTTCATCGCTCCATCGCCGCGATGGCCACCGACCCCGACGCCGTCGCCAAGGCAAGAGCCCTGGAGGGCGCGCAGGGATGGCGCCGCGCGCGCGCGCGCCGCTGCGCGCGCCCGCGGACGCCGGCGCGAGCGAGCGATGCGGGAACGCCGCCGGCGTCGTGAGAGGGAGGAGAGAGCGCGGGATGCGGGCGCGCCCGCCGCGCACGCGAGCGCGCCCTTCCTCTGCCCACCCCCTCCCCGCCCTCCCCACCCCTTCCAGGCCTTCGTCGACCACTACTACAACACGTTCGACACCAACCGGTCCGCCTTGGGCGGGCTGTACACGGTGTGAGAGGAGGAGAGGGGGTGAGCAGGGGAGCGCGCGAAGCGCGCGCGCGCGCGCGCGACGACGCCGACGCCGCGTCCCCCCCTTCCGTCTCTCTCCAGCCCGAGTCCGTGCTCACGTTCGAGGGCCAAAAGTGCGCGGGGCAGGCCGCCATCCTGGCCAAGCTCACGTCGCTCCCGTTCCAGGCGCGCGGGGGGGAGCGGGGGGCGCGGGGGTGGGGCGCGCGTGCGCGCGCGGTGTTGCGCCGAAACGCCGCGCCAACCCCTTCCCCCCTTCCCTCCACAGTCGTGCAAGCACGCCGTCTCCTCGATCGACGCCCAACTGTCGCCTTCAGGGGGCATCCTCGTTTTCGCGACGGGGCAGCTCCTCCCTGAAGGGGAAACCAACCCCCTCAAATTCTCGCAGTGCTTTCACCTCGCCGCCGTCGGGGGGTCGTTCGCCGTGTCCAACGACGTGTTCCGCCTCAACCTGGCGTGACGAGGGAGGAGAGGGAGGTTGGGGGTGGGTGGCGCGTTGGCGGCGTGGGCAGCACAGGCGATGGGGAATGGGCACGGGGCGGGGCGCGGGCTGTAGGGCGCCCGGGCGCGCTCGCGAGGCGGTCGAGAGAGCGAGGCGCGCCCGCGCGCGCGTTCGAGCGCACACTCCCTCTCCACGCCCTCCTCCCCCGCCGCCCCGGCCCCGTGATGCGGGCCTGCCACCGGGCGCGCCCGGCGGCCGCCGCGCCGCCGGCGCCGCGCGGCGCGGCGCGCTGGCTCGGCCCGCCGCGCGCCGCCCGCGCCCTCGCGCCCCGGCCACCGCCCTCGCGTGGCCGACTCACCACCGCCGCATCATCCGCCGGCCCCGCCGCGCGCGCCTCCGACGACGCGCCCGCGGTGGAGGACGCATTCACGGCGGCCTGGCTGCGCGCCCTGCTCCTGAGCTGGTTTGCGATGCAGGTAGGGTGGAGGGCGGTGGGCGGGTGGTGGGGAGGGGTGGGCGGGGGCAGGAATCGGCCCGAGGCCGCCCCTCCGACGGCCGACCCACCAACCCGGTCTCCTTTTCCCCTCAGGAACGCTCCGTCTTCGCCACCCGCTGCCTCGTCGACATCGCGTCCGACCTGCGCTCCCGCGGCGTCGACCCCGCGGCGCCCGCGGCGGAGCTCGCCCTCGCGCGCCTCGCGTCCGGCGGCGCCCTCCTCACCGCGTCCGAGGTGGAACTCCTCTCCTCCTGGGTCGCCCTCGCCCACATGACCCTGGACGAAACGGGGGCGGCGCGGCGGCCGGGGGTGTCGCTCGACGCGCGGGCGGCGGGCGACGGCTCTGCCACCGCGGCCGGGATGCGCGCGTTTGTGCGCCACACCGCCGCCGCCTTTGCCGGGGGCGGCGGCGCGGCCAGGTTGCTACTGGCGCAGGCCATGGCCGAGAGCGCGGGAGGGGGCGGCGGCGTGGCCAAGGTGGGGCGCGGGGGGAAGGGCGGGACGGCGCGCGCCGCGCGCCGCCGCCGCGGCCCACCCTTCGCCCCCCCCCCCCTCCAGTTCATGCAGCAAAACTCGCGCATCATCGTGCTCACCCTGGACGCCGCGCGCGAGGCGGGGACGGCGCTGGCGGTCTCTTATGACCTGCTCGAAGCCGCGGCGCGCGACGACGGCGGCGACGGCGGCGGCGGCGGCGGCGCCGCCTCCCCCTCGTCCCCCTTTGAGGCCCCGGTCGGGTTTGCCGCGGGCGTGCTCCCGCCCGCGGCGGGCGACCCGGCGCCGACCGAGGCCGCGCGCGCGCGCGCGCGCGCGGTCACCCTCCTCCTCGCCTTCCTCGGCGCCCGCCTCGGGTCGGCCTACGCCGCCGACACCTTTGTCGCCACCGCGGCCGACGCGTACAGGGCCGGCGCGACGGCGGCCGGCGCCCTGGCCCCGCTGACGCGGCAGGAACTGGCGTCGGCCGGCGGCGACGCGGCCGTCCCGCTCGCCGGCGCCGGCCCCGCCGCCGTGGCCGACGCCGGCTCCGCCCTGCTGCGCCAGTGGACGTCCATCGTGTACATGGCCATGGCCCAGCTGGGCGTGCCGCACGCGAGGGCGGGCGACCCAAACGGCGCGGGGTGGGCGTTTGCGGGGCCGGCCGACGCCGCGGCCGAGGCGCACGGGCTGGCGGCGGTCGTGCACGGCGCCCTGACGCGCGCCGCCGAGGAGGCGGGGGCGGCGCCTCCCGGCGGCGGGCTGCAGTCGCTCGCGGCCGACGCGCGCGCGACCGCGCGCGGCGACGGCGACGGCTTCGACTCCGACACCGACATGCCCGAACCGTCGCGCACGGGGCTGCCCATGCTCAGGACGGAAGACCCGGAACTCGCGCGCACGTCGGCGTCGCTCGCGCTGCTCGGGGAGGCGTTGGAGGTGGCGGCGTCGACCGCCGCCCTCGTCGCGGCGCGTGCGGACGCGTGGGGGTTGAGGGAGGCGCGCATGGAGGAGGTCGAGTGAGGGAGGGGGGGAGTGAGGTGGGCCATTCCTTGCAGCCCACGCTGCCCCAAACCCCGACCGCCGCAAACGCCGCCTCACGCGCTCGCGCCGCCCCCCGCCCCTTTCGTATTCTTCCGCCGCTCCAGCCACATCTCGACGGCGAGGGGCGCAAGGGAGACGGCAACGATGCCCAGAACGACCGCGGAGAAATTATCCCGCACCACCGGCAGCGTCCCAAACGCCGCCCCCGCGACCGTCAGCGACCCCACCCACAGCGCCGCCCCCGCGCAGTTGAACGCGGTGAAGGTCGGCCACGGCATGCGGGCGACGCCGGCGACGAACGGCGCGAACGTGCGCACGATCGGGACGAAGCGGGCGAGCACGACCGTGCGCGGACCGTGGGCCGCGTAAAAGGCTTCCGTTTTGGCGACAAAGGCGGGGTTGATCAGGCCGCGCGCGACGGCGCGGGGGCCGAGCGTCGCGCCAATCAAGTAGTTCACTGCGTCGCCGGCAATGGCCGCCGCCGTCAGGGTGACGAGCAGGATGGGCAGGCTCAACGACCCCAGCGCCGCAAAGGTGCCCGCCGCAAAGAGGAGCGAGTCGCCGGGGAGAAAGGGAGTCAGCACGAGGCCCGTCTCGCAAAACACGATGCCGGCAAGGATGGAGTAGGTCGCGGTGCCGTGCTCGGCGATGATGGCGGCGAGGTGGGTGTCGAGGTGGAGCACGAACGAGAGCGCGGCTGGGAAGACGGGGAGGGAGGTGAGGTCGGCCCGAGTGTCCGCCCTCTCCTCCTTTCCCCGTGCCCTCCCTGCGACTCACTCTTGGCGGCAGCCGCCACGTCAAAGCCGGACGAGCCCCCCTGGCAGCACGCGGCCGCGAGCGCGGCGCCCGCAGGGAGCAGGGCGGCCAGGGCGGCGCCGGCGGCGGCCGCCAGGGCGAGGCGGGGGGCGGCAGCCGCGATCGAGGGCAGCAGGGCGCGAGGGCGGAGGGAGGAAGGGGGCGGCGCCGGCGCAGGTGCGGGCGCCGAATGCCGGCCCGCCGCCCTCGGCGCGCGAGGCGCGGTCGCAGGGGACCGCCCGGGAATCGGGCGCGCGGGGAGGCGCGTGCGGGGGGCGTGGCGAATCATGGAGCGAGGTGGCGCGGTGTGAACGAGGTCGCGTCGCCCGCGCGCGCGCCCCTCTCTCCCACACGAACTGTGACGGATGAAAACAGAGCAACCGCCCGCCCGCCCGAAACGCGTCTAAAGATCAAACTGCCCCCCCTCCTCGCTCGAGTCGGCGCCCGGCCGCCGCAGCGGCGCGGCGTCGTCGCCCCCGTCGCCGCTCCCCGCTGCCGCCTGGGCCAGCGCCCACACGCTGGGCGCGGACGACGCACGCGGCAGCCTCGGCGGGTGCACCTGGTCGCCGCGCGGCGGCCAGCGCGGGGACGCGAGAGCGCGCGCGCGGCGCGCGCCGCCTCCTCCCCCCCCCCGCACCAGGGCCTGCAGCGCGTTGGCGCCGCCGTGCATGGTCGCGCCGTGCACCGTGGTGCGGCGCGCGACGTCCAGGGCGATCTCAACGCCGTCCGAGGGGGGCGACCCCGCGCGCGCCGCGAGCGCGCGCAGCGGCCCCAACGCCGCCGTGCGCAGGCGCGCGAGCGTGGCGCTGCCTCCATGCGCGCTCCCTTCGCTCGACCCTGCGCGTGACGTGGCGCGCGACCAGGAGGGGAGGGCGTCCGGGTCGACCGTCGCGGTCGACAGCGGCAGCGCGAGCCGAAACGGCGACGGCGCCCTCTCGGCCGGGCCCCCCTTGCCCTTGCCCACGACCGAGCCGTCGTCCGACGACCCAAAGCCTTCGGCCCCGGGGGGTATGTAGGCGTACCGGGACGCGACGGGCCACAGGAAGAGCGCGGTGTTGGCGGTGGACATGGCGGCAACCGCCAAAAAGTACAGGTCCAGCCTCCCCGCGTTGCCCATGGCAGTGCCGTCCCCACCAGCGCCGCCCAGGTCGGGCATCCAGGACGTGCGCGCCTGCACGAGTTTGATCGCGCCGCTCGACAAGAGATTCGCGACGCCAAACGCGGAGAGGAGCAGGGCGGAGCCGAGGGAGCGCAGTTTTGGGGGGGCTTGCAGGTACCTGCGGTGGTGGGAGGGGCGGTGGGGTGGGTGGAGGGGTTGAACGGTGAAACGCCGGCGCCGCGCTTCCTCCTCCTCTCCCCCCTCCCTCTTACCAAAACTCGATCGCGCCCACGTAGAAAAACTCGGCGACGCCCACAAGGGCGTACTGAGGAATGAGCCAGAGGATGGAGGTGTCGCCGAGGCGCGAGAGGCGGACCCGCTCGACGGCGGCGGCGGCGACTTGGGCCAGCGTGATCGCCACGCACGCAGCCCCCGTCCGCTGCAGCGTGGTCGGGACACGGTTCGCGCGCTGTAGCCGGGGCAGCGCCACCCGCTCGTACAGGGGCACGGCGGCGAGCAGGGTGAGGGTGGCGACCAAAAACATGGCGGCCGGCGGCACGGTGAGCGCCCCGACTTCCCCCACCATGGAGTCGGCCTGCTGCACCATGACCGTGGACGCGGTGCAGTAGGCCAAGTTCCAGCCGAGCAACGAGAGCCAGACGGGGGCCATGGCGGCGAGTTGGCGCGCGTCGGCGCGCGCGGCAGCAGGCGCGGGGGCCGCCGTCTCCTTCGTCCGGCGCGCCGGCGCCACCGCGCCCTTGGCCCAGGCCCAGACCAGGCGGCACACGGCGACCGCGCCGGATCCCGTGGGGGCCGACCCTCGGTAGAGGCGGGCGGCGTAGCCGCCGCCGTACGCGAGCGTCGCGGCGGCCGCCGCCGCCGCGGGGATGCCAAACCCCGCCGCCCAGTCCACTTCCGTTTGCACGTACGCGATGAGGGTGGAGGCGAGGAGGGAGCCGGCGTTGATGACAAAGTAGTACCTGGGGGGGCGGGTTGGATCAAGGGTGTTGTTTGTTGTGCGTTTTTTTTTAATCAGGCCATCTCAGACCATGCCCCTCCGCCGTCCTTCCCCACCCCACGCATCCCACTTTCTCCCTCTCGCGCTCGCACCAGTGAAAGAATGACGCCTTGGCCTTGACCGCGCCCGGCTCGCCGCGGCGCCCGTACTGGTCAGCGCCCGCGGCCGAGACGTTTGGCTTGACGCCGCCCGTCCCCACCGCCACGCACACCATGGCCAGCGTGAACAGGGCGTGCCCGCCCGCCGCGACCGGGGCGGCGTCGCGCGCGGCGGCGGCCCCGGTGCGGGTCGACGGCGGCAGGAGGAAGGCTTGCGCGGTCAGGGCGGCGAGGCCGGCGGTGTAGACCGCGACCGAGATGAGAATGGTCAGCGGCCGACCGAGCGCGCCGTCGGCGACCGCGCCGCCCACGAGGGGGGTGAGGTACGAGACGCCGGTCCACAGGTGGGCCTGGGCCGCGGCGTCGGCGGGGGCCTTGCCCAGCGCCTCTGTCATGTAAAGCACAAGGTTGATGGAGATCGAGTAGTATGCCAGGTTCGTGGCGACTTCGGTCGACAGGATGAGCGGCACGGCGGCCGCCGCGCGCGGGCGGCGGCCGCGCGGCGTGAGCGGGCGGCCGAGGGAGGCGCCGCCGCCGGCTTCGCAATCGGACGACGAGGCGCCGGTGGTCGCCGCCTCAGTCTCGGAGTCGCTGCCGCCGCCGCCGCAGCCCGGGCCAGGCGCGGCGGCGCGCGGCGCCGGCGGCCACCCGCCCGACCGCGAGCGCGCGTCGAGCGCCACCACTCGACTCGCCCCAGGTGGCGGCCAGCCGGCCACGGGGCGGCCGTGCGGGTCGGCCGTGGCCGCCGAGCCGGGGCGCGGGCCGGGCGCGGGCGGGAGCGCGGGCGCGGCGGCGGCGAAAGGGGACGGGGCGGGGGCGACCATCGCGGGGCGTGGGGGAGCAGGGGTCAGTCGGTGCGCCTGAGGGAGGTGGGCGGGACCGTGGTGAGCGGACGAAAGGGGGGGGGAAGGCCGGGGGGAAGGCCGGTCGCGCGCGACGGCGCCCCCGCGGCCGTCGCGCCGCGGTTGTTGGCGGTCCAAGCGCCGCCCGCCCCCACTATCGCCCGTGTCGCGGTCGCGATTGATGTTCTGCCCCTGAGGCATGCGAGCGGGCGAGGCGGGCGGCGGGTGGGCGCCGGCGGCCCGCCGGCTGAGCGACCATGCGCGGGCGCCAGGCGCGCCGCGGCGGCCGTTGCCGCCGCCGCGCATTGCGCCATGGCAAAGAACGACGTCGACTGCGCCTTTTGAGCACCGTGCGCGCCTCCCGCGCCCCTGCCGCCTCGGGCATGCGCTCGCCTCGCACGCCCACCGACGCGCGGCCGCACCTGGCCCGCATGGCGCGCAGCTCGCGCCCTCGACGGCGCGCTCGGTGTGTGTGGGGTGCGCGCGCCGGGGGAGGAGGCGCTGCGGGAGGGGGCGCGGGGCTCGTTTCGGTGTGCGGGGCGGCAACCGCAGTGACCGCGACGGACGCCGCGCCCGGCACACCCAGAGACGCGGCGCTCCGGCCCTCCTCCCCCCACCCCCCCACCCCTCCATCACCATGCCGTCCGGCCGCGTGATCTGGGGCGGCGGCCCGCTGCTGCAGTCGTTTCTGACGATTGTGGAAGTCATCCTCGTGTGCGCGTTTGGCGCTCTGCTGGCGCATGTGGTGAGAGTAGAGGCGGGGTGGGGGTGATTGGGTGCGGTGGTGGCGGCTGGGGAGGGGGAAATTGGGAGGGGCGCCCATGGCGCGGCCCATGCGCGCCCGGCCCGCGCCGCGCGCCGCGCCACGACCCGCATGCTGCCGCCGCGGGCGAGACCACACCGAGCCAAGATTGTGGCCTGCGACCGCGGGGGCCGGGGCGCGCCGACCGGGCCGCGCGCGGCGCGTGCGTGCGCTTTGGCGCGCGCGCGGAAGCCGCGGGCCGGGGGTGTCGGCTAGCGGCCGCGGCGCCCGCCTCATTCGAGGACACGCAATCACCGGGCGCCGACTGTGCGGCGCCGAGGCTGAGAAGGGCCCCGGGCGACGCGCCCATTGGCGCGCCCGCGCGCCGCGCTCGCGCCGCCCACCCCCGCGCCCCCTCCTCTCCCGCTCCTCAGGGCGTCATCACCCAGCCCGTGCGCCAGGCCCTGTCCAAGGTCGGGTTCTACCTGCTGCTGCCGGCCATCACGTTTGTCAAGGCGAGGCGGGGCGGGGGGGAGAAATAGAAAAAAAAAAAAGCGCGCGGGACGAGAGATAACGGGGCGGCCGCGCGCGCGGCGCGCCCGCCGACCCCCCCCCACCCCTCGCCCCCCCCCGCCCTCCAGGTCGCGGAAGCCGTCGACGCCTCCATCTTGCGCGAGTGGTGGCCTCTGGCCGTCAACCTGGTCTTCTCCATCGCGCTCGGCGCGCTCCTCGGCCTCGCGTCGTCCCTCCTCGCCCCGCCCCGCCTGCGCCGCACCGTGGTCGTCGCGTCTTCCATCGGCAACATCAACACGATTCCCTTGCTCGTGGTCGCGTCCCTGTGCCAGTCGGACGACCTCATGTTTTTCGAGGTGCTCGGCCGCGAGTGCTCCACGCGCGGCATCGCGTACGTCGCGGTGGGCATGGCCATCGGGTCAGTGTTTCACCACTCGATCGCGTTCCACATGCTCAAACCGCCCAAAGGGCAGGTGCGTGCGCCGAGAGGGGGCGGGGGCGGGGGCGGGCCGCGCGGCGCGCTCGCGCGGGTCGCTCACAGCCCTCCTCCCCCTCGCTCTACAGGCACCCGACGACGCCGACCTGCCGGTCACGACGACCGACCCGGTGTGCACCTCGTGCGGCGCCCCCGTCGACGCCGCGCCCGCGCACGGCGCCCCCCCGAGCTACGCCCCCACCCGGCGCTCGTCCCTGGACTCGCTCTTCTCGGACGACATGTTTTGCGGGCTGGAAACGCTGTCCGAAGCCGCGCACTACCTGCACACGCCCGCGCACCGGCACGGCGGGGGTGGCGGGTGGCCGCGCCCGCTCACGCCCGCGCCCTGGCGCAGACCCGGGACGGCGGGTGGCGGCGGCGCCCCGACCGTGACCCGTCGGCGGTCGCGGCACTCGGCGCCGGAGACTGTGGGCGACGAGGCGGCGGCCAAGTCGCCCGTGGCCGCCGCGCCCGCGGGCCCGTCCCCGCCCGCCGCCGCGGGCGGCAACCCGTTCTTTGGCCGCGCGCCCGGCGCCCCCAGATGGTCGTTTGGAGGCGCGTCCGCGGCGGCCGCCGCGGGGCGGCGCCCGTCGAGAGGGTCGGCGCCGGGCGACGCCGTCATTCTTGTGTCCGCCGACTCGGCCTGTCTCTCTGCCGCCGCCGCTGCGGCGCCCGCGGACGCGGACGACAAGGACCTCCCCGCGCTCTCGCGCCGGGCGCGCTGCGCGGCTTGCTGCGCGCCTGTCGCCGCCCCCGTCGCCCGCGCCCTCGCCATCGTCCTGCGCCCCATCTGGCGCGTCCTCGTCTTTTTCGAAAAGCTGCTCCCCGTGCCCGCCATCATCTCCCTGGCGGGCATCGGGGTCGGGTGCTGCCCCCCGCTGAAACGCCTCTTCTTCGGCGCGCACGCGCCCCTCGAGTTTGTCGCGCACTCGCTGCACACGGTGGCGGGCGCCACCGTGCCCATTATGTCGTTCATCCTGGGGGCGGTGCTCTATCGCGGGTGCGTGGGGGGGATGGATGGAAGGAGGTGGGTGGGAGTGGTGCGCGCGCGCGCCGCGGGCGGGGGGGGGGGGCCGCGGGGGCGGGGGGGGGGGGGCGGGGGGC